>Ga0180438_10000437_pt1 | contig 82364 bp, 61 predicted proteins | sample SS_ome_12_FD_132455 | JGI IMG/M metagenome (GOLD analysis project Ga0180438, IMG submission 132455) | Hypersaline lake sediment archaeal communities from the Salton Sea, California, USA - SS_3_D_2 metaG | ecosystem: Environmental > Aquatic > Non-marine Saline and Alkaline > Hypersaline >... | reverse complement strand
CGCTTTTCAATGGATTATAAAAGCAAACTAGGCATACTAGAATTTCAAATAACCTAATAACACCAGCCTGGTGTTAAAGAAATCCTCAAATTTCAATTCAAGAATCCTCTATATGATTATCAGTCAAGAAAATGATTTCCCGTCATTATTTTCTTAAAAATTAAAAAAAATGTGCTCATCTATTGAAATATTTTTTTATTTCTTTTAAAATACTCCTGTGCTTATAATATTTAAAAGGGATGTACGGATCATGATCAAATGTATATGGAATGAGGCAGGCCAATGATAGGAGAAACCATATCGCATTATAAAATCACTGAAAAAATCGGTGAGGGGGGGATGGGGGTTGTTTACAAAGCAGATGACAGCAAACTCAGACGCACGGTTGCCCTCAAATTCCTTCCCAAAGACCTTATTCGCAATCCGGAGGCCAGGGAGCGGTTTGAGCGGGAAGCACAGGCTGCCGCTGCACTGAATAACCCCAATATTGTTACAATCCACGAAATTAATGAAGACAAAGACCATATCTACATTGTCATGGAATACGTGGAAGGCCAGACATTAAGAGATAAAATAAGAGATACAACGACGCCATATCATACGCCCCTGGAAGAGATTACTCTTCCTAAAACCGAAAAAATAAGCCCGATAACATACCGCACGGTTCCCATGGAAACAGAAAAAATCATCGACCTTGCTATCCAGATTTGTGGAGGTTTAAAAGCAGCCCATCAATCAGGGATCATTCACCGTGACATTAAACCCCAGAATATTTTAATCAACAAGGATGGCGTGGTCAAAATTCTCGACTTCGGAGTGGCAAAGCTTACACGAGATTCTGGCTTAACAAAGGAATTCACCACCATCGGTACCCCTCATTACATGGCCCCGGAACATCTCATGAAAAAAGAAGTGGATCATCGGACAGACCTCTGGTCCGTAGGAGTGGTTCTTTATGAAATGCTTACCACAGAGTTGCCCTTTTATGGGGAGAATATTCAGTCAATCCTTTATGCGATTTTAAATGAAGAGCCAATTCCACCCTCTGATTTAAATGACGATATTTCCAGGGAACTGGAAAGAATTGTATTAAAATGTTTGCGAAAGGAACCGGGAGAGCGTTATCCATCTGCGGAACGTATGCTGGTTGACCTGGAAAAGTTGATGAAGTCCATAAAAAAAGATTCCCAGAAATTCCGGGTGATGAAAAAGCAAGAATTAAGAAAAGAAACGGAACGTCGTCGTGCCACTATCATATCTGCTGAAATCTCCGGGTACAGCGACATGCTGGAGGGGATGGACCCGGAAGAAGTGGCCTCCACCATGAGTGATTGTTTCGATATGTTCACTTCGATTACCGGGAAGTATGAAGGCTGGTTGGATAAAACCACAGGTAATAGTTTTATGATTCTCCTGGGCGTTCCCTCAGCCGTCGAAAATGCACCGAAAAAAGCAGTCAATACAGCGATCGAAATGTGCAGCCGATTGGCTCAATTTAATGAAGAGGAACGCCTGGGCATTCCCCTGGGTATCTCTATCGGCATTCATTCAGGGATCGTGATTGCCGGCGTCATGGGTAAAGAAAACGAAAAATATTCGGTTATTGGTGATACGGTTGCTTTTGCCCATCGGTTGAAAGATATGGCTGCAAAAGATGCAAAAGGACAGATTTATGTGGGGCCCTTAACCCACAAACATACAAAAAATGAATTTGAATACAAAGAATTAAAACCTGTGGTCCAAAAAGGGAAAGACAAGCCGACTGCAGTTTATAAATTCATATGTGTAAAGGAAAAACCCGACCGGACCCGCCTGGGTTTGGAGCGGATGATCTTCTCTGAAATGATTGGAAGAGATGAAGAGCTTAATAAATTGCAGCTTCACCTGTTCAAGGTAATCAATGGCGAGGGTTCTGTGGTGAATATCATTGGTGAGGCCGGGATCGGGAAGTCCCGGTTAATTACCGAATTCAGACGAAAAGAGGCCTTCAAAAAGGTAACACTCCTTGGGGGAAGGGCATTATCCATCGGTAAAAACCTCAGCTTCCATCCCCTGATTAGCACGATTAAAAATTGGGTCAAGATAAAAGAAAATGATAGTGCTTCGGAAGCCTACAATAAGCTTGAAAGGGCCATCAACGGTATTTTCCCTGAGGGTGCGAATGAAGTCTTTCCCTTCATTGCCACTCTTATGGGTATGAAATTAACGGGATCGTTTGCCCAGCGAGTGGAAGGGATCGAAGGTGAAGCCCTTGAAAAACTCATAAAAAAAAGCCTACGGGAACTTATTATAAAAGCCTCTGAACAGCAGCCAGTGGTTTTTTTGATGGAAGACCTGCACTGGGCAGACCTGACTTCCATTGAATTATTGGAATCCCTTTTTCGACTGGCAGAAAATAACCCGATACTTTTTGTAAATGCGTTTCGACCGGGTTACCGGGAAACCAGTGAACGACTGTTAACCACCATAAAGGAAAGATGCCGCAACTTCCATTCGGAAACTCACCTGGAAGCGCTGGATTCAAACCAGTCCAAACAATTGATCTCAGGTCTTTTAAACATTAAAGGTCTTCCCACCACTATCATCGAACTGATTACAAAGAGAGCGGGTGGAAACCCTTTTTTTATCGAAGAGGTCATCCATTCTTTTATCGATGACGGAATTGTAGAACTCAAGGATGGCCAATTCAGAACCACAGAAAAAATCGATTCAGTGGTTATCCCGGAAACCATCAACGATGTGTTAATGGGGCGGATCGATAAACTGGACGAGGCGACCCGTTCGTTATTGAAAGTGGCCTCTGTGATTGGCAGGAACTTCTTTTATAAAATCCTGAGCGAAGTGGCAAAAAATACTGAAGAAATTGATGACAAACTTGAATTTTTAAAAGAGGTGCAGCTTATCATCGAACGAATCAGAATGGCGGAGATTGAATATCTGTTCAAACATGCACTTGTCCAAGAAGTGGCTTATGAATCCATACTGCTGAGGAAAAGAAAAGAACTTCATGGGAAGGTTGCCGCAGCAATCGAATTGGTATTTGCCGAAAAAATGCATGAATTCTATGGGATGCTTGCCTTCCATTACAGCCTGGGAGAGAATCTTGAAAAGGCAGAAAAGTATCTAATAAAAGCCGGGGAAGAGGCATTAAGGACTGCTGCCTCCAGCGAAGCATTACATTACTACCAGGAAGCATTAAAACTCTATCTCAAGAAACATGGGGATGCGGGTGACCCGGATACCATTGCCAACCTGGAAAAAAACATTGCCACTGCATTTTACAACAAAGGATATATGATCGAAGCGGTAGAACATTTCGATAAGGTCCTGGAATTATGGGGAGAAAAACTCCCTAAGAATAAGATTAAAGTTTTATTCAATCTTGCTGCCAACCTATTGAGTATTTTGAAAACGCTTTATTTCCCCGCCCTGAAATCGAATAAAACCCCGGGGCCAAAAATGAACGACATCGTCGAACTCACGTTTAATCGGGCAACGGCACTGGCCACTGTCGATAATTACCGGATGTTCGTGGATTCCATCGGGTTATTAAGAAAACTTAACAAGCTTGATACATCAAAAGTGGCAAAAGGAGTCTCCATGTATATCCAGGGATGCACCCTATTTGCCTTCTCCGGTGTATCGTTCAAAATAGCTAAAAAATTCCTGGAGTATTCAAAGCAGTATATCCCCTCAGGGGATAGAAAAACCTTTATTGATTATAAATTCAGCCGACTGATGTATAGTACTTTATCAGGAGATGGAGTCAAAGAATTGGAATTCGAGGAAGAGGTGGTCAATGACAGTGTGAAAATGGGAGAACTGTGGTCAGCCATCGTTTACCTGATCTGGGCAGGGATATTACAAATAGAAAGAGGGAACTTCACCCTGGTGCAAACATGTGTCGACAAATTGCAGGAGATCGGCGAAGTTTATGATCATGACTTTGCCCGAGCAAGAAAATGCCTTATTCGCACCCGACAATTATTAAAATGCAGAAAACTCCCGGAGGCACTTCAAGAAGCTGAGGAAGGCATCTCTTTTTCCAGTAGTGTGGGGCAAAACCTTAATCTTTTGAATTTTACGGGAATTAAAGCAAATATACAGATATTACAAGGAGATATTGCCGGGGCGGAAAAATCACTGACCCAGGCAAGGGAGATTATATCACAGGAAACCCGGATAACTCCCTGGCTTATCAGCCCCTTTCATCTTAGCCAATTCTTATACGATATTTACCACTTAGAAAAGAGCATCGCATCGGGTGACCAATCGAAAATAAACGAGCTCCGCAAGAAAGCCCATAACAGTGGAAAGGCCGCGGTGAAAATCTCTGCAAAGTATACACCCAATCGAACGGAAACATTACGACTGATGGGGGTCTATTACTGGCTCCTGGGAAAACAAAAAAAAGCGTCCTCCTGGTTTAAGAAAAGCCTGAAAGTGGGAATACAGCTTGGCGCCCGACCGGAATTGGCCCGTACCTGTATGGAAATCGGGAAACGAATGCTGGAAAAAAAGGGGAAGGTTCCCCAATCAAGCCATGTACGAGCCAAAAAATACTTTGAAAAAGCCCGAGAGTTATGCCAGAAAATGAAACTAGAACAGGATTTAGAAGAGCTGAATAGTATCATGAGCGGGGTGGAAAGCAAGAAAGAGAATTGAAAAAAAAATCCACTCGACCTTATCAGGAATGAAAAAAAATCGTTACTGGCGGAAACTTATATATATTACTACAGCAGTCACTTACTTTCTTGTTCTAATGCTTATTAATTACTATGGGTATGTGTGGGATTCACAACTCCAATTTGGAATGACCTTTTTGGAATCAAGAAAAGGATTGGTGGTGACCAAAATTAAATCGGGTGGTATTGCTGAAAAGGGAGGAATTCAGCCAAAAGACGTACTGTTGAAGGTGAATGGCGAGAAATTATCAAATTTCCAGGAGTACAGGAAAAATGAAAAATTCCTCTGGAAAATTAAAAAAGTAAAACTCACCTTTTTAAGAAACGGTAAAACCTTCCATACTGTTCTCCTCCTTTCAAAAGTCAACATTCCCTGGAGGACTTTTCTCCCACTTATACTTATTACTGGCATCTATTTGAGTATCGGTTTTTTCTCATTATGGAAAAGAAGTGATGATTTACGTGTAAAACTTCTTTTTTTATTAACGGTGCTGGCACCCATAACGTTTGGAATTCCAAATCATCTTTACGGTCAGAAGGAACCAATATCTCTTTTTCTTGCATTATTGTATTATATTTCTGCCGGAATTCTGATAGGAGTGGAGCCCCACCTGGCTATGGTTATACCCAGAAAAAAGGCTATTCTTGAAAAACACCCCTGGATCGCAAAATTAATGTATACTGCAGGAGGCTTTCTTGGGATTTTAAATTTGATAAATTATTTAAATACTATCTACCATTTCGGTTATCCGTCTGCGATTGCACAAATATCAAACCTTTCATTTCGAATGACTTACAATTTAATTGTTCCAATAGCGGTACTTGGGATTCTCTTGCACACCTTCAGAAAATTACCCCTGGGAGTAAAAAAAAGTCAGACGAAAGTGGTTCTCTACGGGATATTTCCCTGGACTGTAAGTATGGTAACGGCTTTTATTTCTCTAGTAATCAGAGGAGAATTTACTTCTTTTTTATTATATTTTAATTTGCTGGCGACGATCCCTGTTCCTATTGCCTTCTCCATTGCAGTATTTAAATATCATTTATTTAAGATAGAGCTTGTCATTCGTAAAAGCTTAATATACGGATTTTTAATAGGTTTTCTCTTTTTGGTCTATTATGGAATCATTGGATTGGGAAGCGGCGTCCTTTCAATATTTTTTATAAAGGTGAGGTCCATATGGGTGATTGCTTTTGCAACTTTATTACTGGGAATTCTCTTTAATCCACTCAAAAATAGAATTTATCGATACGTGGATAAGTATTTCTATCCTGAGAAATACAACTTATACCAGGAACTTCCCGAACTTTCGAAAGAAATTGCTTCCATCACCAATCTAAACCAATTGATAAACAAAATTCTTGAAAAATTAAGTCTTTTATTGAATATGAATTCCTCAGCATTCCTGCTCTCAGATGAGAGATTGGAAAATTACACTGTAACTGCCACCAGAGGTGCAATAAAACCATTGCAACTGGAAAGGAGTGTCATCTTCTCTGCAAATGAAGAAATTATTCAATATGTGGCTCAACAGAGAAAACCCTTCACAATGACTCAGTTCAGCGGTAAAATAAAAGAATCTCCTGGTTTTTCGAAACTCAAAAAATTTCAATCGGAACTCATCGTCCCCTTCTTTTTGAAAGATAAATTAATCGCTATTCTTTTGCTGGGCGGGAAACATTCACAGTTAGAGGAAAAATATGACCGCGAGGAAAGAAACCTTTTGTCCATGTTCTCCAATCAGGTTGCTGCCATGCTGGAAAATGCCCGCTTATTTCAGTTTGCATCATTCGACGACCTTACTGGACTTTACAGAAGGCATATTTTTGAAGCAGAGCTCTTTAAGGAAGTGGAAAGGACACGCCGATTTCATCACCCTATCGCAGTCGGTATCATTGATATCGATCATTTTAAAAAAATAAATGATACGTATGGGCATACAGCAGGTGACCTGGTTCTTAAAAATTTAGCCGAGTGTTTAAAAGCTCACATCAGACGTATCGATTGTTTAGCCCGTTATGGTGGCGATGAGTTTGCTTTTTTCCTTACTGAAACAAATATCGAAGAAGGGGAAAAAATCGGTGAAAAATTCCGAAATATTGTGGAAAATTTTGACTTCTTGTCAACAGAGCGTTCTTCTCCTATTAAAGTGACAATCAGTACGGGCATTACATGGTGGAACGGCAAACCCGGTGATAGAACATCTGAAGTTCTGATAAAATCGGCAGATAAAGCTCTATATCAAGCCAAAAGAAGAGGACGAAATCGAATAGAAATTTTACCTCACATTAATCGTTAAACGGCTGCAAAAAATTTTAAACGATTTTTATTTTTTTGTTGACAAATTTTTATTTGTATACTACAATTATTGTGTAATACAAATTAATAACAAATGAGGTTTGTGTGATAATGATGAAGACCTATGAGTCAAATGATGTTGAGATCGAATTTGCGTCATTAATGAGCCGGTTAATACGCAGGCTAAACCTGTTGAACCGGGACCAGAAAATATGTTATGGACTCACCCTTCCCCAGTGCGGCGCTGTTGAAACCCTTAACCAGAAAGGGATGCTGCCAATGAAAGAGTTGAGCCAGGAGATGGGGGTGACCATCAGTACCATGACCCGGGTGATTGATATCCTGGTACGTGACGGTGTTGTTACCCGTAAGGAGAACCCCGATGACCGGCGAAAGGTCTGCATCCACCTAACAGAAAACGGTCGAGTACTGGCCTCAAAACTGCAAAAATGTTCCCTGGACTATTCCAAAGAGATACTCAATCGGATACCTGAAGGGGAACGAAAAAAGGTATTAGAAAGCCTGGAACGGCTCAATCGAGCCATCGAATCAATGGACAAAAGATGCTGCGATTAGATGGTACAAATAAGATAAAAAATGAGGAAGGAGGATTAAAAAGTGAACGTAAATAGAAACAGTCAAGGAAACAAAAACAAAAGTGAAGGGAAGCAAGAATGCTGTGAACCTGCTCCCTGCTGTACTCTTGTAGAACAGAAAAATATGCAAGAAATTGCTAAAGGACCTCTCTCAGTTTCGACTCATCTGAGCTGGGCGGATAAATGGAGCCATATAAAAGTCAGGTGGGGAGTGGGCCGTATGAAATCAGAAGTGGAGCCGGGGATTTATGCCGTCGGAAATCCAGAGGAGAATTCTATTGTCCTGGTATCTGCCAATTACAAATTGAGTTTTGATACCTTGAGAAAGGAATTAACCGGCCTGGATGCATGGATATTGGTCTTGGATACAAAAGGGATCAATGTCTGGTGTGCAGCAGGTAAAGGCACCTTTGGTACTGATGAATTGGTGCATCGCATTGAAGTCACCGGGTTAAAAGAGATTGTCAGCCACCGAAAGCTTATTGTGCCGCAGTTGGGAGCACCGGGCGTATCTGCCCATGAGGTGAAGCGACGGTCTGGTTTCTCCGTGATCTATGGACCAGTTCGGGCCTCGGACATACCCGCCTTTCTCCAGGCAGGGAAAAAAGCCACACCAGAGATGCGTCGGGTGCGTTTCTCATTATGGGATCGGATGAAGGTGATTCCAGTGGAATTGACTCAAGGTTCCAGTAAATTATTTCTCATTATGCTGGTTTTTTTTCTCCTTTCCGGGTTTAACAGCAAAGGGTATTCGATAAATGCAGCCACAACAGCAGGTATCCGTGCAGCACTGCTCTTATTATTGGCATTTATTGTAGGAACAGTGGCAGGGCCTTTACTTCTCCCCTGGCTGCCAGGTCGAAGTTTCTCGTTTAAAGGTTTTGCCATTGGATTACTCTTCTTCCTGGCTGCTTTCTTTGTGATACTTCCTGGTATCTCTATGATTGAAGTCTTTGCATGGTTCCTCCTGATATCTGCGATTGCTTCCTTTTTAACCATGAACTTTACGGGTGCTTCGACCTATACATCGCTTTCCGGTGTAAAAAAGGAGATGCGAGTGGCAGTACCTGCCCAATTGGCGGCTGCTGTTATTGGAATCCTACTTTGGCTTGTAGGTCGTTTTTTTTAGAGTAGTGTTAAAATGTTAAAAATTTCAGGAAATAAAAAGAAAAAAATAGCCACGGACAAACACGGACAGACACGGAGGTACAGATGAAAAAAATCCGTTTAAACCCGTTTAAATCCGCGGCTAAATAAAAAAAGGAGATAGGATGAGAAGCATATACTTAAGAAATGTGGTTACATTGGAACTGCAAAAGGATAAATGCATTGGATGCGGCATGTGTGTGGACGTTTGTCCGCATGGTGTGTTTGATATTGATATCGGTGAAAACCTTGCGTTTATTACTGACCGGGATGCCTGTATGGAGTGTGGTGCATGCGCCTTAAACTGTCCGGTCCAGGCCATTGATGTCCGTTCTGGTGTGGGCTGTGCTCATGCCATTTTAAAAGGGTCTATCCAGGGAAAAGAACCCTCCTGTGGTGAACAATGCGAACCAAAGGAGAGCTGCTGTTAGTGTTGAAGAAATAGGAAACCATATCTAAATATTTTAATGAAAAAAATTCCAAAAGACCTGCAATTTTATAAGTTTTCTGCTTATGGGTTTTTAAAAAACCTACGCTTTTTTGAGCCCTTCCTGATTCTCTTTTTCCTCGAAATGGGAATCAACTATGTTCAAATCGGTGTGTTAATGGCCATCCGTGAAATCACCACCAATTTCCTGGAACTTCCCACTGGCATGGTGGCTGACAGTTTCGGGAGACGAATATCCATGATCTTTTCTTTTCTCTCCTACATTGGTTCTTTCCTGGTATTTACTTTTTTGCCGGGATTTTATTTTTATATGATTGCCATGCTGCTGTTTTCTGCTGGTGAAGCGTTTCGCACGGGTACCCACAAGGCCATGATCTTATCTTACCTCGAGATCAAAGGGATCACGGATTTAAAAGTTCATTACTATGGTCATACCCGGAGTGCCTCTCAATTGGGTTCTGCTCTTTCATCACTTATTGCCATGGTACTGGTTTTTTACCAGGGGTCTTTTCGATGGGTCTTTTTGGCTTCTATTGGACCTTACATCATGGAACTCTTTTTGATGATCTCATATCCCCGGGAATTGGATGGTCATATAAAACCCATAACCCGGGGAATGGGTAAAGAGATCAAAGAACGATTCAGCTCTACTGCCAGAGATTTTTTATCTCTCTTCAGGAAGTGGTCCACCCTTACCGCGCTTTTATCTTCTGCTGTATTCAGCGGTCTCTTTACAGGTGTTAAGGATTACCTCCAACCCCTGATAAAAAAATACGCTGCGGCTCTTCCTTTTCTCCTTTACCTCTCAGAAGATCGACGCAGTACAATTCTCATCGGCGTTATATACTTTTTTTTATTCCTGCTCACCTCATACGCATCAAAAAAATCAGGACCCTTTGCCGATAGAGTCAAATATTTAACCTTTGGCATCAATATAACGTTTATTGTAGGAAGTCTTTTTTTAGTGCTTTCCGGTCTGGCATTACAATTGGAATTATTTGAGCTTTCCATCTTTTTCTTTATCATGCTTTATGTCCTTCAGAGTCTCAGAAAACCCTTGAATGTAGGTTATATCAGCGAACAGATATCCAGTCGGATCATGGCCACTGGTTTATCAGGTGAATCTCAGCTTAGAGCCATTTTTGCTGCGTTTTTTTCATTTCTTATGGGTGTATTGGTTCAATATGCAGGATTGAGTGCTGCAGTAATTATTATTGCCTTTATCAGTTTGCTGATGTATCCAGTAGTCAGGATTAGAGAGGAGAGGTAGAGAGGTAGAGGGGTAAAAATATGTACAGTCGAGGGACTCACAGGGGGGCAAGCACCCCTATCCCCACTGGAAAATAATCGGGTCTCAACTTGGTGGGCTCGGATCCTCTAAAAGGACTACAGCGTATTTATTCTTCATCGTACCGCTTTTGTAATCCAGTTCTGAGCCCAGGACTGAATGGGGGATCAGGTAGATAATGATCATGACAATCGTTGCTAAACCCACCCACCATTTACTTTTTTTCTTAAGGAAATAGGCAGCGAGCCAGAAGATAAAGGCAATCAGGGTTTTATTATCGGTCAGGTCAAATCCAAAAGGGAACCCGGTCCATAAATCGCCAAAAGCATATTTTTGTACAATCGGTCCCAGGATCAAACCTCCGATAAAAACAATCCCCAGTGTCCAGTTAACCATCCAAAGATAGTTCCCTTCTTTTCTTAGGGTTTCCATGCCGGTTCTAAGGGCGAAGAGAATGCTTAGGAACATAAAGATAATATGGGCAATCAAAAACACCGACGGTACTTTTCCTTTAAACCGTGCCACAATGCTTTTGCCATTATTAATAAGTACATCCTCGCCGTCAATTTGTACGCGAATCGTGTATTCCACTTTGCCTGCGGCGGGTTGGCCTGGGATATCTCCTTTTAGTATTTCTATATTTTCTTCATCCCGGATCATTTCTATTTCTGTCCATTCGTCGTTGGTTTTATAGCGTTTATAGTTCAGCCATGCTGTTACATTTTTATCTGGAACCGTGATTTTAACTGGCATTTTTTCAAACTTTGTATAACTGCGTAACAATCGATAGCTTATTACTTTTCCTTTTATTGATTCACTGGCTCTCACCGGGTGGGTAGGGCCGGTTAATCGTTGATAGAAAAAAATAGCCACTGTTAATATAAAAGCAAGTATCCATAAGAGTACTGTGATCCATTTTTTCTTCATATTTCCTTCTCCTCGTTTGATTTTTGATGTGAGTTGTTTGATAAAGACGTATTTTAATTAATTAAACTCATGAGGAGGGAATCCTCCTCTCTGATAATTGAGATATTCATCCGGGTAAATGCCGAAATGTTCTCTAAACAGCCTTTTAAAATAGTAAGGATTTTTGAATCCGATTTTTTTTGCTATCTCTTTATAGGTAACTGGATTTCCATTTCCATTTTGGCATAGAAGAAAGGCCCGGTACATTTTTTCTTTGGTGATAAATAATTTTAGATCAAACCTCATAGAGCTCTTGAATATTCGCGAAAGGTATGAGGGCTTGACGCCAAAGTAGCTTGCTATTTGTGATACATTTAAGTGTTTTAACTCCTGGTCATTTCGACTAATGACGAACTCGCCTACTTTCATACATAGCTCTTTATTCATTTTTGCATCCTATGCCAGATATTATATCATAAATGAAAAAAAAACAAAAATGTAAATAAATTTTCTAGGCTTCTAAATCTAAAAAATCCTTTCACGCGTTACGAGTTGAGAGAATTTTTTAGTACCTGTCATTGGCCTACGGGGGCATTGGTTCGTTTCACTCACCTCATTGTATATTTTTAGAACTTGCCATAGGAGAAAAAAGGGGCATTAATTTGTTGAATTTAGGTTAGCTTTTTAGGACTCTTAACCGAACGCCACACAAGGCGGCTCTGCGTTCGGATCTTTTCGTGCATGATGGGCGATGGGCAGATTAAAATAAGAAAAGATTTTAGACCTGCCCATCCTATCTTTACCTTATCTTTTTGACACTATTGATGCCTCCGGCGGGTCAGAACCTTTTTGAAAAAAGGTTCGCGTTGTTTCACACCTACAAAAACTTTTGTTTAAGGCCCTCCGGGCATATTGTTTTTCAAACTTCGCGTCCCTTCGCGTGTCTTCGCGGTTAAAAAAATAAGAGGTAGATTTAAAAAAAATCCACTTGACAAATTGTTAAAAATATGGCATTTATTAACCTAAAAACAAAAATCTAAAACAAACCTTGAAGGATACAATCCAATGAAGGCGAGAGACCTGCCTGAAAGCCATGTCCCCTACACAGATAAATATTTCCTGAGAACCAACGAGATTCTAAAAAAAGAAGACATTAACCCACGTATATCCATGAAGGTGTTTTGCAGGGGCAGTGGCCCGACGGTTGGACTGGATGAGGCAGTCGAAATCCTGGATAAATACTCCCCCCTGGAAAAACAAAAAGATGAAGTCTGGATTACTAAAAAAAAATACTTCTCCAATACAGAACCATTAATGATTATTAAAGGCCCGGCACAAAGCTTTGCTGAACTGGAAACCATGTACCTGGGCGTTCTTTCCAGCGCCATTTCCGAGGCAGTGGGCATTGGCCCACCAGACTTAATCCAGATCACAGAAAAACTAAAAAGACTAAAAACCATTTACCAGGATATCCCTATCACTTACTTTGGTGCCAGGCATTACCATTGGTCATTAGACAAAAAGATCGCAGGCGCTGCGCTTAAAGGGGGTGCTGCGCAAACCAGCACAGATATTGGCTCGTCCAATATTGGCCTAAAAGGTGTGGGCACCACCCCCCACCTGCTAACCATTATCCTGGCCTCTATCTACGGCATAAAAAACGCCACTCTAAAAACAGCAGAATTATTCGATAAACACATGCCGCCAGAAGTTCCAAGGGTGACACTGGTGGACACGTTTAACCGAGAATTAACAGACAGCCTGGCCGTGGCCCAGTACTTTGGGAAACGAAAAAACTCCCTCCGAATCGATACCTGCGGGGAAAACATTGGTGAAGGCGGTTCCCTTTATAATGGAGAAAAAACAGTAGACCCGGAATTCAAAACCGGTACAGGTGTCACCATTGAATTGACCACCAACGTGAGAGACCACCTGATCAAAAACGGGTATGGAGAAAATACAGAGATTTTTCTATCCAGCGGTTTTGGAAATGAAACCAAAGCCAGGGCATTTGCGAATGCCCATAAGGAATATAAAAAAAAGAAAGGTTACAACCTTTTCTCCGGTGTGGGGATCGGTGAAATTTCAAGCGCCCGGTTCTGCACCGCTGATATCTTTGAAGTGAATGACCGTCCCTTAGCAAAAACAGGACGGGAAATCGGTTACATCGATTATTCAACCATGAAACGTGCAATCTAAGGAGAATAAAATGAGTCAAAATAAACAAATCATTCGAGTGTGTAATTTAATCGATTGGTCCAAATCCTTTGTGGATGAAAACGGTTCCTTTTACTGCGGAACCACAGATGTACAAAAGAGAAATGCAGCCGAAATCATAGAACGGGCTGAACTGGTGATTGCCACCATGGATTTACACCCGGTGAGCGCACCAGAGCATGCGGTTAATGGTGGACTTTACCCGGTTCATAATGCGGTTAAACCCTGGGAGTACAGTCCTGATTTTGTCTACATGAAAACCCAGGACGGCGAAGAACTACGATTGGGCGATAAAACCCTGAGCCCGGAACTGACCGGGATATTGAGCGACGCTGCGTCCGCATCCAACACATCCAAAGAAAAAGGAGGCCTCATTGTTCCCAGGGAGGTTTATTTCCAGGAAGAAAACCAGTCAATCTTTTGTCAACCCGATGATATCGAAGCCACCTTTCATCAAAAAATCATAACTAAAGATGATTTCCTGGAGGGAGATTTTGATTATATCACAGCGCCTAAAAAGTACTTTGACGCCACCCGACTTGATAGTGTCATCACCCTTCCGGATGTCGAAATTAAAGGTGTTCCTGAGCAAAACTTTAATATCTATTCACTGCTGAAGAAAAAATTCCCGCCGGACAAATATGAACTGGTGTTTATCAATACTGGTGTGGTTGAGGGTATATGCCGGCTGCATACGTCAATCGGGTTAAGACAGATGTTTCCTTTTGATCGAATCATTAACATTTCTAATGCCACTACTCCACTCTATGGAATTGGATTGGGCTATAAGACGGCAGAAGAATCTCGCCAGGCATCCACAAGGGTATGCAAAGATATCGGTATTGAATACATGACAACAGAGGAATGCCTTAAGGAATTCACCTAAGCCTCCGGGGGAATAATTAAAGTGCCTAAAGTTAAGGTGGCAATATAGGCCCGAGCGCCATATACCTTTTTAGTTCTAAAAAGGTATCGCGCCAATTCATTGGCGCACCACAACTTTAGGCACTTTAGTTCACTTTAGGCACCTTAGGCACTTTTATTTTCGGCTAACACTTAAAAAAACCAAAAAAATGAAAATATTCACATGGATAATTGCGCAATTTGGAAATTTATTTTATTTTTTTTCTTCAAACTATTGAAAAAAAAAAATATATACTTTAAAATATGACTCTGCTTAGAATTGGAGATTATAATCGTGTTACGTGATACATGTTACATGTGGCATAAAGGTAAACTGATATGGGAGTGAAGTAGAGGTTCAGGTTGAGGAGAATGATCGAGACGAAGCAAGATAGGAGGCAAAACATTTTGTTCAATAAAAAAATGCCTGCTGTGCTGGTCATCGACGATGTTGAAGATATCCGGGACATTTTCCGGAGACTTCTGGAACGCCGCAATTACACTGTCCTGGCAGCAGAAGACGGTCAGAAGGGGTTGGAGATATTCCTGCGGGAAAAGCCAAACGTGGTGTTGGTGGACCTGCGCATGAAGGGGGTCGATGGGCTTGATGTGCTGGCTCGGGTAAGGGAATGGTCGCCAGATACGCCGGTTATTGTAGTATCGGCAACGGGCGTAATACAAGACGCTATCGAGGCGCTGCGCCTGGGGGCCTGCGACTATCTGCTCAAACCGATCAGGGACCCATCCGTGCTGTATCACGCGGTGGAAAAAGCCCTGGATCGCGCTCGACTCCTCCACGAAAATCAATTATACCAAAAACACCTGGAAGAGGAATTAAAAAAGAGAACCAAAGAACTTGAACAGGCCAATAAAGCCCTGGAGGAAAGCGAGGAAAAATTCCGCCTCCTGGTGGAAAACCAGGAAGACCTGATCATAAAATTCGATACAAAAGGCCGACTCCTCTTTGTAAGCCCATCCTACTGTAAAACCTTTGGAAAAAGTCAGGATGAATTACTGGGAGAAAATTTCTTGCCCATGGTTCACGAAGAAGACCGTGAAAAAGTGGAAAAGGCTGTAAAAAATATCTACAAACCACCCCATTCCACTTATGTTGAAGAACGCGCCCTGACAAAAAAAGGATGGCGGTGGCTGGCCTGGCTTAATACTGCTATCCTGGATAAAGATCACAAAGTGAGCGCAATTGTTGGAGTAGGCAAGGATATCACGGAACGTAAAAAAGCTGAAGAAGAGAGACAAAAACTGGAAGCACGACTCCGCCAGACTCAAAAAATGGAAGCCATCGGCAGTTTAGCCGGCGGCATTGCCCACGACTTTAATAACCTGCTCACTGTCATCAATGGCCATGCGGAAATTACCCTGTCAAAGCTGAAAAAAAACCATCCTCTCTATAAAGATATTAAGGCCATTTTTCAAGCAGGAAAACAAGCAGAAAATTTGACAACACAACTTTTGGCCTTTAGCCGCAGACAAATATATAACCCCAAAGTGATAGATATTAATAAAGTGATTTCCAACCTGGATAAAATGATGCGCCGTCTCATTGGTGAAGATATTTGTATGGAAGTAAAATATGGAATGGTGGTCCCAAAAATAAAAGCCGACCCCGGCCAAATTGAACAAATTTTAATGAATTTAATCCTTAATGCAAGAGACGCTGTGACAGAATGGATCGATTCTACGGGTGAAAAGAAAATTACTGTTGAAACCGGTGAGGCTTACCTGGATGAAGCCTTTGCCGCTGAACATGCCGGTAGTAAAACAGGGTTACATCTCTTTCTTACAGTCAGTGACAACGGCATCGGAATGACAGAGGAAACAAAAAGTAAAATCTTTGAGCCCTTTTATACCACCAAAGAAAAAGGGAAAGGTACTGGCCTGGGCATGTCCACTGTTTATGGTATTGTTAAACAAAACAATGGTAATATCTATGTTTACAGCGAACCTGGTCAGGGTTCTACGTTTAAAATTTACTGGCCGGCTGCGCTAAAGAAAAAAGTGCCTAAAGTTCCTAAAAAACCAAAAAAAGAAGTCCTCACCGGCACAGAATACATTTTATTGGTAGAAGATGATGAAGCCGTTCGTGACTTTGCCGCTGAATCCCTGGAACAATTGGGATACACAGTTCTTGAAGCATCCACCGGAAAAAAAGCGCTGCAATTACTAAAAGAAAAGAATGTACAGGTCGATTTACTCTTCACCGATTTGATTATGCCTGAAATGAGCGGTTGGGAATTAGCCACAAAACTAAAAGAAATGTCTCCCGATACCGTTATTCTTTATACCTCCGGATATACAGACGATCATATTATAAAAAACGGTGTCTTGGAGCAGGGGATTCATTTCATTAATAAACCCTATTCCTTTCAGGCTTTGGCAAAGAAGGTACGCGAGGTACTCGATACTTAGTAAAAAGTGCCTAAAGTGCCTAAAGTGAGCTAAAGTGCCTAAAGTTAAGGGGGCGCTTCGCGCCATCTACCTTTTTAGTTCTAAAAGGTGCGCTGCGCCTTCGGCGCACCACAACTTTAGTCACCTTAGGCACTTCTTAATAATCACTTCTTATTAAATAAATCATATGAGAAATGAGGGCGTCCCATATATAGTTTTTAGGAGAATTTAATTGGGTGAAATCAGGGGAATAGCTTTCCCATAAGCGGTGATTTCTCTTCAATTGGAAAATCATGGCCTCTTCCATTTTTTTTAAAACCTCTTCTGCTGTATCCTTATATCCATTATCCATCAGCCCCCTGAAAACAGGAAAAACCCATGTAATCCATACAGGCCCGTTCCATCGACAGCACCCGGTCACCTGGGGATCGTAATAGGGATCGGCAGCGGAAAGGGTGGGAATTCCAAATTTTCTCCAGAATTCATCAGGATTTTTTAAATGTGTTAAAAGCGTTTCCGTCTGCTCTTTTTCGGAAACACCTGCCCATATGGGCAAAAAACCGATGATTTCCTTTCGCTTCAAAGAGACACCATCCGGTGTTTTAAAATCCATGGTATCCTTATGCACATGGTAATAGAACCCGGTTTCCTCATCCCACATATATTTATTTATTAGAGTGGATAGATTTTTAATTTTTTTCTCCCATTCAGCAGCCTCTTTTTTTTCCCCCAATTGTTCCGCCATCTCTTTAAGGGAAGTCATCTCCTTCACCACCATGCAGCTAAGGTCAAGGGCTTCCAATTGGTTAAGGGTTTCAGGTGCTTCTCCCAGCAAATCAAAGACAGCATTTAAATAGTCTCTGACACATTCCAGCAGTGTATGCCCGCCCCACTCCAGCAACCCATTTTTATTCTTATCCCGTGTTTTAAAGAGATAATCGATGAATTTTTTTCCCGACCCATAAGACTCTTCCAGGTATTGTTTTAGCTTTTTATCATCGATTCGTCCTGATTTTTTAGCAATTTTGTAGACCTCAAGGTTTGTCCATGAAAAGAAGGGTGCGGAGGTTGTTTTTTCCCCATTGGCTGGAAAGGTTCTTGTAAAATAGGCACCCACCCGATAGGGCATGTACCCGTCGTTCCCTTGAACTTTCATGAAATTTCGCTGGGAATTCATTGCCAGTTCCGGGTCAAATAAGGCAATTGTGTGCATGGAAAGGCTTTCATGGAATACCTGACCTTCATGGCCCCATCCCCACGTGGGTTCTCTTGAAAACACATAATAAGGATGGGGAAACTGCCCTGCTGCCGGTAGAAATTGCTGCCGACCCAGGTACAGACCTCCGTAAAAGAGTAATTTTTCCTCATCGTCTTTGAATTTTAAATTCGGGATGTATTTCAACTTTTGCCGATTAAACCGGAACACCTCTTCAAAAGAAACGTTCAATAGCCTATCAGAAGTTTCCCTCAACGTTTTTTCATCACCTATCTGAGCGGTGGTTTTTGAAAATTTAAAATGCCCGTTCTTTTTGCTTAAATTAAAACTCAGGGCAAATTCAGCGATTTCACCGGAAAGAGAACCATTCAAATATTCATATTTCTTCAATATTTCCTGGGCACTCATATTTTTTTTATAGACCGGGTACCCGCCCCATGAGTAAATTCTCGTATTAAAGCGAATCAGGGAATATCTCATTTCCTTGAAACCATTTAAGGTTTCCTGCTGGAAATAAACGCCTTTGGCAGGTTCTTTATAGGAAATGGTGATTCCCTCTTCGGGTTTCACATCGATGCAATTTACTTTTTGATAGTTATTGCCGTAGATAAAATAAAGCATAAAGTCATTTTTGGTTTTATTCTTATAATTGATTTCACAAACAGCTTGGGCAGAGGTATAAACGGCAAACTTCAGAACCACGTGCAGACCTACAAACGGTTCCACTTCCAATACAAATGAATCCGGGTAAGAACATGTAATCACTGGTTTTCTATAAAAATCATTTATGTTATACACAACCACATTGCCCAATTTAAAGGCAACACTTAGTTCTCCGGAACTTTCATTGATGAGTTTCAGGGGTTCATTATCATTATAATAGACCAGGTGGTAACCTTCATCCACAAAATAGTTACTTCTCTCGTAAGGAGCAATGTATGAGGTAAAAATAGGAGACCCACCATCTGCTTTGACATTCTCAATCGCCATCAGAGGGATTATGGATAATAAAAATATGATTAGAAAACCTGAAATCAATACATTAACATTCATGTTAACTCCTTTTTCCAATTTGCTGGAGTGATGAAGTATTGGAGTCGTGGAGTGATGGGAAAAGCAATTTTTTCGCAATACTCCAATACTCGCCTACTCCATTACTCCATGGTTCCGCTTTATTCTTTCTCTTTCGGCGGTGGTGGTGGAGGTGGTTGGGGTTGTTGAATGCTTTCCCACAAAACATTAATGATTTTCCATTCGCCGTCCATCTTTACGAGGTGAATGTAATCGATGAATTGGGGTGTGGTTGTTTTTGCAGTGGCAATGTGCTTATACATATCCAGGATATCCACCGTGATCTTGAGTTTATCTTTTGGGAACTCTTTCCCAAATCCGGCTTTGGTAAATTCCACCATATTGGATTTACTGGCGCTGTTGAGTATCATGCCTCCTGTTGGAGGAAACGGTTGGGGTGCACGTTTTACCACTTCTGGGTGAAGCGCCTTGTCCATACGTTCGGCACTGCCTTCATACCAACCCTCAATGTAATTCAATGCCGTCTCCTTGATCGCTGCTTTCTCTTTTTCCGTATCAACATCCTTATTCTCCTCAGTCATCAAAAAAAACGTAAAAACCATCGCTAAAATTAGCAGTAAAATTGTCTTTCTCATTAAATCCTCCTGTTTAGTATTTACGAAATTACAATCTATTTCGTTTTCTTTTAATGGAAGGAAATTTGGGGTGGTACTGATGATTATATGTGAGGAGTGGATAATAGAGCATAGGCTAAGGGGAATTCTTGACGAACATGGTACTGCTTGATAGAGGGAGGGAAAGAATGAAAGCGGGAGGAATTCTTGGCGGGATTTATAACCCCGCCTTCGTTCTGTGCTCACCGCGTATTCCCTATCCAACTGATTATATACTCTGTTCGTGCAGGAATCCATCGTATCGGTGGTTCTCTCTTCTCCCATTTACCTTCAAGGTTATTCTTTCTTGAAGCCAGTTCAAAATGACACATGGCAATACCCACATCGATGTTATGAAGTCTTTTTCTCTCATAACTTCTATCCACTGCTTTTTTATAAAAATGGAATGTATGTTTATTCCTTTCTTTTACGATTCTCCATGGTTGTGTATTTCCTGAGGAAGGGGCTAATCGAACCATTTCAAGCGACTCGGAATATTTTCCTGCCAATTCCCTGGAAATAGGTGTATCAAAGTTTTCAATAAAAAAGATATTTTCCCATCTTGTTCTCATCGATGGATATCCTCTTTCAGCCGCATAACCCACCACACAAACGGCAGGTAGTATTTCATCATCCGCCAATTCGACATCTTTGAAAAAATCAGGATTAAAGTATCCCAGCCAGCAGGTTCCCAAGCCCAAATCTGTTGCTTTAAGAACGATATGTTCGAACAGATAACCGCAGCTCTCATAAGCCAGTTCTGATTTTTGTATTGAACAGGTTATAAAGTTCATTGGATGAATGATATAACTAAAATCAGCCGGTATCATTTTTCTAAGATCCTCATCGTTCAGTTCTATGAATTGAAATCTCACCTTTTCGCCTGCCAATCCTTTTTTGAACATTGAGCATCGCTCTTTTAGTTCCATTAATTTTGAATATTCGATTTTCTTTTTAAAGTAGTTTCTACAGGAGTATCGGATTTGAATTAATTCATTAATCGGTCTTTGATAATGCATCGTCAACCTCTAACATCCTTGCCATTAAATAGCATAAATAGGAAAAAATTACAACAAGCTCTGCGATAAATTTTCTCGCCATTTAGTAAGTACAAGAACGAACGCGGGGTTATAAACCCCGCTAGGTAATCCTCCCACCGCCAGTGAATTTCCTCCATCAATAAAGCACTCCGACACCGGGAAATAATTCCCCCTGAGCACAGCACCAATCATTTATTTCTCCGCATCAAATCCATTTTTCCCATTTTGGGATAATTCTTTATTAATACTGGAAATGATTATTAAGAGGGTGTGATAATATTTATAAATGCAGGGAGTAGATGAGGAAACACGGACTTAAGGGAATTCTTAATTAGATATCGTAATGCTTGACAGAGGGAGGGAATGAATAGGATGCGGGAGGAATGCTTGGCGGGGTTGTATAACCCCGCCTTCGTTCTTTTTGACTTTTTAGAGAAAATGATTATAATGACAATTTAATGACCTGTGATCAGTATTATTTTCGGAGGTAAATATGAAATTTTTTTTAGTGATTGGATTATTAACCTTATTTTTATTCATCTTTAGCAATTGCGACACCGAAACCAAAACCAAAAAAGAACCAGATAAGAAAGGTAAAATGACGATTACTAAAACAACTTTCGGTAGAACCCAGGAAGGTCAACCGGTTGATCTTTATACCATGACAAATGTCAACGGTATGACGGTTAAAATCACCAATTATGGGGGTATTGTGACTTCATTAATGGTGCCAGATAAAAAAGGAAAATTGGACGATGTGGTGCTGGGTTTTGAAACCCTTGAGAAATATCTTGCCGGTCACCCCTACTTTGGCGCCATTGTGGGCCGCTACGGTAACCGTATTGCAAAAGGCAAATTTATATTAAATGGCGTCGAGTACACTTTAGCCACCAATAACGGCAAGAACCATCTCCACGGCGGCATTAAAGGTTTCGATAAAGTGGTATGGAAAGCAGAACAAATCAATAAAGAGAACAAGAAGGGCCTCAAATTGAGTTATTTAAGCAAAAATGGCGAAGAGGGATATCCTGGTAATCTATCATGCGTTGTTATTTATACGCTGACCAATAACAATGAATTGAAAATTCAATACGAAGCAGAAACCGACAAACCCACACCTATCAATTTAACCCATCACAGCTATTTTAATTTGAAAAGTGCGGATTCAAGCGGTTTCGGTAATATACTGGGGCACCTGTTGACCATCCATGCCGACCGGTATACACCGGTTGATGAAGGTCTTATTCCCACTGGTGAATTAAAAAGTGTCAAAGATAGTGCGATGGATTTTACTCGTCCAAAAGCCATCGGGGAACGAATTAAAGAGATAAAAGGTGGCTATGATCATAACTATGTGTTAAATAAGTGGGACGGTTCATTAAGACTCGCTGCAAGTGTTTACGAGCCAACCTCCGGACGTGTGATGGAGGTATTGACCACTGAACCAGGCATTCAATTTTATTCAGGTAATTTCCTGGATGGAAGTATTAAGGGAAAAAATGGAACGACCTACAATAAACACGACGGCTTTTGCTTGGAAACCCAGCATTTCCCGGATTCGCCCAATCAACCCGCCTTCCCTTCTGTCATCCTGGAACCGGGTAAAAAATACGCCCATACCACCATTTACCGTTTTAGAACCGAATAAAGATTGAAGCGTACCCCCAACTTTGGAAATTTAGAGTGAAAAAAATACCAGGAGCATAACAATGAGAAAAATATTTATCACAACGATTTTAATTTTGTTTTTTTTCCTTTCTATCCTTCAGATTTCAACTCATGCCCAGAGAACGGAACTTCCCAGGGAAGAATTCATGAAAAGGAGAACCGCCCTGATGGAGCAGGTCAAAAAAGGGATGATCATTCTTTTTGCAAATGCTGATAGTCAACCCGGTGCTCACTTTCGGCAGGATAACGATTTTTACTATTTTACCGGGATAGAAGATATGAATGCCATTCTTGTGATGACTCCCATAACAGGTGAAGCGGTTCTGTTCTTACCGGAGCAATCGTCGCGGGAGGAGTTTTCTGAAGGAAAAAATCTCCTAAAAGACCCTGAAGCAAAAGAGAAAACAGGACTGACCAGTATAAACACCCTGAGCTCTTTTAAAGAGTACATGGCCCAAAACCTGGGAAAGGTCGAAAAGACATTCTATATTCGGTTATCCCCGCAAGACAGCGTCGATCATTCTCGTTGGGAAATGATCCGCCTTAATCTCCGTAAAACCCGAAATCCTTACAACGGCCAGCTCTCTCTTGATCTGTACAGGAAAGAGAAGCTAAAGGAGCAGTACCCGGGAGTTGAGATAAAAGATGTGGTCCCTTTTATCGATGCGCTGAGGCTCATTAAAACGCCTGGGGAGATAGAAATATTACGGCGGAATGGAAAAATTTCAGCAGAAGCCATAAAGCAGGCCATGCGAGCCACCCGGCCCGGAACCTATGAATATGAACTTGAGGCCGCTGCCGTGCATGTCATTTTAAAAAACGGAGCTCGCGGGGTTGCTTATCCGCCAATCGTCGGTTCTGGCCCAAATTCCTGCATATTACACTACAACAAAAATGGACGGCGAATGGAGGCGGGTGATATCATTCTCATGGATTTCGGTGCCGACCTGGACTATCTATGCATGGATATCACGCGAACATGGCCAGTATCCGGAAAATTTACCCCAGAACAGCGAGAAATATACCAGAGTGTGCTGGAGGTCCAGAAAGCCTGTATCGAGGCATATCGACCGGGTATCACATTTAAAGAGGTCCAGGAACATGTGGCTGAGGTAATGAAAAAAAAGAAGATAAATCCCAGAGGACTCAAAGGTGGTATGCACCATTACATTGGAATGGCTACCCATGATGTGGGCATGGCAGGAATCCCCCTCAAGGAGGGCATGGTTTTTACAATCGAACCAGGCCTCTATTATTCCGAAAAGAACCTCGGCATACGTATCGAAGATACAATACTGGTAACAAAGGATGGGTGTGAGGTACTCTCAAAGGATGTTCCCAAAGAGATCGACGAGATCGAAGCCTTAATGGCAGGGAACAAATAATACCTGGAGGGGAAGAGTTAATGCCAGTTCCCTACAACCTTTTATTTACTAATCTCACGTAATCCATATTTTTGTCTAATATTTCGTGTGTTTCGCGTGTTTCGCGGGCATCTTATCAATCTTGAAGGTAATGGATTTTCTTTCCCATTGATCTCTAAATTTCAAAGACAGGATAGTGAAGCCTCTGTTTTGTTGAATGATTCCTTCTGTGCACTGGATGGTACAATCACTATGCAATTGAATTGAAACAATACCTTTTCCCCAGAGGTCGAGGGTGAATGATTGCTCATTCATGTTCATGCGAAAATTTTCAATCACCGGTTCCTTAGAGAAACCACCATAGAGAAGAGCTTTTTGAACAAAAGGATACACATAATCGGCAATATCGATCTCGATGTTGAGTTTCTCCATATCTTTATCGATAAGAATAGGAACCAAAGACGTGACCTGAGCTCCATTGATAATAATGGATTTATGAAGAGTAGGGATAACCGGGTTGAAAATAAAGGTATACCCTTTTAAATTTCCAAAATCAAATGCAAAAATCAGGCGATTTTTTTTAAGGTCATGTTTATAGTTCAAACCTATTTTTCCTTTTCCCACCTTCAAATTACCAATCTTTAAATACTGCCATATCAATGGAATGGCTGGTTTGAGATGAATCTTTTTTTTCAACGCATCCGTTTCAAACCCCACAAGACCTTCGACAAGGGCAGATATGGTGTTTCCCGAGGACCATATTTGATTGGGAACACTTTGATCCAGCGGTCGGTAAATATCACCGGACAATAACTCTGTTGGTGTTCCGTAATCATAATCCAGGATAATTTTCAGGTTAGCCAACAGCAAAGAGAGACCATGGTACGGGTTTCCGTAATTATAGAGGGCCATGGACGAAAACCCGGTAAGAAACGGCCAGATTGAACCGTTGTTGTAGCTGGAGGGATCATAATGGATGGAGGCGGAGCTTAAGAACCGTGTACCCCAGTCAGCAGACAGCTCCGGCGAAGCGATCCGCTTCTGCGCCAGGCATCCCTTATCCCTGTCCAAAACATTAAATCTCATTCCTATGGCTGGCCAGATAGTGGTCTCCTTTACTTGCGTCCCGTCTTCCTTAACCGCATAGGCATAATACTGCTCTTTGTCGTTCCAGAAGAGTTTTCCCAATGCTTTTTTGGAACGTTGGATACGATCCTTTGCAGTTTTTACATTTCGTTTGTTTTTTAAAAGGCTGTAGATATCGTGCATTGCTTCCCAGGCCTTTATGGATAAGGAAGAGAGGTAAATATCGGTTTTCATTTTCTGTCGTAAGGGACCTGTTTCAGAAGCACCTACTCCGGCCAGTTTACTCTCTACAATGCCATCCTTATCCGAATCACAGGCCATCATCCAGGAAAAAACCGTATCGATTTTTTTTTGATTTTTTGTAAAAAACTCAGTATCACCGGTCCGTTTTAAATAAAAATCCAGGAACGAGGCAAAATAAAGCGTGGTATCCCCGTGGAAAAAGGGGAACCCATAATCGTTAAACCAGTTGATAAATGCAGCCCCCTGGGAGAGCTCATGCATGATTTTACCGTCCTCTCTCTGGTATTTCAACAGGAATTCAATTTCCTTTTTAGCCCCTTCAAAATCGCCATAATTGAGAACCGCATAGGAGTTGATAAGACCGTCTCCACCAAAGTACCAGGCAAATCCCGGCCGCTCCCTCTCCCCGGAAAGGCCGTAACCAGCAATCAGACCTTCCCCCAAATCCGGGTTGTCCACACATGCAAAATTCACATTCAATATACCCCAACGAACGGCCTCATTAATTGCTTTATCCGGCGTATCTATTCTCAAATGATCCTTTAAAAAAGTCGTGATGATTTCTTTTCTTTCCATAAGGTATCGGTTGTATTTTCCTTTACTTTGGTTAAATATCGCTTTGGCCTTGTCAAATTTCCCATGGACTGCGACGGCTGTTAAAGGGATTTCATGAAAGCCTTTCTTCAATTGGATACGGTATCTCAATTTTCCCCCAGGCAGTTTATGAGCTGGAAGCTTACCCATTTTTTCACCAGCGAATCCGCCAAAAAAAGCAGCGTTCCGGGAAGATGATTCGGATAATACAAAAAATCCCTCTTTGTTCCAATAACTGTATTTACCACCGATGGATGCCGGCCACATGGGTGACAGATCGGGTTTAAAGAAAAATTCCAACGTGATATCAGTAAGCGCTGTCACCCGGAAAACCAGGAATACAACGGGTTCATTATAGGCGGGATAGACCTGCTGGGATATGGTCCACTTCTCCCCTACCCACTCCCTCTCAAAATGAGAGTGTGCAAAATGAAAACGGCTGAGCCTTGGATAGGGATTTTCCGCTGTGTCCTCTACTATCACTTTAAACGTTAAATCGTGCAGCACTTTGTACGGGTATATCCATATTTCAAAGGCGGAGGCGTCTACCTTTCCCATAACCGATGCCTTTTTTCCATAGACCCCGAAAAAAGAGTTGGAATAGTTTTTCATCTCTTTTGCGATGGCCATATGCGTCATAAAAAACATAACCAACAAAATTACAAAATATTTTTTCATCTTACCTTCCCTGAAACTATAATAAAAGGGCCCACAGAGGACACAGAAAAAAAAATACCTTAATTAGAAAATAAAGAATTTCTGTGTTTTCTGTGTGCCCGTGCTACGACGCGGAGCCACTACGCAGAGTGGCATTCTGTGGGCTCTCTCAAGAACAATTTTTGTGATTCCGTGCGGGATTTTTATAAAATCTTTCATTTTAACCACTTTTTTTCCTTCCGATGTTACATAAAAGGGTTTCCCCGAAAAAATCAAAGGATAAAAATCCATGACGTCACCAATGACATGGGCTTCAAATTTTACGGTATCGTCAGAAACCTCAATATGGCGTAAAACCGCTTTACCTTTAAATTCAAACAGTTTCTGTAACTGCTTAGAGCTGTTGGAGAGATGAAGTAAAAGGCCCTGGTGGTCGGCTTCAAGCGTATAAACGTTTCCCTGGAGGTGGATATTTTCAACTTTATTTTTCCCTGCCGCTGAAAGGTTTCCTACCCGGAACCCATCAAAAGGTGAGATATCGATAAAATCTTCCAGGAGGATCAGGGCAAAGAGGGGTCCCCAGCTCTGGTACCGCTGCCCACCGCCTTTGCCAGTGATGGAATTGTAATTCTCCCGGCACAACCCATCGGTTTGCCAGCTTCTTAAGAAGAGGGATGCGCTTTTGATGGCAAATTCTGATGCAATTTTATCCAGTCGGTACCGTTTCAGACCCTGGTAGACCAGGTAATTGGTAGGCGGCCAGATGGTTCCTCTCCAATACTGCTGATCTTTAAAAGCAGGATTATCCCTCGATATAGTAGGGATTACAAAATCACCCCAGAACTCCTTTTGAGATAATAAATGGCCTATCAACTTATCCACCCGATCCTCATCTGGAATCCCTGCCACCAGGGGATAAAAATTGGAGGCGGCTTTGTGAGTGGAGAACGTTCCATTCCAGAACCGATCAAAATAGAAATCCCGGTTCCACAATTGTTGGTTAATTTTCTCTTTAATGGTTTCATACTCTTTTTCATATTTTTTGGCATCCTCATTTTTTCCCAGGATAGTTGCAATTTTTTTCATCATTTCCGAATCCAGGGCATAGAGGGAGGAGAGGTCAATGCAGTTCATTTTCAGGGTACACGTTTGTTCATCAAAGGGGATGTTGTCATAGTTTGGCAGGTCGTCTTCGCCCGATTCCCATGCAGCCCGCTGTCTGCCGGAAGCGCCTTTTTCCCATTTGGGCATTCCTTCAAACAGTTTATCCGTATCACTCCCCCATTCCAGCAGCCCATCCTCGTTACCATCCCGCCTGGGGTTTCCGTTTATACCTGGTGCTTTCCAGAATTGGTGCCACTTTTTCAGGGCAGCATATGAGTTTTTTAGTATTGAGATATCATTGAACCTGTAATAATTTTTTAGAACAGCAAAGGAACCCACTGGTGGTTGGGAACGATCGGGTGTACCACTGTGGGCCGATCGCCAGTTGGGAATGTTACCATTAGGATACTGGGTATCCAGCACTGCTTCGATTTCCTTTTTAGCCAGTTTTTTATCTTCCACTGCAGCTTCCAACGCATTAAAAAAAGCATCCCATTCAAATATGGTCCACACATCTCGGGTGCCATCGGGTTTGGGAAATATCCACCGCCTACCCGCCGGGAGGTAAATTCTTTTTTTATCAGGCTGATAGAGTTTCATCCATGAAACGTTGTTGGTAATAGAAGCGATGAGTCCTTCCCATTGACCGGTTATTTTTGGACGATGAGCCGAATACTTTTCCAGACTCTTTTCAAGAATTGCTTCAATTCTCGGGCCGGTGAGTGTGGGGCCTTTGAACCCAGCGTAGAGATAAAACAGCCGAACCTTTTTATCAACCATTGCACTCACTGTTTTCTCTTTTGTTTCCACCTTTTCAAACAATGAATCCACAGGACTAAACCTGAATGTTAATCCGCTATTTTCACCGATAATACTGTTATTTTCTTTCCGAAAATTGACAGCCGGCTGCCATGGGTTATAGAACAACGTCTCTATTTCAACATTTTTCGGGATGGAGATACATCCTACAATTCCTTTTTGAAACTTAGAATAGCGTATTTTAACGAGTTTTGATGGAGGCGTGTCTTTCTTAAGGATAGGAGTATCATGTCCTTTATGAAAGGGTTGCGTCGGGTTGAAACTCACTTCAGCGTAGCTTCCATCTGGAGCAAAGGGACCGACCCGCTCGATAATGTGGAAGGTATCGTAACCGTCGGCGAAATCGGTGCCTTTATGAATAACGAACCGGAACGCAAAGGCGGTATCGTTTTCCAGGATAACCAGGCCGTTCCAATAAGCCGGGTCAAATGCACCATATTGAACGTCTGCTGTTAACAGTCGAGGAACCAGTAATAGCAGGAAAAAAAGAAGTTTTACATATTTCATTTTAACTCCTTAAAGAGAGCCCACATAGTAACGAAAACACAGATCCCGCAGCGCGGGTAGCCTCTTAAAAACCACTGCCGAATAACCAATAACAGATGACCAATGACAAGTCGGGTTATCTTCTTATCCGTGTTTATCCGTGTTTATCCGTGTTCATCCGTGGCTAAATAAGCCTTAATTATACCATTTTGAGATGAGATTTAGAAGATAGACCGCGAAATATGAGAAAAAATGTAGATTTTTGGGATATGCCAAGAAAATGATTTCTTCTACCTCTTCTCCTCTTTTTCTCAAATAGCCCCTTGATATTTTCCCAATAATGTACTACAATTGATTTTACTGTCTGAATCTAAAATGAAAAAACAAATGAAAGGTCATACGAATATAAATAATATGTAAATAAGAAACCATGAATGGAGGATAAATAAAATGCTTAGAAAAATGAGGAGTGATTTTAAGAAATATTCATGGACACTGTGGTTGGTAATCATCACATTCCTGATCGGCTTCTCTTTTGTGGATGCCTTCAGAGGGAAAGCCAGGGGGAAAAACGACCTGATTTTTATCGGCGACTCTATAGTACAAGTAGAAGAGTATCAAAAACAACTGGTAATGATGCTTCAAATTTACAGGCAGCAGTTTAAAGATAATTTTGACAAAAAACTGGTCACCCAACTGAGAATTCCCGAACAAATACTGCAAAATGTGATTAATTCTGCTATCATCCGAACGGAAGCGGAAAAATTGAATATCATTGCCTCTAATCAAGAGTTAAAAGAAAAGATTCTCACCCATCCCTGGTTCCAACAGGATGGAAAATTTGTCGGGGTGCAAAATTATGAATATTTTCTGAATCGCTTTTTCGGGATAGAAACCACTGCCTTTGAGGAGATGCTGAAAGACCAAATCATTGCGGATAAATTCCAACAATTGATAACATCTGCATTGGTGATTGATGATGATACTCTGAAAGAAAAATTCAAGAAAGAGAAAGATAACGCAGAACTGGAATACATCCTATTAAAGCCAAACCGCATTAAAGATAAAATTGAAGTAGATAACATCGAAATTTCCAACTATTACCAGGAAAACAAAGAGGATTTCAAATCCCCTGAACGGCGTGGGGGAAATGCGATTATTCTTAAATTTGACGATTATAAAAAAGAAATTTCCATTGATGACAAAGAACTGTTTGACCACTTTAAAACCAATAAAGCACAATACATGGAACCGGAAAAAATAAAGGTTTCCCGTATATTGCTTAAATACGATGAGCAAAACAGGGAAGAGGTCTATAAAAAGGCTGAAGAGCTGCAAAAGGAATTAACCAAAGAGAATTTTGCCCAAAAAGCCAAGGCGTTTTCACAGGACGATAAGGCCAAAGAAGGCGGCGATTACGGTTACTATGGATGGAAAAACTTTTCCAAACAAGAAATCACCAACATAAACAGTTTAAACGAAAATGAAATCTCTTATCCGGTGGACACAAAGGAAGGTTTTGCAATTCTTTTTTGCCCTGAGAAACAAGAGCAAAGGCAAAAAGAATTCGACAAGGTGAAACCCATTATTCGGGATTCTATTGAAAAACAAAGACTAAATACCCTGGTGAACAACAAATTAACCGACATTTATGAAAAGATACAAAATGTCCCAAATATTAAAACCCTGGCTGAAAAACTGGGTGTCAAAGTAGTGGAAACAGGTCTACTGACCAGCGGGGAAGCTTTGAAAAATATCGACGAAAGCGGGTACATCTCACGCCAGCTCTTCCAACTAAAAGAGACAGAGGTCAGCTCTCCAATGATACTGCCAAAAGGGATGGCCATTGTGCAATTGTTGAAAACGGAAAAACCAATGGTGGAACCACTGGAAAAGGTGACTGACAAAGTGAAAAATGCAGTCATCCAGGCCAAAAAGATGAAGCGCTTGATAAAAGAAGCTCAAGCCATCACTGCGGAATTAAACAACATGAAAGAGGAGAAAGAAATTGAAACATTTCTGAAATCTAAAGATTTAAGCGCTGATACCACCACCTACAAGAGAGGAGACAAATTATCCTATATGCCGGTGAAGAAAGGACTGGACGATTTCATCTTTTCCCTGGAGGAAAAGCAGTACTCTGCCCCTATTGACCTCAAAACAGCGGTGGCTATTGTAAAGGTGAAAAGTAAAAAGGTAATAGGCTCGATGGATTTCGAAATGGAAAAAAAAGAATTCTATGGCCAAAAACTCGACGAAATGAAAAACAGCTATTTCAATTCATACGTTTCCAATAAACGGGAAGCCTACAATGTTCGAATCAACCAGGAACTGTACCAAAAGGTAAAAGACCATGTACTCGGAAGACTTCTTTAATAGTAATGGTGAGTCCGAACATTTTTTAGAAAAAATAAAAAATGGAAAAAGAAAAAATTATACAAGCAATAAATATTCTAAACGAACCCGATACTGATACAGACCTATGGATGGTGGTGGAAAAGGAATCAGAGGTTCTTTCCGATCCTATCATGGATTTTATCGTGGGAACAGGCGCCACCTGGTTGTCTTTTTTCCTTTTTTTTAAAACAGGAGAGAAGTATGCCATTGTGGGCAACCTGGACGTTGAGAAATTTAAACGGTTGGAACTCTTTGATGAGATTTTCCCCTACAAAAGTTCACCTATTGAAGACCTACTATATCTATTGGGAAAGCATAATCCCCAAAAAATCGCTCTTAATTATTCCATTGATTCTCCTTCTGCTGATGGTCTCACCTATGGGAAATATCTGAAACTGATCGAATTATTGGAAGGCACGGACTTTAAAAATAGATTTGTCTCTGCCGAAGGAATTATTGCTAAACTGAGGGGCAGGAAATCTGCTGAGGAAATCCGGAGAATTAAAAAGGCCATTGAGATCACACTGGAGATTTATGATAAAGTGACTCCCCATGTGAAACCAGGGATGACAGAGAAAGAGGTGGCGCAATTTATCACGGATGAGCGTAAAAAGACTGGTTTGGAAGCTTCCTGGGAAGAAGATCACTGTCCATCGATTTTCACCGGTCCCCAGGAGACAGGAGCCCATTCTGGACCCACGGATAAGGTTCTGGAGAGAGGCCATGTGTTTAACACCGACTTTGGAGTGGTCTATGAAAAGTACTGCTCCGACCTTCAGCGTACCTGGTACATCTTGAAGGAAGGCGAAACCGTACCGCCGGAAACAGTAAGGCATGGATTTAACACCATTGTTGAATCCATAAAACGGGCATTTAAGGCCCTGAAACCCGGTGTTAAGGGAATCGAAATCGATAAAATTGCCAGGGATTACATTGTTTCCCAGGGTTACAAGGAATACCCCCACGCTTTGGGTCACCAGGTCGGACGGTCAGCCCACGACGGAAGCGCCTTATTGGCCCCGGACTGGGAACGCTATGGAAACCTGCCGTTTATTCCATTGGAAGAGGGACAGGTGTTTACCATTGAACCCCGTCTCTATTTAAAAGAGCACGGCGTTGTTACCATCGAGGAGATGGTCGTAATCACCAAAGAGGGAGCCGAATGGCTTTCTGAACCGCAACGTGAGATTTATTTGATAAAATAATTCCCTAAAAAAATAATACGTATTCAGTTTTGGAAAAATAATTAATTTACTTAGGCTATGAATTAAAGAAAAAAAGTTAAATTGGAATCTGATTAATAAAAAATCACATTTAATTGAAGTACTATGTTAAGCAGCCATTAAAAACAAGGAGTAGTAAGATGAATAACAACTCAAAAAAAGAAATTAATGATATTGTCTGGTGGGCTTGTTCTGTTTAGAGAGGAAAGAATGCAAAATAATACAAAAAGAATTCGGGAGGTCTTGATTGGTCAAAAGTGAAAAAGGTAACCATTCTGATATTTTAATGTATCAATCTGAAGATGGCAGCACCAGGATTGATGTCCGACTGGAAGATGAAACTGTATGGTTAAATCAAAGATCAATGGCTGAGCTTTTCCAAAAAGATGTACGAACTATTAACGAACATATAAAAAATATTTTTTCAGAAGGTGAACTAGAACCACTTTCAACTATCCGGAAATTCCGGATAGTTCAAAATGAAGGCAATAGAAAAGTCTCCAGACAATTAGATTTTTTTAACCTCGATATGATAATCGCTGTCGGATATCGGATTCGTTCTCATCGTGGCACCCAGTTTCGACGTTGGGCAACGGAGCGTTTGAAGGAGTATCTTGTCAAGGGGTTTGTTTTAGATGATCACCGCTTAAAAGAAGGCCGAAATTTAGGTGCAGATTACTTTGACGAATTACTCGAGCGTATTCATGATATCAGAGCCAGTGAAAAACGATTCTATCGAAAAATTTGTGATATCTATTCTCTCAGCATAGATTACGACCCTAATGCTGACATTACCCTGGAGTTTTTTGCCACTGTTCAGAATAAACTACACTATGCTGTTCATGGCCATACTGCTGCCGAATTGATCACACAACGGGCGGATGCTGACAAGCCACACATGGGATTAACCAGTTGGCAAGGAAAAAAGGTTCGGAAAACAGATGTTGCTATAGCTAAAAATTATTTAAGTGAATCGGAATTAAAATCCCTGAATCGAATTGTTACAATGTATTTGGATTATGCTGAAGATCAGGCAGAACGACATAAACCAGTGACTATGAATGAGTGGAAAGAAAAATTGGATGCTTTCCTAACGTTTAATAGACGTGATATATTAAATAATCCTGGAAAAGTGTCTGCAGAAGTAGCTAAGCAATTGGCAGAGGAAGAGTATGAGAAGTTTCGTGTAAAGCGCATGGCAGTAGAAGCAAAACAACCTGATGAATTTGATAAAGTCATTAAAAAAATAAAGGCCAAGAATGAGCAATAATTCTGAGGGAAACCAAAAGGTGATTTTATGACCAGATATAGAAGAAAGTTTGGACAAGATCATTCAGTAGTACATATATACATTTCTGGTCTAAAAAAGTTATATATCCCTATACCAAAATCAATTGAGCAGGTGCAGAAGTTGATGACAGGGGAGATTAAGGGTGAATGTTAAAAAAGGTTAAAAAATGGAAATAAAAAAAAGAAAACCGGGATGGCTAAAAACTCAGATTCCCGCTGGAGACAACTATTTTAAAATCAAAAAAGCCCTGGAAAAACGAAATCTATGCACCATCTGCCAGAATGCCAGGTGCCCCAATATCTCGGAATGCTGGAACAATTACCATGCTACTTTTTTAATCATGGGAGATACCTGTTCCAGGAACTGCGCCTTCTGCTCAGTAAAAAATGGGATACCGGCACCTCTTGACAGCAGCGAACCGGAGCGGGTATTGGAGATGGCTGAAATCATGAAGGCAAAGTATGTGGTGATAACGTCTGTCACCCGAGACGACCTGGAAGATGGTGGCAGTTCGCACTTTGCCGATGTAATTGAAACCTTAAAAATCCATAATCCAAGTGTAAAGGTAGAGGTATTGATACCGGATTTCAAGGGGAACATTCGGCACCTGGATACGGTTCTCAAAGCAGGACCCGATGTACTGAATCACAACCTGGAAACGGTCCGGCGGTTGTACCCATTGGTAAACAGGAATCCCCAAAATTACAATATCTCTTTGAAAGTGCTTAAATTCAGTAAAGAAGAGGGATTTGTTACCAAATCCGGTATAATGGTGGGGTTGGGCGAGTCGTGGGAAGAGTTGAAGGAGTTGTTTCAAGAGCTCAGGGGCAGTGGAGTGGATTTATTAACCATCGGCCAGTATTTACAGCCCACCCGCCAGAATGTTCCTGTGGAAAAATTTTACACACCGCAGGAATTCGAGGAATTAAGAGAAATTGCCCTTTCCTCTGGGTTTACGGATGTGGTCTCCGGCCCTTTTGTCAGAAGTTCCTATAAGGCAGACCAAATGTATCGAAAATGCCTGATCAAACATTAACCGTTTCATCTATGCTGAATTAACTGGCTCCAATACTCCATTACTCCACCACTCCAACACTGCAATCGGCCTGGCAGGTTTCAAAAAAGAAATATTGCAATTATTCTGTAAAAAGGGGTTGAATATTTTTGAAAAAATCATTATACTTAGACCTTTAAAGAATAAAATGGAAAAAAAGAATAAAAATATGCCGTGCGCCTTTGCTCCTGATGCTGGTGTTATCTCCTCAGCATTAATCGCGGAAGGGAATAAATGAAATATTTAATATTTAGCGATATACACAGTAATTTAGAAGCATTTGAAAAAATGCTGAGCCATAAAAAAGTTCAAGAGGCGGATAAATACCTTTTTTTAGGGGACCTGGTGGGCTATGGCGCCGATCCCAATGAGACCATCGAACTCTTTAAACAAATAAAAAATAAATATACCATCAGGGGCAATCATGACAAAGTGATCTCTGCGCTGGAATCCTCATCGTTGTTTAATCCCGTGGCTGCATTCTCTGCGGAATGGAGTAAACTCCATATTACCTCGGAAAATATGAAAATTCTGTTGGAACTAAAAAAAGGACCGGTAGTGGTGGATCATTTTATTACTATCTGTCATGGTGCCACTTTTGATGAAGATTATTATGTATTCTCGATGTTTGAAGCGCTTGAATCCATGAAATTTATGGCGACCTCCATCGGTTTTTTTGGACATACCCATTTTCCTATCATCTACCTGCTGCGAAATGAGAAAATCGATATGGTGCCTCTCAGCAAGAATACCAAAATCAAACTGGATCCCAATACGCGTTACCTGATCAATCCCGGCTCCATTGGACAGCCCAGAGATAAAGACCCAAATCCCAGTTTCATTATATTCGACTCTACAAAAAGAGAGATCCAGTTCATTCGCTTTACCTACAATATAAAAAAATCACAAAAAAAAATAAGAGACGCTGGATTGCCGGAGATACTGGGAAGCCGTCTTGAATCCGGTATTTAAAGGAGGTACGATAATAATGTCTAATGATACCAAAAATAAAGAACTTAAAGATTTGATAGACGGTATTTTAAATCAGAAATTCCATATTATTCACTCACGGGTTGATAATGCCATTAATAATATTATCGCTCAACTGGAAGAGATAAAAGAGTTAAATGAACTCACCAGTTATGAAATTCCAAAAGATTTTGAGTCAAAATTAGTCAAAGAAAAGCCTTCCAAAGAAGAAAAAATTGATTTTATTCATAAATGTATAATAGATATATCTTCTTCAATGAGTCAGTTAAACCTGATCAACAGTATTTTAGAGGGGATCAATCATTTTTGTTCCAGGGCCGCATTATTTTTGTTGAGAGACGATAAACTGGTGGGTTGGAAAGGGAAGGGGTTTACCGAGCAAGGAGAAGGAATCAATGATGAAGAGATAAAAAAGATCTTCTTCTCCCTCTCCGCCAATACTATTTTCAAATATGTATTGGATAAAAACACAGCTCATTCCGGTGCATCCGCATCTCAACCGGATGATCATTTGATTTACAGCCGGTTTGGAGGTAGTACCCCGGACAAGATTTTCGTTCTCCCCTTCTGTGTCAAAGGGAAACCACAGGCGGTTGTTTATGCTGACTCCCTGGAGGGTAAACCCATTGGCGAAAAAGAGATCGATATAATTGCGACTGTCGGGGAAATGAGCCTCGACCTGCTGCCGCTGCGCCAAAAAGTTTTCACAAAGGTAAAAACCAAAAAATTCGTTGAAGACACTGGAGAAAAACCAGAGGCCCCTTTCACTACTCCTGAAGCCTATGACGATGAACAAACCGTTCTCACTATAAGAGAAAACGATCCGGCACGACTGGCACGGGTCATTATTAATGATATTATTCTCTACAATAAAAAAGAGGTGGATGATGGTCTGGCCAGTCGGAACCTGTACGAGGCACTAAAACACACGATCTTACAGGCCAAGGAATTATACCTGAATAAATTCACCGACCTGACAGCCTTTGAGCAAGAGTTGATTGAAACCCTGGCTAAAGGAGATAAAGAAGTACTAAAAGGGTACAAATTTGAAACTCTTTAAAAAAAAAACGTTTCTTAGAAAGGTATTCTTTACTGAGCTTATTTTAATATTTTCGTTGGTATCTTCGTTTGCCATTTCTGCGTATATCAAGGAGATAATTGCCGGTGGGAGTGGACCTTTCCCCCATCCCCGCCTTTATAGATATTTATTTGACAATTACAGCATCCTGCGCTACTTCCTGAATCTCCCTGATAGTGTTTTCCTCTCTAATAAAGAGAAAAAACCTGAAATCAACCATCAATTGACCACTGACATATTAAAAATGAAGACCATCGAATCCCTCCTGAAAGAAAAAAAATACCGCCAGGTGAATCATTTACTCGAGACCCTGACGCAGCCTCATGAATTTTTAAAAGAGAAAATAACGAGGTTATCCTTAAATGCCCTTTATTTTCAACAAAAGTACCAGGACTTCATAGAACAATACAACGCAGCCCCCATTAAAGATAAAGATATCCTGGATATCCAATTAATGCGGATCAATTGCCTCGTTAGAACTAAAGAGAATGAAAAGGCCTTAAACCTATTCAAAAAATTGTTCCTTAAAAACCGGTTGAAACCCTTTAAAGATTCTATTTCCACCGGGACACTCAACGGTTTTCTCCAAAAACTAGAGTATGACGACTGGTTCAAGAAATTTAAATACCTGGTTCAAAAGAATTATTTTTCCGAATTTTTAAGGGAGAGGCAGTATATCAAAGCCCCAGAACTGCATCATCTATTTTACGCTGAGTTCTATTATAAACGAAAAAGATACAATGACGCCCAGCGGCACCTTAGCTATATCAATAGCCCAAAACTTTTAAAACACAAGGAAAAACTACTTTTAAAAATTGAATTGCGGCGCAAGAATTATAATGTTTTTTTTGCAAAGCTGAATGGGTTAAAAGATGAAAGGGATATTTATGCTGAAGTGCTATTTGATTCCGCCAGCATTCTTTTAATCCATCGGGAGTTGGACCTATCACTTGCCCTTTTTTCAAAATACATCAAGCTAATCGAGACAGGTCATCATTTTAGAAAAAATTCAAATTACTGGAAAGCTCTATGGTCTTCCGCCTGGATTCTATTCAGGAAAAAGGATCCTCTGAAAGCCACTCAATATTTTAAAAAAGGTACCCTTTCAGACAATGAAGCCTATAAAATGGCCAACCTTTACTGGTATCATCGCATGAAAAAAAACCCTACTTCCCGATTGGATGATTATCCTTTTTCTTACTATTATTCCAAAACCAAAGATTCCAGGGAGGGCAGCCATCATGACAGTATAAAACGATTTATTGCTCTCATCAATGGTAAACAGGGACCATTATTTCACCAGATCATCGATGATTTAAAATCCCTGCTAAAGAACCGCTTGATTGATGAGAGTTTTGATTTTATCCATTGGGCAAAAAAGGATAATCGGCTAACCGATTCGGAAAGAAATACTCTAAAAATCATCGAATCCATTCTTTATTTGAAAAAAAAGGACTTTTACCATGCGTTTATCTCATTCAGGAGAAATTTTGATTGCTATCAGTCCTTCCGATTGCCAAAATTCTTAGGAAGCATTTATACCCCCATCAGATATGAAAGGTTAATCGACACTCACAGTAAACAGTACAACCTGGACAGGAATTTAGTCTTTGCCCTCATACGTGAGGAGAGTTTTTTTCGGCCTGATATTGTATCCCCTGCCAGGGCCAATGGGTTGATGCAGCTTTTATACGGGACCGCCACGAAAATCGCTGCCAGGCAAGGTATTCAAGTTAAAAAATGGGATCTCTACAACCCCCAAATAAATATCCGCCTTGGAACGGACCATTTAAAAGAACTCCTGGATAAGTACCGCGGTAAATTGCACCTGGCCCTGGCTGCTTTCAACGCCGGGGAACACCGAGTGTATAACTGGCTTCAAGAATTCGGAGATGTTCCGGACGATGTATTCATTGAATTAATTCCCTTTACTGAAACACGAAGTTATGTTAAAAATATTCTAAGAAATTACTATTATTATAGGTTTTATTATGGAGGATAAAAAAACAAACGTTGGAATTCTGTTTGGTGGTCAATCCGCTGAACACGAAGTTTCTTTGGAATCCACTACAGCGCTTTATACAAATATCGATAAAGAGAAATTTTTCCCTATACTCATCTATATCACCAGAGATGGTCGGTGGCGCATATTGGATGAAGAATCCTTTATAAAAAAGGATTTCTCCCCTAAGACCAATCACTCCTTTCTTCCCTGGATCAATGATTCAATCACCCGAATCGATGCAGACATCTATTTTCCTATGCTGCATGGACCCAATGGCGAAGATGGCAAAATCCAGAGCCTGTTGGAATTGGCAGGAAAGCCCTTTGTCGGGGCCAACAGTTTTTCATCCGCACTGGCAATGGATAAAGTCGTATCCAAAACACTCTTTAAAAATGCCGGTCTCAACGTCGGGGATTTCTTATATTTTCAAGCCAATGACTTTTTACACATCAAAGAAGCGATCACGGAAAAATTAGGGTTCCCACTGTTTATCAAACCCTGCTCCCTGGGTTCCTCCGTAGGCATATCCAAAATCACCGATGAAAAGCAATTAAAATCCTCATTGGACCTGGCGTTTCAGTATGACCAAAAGGTAGTCATTGAGAAAGCCCTGGACATTCGGGAAATCGAAGTTTCCGTTATGGGAAATGAAGAAATAAAAGTGTCACGTCCGGGTGAACTCATCCCCTACAATGAATTTTATAACTATAAAGATAAGTACATAAACGGCAAAACCACCTTTCACATGCCTGCCCGCCTGGATGCCGAGACCGAAGAAGAGGTTCGTCGAATTGCTGGAAAAGCATACAAAACGCTTTTTCTCAACGGTATGTCCCGGGTGGACCTCTTTATCGAGAATCATACAAACAAAATATATGTCAATGAAATCAATACCATCCCTGGTTTTACAGAAATCAGCATGTTCCCCAAATTATGGAAACTGGAAGGCATTTCTTTTACAGAGCTTATTACCAGACTCATCGATTACGGATTCGATTACCACAAAGAAACAAAAATTTAGCCACGGATTCAAACGGATGAACACGGATCAAAAAAAAAATAAAATAAAAAAACGAAATCTGCGGCTATCCGCGTAAATTCGCGGCTAAAAAATTATGAGAATATTATCCATTGATTTTGGACTCAAACGGATGGGCTTTGCTGTTGGCGACACTGCCCTCCGGAGTGCCACTCCCATTGCGCCCTTCAGACGGAAAAATAAAGAACAAGATATCCAGCACATCAAAAACCTTATCCCAGAATACGATATTGATAAAATCATCATTGGGTACCCGTTAAATATGAATGGCTCCAAAAGTAAAATCACGCTTCAGGTGGAAAACTTCGCCAAACACATAAAAAAAAAGATTCATATAGAGACCGAGTTTGTGGATGAGCGGCTCACCAGTTTTGAAGCCGAAGAGGTATTAAAATCCTACCAACCCAATGTTAAAAAACGAAAAAAAATCCTTGATTCCATATCTGCATTCATCATGTTAAAAAGCTATATGGAAATAGAGTAAAAGTGAAAACAATGAAAAAGAAACGAAAATTTTTAATTATTTTTCTAATGATTTTGGTTTTGATTGTATTATTAATAGGGATCGATTTTTATCATAAAGTGTATTCCCCATACAAAGAGTACCCGGATACTATCACTATACTGGTAAAAAAAGGAGCGAGCGTATCATCCGTGGGTCGCCTGCTGTATCGAGAGAAAATTATTGCCAGTTACACCTATTTTCGAATGTATTACTGGCTCTTTTTCAAAGGTACGGCATTTAAATCGGGCGAATATCGTTTCGATCGCCCCATGACCATGAAAGAGGTCATAGAAAAATTAAACCAGGGCAAGGTGGTGCTTCATAAGGTTACTATCAAAGAGGGTTTAATCATCAACGAGATCGCGGAACAATTGGAAAAAAAACGCGGTATCAAGTACAAAGAATTTATGAGATCATCGAGAGATACGACACTGATACATGATCTCGATACCCATGCTGATAATCTGGAAGGTTACCTCTTCCCTGACACCTATTTTATTCGCAAGGATATCATCGCTGACGAGATGGTTCGGTTGATGGTAGAGAAATTCAAGGATAATTTTACCAATTCCATGAAGTGGCGTGCCGAACACTTGAAATTATCCATACGGGAAGTTGTTACCTTAGCCTCTTTGATTGAGAAAGAGACCTCCTCCCGGGAGGAACGATTTTTGATCTCTTCTGTTTTTCACAACCGGCTGCGGCTAGGCATGCCCCTGGGATGTGATCCCACCATCATTTATGCTCTAAAGCGGGACAATGTTTACCGTGGCAAACTGGGATGGAAAGAATTAAAATATAACTCCCCTTACAATACGCGTTTATATAAAGGTCTTCCACCCGGTCCCATATGCAATCCTGGTTATGCTTCCATTGAAGCCGCTCTTTTCCCTGAAAACACCAAATACCTTTATTTTGTGGCCAAAGATTCCAAAACCCATTATTTTTCCAGGACTTTAAAAGAACACAATTGGGCAGTAAGAAAATTCATAATTAATCGAAAATGATGGGTAGCCACACACCTGATTTGTTTGTGAACTGTATGTTGTATGTGGTAATTTTCTTTTTAGTACTTTACGACTTTAAGCACTTTTAATACGAATACGGCAACAACCAGAAGAGAAAAGTATAGTACCTTATATTCCCTATTTTTCATATAAAATGAGATGTTAAACCCCCTTTTATCCAATCTTTTTATTTTGGGAAAAAAGGAGTTTGAACTTTCTGCCCATTCCTCATACCGTTTGCCAAACTTCTTTCTCAATCGTTTATGTTCAATCACCATTAAAAAGGGAAAGAACAGCAGGTAGTAGACTAAAAAAATTGCATAGCAGCAAACATTATTACCGGCAATAGCAATTCCTGCTCCCAGTATAAAGTTTCCAAAATAGAGTGGATTTCGAGTTAACGCAAAAGGCCCCTGGGTGGCAAGTTCATTATCTTTGTTAATATAACCCGAAGACCAACCCCTGAAAAACATGCCTGCAATAATAAAAAAGAAACCGATGAACACCGATCGAGGACTGGGCTCAGACAGATACAAAATTGCGATTAATCCCAAAATGCCAACAAATGAACGATATCTAATAACGATCTCAGTTATATCTTTCATAGAGTGTCTCAATCGATTCAATTATTTTTTCAATATTAATTTTTTGAATACATTCTATTGTACCACATTTTTTCTTATAACAAAAACTACATGGTAATTTTTTATAAATTGAAATACTCTCTTCCATTAAAGAGCCGTTTCTAGAGGGGGATGTAGGACCGAAAATGCCTACAGTAGGCCTCTTCAGCAGGTCGGCAAGGTGAAGTGCCAGTGTATCGCCAGTGACGATTAAACGGGAATAGGTAATGAAAAGAATCAACTCACTAAAATTAAAAAAATCCGACATCACCGTCCCTGTCTTTTGGGATATCTCCTCAGCCATTTTTTTCTCTTTCTCATTGCCCCATAAAATAACCGTCTTGTATTTATTCTTTATGCCGTTAATGATCGTTACATATTGATGGATGTGCATCAATTTAGATTCCCATCCACCGCCGATATTAACAATTAAGAAGTTACCCATTTCCAATTGATGCCGGGATAAAAATTGTTTTACGCCCTTCTCCCATGGAGTCAGGTCTCCCCATTTGATATTCAGCCTGTACCAATTGATCTTTTTTCTATCACTGTCCCCGATGCTGGATGTGGAGACCTGACTGCCTGACCTGGCCAGGTGAATATTTTTTAATGCCACATGATTGGTTTCATCAAAAAAATCAACGCTTTGTTTGTAAAAAAAGCGTGAAAGAGGTTCCCTTAGATTCTTTTTATGGAATCCAACGGCAACCTTGCCTTTCAGAAGCCAGGCCAGTATCGCTGATTTCAACAAGCCCTGAAAATCCAAAACCAGGTCAAATGTTTTCCCTTTCCTGTACATAGATCGAATTTTTCTGACTTGCTTCAATATATTGAAAATTCCTTTTTTCCTCAAATCAAGAACAACGATTTCATCGATGCCCTGGAAATTTTCTAACAATTTTGCACCCACAGGTTCCACAATCCAGCTTATCTTTGAATAGGGAAAAGCCTCTCGCAAAAGAGTGAAGGCTGGGAGAGTATGAATAATATCGCCGAGCGCCGACAGCCTGATAATTGCAATCTTTTTATATTCTAAATCGTTCATTTTATAATAAGAGGTAGAGAGGAAAAGAGGGAAAGAGGAAAGAACTTAACCCTCTGTCTCTCTCCCTCTTATCTCTTTTATAATCTCTGAGATATTTTTTACTTTATCACCGCCTACGATGGTTATTTTTCCACCATAGGATTTAACCGTGTCCCTTTCATGAGTCGTATCTATCGTGTAATCAGAACCTTTGCACAGAAAATCCGGTTTCAACGTTAACAGAACATTATCAAATGAACCTGTGCTCTTATCAAAAACAGTTACATAATCCACATTTTCAAAGGCAGCTATTATTCGAATCCTTTCTTTCTCAACCATGATGGGCCTTTTATGGCCTCTTGATTTCTTCAGAGAGGTATCAGAGTGTAACGCCACCACCAGGGTATCTGCGGCTTTTTTTGCTCCTTTCAAGTAGCGAATATGGCCGATATGAATCAGATCGAAGCCGCCGTCAGCCAGTGCGATTTTCTTGTTTTTTTTCCTTTCATCCGTCAGCACCGTTTCCAGCTTTTCAAGAGTATAGAATTTAGTTAAGCTCATCTTCTATCTCTCGAATACGAATACGAATAGGAAACTAACTATTGGATAACTCCGAATTCAAGGGTGTAATAATAGGGAGGGCTTTCCTCCCCTTCAGAATCTACGGCAGAGATGGCATATGTCATTGGTTCGCGTTTATTGACTCTTCTGTGCAGGTATGTAAAGGTAGAACTATCGACCTCCCCCACACGACTTAATTGACCTCCACCTCCGACATCAACAACGTATATTCTATACTGCGTAATATTTTTATCCGCATTATACGGATTGCTCTCCCAGGTCAACTCATTGATATATTCCGTTTGCAAAAGCGATCGGTTTATATGCTGTTGACCGGTCAAATTTAATGGAGGGGCAATGGTAAAAAGACTCATTAACGCATTCCCTACATGAATCCTGGGTTTCGGCGCTCTCCCTTCGCATCTGAAACTGGTAATCATGGTTCCGGTTTCTTGTAGTGCAGTTAATATTTCATCGATACTCAAATTTTCATTGTATTGCTTCATTATCGCCCATGCACCTGTCACATGAGGTGCTGCATTGGAGGTTCCCGAGCTGGTATAATAACTGGAGTCACCTAATCCCGCCGAAGAATTTACAGAAACCCCAGGCGCCATCAGATCAACCATGATATCATGCCAGTTACCAGATGAATATTCATTATCCTGCTTATCCGTCGCGTTCACTGTAATAGCACCTGGGATACAGGCAGGGTCACCAACTGCATTGCAGCGCCGTTCATTACCTGCAGCGATAACAGTTGCAATCCCTACAGCTCTCAGGTTACTAACAGCTTGAGCACGTGATGAAGACGTACAATATTCGGAATATCCCTCTGCTGAGCCAAGACTCATATTTACAGCCGCAATTTGATAGGTATTTCGCAGTGTGTAAACATAATCAAGGCCTTTCAATTGGTCTGAAGACCAACTGAGAACATCGCCCTCACTCCAAAAATAACTAAAAACCTGAACCGCAATTATATTGGCACCCTTTGCTACTCCGAAAAGGTCATCATGATTATTTCCAGCCGCAATTCCAGCCACATGGCTCCCATGGCCATACTGACCGGCGTAGTGAGCAGCAGAACCAGGGCCGTCCATTTCGGTTTTTCCATTCGGGCAGTCCCCATTTTCTTTATCATACCAATCCTCACCAAGGGCAAAACAATGCTCAACAATATGCTTCCCCTGGAACATCTCATGGGTGTTCCGAATCCCAGTGTCAAGGGCGGCAACATACCAGCCTTCACCAGTAAATCCAAAACCCCAGGCCACCTCTGCTCCAACTATTTCCACAGTACTCTCCAAAAGGGGTTTGCTGAGATCACTGTTATCATTTTGAGTTTCCAGGATTTCAGGCGTTTCAGGGAGACGCATCGGCCTGTCTTCGAATATTCTTATGACTTCTGGAAGGGATTTTAATTTTACCAGGGCTTCCTCTGTTACAGTTAATGCGATACAGGGAAGGGTTGAGTAGGTGCGGTTTACCTGATAACGCTTCCCATTCAACTGATGAAGCACAGTATTTCTTGCCATTGAAATGGCATTATCCAGGGCCAGGTCTGCGTCAAAAGCGGCCTGGATAACAGCACTGTCCCTATCACCTGTTTTAAAACTGGTAGACATGGCAGTGAGCGCTTCAATATCAGGCACATCCATCTCAACAATAACTCTAACATAACCTTTTTTAGATGCAATATCCTTTAATCGGTTATAATTAAATTCTTCATAATTATTAAATTGCGAACCCACTAATAATTGGGTCGAAAAGACCAGGGAAACCAATAAAACGATAAACACAAGATTTTTTTTAAATTGCATTTTAGTAACCTCCATTTTTAAAGTCCTATTATAATATATTAGGGCAAGATAGTAAATGTAAATTTAAAAAAAAACGCCCACAGGGCGATTTAATGTCGTATGTTGCATTTCCCAATATTGAAAGGGACTAAAGAAAAAAGGATAAAATGGCTTGCTCTTCGTAGCCTTGGCAAAGAAGGACCTGTTCTTCGTAGCCTTGGCAAAGAAGAACGGAGAGTCAGGGATTCGAACCCCGGGACCTCGTTAAAGGTCAACGGTTTTCAAGACCGCCGCATTCAACCGCTCTGCCAACTCTCCGCAGGCAAGCCTATTGTACCAAAAACTCCCAAAGGTGTCAATATCAATAAATTGTTCAATGTACAATGTTTCTTTTATGAACGATCAAGAGGCTCTTTTAAAATCTTACGTTTTTCAACTTTGAACCTTGAATTTTAAACTTTGAACGTTAAAGGCTTGATTATTTCTCTCATTTGTAGTAAATTAGACAAATATCAGTAGGAGAATTATTATGAAAAAAATATTCTTAATAATATTCATTGTTATGGTTTCATTCGCTCCAGTTCTAACCGCCCAGGAGGAGGCCCAGAAAAGCGAAGAAGAGGCTATAGAAGAGGCTGCAAAAGAGATTCGCTATTACGATAACGGTAATAAAGAAATTGAAGGTCAATACAAAGGTGATAAAAAACATGGGAAGTGGCTCGAATGGTATTATTCAGGTGTAAAAAAAAGTGAAAAAGTATATGAAGAAGGAAAAAAACACGGTGAATGGACCGAATGGTACGAAAACGGCAGCCGAAAAAGCAAAAGCGAATACAAGGAGGATGAAAAAGATGGTACGTGGTTTGAGTGGTATAGAAGCGGACTGGGCAAAAGCAAACAGGAATATAAGAACGACGCCCCGTATGGCGTATGGCTGGAATGGGATGAAGAGAGAAGACTCAAACACGTGATAGAATTCGATGAGACAAGCAATAAAAAAACGGAGACCCGATTCGAATATAACCGAGAGGAAACCTTACGAACCTACAGCGAGTGGTTTGAAAGCGGCAACAAACGAATGGAATTACAAATGAAAGACGGAAGTCGGCACGGGATCTATAAAGAGTGGTTTGAAAATGGTAACCTATCGATCGAAACCCAATATAATGACGGGAAAGAAGACGGTTTGCACCGGGACTGGTATGAAAACGGCAATAAACGAATGGAAAGTGAGATGAAAGATGGAAAACGGCATGGTATCACCACCTTCTGGAATGAGGAGGGGGTAAAACAATGGATTCAGCAATATGTTGAAGGCCAATTTGTAAGACGTCTTGGTATTTATGAATAATTTACCGAAACTTGTGGCTTCCGATATCGGAGGGACACTGAGCCGCGACATTCATACGATGCCCCTATTTACAGCCAACGTCCTGAACAGGCTGACTGAAATCAATATACCGGTGGTATTGATTACCGGGTATAATTATAATACCACCATGAATTTCGTCAGTACCCTGAACCAAAAAGTACTCTTGATGCCGCAGAATGGCAGCCTATGTGTGAAAGAGAAAAAACTGGTCTGGGAATACCAAATCCCAAAACCAGAAGCCAAAGCTCTCTATGATTACCTTGACAAAAATAATCTGCCTGTCATTATCTATAAAGGGAAACATGAGGATTTCAAAAATTATTATGTCAGTCACAGAAAATTGCCATTATCCTATGCCTTCCAAAAGATTGACCGATTAGAGGATTTTGAAAATATTACAGGCATCTCCACCCTCTTGCCAGATGAGATGGCCAAAATAGTTAAAGGTAAAATCGAAGGTATTGTGGGTGATACATTTAAAGTTATTTATACCAGAGAAGCCAAAGGTTCGTGGCTGGAAGTGGTTCACACAGAGGTGAGAAAGGATCTTGCGCTGAAACGATTATGTGAAGAGATAGCAATACCCTTGTCAGAGGTTATTTATTTTGGTGATAACTTTAATGATCGAGAGATACTGCGAATAGTCGGTTACCCGGTGGTAGTGGAAAATGCCCTCCCCGAGCTAAAAATGGAGATTCGTACGATTGTCAAATCCGTCACCGAAGAAGGTGTGGCCCTCTATTTAAATGATCTCTATAATCTAAATCTTTTGAGAAGTTCAAACAAAGATTAGGATCGAGGACTAGTTTTTTCATTTGTGTTTGTTCGTATTGGTCATTCATCCGCGACTCATTTTTTCTTGCATTTTTGTTTAAAATAATATATAAGTGTATAATAAAGATACAATGAAGAAATCATTGTAACTCTTTTGGAAATGAATAGAATGACGATGAATGAAAATGAATATATTAAAAGTTTAACCGCTCGAATCAATGAGTCAATGATAGACGGAATCGATCCGTCCAATGGGGTTCTGGAAGCTGCCATGCATTACGCCCTTTCAGTCAAAGGCAAACGCCTGAGACCCCTGCTATTCCTAACCCTCATCGATGCCTATGAAAAAAAAACCATGGATTACATCGATATTGCCTGTGCTATCGAATGTATCCATACTTATTCCTTAATCCATGATGATCTACCTGCCATGGATAATGATGATTTTCGGCGAGGTATGCCCACGGTTCATAAAAAGTTTAATGAAGCCATTGCGCTGCTGGCAGGGGATACGCTTCTGACGTTTGCTTTTGAAAAGATTTCCGAATCAAAAGCAGAACCGAAAAAAATTGTAAATATTCTAAAAATATTGACTAACGGCATCGGTAAAAACGGCATGGCTGGAGGCCAGGTACTGGATCTTGAATTTAACGGCAATAAAGATATCATATTCGAGATCCACCGCAAGAAGACGGCGGAATTGATTAAAGCCACCTTATTATCTGCTGCAGAGATTGTCGGCATGAGCCAGAAAGAAAAAGAGCTGCTGGCACAAACCGGAACGACTATTGGCATTGCGTTTCAAATGGCCGATGATCTACTGGATATCGAAGGTGATGAAAAAGAAGTGGGCAAGAAACTGAATAAAGACCATAGCAATCAAAGTCCCAACTCCATTCTATTTTATGGTAAAAGATTTATAAAACAAGAGATCGACACAGCTTATAACAAGACTATGACGTTACTAAAAGAGTTAAACATCAATTTTCCCCCTTTTCTATACCTGATGGAAAAAATGGTTTACAGGAGCAAGTAATGAGCCAACTGGATAAAATAAATTCGCCGAGGGATTTGAAAAATCTATCTTATGAGGATTTAAAAGAACTTTCTAAAGAGATACGGGATATTATCATAAAAGTGGTTTCAGAAAATGGTGGTCATCTCTCTTCCAACCTGGGAGTGGTGGATTTAACCCTGGCCCTGCACAGGGTATTCGATACCCCACGGGATAAAATCATATGGGATGTGGGGCACCAGTGTTATACTCATAAAATAATAACCGGCAGAAAAGACGAAATATTTTCTATACGAAAAAAGGATGGATTGGTCGGTTTTCCCGATATGAAGGAGAGTGAATACGACGTACTCAATACCGGTCATGCCTCCACCTCATTGGCATTTGCTTCAGGTATGGCCATGGCCAGAGATAACAACAAGGAAGTTTATTATATCGTGGCCGTTATTGGTGACGGCGCACTCACCGGCGGTCTGGCCCTGGAAGCCCTTAATCATATCGGCCAGGTGAAACAGCGACTCATCATTGTACTTAATGACAACAAAATGTCCATCTCCCCCAATGTGGGGGGGATTTCCAAATATCTCAATTACCTTGCCTCCGGCAGACCCTATATCCGGCTGAAAGAAGTGGTTCAATCCATATTGTACGCCATCCCTGGCATTGGAAAAAACATGGTGGATGCCACCCGCAAGCTGTTGGCTATTATGCGCACCATGATGGTGCCGGGTTCCTTCTTCAATGACCTGGGTGTCATGTATATTGGTCCTATCAAAGGTCACGATCTTAAAGAGATGGAAAAAGCCTTCCAGGAAGCGAAAAGATACGATTTCCCTGTACTTTTGCATGTGGTCACGGAAAAGGGACAGGGATATAAGCCTGCGGAAGAGAATCCCAGTTCCTTCCATTCCTCCGCCCCCTTTGATATTTCCAATGGACAATTCATAAAAAAAGATAACAAGCCCACTTATTCCAAAATTTTCGGACAAACCGTTTTAAAATTAATAAAAGAAGATAAAAAAATAGTGGCATTAACTGCTGCAATGCCAGGTGGAACCGGCCTGGACATTGTTCAAAAGGAGTTCCCGAACAATTTTTATGATGTAGGCATTGCCGAGCAATACATGTTTGATTTTGCCGGTGGATTTGCATTGGGAGGCATGAAACCCCTCGTGGCCATATACTCCACCTTTATGCAGCGCGCCATCGATCAGATCATCCATGATATCACCCTCATGAAAATTCCTATAGTAGTAGGCATCGATAGAGGCGGATTGGTAGGCGGCGATGGACCCACTCACCAGGGAATTTATGACATCGCGTTGTTAAGACCACTGCCAGAAGTGGTATTAATGGCACCCAAAGACGAAAATGAACTCCAACATATGATTTATACCGGATTCCAGCTAAAAAAACCTGTATTTATCCGGTATCCCAAAGAACCCGGAATCGGTGTGCCTTTGGATGAGGAATTCAAAGAGCTGCCCCTAGGAAAAAGTGAAACGTTAAGAGAAGGAACCGATGGCGTTATACTGGCTGTGGGTACACTGGTTTACAGGGCATTGGAAGCAGCGGAGAGACTCCAATCCAAAGAGAATATTGATTTAACTGTTATTAATGTACGCTACATCAAACCGCTGGATACGGAACTTATATTGACCGCCTTTCAGAAGAAAAAAAGTATTCTAACCAGGAAGAGAAAGATCATTACCATCGAAGACGGCATCCGAGTAGGTGGATTTGGAACACTTATCCAGGAGCTGCTATTATCCAAGAAAGTAAAAAATGATAGCATCCTTTCCTTGGGCGTTCCTGAGGAAGACATCGAAGTGGCCTCCAGGGAAGAACTGTTGGAAAAATACCATCTAAATGCCGAGGGTATTTACAACGAAATTAAAAAGATGTTTAAGAGATGAAAGGGCTCTTCAAACTCGTCGTTGTACTTTGAAGACTTGTCAGTGTAGCTTCCAAGTGCTTGTCATTGAGAGCTTTTGAGTACTTGTCAGGGGGGGTTTAAGGATTGTCATTGGTGGCTTCTAAGTGCTTGTCATTGAGACTTTTAAGCACTTGTCATTGAGAGCTTTAAAGGTTTTTTATTTTTTTAATTTCCCATTGACAAGTTCTAAAGAGTCTCAATGACGTGAGCGGAGCGAACAACTGACGCCGAAGGCCAATGACAAGCGCTTTAAAGCTCTTATAATTCTGAATATTTGTATGCGGTATCGCACAAAACCGTAACCAACACAGGATTCTCTTTTAATATGCCGCTGTTCATCAATTTAATGGCGGCAGCGACATTGGCTCCGGAAGAATATCCGACATATAAGCCCTCATTGCGGGCCAACCATTTTGTCTGATTTTCCACTTCTTCATCCGTTACTGTAATGATCTCATCCGGCAGGTTCGGGTTCCAATGGGGAGGAATCAGACTGTAGCCCGTCCCTTGTATAATATGCTTTGGATTATTTACATATCCTTTTTTTAGGATAGCCGCATTTTCAGGTTCAACAGCTACACAAAAAATATTTTTGTTTTGACTTTTTAAGAAGGTGGATGTGCCGACAAAGGTACCACCGCTGCCCACAGCAGCCACAAAAGCGTCAAGGTTTCCCCCCAGGTCGTTCCAGATTTCAGGACCTGTGGTGGTATAATGGGCTGATACGCTGGAGGGATTGTTAAATTGATCCACGTAGAACGCATTTTTTTCATCTGCAATCTCTTTTGCCTTTTCCACAGCCCTGGCAATATCATTCCCTGTTACCCTTCCGGGTGTACCGTCTACCTGCGGCACCCGGATTACCTCCGCACCCAGTGCTTTTAGGATTTTTACCCGTTCGGGGCTATTCCCTTCGGACATCACAGCGATAAAAGGATTCTCAATGGCGCCGCAAACCACTGCCAGACCGGCTCCCATATTGCCGCTGGTCATTTCCACCACTGGTTGGCCTTTTATTAATTTTTTGTTTTTATACGCGTCGTTGATGATCTTAAGCGCTGCTCTGTCTTTAATGCTGCCGCCCGGCTGGATAAATTCCATTTTCGCCAATATGCGTCCATTCCCATTCCAGCCACGCAATTCGATCAATGGTGTATTGCAAATAAAATCCCTTACCGTTTCTAATATTTTTTTCATAGGGATATTTTATATAAAATAAATGCTTATTTTTTTTCAAGCAATTTACGAATTGATTTTGCAATTTGACCCAGTTCAATAGGCTTCATGATGATATCTCCAATTCCAAGGGACCTGGCTTTTGGCGGTGTAATAACCTGACTAAAACCGGTGCAGAGGATGACTGGAATATCAGAACTAAAGGAACGAATTTTACTAATAAGCTCACCCCCCGTCATTTTAGGCATCGAGTAATCGGTAATGATAATATCGAATCGATTGGGAACTTTTCGAAATATCTCAAAGGCCTCAATCCCGCTGGTTACTTTGGTTACATTGTAGCCCAATTCCTCGAACAGTTTTTTTTCAGCTTCTGCCAGGGAGCTATCATCCTCCACAAGGAGTATTCGTTCATTTCCTCTCGGGATATCCTCCTCCTGTTTTTCATGCTTATGTATGACATCGACAACGATGGGAAAGAGTATTGAAAAAGTTGTCCCCTGCCCCTCTTTGCTATATATGGATATATTTCCATTATGACTTTTTACAATTCCATGGACCACAGCCAAACCCATTCCTGTGCCTTCTTCGGCCTTTTTAGTGGTAAAAAAGGGTTCAAAGATTTTATCTATCATTTCCTGTTTGATCCCATGCCCTGTATCACTTATTGACAACCTCAAGTGCGGGCCTGCTTTAAGCTCTTTATAAAGACCGGGCTCAACAGTCTCATTATTCAGCCTGACCTCCATTATTCCACCCTTATCTTTCATGGCATGCGCAGCATTGGTACAGAGATTCATAATGACTTGATGGATCTGGGTGGGGTCTGCAAGGATAAAACTTTTATTATCCTTTATCTTAGAAACGATCTCAATGGTTGCCGGTAAAGAAGATCGAAGCAGTTTAATTGCCTCTTTCACAATTAAACTCATCTGAACGGGCTCCTTCTCTTTCTTTTCCCTACGGCTGAAGATGAGAATTTGTTTTACCAGATCAGACGCCCGCTTGGAAGCGGTGAGAACCTGTTTAAGATATTTCTGAACAGGCGCCTTTTTATCTAACGTTCTCACAGCCAATTCAGTATATCCAATAATCCCACCTAATATATTATTAAAATCATGAGCAATTCCTCCGGCCAATGTTCCCATTGCTTCCATTTTCTGAGACTGAACAAGCTGCTTTTCCATAACCAGCCTGGAAGTTATATCACGAGTCGTGCAAGCCATCATAAAGCCTTTGCCTTTGTCCGTCTCAATAGTGAAATACAATTGTTGGATATCTCTTAACTGACCGTCGGGTCGCTCAATCTTCGAGACCTGCTCCTTGTTTTGAAATGGATTGATACCGGTTTTCAAAAAATTCTCCCATAAATTCTTTATCTCTTTATAATTCTCATCGACCCTCTTTTCTTGCGGTTCATGCTGAAATTGAACATCCCATATTTTTTTCCCGGCAACCATGGCTCTTTTAATACCGTAAATCGTCTCCTGCCCCCTGTTCCACTCGATAATCGAACCTTTTTCATCCACAAGGATGATCCCATCCAGGGATTTCTCGATAATGTTCCTGAATTTTACTTCACTCTCCCTTATTGCATCCTCTGCTTTCCTTCGTTCCTCAATCTCCCTTGTTAGTTTTTGTGTGGCTAACAGAACCTCCTCCTTTCTCTCACCTAATATCTCCTCCAGCCGAACCCTGGACTTCTTCAGTTCCTCCTCCGTCATAATATGTTCGGTTATATCATGAACGACCGTCATCCAGGCGGGATTACCTTCAAAGAAGATATCCTCTGTCATAATTTCCACTATTCGCTGCCTGCGATCTTTGGTTAAATAGGTAAATTTTTTGGGAGTATCAATCGTTCTTTTATCAATGTTTTCTCTTACCTTCTCAAAGTCCTCAGGTTTATGCAGTTCAAAAGGGGTCATGGAGAGGAGCTCTTCTTCGGAATATCCATAATTTTTAATAAAAGATTCATTACAGTGCAAGAATCGATAGGTAAGGGCATCATAAATAAATACCGGATCTGCGATTTTGTCGAGGTAAGAATAGTGTTTCTTCCTGGTTTCCTGGACTCTTTTCCTGTCCTCTTGTTCTTGAATTCTTATAATTTCTTTTAACTGTTGATGCAGTCCCTTACTCTCCCTACGAAAATCTTCCTTGGGCATTGCAGCTACAGAAGGCGATTCTTTTTTTGCCATCTTTTACTTTACCTCTATCTAATAATGTAACTTAGAGAAATCTCTCTTCATTTAAGCTCATAGGAGAATTGTAAAGGAAATATTTCAATATTTCAAGAGCAAAACAAAAAAAAATAAAAATATTGTCAACAGGTACATGAAATGAACGCCTACGTATTTGGAAAATACAAAAAATCACTCCCTATATTATTGCATCTCAGAATTTCTATAGAATTGCTTTTTCTATTAGAAGGTCGATGATTTTCTCAAAGATCTTTTCAGGAGACAATGTTTCTCCTTTTTCATTAAAACAGTCTATTGAATAAAAATCTTCTTCCTCATCGATCAATTTCATATATTCTACCTCTACATTTTTCTGAAGTTCCAAACTCCTCTCATGTATATCTTCTTTTCCATTCAAATAATTTCTATCCCTCCCTTTCCTGGCATCTTTTAATTTTTGGCTGACAAAATCAAAGTTCATGTGTAAAAAAATTGAAAGAGCCGGTCTCGGGATTTTATTGTATCCATATTCCAGGTAGTCGATCCATTGCTTTAATTTCCGTTTTTCTTCTGGTTTTTTAAATTTAGCTCCCTGAAACGCCATATTGGAGTAGACATACCGGTCCACCACCAGGAAGTAACCTTTTTCCAACCACTCATAAATCTCTTTTTTTGCACTATCCCTGTCCCCCGCATAAAGCAATGCCACCAGGTAAGGATTCACAGTGTTTACATCTCCATAATCTCCTCTTAAAAAATTCGCAATCATTTCCCCGTAAATTGGGGAGTCTGTTCGGGGAAAATGTAGATATTTATAATTTATCCTTCTTTCGGTGAGAAAATTTTTTAATAGACGAATTTGCGTCGATTTGCCAGCGCCATCAAGTCCCTCTAAAACGATAAATTTTTTCATTTTTTAATTACTCGACTTACCTCTTTTATTCTAATCGTTCGAGCGCACTTTGTCAATAGAGGATTGAATTACAATTCCATTTCCTATAAAATACAATCATGATAAAAATTAAATCTCTGAATAATAATTTCAGGAGCATGCGATGTCTATAATAAAAAAAATACCATTTCTCCTATTTGCTCCGCTTCTAATTATCCCTTCCTATCCAACACGCCATCTCTATAGCAATTCTTTTTTATGGCTTGCTGCACCAACCAATAAAAAAGAGAGCCTGAAAAAAAGAATTCCTCTGCCTGAAGGATATGAGAGAGTGCCTGTTCAGGCGGGGAGTTTTGCTCATTGGTTGAGAAATCTTCCACTAAAATCGAACAATCCCCCCGTTCTTCTCTATAACGGAACTAAAAAAGGAAATCAGTCTGTACACTATGCAGTCATTGAGATCGATACCGGTGAAGAAGACCTTCAACAATGTGCCGATGCCATCATACGCCTGAGGGCAGAATATCTCTATTCAATAAAAAAATATGAAGAGATCCATTTTAACTTCACCAGTGGGGACAGGGCTGCTTTTACAAAGTGGGCCAAAGGGTACAGGCCTATCATAAAAAATAATAAAGTCTCCTGGAAAAAAACCGAAGAAATAGATCATTCATATAAAAGTTTTAGAAAATATGTGCATACTGTGTTTATATATGCCGGAACATACTCCCTAAAAAGAGAGATGAAAAAAAAATGCTTGAAAAATTTGCAGATTGGGGATGTATTTATCGAGGGAGGTTTTCCAGGACATGCTGTAATTGTCGTCGACATGGCAGAAAACCACCAAATGAGAAAAAAAATATTTCTACTTGCCCAAAGCTATATGCCTGCTCAGGATATGCATATTTTGATCAATCCCAACAATCAACATTTGAGTCCCTGGTATGAACTTGACTTCAATGGGGAACTCAACACACCAGAATGGATATTTAAAAAGAGTGATTTACACTCTTTTAAATAATGTCCTTGAGGAGCCGTATAACTTTTTAGCATTTGTACTTGCCATTGGCCTTCGGCGTCATTGGTTCGCTCCGCTCACGTCAAGGCAACTTTTTAGAACTTGTCATTGGCCATTCGGCGTCAGTTGTTCGCTCCGCTCATGTCATTGAGACTGTTTAGAACATGTCAATGGGGGGAAAAAAAATGAAAAACCTTCCAAGCCCTCAATGACAAGTACTAAAAAACTTCCATGCCAATCCTCAAAGCTCTCAATGACAAGCACTTAAAAGCCACCATGACAATCCTTAAAGCCTCCCTGACAAGTACTCAAAAGCTCCAATGACAAACCTCAAAGCTCTCCCTCAACCTTAGCCTCAATCTCAACCTGAATTCTAAAAAATAAATTTTTTTTTAATTTTAGTTGACAAAATTGAAATATTAATACATATTATTAGTGTTATGTTTAAATATAACAATAAATAAATATTTGAATAAATAACTAATTTAATGGTTGCTTTTTTGATTATTGGTTATTAAAGGAGGTGACACACATGATTGCGTTCAAGTTGGACCCCAAAAGCGGCGTTCCTTTTTATCGCCAAATCATCGATCAAATCCGATATGGAATTGCCACTGGCAGTTTGAACGTGGGTGAACAATTACCCACAGCCAGAGCTCTGGCAGTTCACCTTAAGGTAAATCTCAATACTGTGAACAAAGCCTATAAGGAATTAGAAATCCAGAAGGTCCTGGAAACACAGCAGGGTTCCGGTACTTTTATTGGCTCTATAAAAGTAGATATACCGGAACGGGAACGCCGGGGCAAATTAGAGAGCATATGTGACGAGTTTATGAATATCGCCTCTAGCTACGGATTCAGCATAGAGGATTTAATGAATGAATTAAAAAAAAGATTGAGGAGGTAACAAAATGGTTTATGAAAACAGGAGAGAAGGTGTTATCAATCCCATTGCATTAACGGTCTTCACGGTTTTAATTGCAGTTGATGTTCTGCTGGTCCTCCTGGACGTATTAAATATCATCAGTGGAGCAGCAGGAGTCATCATTGCCGTGTTGATCACCGCATCTATCAAGATAGCGAATCAATGGGAAAAAGCCGTTATTTTGCGTATGGGGAAATATATCGGGTTAAAGGGGCCAGGGATTTTCCTAATCATTCCGATTATTGATCGGGTTTATAAATACATCGATCAAAGGGTTCGAGTCACCGACTTTAAAGCAGAAGAGACCCTTACCAGTGACACAGTACCCGTGAATGTGGATGCAGTGGTGTATTGGATGGTATGGGATGCTGAAAAAGCTGCGCTGGAAGTACAGGAATATATACAAGCAGTGTACTTCATTGCCCAGACCTCTTTGCGGGATACGATAGGCAAACATGACCTGGCCGATCTTCTGCAAAATCGTGAGAAAATCGCCGCTGCTTTACAAACAACGCTTGACGAGCATACCAATCCATGGGGTATTACCTGCCAAACAGTGGGAATTAAAGACATCATTATTCCGGCAGCCCTGGCTGATGCCATGAGCAAACAGGCCCAGGCAGAACGGGAGCGGCAGGCCCGGATTATTTTGGGTACGGCTGAGACGGAAATTTCAGAAAAATTTGCCCAGGCCAGCGAAAATTACCTTAATAATCCAGTGGCCCTCCAACTGCGCGGTATGAATATGCTGTTCGAAGGCCTGAAAGAAAAGGGGTCTTTGGTGATTGTACCCAGTTCAGCCCTGGAATCCATGAACCTGGGTGCCATCGGTGGCTTGACTGCCTTAGCCAAAACCGAAGACAAAGAATCAAAGAACCAATAATAAACATTGAAGTAATGGAATGATGGAGTATTGGGATACCTCTTCCAACATTCCATCATTCCTAAACAAAAAAGGAGGAAAAAATGAGAAAAATATTGTTTTTATTACTCTTACTCCTTATCACATTTCTTCTGACTTCAGAAGTTAAGAACCCTGATAAACCATTAAAAGGGAACTGGGATTTAAAATGTAAAAAGGTATGGGAAATTAACGAAGCAGGTGGTGAACCGTTTGCTCAGCCTGTCATTGTGGTCTCAAAGGATGGGACCTGTTGTGTCTATGACTATAAAAATCTGAAAAACTATATTTTCGATAGTGCGGGCAATTTTAAAAAAACCTTCGGTAAAAAAGGAGAGGGACCTGGTGAGGTTAAAATGCAGTTACTTTCTTATTGGGTCAATGATAAGATTGTTCTTCTTGACCGTGAGAGACTTCACTACTTTTCAAAGGATGGAAACTTTATAAAGTCAGTAGTAAACGACTTGTTTCGACAAACACCGTTTATTTTTATTAATGAAAACGAGTTTATTTCCATGCCCCAGGTGGGGGCAGGGAAAGGCGCATCTGAAATGGAGATCAACTATGTCAATCTCAAAACAAAACAGAGAACGGTTGTTAAGTCTTTTCTTTCGAAAATAAAGTTTCATGAACAATTTGGTTATCCTGTAATTCCCGGGATAACTCCCATGATGATAATAGGGTATCACCCAAAAAATGAGAAACTCTATTATGGGATGAACGATGCCTATACCATCAATGTGTCCAATTTGAATGGGAGTATTGTCAACAGGTTTTCCGTGGAACGGGATAGGAAAGAAATTCCCGATGAAATAGTAGAAGAATGGCTGAAAAGAAATATGCCGAATTTTCCCTATAAAAAGCTAATGAAAGATGTGCCGAAAGTATTGAATCATTTTTTTCGGATTCAAGTAGAAAGAGGGTTTGTATATGTATTTACCAGGCAGTTCGGGACTTACTGGGGTAGTCAACAGGTGGATATTTTTTCTCTTGACGGTAACTATTTGTATCGTTGCGATTTTATCCCCGAGAAAGGTTTCAAAATCTACAATACGTTTTTCATGCTGAACAACATTTTGATAAAGGATGGTTTTCTTTATGTTGTTCAGGAGAATGAAGACGCCGACATTGTGATCTCAAAGTATAAGATCGCCCTTCCTACAGGATAGGAGGATAAAATGTATGAATATTTAAAAGAATTTTCTATGAAAAAAGAAAAGAAAACAAAAATTTTTAAGCTTACGAATGTCACGTTTTTCTTTTCATTAATCGGATTATTTGTCCTTTTGATTCTCATTTTTTTAACCACAACTCCAATGGTACAAAAAGGAGTAAATTACCCGGAATCGATTCCTGTTATCCCTTGCAGAAGTTCCTATTGCGGTACGGGTGAGTTTAGCGATAAAATCGGTACAACGTATTTAAGAGGGGGTTTTAATACGGAAGAATATGCCAGGATATATGAAAATCCTTTTCTAAATCCCGTATCCCACCCCCTCTCCACTTTTTCAATCGATGTTGATACGGCCTCTTATACCAATGTCCGTCGTTTCCTGCATAAGGGAAAATTTCCACCCGAAGATGCGATTAGAGTCGAAGAGTTGATCAATTATTTTAATTATAAGTACCCTCAGCCGATGGATAATTACCCATTTTCCGTTGTTGTAGAGATGGCCGAATGCCCATGGAAATTTACACATAAACTGGTTCATATTGGGCTCCAGGGAAAAACCATGCAAAAAAACGTGCTGCCGGCCAACAACCTGGTTTTTCTAATAGATGTTTCCGGTTCCATGGATGATCCCAATAAACTCCCCCTGGTGAAATCTGCTTTTAAATTGTTGGTCAATCAACTGAGAAAAGAAGACCGGGTGGCCATCGTGGTGTATGCAGGCGCAGCAGGTCTCGTGCTTCAATCAACCCCTGGAGACCAAAAAGAGAAAATTTTAACTGCTGTCGATTCATTAAAGGCAGGAGGTTCTACTGCCGGGGGCGCAGGGATTAAATTGGCTTACAAAGTGGCACTGGATAATTTTATTAAACATGGGAATAATCGTTTAATACTTGCTACCGATGGGGATTTTAATAAAGGCATTTCAAGTACTTCGGAATTGGTCCGTATGATCGAAGAAAAACGGAATCATGGAGTATTCCTGACAGTCCTTGGATTCGGCACGGGTAATTTAAAAGACCATCGCATGGAAAGCCTCGCAGATAAAGGAAATGGAAACTATCTCTACATCGATAATATATTGGAAGCCAAAAAGTCTTTTGTGGATGAACTTCGATCAACACTGTTTACGGTTGCAAAGGATGTAAAAATCCAGGTCGAGTTTAACCCGGCAAGGGTTAAAGCATATAAACTCATCGGGTATGAAAACCGTCTCATAGATAAAAAGGATTTCAAGGATGACACAAAAGATGCAGGGGATATGGGAGTAGGTCATTCTGTTACTGTGCTATATGAAATTGTTCCCACCGGTTTGGAAGGGAATAATGCTGGCGGGGATGATGAATTGAGATACCAAAAAAGCCAAATAAAGCCAGAAGCATTTAAGTGTAAGGAGATACTGACTTTAAAAATAAGTTACAAAGAACCGGGATCGGAATTAAGTAAATTGATTGTCAGACCTGAAATAGAGGATTATGTCTCTTTAAGAAAATCTTCCAATAATTTCAGATTTTCTGCAGCAGTTGCAGAGTTCGGGCTGCGTTTGAGAGATGGGGGCCTCAGGGATATCCCCATTTATAAACGTATTATTCGAATGGCAAAAGCAGCAAAAGGAAAGGATGACTACGGTTATCGAGCGGAGTTTATCAGGCTGGTTGAAATGTGCCAGGCAATGACAGAAAAAGAACATTTAAAAGTGATAAAACCGGCATTATTATGATAACGTCAAAAAAAAGGATGAAATATGGAAAAGTATGACCCCACAAAATCTTTGAAACTAATGTTTCATAGGCCAAATGTTGTTCCTTTCTATAACATAATGCTTATATTTGTTGTTCTTTTTATAACTATGCTGGTTCATTGGTCTTCATTTTCTCATAGTAATATTATAGACATTGCTTCGGCGAATAACGCACATTATGAACCAAGAGATAGTGAATTGCCAGCCATTCTTATAGATAAAAATGGGAAAATTCGTACAGAACACTTTAAAATTAAGGATATTTCTAAACTGCCAGAATTAATTGAGGACTTATTTGAACGCCTTGACGGCCCTCAAGTTTACAATAACAAAAAAATATTACTAAAGGTTGACAGTAGAATAAAGTTTGGAAAAGTTCAGGAAGTTCTAGAAGCAGCAAAAAAGGCAAATGTAAAAGTTGTCGGATTAATTACTCAAGAATATGTCCCGCTAGTACATTTTTTTAAACCAATAAAGAAATGAAAAAAGGAAACTATTCATGAGACTTTCTACTAGTGTATTACTAGTATCGTGGATTCCCTTGATCCAACTGTTATTACTTCATTTTCATTCAAATCGTGTATGGGATATTAACGTCTATATATTTCTTCCTCTTTCCATTTTATTATCGTTCACGGGGATGTGGTTGTTGGTAAAAAAACTTCGAACGAAAGTTGACCCATATAAACTGATGACTAATTTTTTCCTACTTCTTTTTCTTTTCATCATTCTATTCGGGATTCCTGTTTTTGCTGTTTTTGCGAAACTGTTTGAAATCGATTCGGATATTCTTCATGATCCACACCCAACAGCCGGATTCATTATTTGCATAAGCGTTGCAGTATTATCCTGGTCAGCATTGGTACTGGCATGGAGAGAAGCGCGCAAGGAAAAGAAACCTTATCTCCCGGTTTTAAAATTTATTTTAGCATCGGTTTTTATGATCTGGCAGTTGAACCTTGGATTCCATTTCTACGTCAGGATGCACTCTTTTATCTCGGGTAATGGATATTACCACTCGATTGGAGAATTGATGCGCTTATCAACCCCGAGGCAGATATTTTCTATTGTCTATATCACCTTGAACATTATATTCTTTTCGGATCTTCTCTTAAGACGAAAGGTCAAAAATGGTCAGGACTTGTTGTTATTACCCGGAGCAGGTCTTCTTATGCTTTCCGGTACGTATACGTTAATACCCTTAATGGTCATTGCTGTTAAACAATTGCCTGCAACTGTTAACATTTCCCTTTTTATGGTTACGTCATCTTTTATAACCATCATCGGGCCGATTCTGATCCTTGCCATCATTCTCACTATTTTCGGGGCAATTCTTGCACTCTATAAGGGTATAAGGCATCTTCGTATTACCGCATCATTATTAAAAGGAGTCATCGTATCAGCCATCACTATTATCTTGTATTTACTTTTATTTAATTCATTCTGGCCCATCCGTGACCCGTCCATGAATGTTTTGATAAGGATTATGAAAGAAAATAAAAAGGTGAGTTGGGATGGGCTTAGTCATCATGGTATTGCCTACGGATGCTTTTGTGAAATAATTTCATTTGGAAAAGGTGCGAGGGGATTTATAATTGAGAAGCTGATGGATAATGAGGTGATTGTAAGAAGAAATTCTGCATTTATCCTGGAGTTTGTTGGAGATCAACGTGCTGTACCCCCACTATTAGCAGCACTTAAAGATAGGGATGAGGGAGTCCGGGGAAATGCAGCGTCCTCACTGGGTTGGATAAGGGATCGGCGGGCAATTATCCCTCTTATCAATACGTTAAATGACGAGGCCTCCTATGTTGTAGAGAAAGGGGCGGCAGCATTAAGCTTTTTTAAAGACGCCAGGGCGGTGGAGGCTCTTATCGAAAAACTAAAAGAAAATATTTCAGATAATATGAAAAATAAAATAAATAAATCTCTAACTATGATTACAAATGAATATCATGAAGGGAAACCGGAGACCATGTGGGAATGGTGGCAGGAATGGTGGGAAAAAAACAAGAAAAAATTTATAAAACAAAAAAGGAGGGCAAAATGAAAAGAATTTTTTTATTAATGAACGGGGTGCGACGTCCCCTTTTTAAAATTTTGGTTTTTTTTGTTCTTTGTGAAATGGTGTTTATAGGGAATTTTGGATTCGCAAATACCGGAAACCAGAGTGATAACACAACTAAAACATCCCCACCACCCAACAGCCTGGCATGGCAGCTTGATGAATTAACCAAATGGTTGATCCAGACACGTCACCAGACACTGAACGGAAAAACAATAGAACCGCCTTTTTATGTTCTTAATTCCCTGAAACTAACCGGTTCAGTAGAGAAAAACCGGTTGTCCTTTAGCATGAAAGGAACTATGATTTCAGAGCAGCCGATCCTGGTGCCCCTTTTCGGACCCCCTGACAGGGTGATTCTAACAAACATTACCATTAACAATCAACCGGCTGTTGTAGGATTTGAAAAAAAGGATTACTATTTTGTCAGGACAAAGGAAAAGGATTTTACTATTAATGGTGAGATATCACTTTTAAACCAGTTAAATTTTACGGTTCCTGGTCCGGTTAATCTTTTTTTATCAGATTTTTCCGACGGCAGGGTTGTTGAAGGCGAGCAACTGCCGGGTTTAGAAAATGCCACTCTTCATCTTGAAACCGGCAAAAAAAACGAAACAGCTAAAAGCGATGTGTCGCCTTTGTTTCAATTATCCAGGGCACTGCGAATTCAAAAGGAAATCACTTTCGAGTACCAGGTCAAAGTCCGAAGCGGCAAAGAGATTTCCCAGGTCTCAATTCCAATGAAATTCTCGGAAATTGTTCTCGATGTCCCAGGAAAGAAAGGGTGGAAAATGGATAAGGAGAACTTGGTGGTACCTGCTTCCGGTAGAAATGTTTCTTTTACCGTAATAGGGAGATTACCAAAAGTCGGGGTTTTCAGAACCGATGAACGCAGTAGTTACGAGTGGTGGTTGATTGAATCAGATGTGGAACACCGGGTAAATGTCGATACCAGTGGCAAGCATGTGGATGCTTCCAAATCCCCGCTAAAGAAAAAGCTGTCATCTTCCAGGCTCTTTCTCCTCTCCAGGGGACAGGAGATTGCTGTTACTATTCACCCGCTGAAAACATTGGACGCCCTTGCTGTTGTAATCGCTTCCCAGTACAGGAAAATTATCTGGACGAAAAATGGCGAACTTGTTGCTGAAGACCGGGTGGTTTACGGTAATAACGGACTGGATTATATCCCTTTTGATTGTAAAGGAAAACCTATTTATTTTGAAACGGATGAGGAGGCAAGAACAATCCTTTCGGAAAATCCGGCTCAAAAAGATCAAATTTTAGTACCTTTAAAAAAGGGGGGCCATTCCTTCAAGGTTCAAAGCATTTCAAAGGCCAAGCCCTCCCTTTTCGGTGGTTTTTTGCAGATACCCACTGTGGACCATAATCTCACTGTAAGCCGCTCATCCGTAAGACTGGGTCTACCGTCAGGGATCTTTCCTGTCTGGTTTTTCGGCGGGGAACAAATCAATCCTTTATTCGACTGGAACGACCTTATTTTTACTGGGATTACAATTCTTTTTGTATTTCTATTTTTCCGGGGATACAAGATTCGTATTGCAGGTTTTATTTCATTTATCGGTTTTTATATAATTTTCCCCAACACCTATATATTTTTTTGTTTCGTTCTCTTTGCGGTTTTTCTCCTTCTTTTGGCAAAGAGGAATCTAAAGGGATGGAAACAGTGGATTGTTTTCGGGATTATTTGCGTAGCAGTTGTGGTTCTGGCATTATATCTGAGCTCATTCTTTGAATATGTCACACTCTATCGCAATATGAATCATACCATGGCTGTATCCGGTTCCGGGGGAATCAATTCAGTTTCTTACAATTTAAATTTACCGGAGGAGAATGTATTTGAAATGAAGTACGGACAAGTTAGTCAAAACTGGCAAGATCGGATTTTGGCGGGGGAGCATTATAAATATAATACCTACTCAAGACAAAGAAGAAAAGAAAAAGATGCTGGCGTTATAGAGGAAAATGTGATACGCGGGATTATACCGGTACCGCTGCCATTACCTGAATTCGAACGCAGCGTCACGGTTACGAAAGAACTGGTTACAAAAGACCAAACGCTAGCCCCTACCCTATTCTATGTAACTACAATCACAATTTTTCCTTTGATTCTTTGCTGGTTATTTTGCTGGGGTTATGTGGGATTCTGCAACCGACAAAAAATAAATCATATGATCGAGCAAATCAAAAAAGTCTGGAAGAGTGAAAGTGATTCATGAGAATTTCCACTATTCTATTATTTGCGTCCTGGATACCTTTGATCCAGTATTTGTTGTTTGGTATCGACTTTATATTTTTTCCCTTTACTATTTTATTATCGATCATGGGAATGTGGTTATTTGTAAAAAAACTTCGAAAAAAGGTCGAGCCATATAAACCGATAATTAATTTTATCCTCCTTCTTTTTCTTTCCATCATCCTGTTCGGGATTCACGTTTTTATCGCTATCGTGTGGCTTTCTAAAATAGATTTGAGCCATCATAATTATTCGGATTCTTCATTCGGCCTTATTCTTTGCATAATCCCAGCAGCAATATCTTGCGCTGCTTTGCTGTTAGCCTGGGGAGAAGCACGGAAGGAAGAGAAACCTTATATCCCTGTTTTAAAATTTATTTCGGCATCGGTTTTTGTGATCTGGCAGTTGAACCTGGGATTCCATTTTTACATCGAAATGCACGAAAGTATGCTGGGAATTGGATACTACTCTCGCTGGATCGGAGAATTGATGTGGTTGATAACTCCCAGACAAATACTTTCCATTGGTTACATTATTGTGAATGTCCTGTTTTTTTCGGATATTCTCTTAAAAAGAAAGATCAAAGATGGTCGGGATTTGATATTATTGCCCGGAGCAGGGCTGCTTATGCTTTCCGGTACATATATGTTAATACCCTTAATGGTCACTGCTGTGAAATTATTTCCCGAAACTATTAATATTACTCTATTTGAAGTCACGTTATCTTTTATAACCATCATCGGGCCAGTCCTCATCATTGCTGTGATTCTCAGCGGAACCGGGGGAATTTTAGCACTTTTTAAGGGGCTAAGGTATCTTCGTTTCCCGGCATCAGTACGAAAAGGAGTTATCGTGTCGTCTATAACAGTTATCTTGTATGTGCTTCTATTTAAATCTATATGGCCCATACGGGACCCTTCCATGAATGTTTTGATAAGGATGATGAAAGAAAATGCGGAAAAATTTCGGGATGAGTGTATACCAAGTTTTCATATTATTGTTATCGGATGCCATATTGAGTTATTTTCATTTGGAAAGAGTGCGCAGGGTCTGTTGATTGAAAAACTTAATGATAGTGATGCCTTTATAAGAAGGGAATCGGCATTTTTCCTGGAATATATCGGAGATAAACGGGCTATCCCCTCACTGATTACAGCACTTAAAGATAGGGATGAAGAAGTCCGGAGAACCGCTGCCCGCTCACTATATGCGATAGAGGATCAACGGGCGATCGACCCTCTTATCGATACGTTAAAAGACGAAAACTCCTTTGTTGTAAAGAACGCGGCCGAGGTTCTTTACGAAAAACTAAAAGGAAATATCCCAGATTCTATGAAAGAGAAAATAACTCAAGCACTACTGGTAATTGCATGGGAGCTTTTTGAAAAGAAGCACAATATAGTCGTTACTCTTATCGATGCGTTAAAAGCCGAAAATGCCATGGTTGTAGAAAGCGGTGTGGTGGAGGTTTTAAGTTGTTTTAGAGACCCTATGGTAGTGATGGCTCTTATTGAAAAACTAGAAGGAAACATTCCAGATAGTTTGAACCCGAGAATAAACAAAATACTACTGGAAATTACAGGGGAGAGTTATAAAGGAGAACCGGAAGAGATGTGGGCGTGGTGGCGGCAATGGTGGGATAAAAAAAAGGTGGAATTTATAAAAAAAAATTCCACCTGGACCTCGATTATAGGAGATGATTTATGAGAATTTCCTCTATTTTATTATTAGTATCCTGGATTCCCTTGATCCAGTATTTGTTGTTTGGTGTTGACTTTATATTTTTCCCCGTTACCATTTTATTATCGATCATGGGGATGTGGTTATTTGTAAAAAAACTTCGAAAAAAGGTTGATCCATATAAACCGATAATTAATTTTATCCGGCTTCTTTTTCTTTCCATCATCCTTTTCGGGATTCACGTTTTTATTGCTATTGTGTGGATTTTTAAAATAGATTTGAGTCATCATAATTATTCGGATTCTTCATTAGGCCTTATTCTATGCATAATCTCAGCAGCAATATCTTGCGCTGCATTGCTGCTGGCCTGGAGAGAAGCATATAAAGAAGAGAAACTTCATATCCCGGTATTAAAATTTATTTTGGCCTCGGTTTTTATGATCTGGCAGTTGAACCTGGGATTCCATCTTTATACACAAATGGCATCAAACTTCGTTAGTCTTGCGTCCGTTGAGTACTTGATCGGAGAATCGATGCGATTAACGTCTCCCAGAAAGATACTTTCTATTGTATTCACAACTGTGAACATTTTGTTTTTTTCAGATATTCTCGTGAGGAGGAAGCTCAAAAGTGGCCAGCACTTGTTTTTACCAGGGGCAGGGCTGTTCATGCTTTCCGGTGCATACATGTTAATAACCCTAATGGTCGCTGCCGTTAAACTATTACCGAAACCTGCTGATATTTTTCTATTAGTAGTCATGCTATCTTTTATAACCGTCATCGGACCTGTCCTGATAATTGCCGTGATACTCAGCGGTTTCGGGGGAATTCTAGCACTTTTCAAGGGGATAAGGCATCTTCGTATTCCTACATCAGTACTAAAAGGAATTCTTTTATCGATGATCACACTTATCCTATATGTGCTTTTATTTAAATCATTTTGGCCCATCCGGGACCCGTCCATGAATGTTTTGATACGTTTGATGAGAGAAAATATGTATGGGAATAAGCATTATGTTATCGTTCCCGGATGCTATTATGAGTTATTATCATTTAGAAAGAGTGTGCAGGAGGTGTTGATTGAAAAGCTGAATGATGGTGACAAGAATGAAAGATGGATTTCAGCATCAATCCTGAGGGATATTGGAGATCAACGTGCAGTACCCCCACTGATTGATGCACTGAAAGATACAGATAAAAAAGTTCAGAGCACTGCTGCACACTCACTTTTTGCGGTATGGTATCAACGGGCAATCCCGGATTATGTGACAGAGAAAATCATTGAAGCACTAATGGAAATTGCAAGGGAGCGTTATGAAAAGGAACACACGATGATTGCTCCTCTTATCAATGCTTTAAAACACGAAAACACGATGGTTGTAGAAAGCGGCGTGGTGGAGGTATTAAGCTGGTTTAAAGACGCCAGGGTGGTGAATACCTTTATTGAAAAACTTAAAGGAAACATTCCGGATCGTTTGAAATCGAAAATTAATGAAGCACTCCAGGAAATTACAGGGGAGAATTATAAAGGAGAACCAGAAGGAATGTGGCAATGGTGGCAGGAATGGTGGGGAAAAAACAAGGTGGAATTTATAAGAGAAATATTTTACTGGTGGTAACTCGAATAAAGAAGGTGATTCAAGAAAAAAGAAAAAAATTAAATTAAAAAAAAATGGTTTTTCGATTAAAATTTAATTCTAAATGAGGAAATGAAATGACAATAAGAACAGGTCAGGGGATCCATTTGAACCATTTGTATTTTAATAGGCGTAATCCCGTCCAAATGGTCAGTTTTTCAAAATGAACGTATGAAATTGTCAAATACCTATAATTTAAAGGTCCTATACCCGGAAATTGCCAGACAGTGGCTGTCGCTCGCCAATAATCCATCCGACTGGAATTTAAGTTTAAATTGGAAGAGATTTTGAGTCAATTGGTTGAATTATGAGAATTCGTTTTAATATTTCGATGTAAAAATCAGGAATTTTTCATATTAAATGCGACAAAATTAATAAAATGTGTACAATGCTTCCTGATTTTATTGGATAGGCGATTATTGAGTTTTTGCGGTTCAGGCAGATTTCTTCCAGACGTATTTGTGATGCAATCCACCGACACGAGGGAGTGCAATTACCTTATCGTCATCCGAATTCCTTTTCAGAATCGGACGACTATAAGGTGGATCTTTATCGAGTCTATAATGCGTCCGGTCTTCATTGTAATATTGTACATATGCCTGCAATAGGCGATATAGATGTGTCCTATTTAGAACAATCACATGATTTAGCAATTCTCTTCTGCAACTTCCTATCCAACGCTCGGCAATTCCATTCTGCCAGGGTGACCGAAATGATGTACGAACCGGTTCAATTCCAAATGATTTAATTGTTTCTTTTACAAGTGAAGAGAAAATGGAATCTCTGTCAAAGATCATGTAACATGGTATTCCATTTATGGAGAATGCATTTCTCAGTTGTTGAATTACCCATTCAGCAGTAGGGTGGAAAGTTACATTAAAATGTAATATCATTCGCTTATCATGATGGATGATAAAGAAACAGTATAGCCTTTTAAAGAAAAGAGTAGGAACAATAAAGAAATCCATTGCAGCAATGCCTTTCCTATGATTGTTTAAAAAAGCCAGCCATTTCTTCATTTTTTCACCATCCGGTTCTCTTTTTGATAAATACCTTGAAACCGTTCGTTCCGATACATCATATCCCAATTTCAAAAGTTCACCGTGGATTCGAGGCGCTCTCCATGTTGGATTTTCTTTAGACATTTGACGAATAAGAAGGCGGATTTCTCTATCTATTTTTTTTCTTCCTCTATTTTTACATCGATTTGAAATAAATCTCCAGTAAATCCTGAAACCAATTCGATGCCTTTTTTGGTGCCAGGCCAATTTTTTTAGGCCATAAAAATAGAAATTTTGGACTTTAACTTGACTGAAACGGGGTTTATAGAGTATAACACTGTATGAAATATGAAAAATAATGGATTAAAAAATATGGAGAACAATATGCAACCTAAAGGCGGTGGTAAAAAAAAAATGAATGCGGGTAAGATCGAAAAAGGAGTTAAACAGATATTGGAAGGATTGGGAGAAGACCCCAGAGCCAAACGGCTGGCCCAGACACCGCAGCGAGCCGCTGAGATGTTCACCGAAGTACTTTCCGGGACTCATAAGAACCCGGATGATTTTCTTAAAGCTTTAACGGAAGAGAAGCATGAGGAAATGGTCATACTCAAAGATATTCCCCTTTATTCTATGTGTGAACATCACTTGCTTCCTTTTTCAGGAAACGCCAGTATTGCCTATATTCCCCAGAAAGGGAAGATAATGGGGCTCAATACGATTGCTCTCCTGGTGGATTCCCTGGCCAAACGGCTGCAAATCCAGGAGCGGTTAACCAAACAAATTGCCGATTACCTGGTCAAAGCCATGTCACCCCTTGGGGTTATGGTGGTGATTAAAGCGGAGCATCTGTGTATGATAATGAGAGGTGCCCAAAAACCCGGTTCAACCACAGTTACGTCGGCCATCCGTGGTATTTTTCGGAAAGATACTGCCGCTCGCGCCGAAGCAATGGCACTGTTGATGACAAAGAGTTAAGAGCCCTTTTAACTCTTACTTCTCCTTTCTGCAAAGATATCTTCGATCCGAGCGACCACTTCTTCGGGATTAAAGGGTTTTGTCATATAATAAGAAGCGCCAAATTTAATCCCAGCAGCTTTGCTTTCTTCTTCTTTATTGGCACTTAAAATTAAGATAGGCGCCGAAAAGCCCTCTTTACCTTTTAATTTCTCCAGCACTTCCAACCCATTCATTACCGGCATGTTCATATCCAGAATAATGAGATCAAATATTTCTTTGTCAATGACATCCAGTCCCACTTTCCCATTATGGGCTTCTTTAACGGAATAACCTTTTTTTTTTAGGTAAAATCGCAATAATTTTCTCAAGGTGGGTGTATCATCGATTACCAGTATTTTTTTATTCATTTTGCAGTTCGAAAGAACTCCTCTGCTTCCTCGATCTCGAAATTCCGGTAAAAGTCATAGCCGGTTCCTGCTGGTATTAATCGTCCCATTGTGACATTTTCTTTAATACCATTTAAGAGGTCTTCTTTTCCTGCAATAGCAGCCTCGGTTAAGACCCGGGTGGTTTCCTGGAAAGCAGCGGCGGAAATAAAGCTGTCATAGGCGAGTGCAGCTCGTGAGATAGGTAATAGATGAGGTTTGGCTTTGGCTGGCCGGCCTCCCTGGGCGACGACCTTTGCATTTTCTTCTTCAAATACCCATTTTTCCACGATTTGTTCCGGTATAAATGGGGCATCGCCTACTTCTTCTATCCGTCTCCACTTTATCATCTGCCGGATGATGATCTCGATATGCTTATCATTAATGGAAACACCCTGCAACCGATAGACATCCTGGATTTCTTTTAAGAGGTATTCGGCTAATTTATGTTCCCCCAGAACAGTAAGAATATCAATGGGATTGAGTGGCCCGTCCATCAGGGGGGTTCCTGCTTTAATCTTATCACCATCCCCTACAATAATGTAAGCACCTCTGGGAATATTATGTTCATCAGGTCTGGCATTTTTATCCAAGGGTTTTATAATTAATTTTCGAGAACCTTTGAGCAATTTCCCATACTCAACAATACCGTCAATTTGAGCCATCCTGGCCGGGTTCCTGGGTTTACGGGCTTCAAATAATTCGGTGACCCTGGGAAGACCACCTGTAATATCTTTTGTTTTTGCGAATTCTGACGGAATTTTAGCCAGGATATCACCCGCATTGACTTCGTCTTCGTCTTTCACCGCCAGATGGGCATTGACTGGCAAGTAGAATCTCCGAGCAATCTTATGGGTCTTTTTGTTCCGGATGACGATCTGCGGTTGCAATTCATCTCTTAATTTTTCATCTTTTATATCTATAACAATAGTAGTCAATTTTCCTGTGATCTCATCCCGATCATGTACAAAAGAAACATTCTCTTCCAGGTCCCTTAACTCAACGATACCGTCTTCTTTGGTCAATATGGCATTAGCAAATGGATCCCACTCTAATAAAAGGTCTCCTTTTTTCACCGTTTGTCCATCTGTCACCATTACTTTCGACCCATAGGCGACGGGGTAGATGGCTTTTTCCCTTTTCTGTGCATCCAGTACTTGAATGGAACCGGTTCGGTTCATGGCAATATAATTGCCTCTTTTGTCTTCAATAATCTCAAGGCCTTTGAATATCGTTATTCCTTCAAAACCGGAGTGTAATTTGGTTTGCCCTTCTGCTCCGGAAGCAACACCACCGATATGAAACGTTCTCATGGTTAGCTGGGTTCCCGGTTCTCCGATGGACTGGGCAGCGATAATTCCAACGGCTTCGCCCAGGTCAATCAATTTACCGGTGGATAAATTACGACCGTAACACATCCTGCAAACACCAGATTTGGTTTCGCAAGTGAGAATTGATCTTAATTTTACCCTTAAAATACCGGAATCCACGATCTCTTTGCCTTTTGTTTCATCTATTTCTTCTCCGGCTTTAACAATGATACGATCGGGTTCATCAGGATGATAGACATCCTCCAGGGCGATTCTACCAACGATTCGCTCAATCAGCGGCTCAATCTCCTTCCCATTTTCAATAATGTCGATGACCTCGATCCCATTGATTGTTCCACAATCGTCTTCTTTTACAATGACTTCCACTGCTGCATCCACCAGTTTTCGTGTGAGGTAACCAGCATCAGCCGTTTTTAACGCGGTATCTGCCAGACCTTTCCGGGCACCGTGAGTGGAAATAAAATACTGCAGCACAGAGAGACCTTCTTTGAAATTCGCAGTAATGGGGGTTTCAAGTATATCGCCTGAAGGTTTGGCCATTAATCCTCTCATTCCCGCCAACTGTTTCAACTGGTCTTTACTTCCCCTGGCACCGGAATCCGACATGACGAAAATGGGATTAATACTTTCCCCTTCAAAACTCATCTTCCTCATCCTGGCAAACATGGTTTCCCGGATCTGGTCAGTTGCACGACTCCATTTATCGATAATCGTATTGTGTCTCTCACCCGCACTTAATTTTCCTTCTGAATAGATTTTTTCAATTTGTTCCAGTTCCTTCTCTGTTTCCTGGATGATCTCTTCTTTTTCATGCGGAATCAACAGGTCTGAAATACTGATAGTAAATCCGGCTCGTGTAGCATACTCAAATCCACCCTCTTTCAACTTATCCAGTGTTTCAACGGTTTCTTTAAATCCGAATTTCAAATATATATAATAAATCAGATTCTGAATTCCTTTCCTCTTTAACAGTCCATTTACAAAGGGTACTCCCACCGGCAAGAATTCATTAAACAATACGCGTCCAGGGGTAGTCACCAGCAAGCGGTTATCCCCTTTTTTTATTTCTGTTATGGGACAATTGGCGATGTCCTGGTTATCCAACATATAGGTATCCAGATTCTTTAATTCCCCAAAATATTTGACTCTAACTTTAGCATTTAAATCCACAATGCCCTTTTCATAGGCCTGGGTAACATCTTTTCTCGAGGCAAAAATCATATTTTCGCCCTTCAATCCTTTTTTATGAAAGGTGAGGTAATAAAAACCCAGGATCATATCCTGTGTGGGCACTGCCAATGGCTTTCCATTAGAGGGATTTAATATATTGTTGGTGGACAACATCAACAGTTTGGCTTCTGCCTGGGCTTCCAGTGACAATGGGATATGAACAGCCATCTGGTCGCCATCAAAATCAGCATTAAAAGCGGGACATACCAGTGGGTGGAGGGTAATGGAATTACCTTCCACCAGGTGAGGTTTAAAGGCCTGGATTCCCAAACGGTGTAGGGTAGGTGCCCGGTTTAATAGGACGGTATGTTCGCGTATGACTTCATCCAGGGCATCCCATATTTCTTCCCGGTTCTCTTCCACCCAGGTTCGAGCGACTCTCAATGTAGTGACGACTCCTTTTTTTTCCAGTTTATTGTATATAAAAGGTTTGAATAATTCCAATGCCATCTTTTTGGGGAGTCCACACTGTTCCAATTTTAATGTGGGATCCACAACGATAACGGATCGTCCAGAATAATCGACACGTTTTCCCAATAAATTCTGCCGGAACCGTCCCTGTTTTCCCTTCAAGGAATCGGAAAGAGATTTCAAGGGTCTTTTTTGAGAGCTCATATAGCTTTTATTTCTTTTTTGATTATCAAAAAGGGCGTCCACTGCTTCTTGCAGCATCCGTTTTTCATTTTTTATGATTAATTCAGGGGCTTTTAAATCCAGGAGCCTTTTCAAGCGGTTATTTCGGTTGATAACTCTACGGTAAAGATCATTTAAATCGGAGGACGCGAATCGACCGCCGTCCAGCCTGACCAGGGGTCTTAGATCGGGTGGCAGTACCGGTATAATGGTCAATACCATCCATTCAGGACGGTTCCCGGATTGAGCAAAATCCTCCATTAATTTTAACCGTCTGGCCATACTTTTCTTTTTCTGGATGGAACGCTCAACGGTTAATCGTGATTTTAATGCCTTTACCTCTTTTTCAGTTTCCAGCATCTTCAATAAATCGTAAATCGCTTCGGCTCCCATTCCGGCTTTAAAAGAATCTTCACCGTATTTGTCCACAATTTCAAGATATTCTTCCTCTGTTAGAATCTGCTTGAATTTGAGGTTGGGGACATTTCCTTTGTCAGTAACAATATAATTCTCAAAATAAACAATGTGTTCCAGTTGTTTCCCGGTAATTTCCAGTAATACGGCGATTCGTGAAGGAACTCCCTTAAAAAACCATATATGAGCGACTTTTGAATTCAACTCGATATGTCCCATCCGTTCTCTTCTGACGGATGATAAGGTCACTTCAACACCACATTTTTCACATACAATGCCCTTATATTTTAATCCTTTGTACTTGCCGCACAAACATCTAAAATCCTGGGTGGGACCAAATATCTTGGCGCAAAAAAGGCCATCTCGCTCCGGTTTAAAGGTCCTATAATTGATGGTTTCCGGTTTTGTTACCTCACCGGAAGACCAACTGCGTATCACTTCAGGAGAAGCAAGACTGATTCTTATCTTACTATAGTCCATTATATTGATTTCTTTTCCATGCTTTTTAAGTTTATGCATAATGACGACTCCTTAAAATTTAAGATATATTCGCAATATTTTCTTTAATCATGATTTCCTCAATCGCCTTTTCTCTTTTCAACAATTCAACATTTAAAGCGAGGCTTTTTAATTCCTTAACCAATACATTAAACGATTCTGGTAATCCTGGATTAAAGTCCATTGTTCCTTTAACAATCGCTGAATATATCTCATTTCGTCCGCTGATATTATCGGATTTAATGGTTAAGATTTCCTGGAGTAAGTATGCGGCACCGTAAGCCTCAAATGCCCATACTTCCATTTCACCGACACGCTGTCCACCAAACTGTGCTTTGCCGCCCAATGGCTGCTGAGTGATTAATGAGTAAGGACCGGTGGATCGGGCATGGATCTTATCGTCAACCATATGCTCCAGTTTCATCATATACATGTATCCAACGGTTACTTTATTGGAATAAGGCTCTCCAGTAATCCCATCATAAAGCGTGACTTTACCGTCTTCGGGTAAACCGGCTTCTCTCATATGATACTTTACTTCTTCTTCGGAAGCACCATCAAACACCGGCGTCTCAAAATGGACGTTCAATAATTTCCCGGCCATTCCCAGTATTAATTCATAGATTTGACCAACATTCATTCGTGAGGGTACGCCCAGGGGATTCAGGACAATATCCAAAGGCGTTCCATTTTCCATAAAAGGCATATCTTCCACCGGCAGGATTTTTGCTACGACACCTTTATTCCCATGTCGACCTGCCATTTTATCCCCAACGGAAATTTTCCTGTTTACCGCTATCAATACTTTAATGATCTTAATGATTCCTGGCGCAAACTCATCGCCTTTTTTCATCTGCTCGATCTTTGCCTGCTTTTCATTATGCAATGCTTCGATATGTAATTGCGATTTTGACTCTATTTCCAATATTTCATCGAGAACTGCTTCAGCAATATTTTTCTTTATTTTTTTCAGAAATTTTTCATCCAATTTTTCAATTTCGTTGTCGGGAATTGGCTTTCTAGCAGCAATTTTTACACCTTCATATTCAAAATCCTTTTGAATAGTAACATGCTTTAAGAAGTTTTTTATTTTTTCATATTTATCATCGATTAATATTTTTTTCTCGTCATTGAAGTTCCGATCCAATTTAGAAATAGTATGTTCATCAATTTCAAGGGCTCGCGCATCTTTTTCAAGTCCCCGGCGAGTAAATATTTTCACATCGATAACGGTTCCTTCAACGCCAGGTGGGCAATAGAGTGATGTATCTTTAATTTCAGATGCCTGCTCACCAAAGATGGCTCTCAACAATTTTTCTTCCGGTGAGAGTTGTGTTTCCCCTTTAGGAGACACTTTTCCCACCAGTATTTCACCGGGTTTGACTTTAGCACCGATTCTTACGATCCCATTTTCATCCAGATGTCTTAATATGGTTTCGGAAACACCGGGGATATCTGCTGTAATTTCTTCTTTACCCAATTTGGTTTCCCTTGCCTCAACAGCCTCTTCAACGATATAAATGGAATTAAATACAGCATTTTTCACCAGGCGTTCACTGAGAACAATGGCGTCTTCATAATTGTAACCGCGCCACGGCATGAAGCCAGCCAATATATTACGCCCCAACGCCAGTTCACCGCGATCAGAGGCAGGCCCATCACACAATACCTGTCCCTCTTCAACCCAATCACCGGGTTTTACCAGGGGTTTCTGGTTGATCAATGTATTCTGGTTGGACCGTCTGAATTTCTTCAATTCATACAAATCCGCCCCAATCTCTGAAAAATCCCCCCTGTTATCTTCGCTGTCCGCTTTAATGATCACCCGTTCTGCATCTGCGTTCATGACGGTTCCGGGCCTCCTGGCAACTAACACGATCCCTGAATCTTCCACTAACTTATGCTCCATTCCCGTTCCTACAATGGGGGCTTCGGGGGCTACTAATGGAACCGACTGCCTCTGCATGTTGGACCCCATCAACGCCCGGTTGGCGTCATCATGGGAGAGGAAGGGAATTAAAGAGGCAGACACGGAAACAATCTGCCGGGGGGAGATATCAATATAATCGATATCCTTTGGATCGGCCAAAACCGTTTCACTGCCCTTTCGTGAATTCACTCGTTTCGATATAAAACGTCCCTTCTCATCCAATTTCGCGTTGGCTTGAGCGATCACATACTCTTCTTCCTCCCAGGCGGTTAAATAAAACGGGTGGTAATCAAAAATGGGGAGCTCCCCTCCCTCTTTTTTCAATCGTTCAATTTCACGAAGGATATCATCTTCTCTTACCAACTGTCTGTATTTGAATTTGGAATTACCGGGATACCGAACGTTACAATAATTAACCACCTTCCCATTCTCTACTTTTCGATAGGGGGTTTCAATAAATCCATAGTCATTCACCCTGGCATAAGTGGTCAATGATGATATCAATCCGATATTAGGACCTTCTGGGGTTTCAATCGGACAGATTCTGCCGTAGTGGGAAGAGTGTACGTCTCGGACCTCAAACCCGGCTCTTTCCCTGTTAAGTCCACCAGGGCCCAGTGCAGATATGCGTCGTTTATGAGTGGTTTCTGCCAGTGCATTGGTTTGATCCATAAACTGGGACAACTGCGACGTACCGAAGAATTCTTTAATGGCAGCAAACACGGGTTTGGTATTCAACAACTCCCGGGGCAGCATAACTGAAATATCGGTGGCATTGGTAATCCGCTCCCGGATTATTTTTTCCAGCCGCATCAATCCGATTCGAAACGCATTTTCCACCAATTCCCCAACAGCCCGTATCCTTCGGTTGGCCAGATGATCGATATCATCAACGCTCAATTTACCACTTCGGTCATATTTTAACTTGAGGTAATACTTAAGAATCTCTATGATATCATCGATGGTAAGGATATAAACATTTTCATTAAAATCTTCCTTCAAACCCAGTTTTATATTTAATTTTAATCGTCCCACCGACGACAAATCGTACCTCCTGGGATCTTTCATCATGTTCTCAAAGAACTTCTTGGAACCTTCCAAAGTCACTGGTTCACCGGGTCTTAATTTTTTAAATACTTCAATAAATGCATCGCCCTGATCTTTTGAAACCTTATCCTCCGCATCTTCACTTTGCACCACAACCTTTTCAGTAATTTCAATATCCTGCTTTTTTTTGTCTTTCCGTAATGTATAGGCAATCATGGGACCGAATTCTTCTTCTTCGCTTTCGGGGAAGAAAACAGAGAATTCAATATTCCTTTTCCTCAATTTCTTTATCTGGGTGGTACTAATTAATTCATTGACACTGACAATATTTTCAATATCTGAGGCAGAATAGAGATCTTCGAATAATTCAATATCCACTGGTAAATATTCGACACCCACTTTTTCCAGGTCTTTGATATGCTTAATCATCAACTTCGCGCCTTGGGGCAAGATTTCGTTTCCATCAGCATCATATATAGGCGCTGTCAATCGATTATCTTTCAGGAAACGGGAGGTTTTAAAATAAAAGATGCCATTTTCCACCCTGGCGGGTGTAATGGTATAGAACTTTTCCAAGATATCAAAATCATCAGCCAGTCCCAATGCCTTCAAAAAAGTAGTGACATTGATTCGTTTGGCTTTTTTGTCCAGTCGAACCTGCAGCAAGTTTAATTTCTCTTCCAGTTCAATCCAGGCGCCTCTAGCCGGTATTATTTTGGCAGTGTATTCTCCTCTGGATTTACCGGGTAAAAAGTAGACGCCAGGAGAACGCTGCAGTTGTGATACGACAGCTCGCTCGGTTCCATTTATGATAAAGGTTCCTCTATCAGTTATATATGGGATTTCACCAAAAAAAATCTCCTGCTCTTTTACATCTCGAATGGTTTTTTTACCTTTTTTATCTTCCCCGTATAAGGCCAGTCTTAAGGTGACCTTCAGGGGGATCGAGTAATCAAACCCTTTATCCAGACATTCTTCCGGTGAGTATTTGATTTTTAACCGTACTTTATCGCCGCACAGTTCGCAGGTTTTATTTTGAACGGTTCCTTTACTGACGCATTCGGGACACACCGATTCACTTCCGGTAGTCACATTCGAACTCAGTAACGAACCGCATTTGGTGCAAAAAGGTTTGGAATTTTCAATCCCCTCAAGTGCACCACATTTGCAAGCCCAATCTCCGAGAGAATAAGAGTCAAAAGCCAGAATAGCCGTTTCTTTAAAATCAGATATCGGAAAAATCGACTTAAAGGCTGCTTGAATTCCAATATTTTCTCGCTTTTCGGGCAGTTCATCAATTTGCAAAAAAGTTCGATATGATCTTTTTTGAACCTCCAGTAAATTTGGTATTTCAATGGGGGATTCAATTTTAGAGAAACTTATCCTCTCAATGTACTTTTTTTTTTTTCGCATACTTATCCCTCACGTTTTATCCAGTGATATGTTTATGGCAATTCATTTACTTCTACTTAATTTCGATTTCAGCTCCTACTTCCTCGAATTTCTTCTTGATCTCATCCGCTTCTTCTTTTGAAACGCCTTTTTTCACATCACCGGGAGCCGCATCAACGACTGCTTTTGCTTCCTTCAGACCCAGGTCGGTTACTTCTCTGACCACTTTGATTACATTAATCTTTTTGGGTCCGACGCTTTTTAATATAATATCGAATTCGGTTTTTTCTTCGGCTTCTTCTTCCGCCACTGCAATAGCAGGTGCAGCAGCGCCTACAGGCATGGCAGCCATTTCAGCTTTAATGCCATACCTCTCTTCAAACTCCTTAATATAATCAGCAAGCTCCAGTACCGTCAACGAATCCAGATGTTTGAAAAAATCTTCCTTTTTGATTTCAGGCATTATTCTTCTCCTCTTTCTCTTTTTTATCTTTTAAATTATTCATTAGAATCAGCATATTTATAAGGGGTGCGGACAATGCCATTCCCATCTTTTTCAATGGCATTGAAATTGCTCCCACCAACTGGGCCATCAATTGTTCCTTTCCAGGAAGTTTAGCCACATACCTTACCTTTTCTCTATCTGCAAATGTTTTCTCAATAAATCCGGCTTTTATTTCAAGTTTATCATTCTCTTTTTCATAATCCACCAGAACTTTTGCCACTTCTACAAATTTTTCTGTAGTATAGGCAACTGCCAATGGACCATTAAAAATTTCCCTTCCGAATTCCTTCTTCTCTCTTTCAAAATACTTTATAGCCAACCGGTTCTTGATCACTCTTAAATTGGCATCAAGGTTTTTTACCCTTTCTCTCAGGTCGTTCATCTGGGAAACATTTAATCCCCTATAATCCAGGAGATAAACCCCGTTGTTGTTGAAAATCTCGGCTATCTCTTCCACCTGTTTTTTCTTTCTTTCCATTGTCTGTATAGTTGGCACTTCAATCCTCCTTTTCCTTTACTAATTCTCAAACTGCTGGACACCTAATTTAATCGAAGGGCTCATGGTTGAACTGAGATATACGGATAAAACATATCTTCCCTTTAATGCCGTGGGTTTTGCTTTTAGTACCGCTTTTATGAAATCCCTGGCATTATCGACCAATTGACCATTTTCAAAGGACATTTTTCCAACACTTGAATTGATGATTCCTGTTTTATCGACTTTGAATTCCACTCGTCCTTTTTTTATATCAGCAACTGCTTCCTTAATATTGAATGTCACTGTTCCGGATTTGGGACTGGGCATCAATCCTTTGGGTCCCAATAGTTTTCCAAGTTTTCCCACATGTCTCATCATATCGGGAGATGCAATGAGCACATCAAAATCGAACCAGTTTTCGTTCTGGATTTTTTCCACCAAGTCCTCACCGCCGCAGAAATCGGCACCCGCTTCTTCAGCTTCCTTTTGCTTTTCACCAGCAGTAATCACCAGTACCTTTTTTACTGTCCCGGTTCCATGAGGTAAGACAACGGTTCCCCGTACCATCTGGTCCGGGTACTTGGGATCCACCCCCAACCGGATGGCCACATCCACTGATTCATCAAACTGAGCTGATTTAATCTCTTTTAATAAAGAGACCGCTTCTTGAAGTATGTACTCTCTCTGTTCAACTTTTTCCATCGCCTTTAAGTAGTTCTTACCATGTTTAGACATTTTTTATCTCCAATCCCATGCTCCTGGCTGAACCTTCTACGATTTTTTTTGCCGCTTCCACATTACGGGTGTTCAAATCGGGCAACTTTATCTTTGCGATCTCTTCAAGTTGTCTCCTGTCTATTTTCCCAACCTTGGTTTTGTTTGGCTCACCAGAGCCTTTGACAATACCTGCGGCTTTTCTTAATAAATAAGAGACAGGGGGGGTCTTCAGGTTCAGGGTAAAGGTTTTATCCGGGTGAACCAGTACTTCAGCCGGTACGATCATACCGTCTTCCATCTTAGCGGTTGCTTTATTAAACTGGTTGACAAACTCCATGATATTTAAACCGTGCTGGCTTAATGCCGGTCCCACCGGCGGTGCCGGTGTCGCTTTACCAGCCGGTAATTGAAGTTTAAACATATTTACGACTTGTTTCTGTTTTTTCTTTGGCCCTGCCATCTAAAATCTCCTTTTTCTATTCCTATATTTTTTCTACCTGTAAAAAATTCAAATCCACAGGAGTCGGTCTTCCAAAAATGGTCACAGTCACTTTTAACATACTTTTGTCTTCCATAACAGAATCAACCACACCATTAAAATTTAAAAATGGGCCATCAATGATTTTCACGCCCTCTCCTACTTCAAAATGGTACTTGGGTTTAGGGGTGGCCTGGGTTGTTTCAATATGTTTTAAAATAGTAGATACTTCTTTATCCGATAACGGTTTGGGTCTTTTCCCCGCCCCTACAAATCCGGTTACTTTCGATGTATTTCTAACAAAATACCAGTTTTTATCGTTCATTTCCATTTGAACCAGGATATAACCGGGAAAGGACCGTTTTTCACTGACCACTTTTTTACCATCTTTAATCTCAATGACATTTTCCTTGGGAATCACCATACCGGTAATAACATCTTCCATCTTGTACTTCCTGATTTTCTCTTCCAGTGCTTTAACGACAAACTCCTCCGCACCTGAAAAGACATGGATGATATACCATTTTTTTGACATATTCAGACCTAATTTTGGAAGATCTCGATGACTTTAGTCACTAAAATCCGAAAAGAAAAATCAATTAATTGTAAATAAATGCCAAAAATAATCGATATAATGATTACAGCAATGGTGGTTTTTTGCATATCCATTCTCGTAGGCCAGGTTACTTTTTTTAGTTCGCCACGTACCTCGGTTAGATAGTTACCCATCCGTTTAAATATATTTTCTTTTTTCATACTCATATTTTCAAAGCAGGTCAGGAGGGGCTCGAACCCCCAACACCCGGTTTTGGAGACCGGTACTCTACCAATTGAGCTACTGACCTATTTTACCTCCTTATGGACGGTATGTTTTTTATCCCGCGGACAATATTTTTTTAAATTTAACTTGTCCGTGGTATTACTCTTATTCTTATAGGTGGAATAATTTTTTTCACCACACTCACTGCATTTCAAATGTATCTTTATACGCTTGTCACTCTTAGCCATTTTTAATCGATAATTTCAGTAACAGAACCTGCTCCAATGGTTCGTCCACCTTCACGGATGGCAAACTTTAACCCCTTTTCCATAGCAATTGGGGTAATTAACTCGATGGTCAGGTTGGCATT
>Ga0180438_10000436_pt1 | contig 82407 bp, 126 predicted proteins | sample SS_ome_12_FD_132455 | JGI IMG/M metagenome (GOLD analysis project Ga0180438, IMG submission 132455) | Hypersaline lake sediment archaeal communities from the Salton Sea, California, USA - SS_3_D_2 metaG | ecosystem: Environmental > Aquatic > Non-marine Saline and Alkaline > Hypersaline >... | reverse complement strand
TACAGAATGGATATGACATTTTTACCGTATCCCAAGGGTATGGTCATTCTGATATTAAAATGACACAAAACTACGTGGAAATGCTTACAGCCCAAACCGCCAAGCTATATGGGTTGCGACAAAAGCGCGAAAAGCGCAAGTCGGACAAGGTTGTAAATATTGGAAATAACACTGGTAAGTCTGTATAGAGGGAGAGTGCCATCCTCACACGGTGGAAGCCGCGAGTTCAAATCTCGCACCGCCCACCACGCAAGAAAAACCAATAGGTTTGGTGATAAATATGAAGTAAGAAATGATACAGAAAACAGCGTAAAAAGCGCGACAAAAATGCGAAAAGGCTCGGTTCCCAATATGGGTGCCGGGCCTTTTTGTTTTTCGTGAGGGATAGGCGTGCAGTTTCCGTTTAAATATCGAAAGGTGGGCCGGTGCTGGATCTGCCAAACGAACGATGTCGATAAGGATGGATACGCGAGAGGTTCTTTAAATGGATCTTATGGGCATGCACACAGGTTGGTTTACGAATGGAAACATGGCCGCATCCTATCAAAAGAATTTGTTGTTAGACATAAATGTGACAATCGAATGTGTGTAAATCCATCACATCTAAAACTGGGGACACATGCGGATAATGTTGCCGATAGGGTTAAGAGGGGAAGGTCTGCGTTTGGAGAGAAGGCTGGTCGGGCGATACTCTCTGAGGATCAAGCGAGAAGAATTAAGTACGATCAGGGCCACTCGAAGGCATCTTTGGCAAGACTGTATGGCGTTGACAGGAAAACCATTCGGTTGATTCAGCAGGGAGTAAATTGGGCGCATATTTAAAGGGTATGGAGGTAAATCTGTGGGCGTGATATATGAGCCTAAAGGACGGGCAAGAGAGTACAGTCCCCTCGCGGTAAACCTATATACCGGGTGCGTGCATGGTTGTAAATACTGCTACGTCCCCGGTGTCTTACGTCAATTCAGGCCAAAATTCCACACCAACGTTAAACCTCGTAAGAACATCCTAAAAAAACTTGAAAGCGACTGCAAAAAGATGGAGGGGGATCCCCGACAAATTCTCCTCTGCTTTACCTGTGATCCCTATCAACCTGAAGACCAAGTCGAGAGCATCACCCGAGAAGCCCTCCTGATCCTCGAAAGACACCATATGAACGTGACGGTTCTCACGAAGGGGGGCCGACGGGCAATAAGAGATTTTGACATCCTAAGGCAAAATGAGTGGTCATTTGGGACATCCCTGTCATTCTCCAGCAATAGGTTCGTTCGGGAATGGGAACCTGAGCCGTCTGCCAATCCACTTGAAAGGATTGAGATTATCAGGGGTGCCTATGAGTCAAATATTGCAACGTGGGTGTCCGTTGAACCGGTGATTTATATTTCTGAGGCACTTGAAGTGATGGACACCCTTAAGGACATAGTGAACCACTGGAAGATAGGAAAGTTGAACTATTTCCCAGACATAGAGAGGACAATAGACTGGACATTTTTCTTGAAATCGGCAGAGAGAATTCTGCAGGGCCGGTCCTACTACATCAAGAAAGACTTAGAGGCGTATCGGAAATGACCATACTGCAACCGGGCGAAATTATTATTGGGAAGAGGTTCGTGGAGGGGCTGGAAAAGGCGAGAAGAGAGATAGCAGAAAAAATGATGGCAGAGAGGATGGAACTCTACGCACGTCAGCTCATCTATGCCGATCGCCCACCGAATATTATTATTCAACTTCACGATAGCCCCCAAGAAAGGTCTTCGGAAGAACCTGTCACCATAACGACTGAAAGTGTTACCTTTTCAATCGACCCCGTTGCCCTGCGCCTTGGGGAACCTAAACCCTCGTACAAGAGGATCGTCAAGAAAAGAAAGGAAGGAGATTAGCATGGGAAAAATACCAATCACACTACAGATCCAAGACCCTGAAGGGAATGTGGTTAAGGAAAAGAATATCACGATCTCAACGGACGACACCCTCATCTTTCGATTTACCGATTTTCATGTGTATAACAATTTTATAAGAATGGATCCAGAAAGACGGCAAGAGATGTTTGGCACATTTAAAAAGGCCATCGATGAGGGCGGTGGAACACTGGTCTTACCCCCTTTCTGCGAACTCCAAGTCTTACACAAGCGAATTGAAGTAGAGGTAGCAGTTTCCCCAGAAGACTGGAAATCAGATAAGAAATAGGCCCTTGCATGCGATCTGGAAACTGGGTCCCTATAATTTAGAATGGCGAATCCTCAACTCGAAAATGGTCATATTAAGATTGCCAACGATATTTGGGATGCATTGGCTAAGATTCGTATAAGCGGTGAAGAGTGGCAGGTGCTAAATGTCATTCTTCGAAAGACATACGGTTGGAATAAAAAACAGGATCACATATCTCTGTCTCAATTTGTTTTAGCTACGGGTTTAAAGAAGCCAAATATTGTCCGAGCAAGGCAAAAGTTGTTATCAAAAAAGATAATCGTTATCAAAAAAGATAACCAGTTAAACGTAATTTACCGGTTTAATAAGGATTTTGATTCATGGAAACCTTTATCAAAAAAGATAACCGTTATCAAAAAAGATAACACATCGTTATCAAAAAAGATACCCACAAAAGACACTGTACAAAAGACAAAAAGAAATATATGCGCAAAAACCAAGAAAAATGATGATGTAGATAACAATGAATTTCAAGTTTTCTACGAAGCCTACCCCAAAAAGAAATCTAAGGAGGCAGCATTTAGGGCATGGCAGAAAACACGAAAGGATAGACCATCGTTACGAAATCTCTTAAAAATCCTCAAAACTCACGTGGGAAGTGAAGATTGGAAAAAAGAAAATGGGAAATACATTCCTTACCCGGCTAGCTGGTTGAATGGGCGCCGGTGGGAGGATGAAGTCGAAACCACAATATCGGAAACAACTGTCACCTGTTGTAAAGCCTGCGGCCGCTCAGATTGGATGGAACTGAATGATAGAGGGATTTGCGAGAAATGCCGTTCAAACCAATAGCAAAGCCTGAAGATTACCCAGAACGCACGCAAAGGCGGCCAAGTGGTTGGGTAACGAAGCATCAGGAAAATAATCTAAAAAGGGCCTTGGGGGATCCGTTGTGGGAATACCTTGAGGCCCTGGAAAGGAGGAAAAACAAGAAATGCCTGGAAAGATTGTATGGATCGATACGGAAACAGGGGGGACAGATCCTAAAAAGCATGCTCTCCTTCAAACGGCTGTTGAGATTTTTATCGACGGGGATCTGAAGGAAATACGTAGACCGGTATGATCCCTTGGATAAGTTCGTGTTCGCAGGATACAATGCCAGGTTCGACATGGACTTTGTGAGGGCTCTCTTTGAGAAAAGCGGGGATTCGTACTTTGGAAGCTGGTTTTACTCGGCTCCTTTGGATGTGATGTCCTTCGTTGCTGAAGCGGTTCATAGCTTCCAGCCACGATGCTATGGAGGATATCCGTGCCACAAGGAAGTTGTACGGAAAACTGAAAGTTTTATGAGGAAGGGGGTGCGGATGTCACGATACGCTGAGAAAACATCTGTCTCGGTTGAAAAATCCAAGGCTGAAATTGACAAAATACTTCAGCGGTACGGTGCCAGCCAATTTATTTCAGGATGGGATCAGGAAATGGCTTACATCGGTTTTTATATGGCCGATAGGATGGTCAAGTTCGTTCTACCTCTACCTCCGAAGGATTCCGATGAATTCATACGCACGCCCGGGAGAAGGACTAAGCGAACTCACGAGAAGGCCTTGGCCGCATGGGAACAGGCCTGCAGGCAGAGATGGAGGGCCTTGTCATTGGTCATTAAGGCGAAACTGGAGGCGGTTGAAACCGGGATTACCAGTTTTGAAGACGAATTCCTCGCGCATATTATGTTGCCGGATGGACGGACAGCGGGTGAGTTTCTAAAACCCCAGCTGGATGTGGCATACCAACAGAAGAAAATGCCGAAACTTTTACCATGGGGGAATTAAAAAATATGGATTGGCCAACTGCATTTGCTATCGTTGGGGGAGCATGGGCCATTGCGTTTGTGCTGTGGGTGATAATAAAATATGAGAAATAGCGAACATGATCCTGTCCCTTGACATCGCCTTCAACAACATCGGTTGGTCGATTTTCCATGATAAGCAAGTGGTGGACCTGGGGGTGATAAGCGCTCCGAAGTCGGGCCGGAAGATCGTATCGGTCGCGGATGAACGCGCTGATCGGTGTGCGGCCATGACCGGTATGCTGATGGACTTAATTTTTCAGTATAAAGTTCCGGCGATCATCGGGGAGCTTTCGGCGGCATCCCAGAACGCAGCGGCTGCGAACATGCTGGGCTGGGCCAATGGGCTCGTGGTTGCCACATGCAGGATCTTGGAATTGCCGGCCGAATGGGTAACTCAACATCAGGTGAAGATTGCAACGGTAGGCAGGAAGAACGCAACGAAAGATGAGATTATGGATCGAGTGGCAGGTTATTATGGATGGGAACGGACGGAAAAGGCCGTCAATATAACGAAGGGAAAGAGGACAGGAAAAACAACGATGAAAGTAACTTATCACGTTTTAGGGAGGAAATACCCGAAGGGCACCTTTGAGGACATTGCGGATTCAATAGGTGTTTATTGGGCGTCGAAGGATAGGAATTTGGTAAGACTTTATGGTTAGGAGAATACATGGAAAGAAAAACTTTTTGTCCAAACGATGGATTCGGAGTTAGCGTGGATGAAGCCAGCTATTGATGACTTAGGCATTAAATGCGAATGCCCTGGTTGCCATAGGCTAATTTCAATAACCGCATGCCCAATTTGTGGGCAAAAAATAACCCCGCGGAAAGGAGACAAGGATGGTAAGTAGCATCGCAGGAGATTTTTATCGGTTGGAAATTCGTTTTGCTGAAGACTTTTTGGGGACGGTCCCAAAGAGCAAGGAGGTCTATAAGAAATACATTGCCAGCAAGAAGCCGGACCTCACCGACGATGAGCTTGATGAAGAAGTGAACAGCGTTCAGGACACAGAAGAAAAGGGGTGGACAGGGTTTCACAAGGATGATAATGGCCTGTTTATCTTTGATTACATGCTAAAGGGATTCATTAAGGCATCCTTCGAAGTATGCCAGGAGATTGGCGCCATCGATAAGGTGAAGGCATACAGGAAATGGATCGACGAGCTGATCTTCATATGGCCGCGGAAAATCTATTGTGGGCAGTCTGATCCCGATAGCACCCTTGAGAGACCGTTGAGGGTTATGACAATGCAGGGACCTCGGGTTACGTTAAGCCGTTCAGACACGATGGCCGAGGGGACCCGACTCAGGTTTCTCGTTGAGGTGTTGGGGAAAAAGATCAAGTGGGAATCGATTGAGCAGGTGTTCGACTATGGTAGGTATGTGGGGCTGGGACAATGGCGTGGGAGTGGTGGATTTGGTCGGTTCGAGCTTGAGGATGTAACCCCAATAAACAAAGAATTGGGCATCAAAGCCAAAGCGATGGCAAAGCAAAGCGACGAACAGTTTTGGCAGTGTTTGGAGCAGTGATGGCAGTGTTTAGCGCCGTTCTGTGGTGGTATTGTTAAGCACAGTGAAGTAGCGGCATGGTTTGGCAGGTCCCGGCATGGGCACAGTGTAGCATGGTAAGGTTTCGGCAGGGTAGAACCTCGTACCGCGTCGGCAATGTTCCGTGAGGTGGCGTGATGGTGTGGTGAAGCGCGATAGAGTAACGTGGCGGCATAGTCTCGTTAAGTGCAGTGTCGGCAAAGCAAAGCGGGGTAGCCAAGAGCAATGGTAAAGCACGCTTATCGCATGGTGAGGTATTGTATCGGCATGGCACAGCATGGTAGGGTCGGTAATGGTAGAGTAAGGCACCGTGTCGTGATGCAGCGGCGCAGCTCAGCGGAGTTGAGCGGAGGCAGCTTCCCAGGCTTTATACACCCTATCCCTGATCATCTTGGGGGTCGGGTGGAGATACCGTTCGCGGATTGTCTCCACCTTGTCCCCCAAGAGAAAGGCGATGTCCTCAATCCTCATGTTTCCAGTGTAGAACAGGTAGGTGGCCGTGTAATGGCGAAACGTATGAGGTCCTCTACCATCCTTCCCGTTCTTCAGGCCCAGGTCTTGCAACATCCGTGTGATTTCAGATTTGATCTTGTCGACATTTGGGAAAAGACAGCTTGTTTTATTGTTAATCACACAATGTGTCTTTTTGTATTCCGCATTTGCCAAAAGTTCGGCCAACAAAACAGCTGTTTTCCTTGAGAAAACAACAGGCCGGGGCTCAGTCTTCCCCTGGATGAAAACACACATTTCGTAAAGGTGAATATCTTCCATCCTGATCCCCGCTATCTCTCCAACCCTGGCGCCGGTTTCTACCAGTAGGCGCACGACCACTTGAAATTCTAGGGCGCGAGTGCTTGCAGTCAGGACATTCCCATTGTTAAACCGATATGCAAGACATTTCTCAATGTCTTCCTCTGTGAACCAGCGGTCCAGATGCTTCCTTTTGTTTTCCTGCCGGTCTTTGTTGGGAATCCGGTAGGTGAACTCCGTTGGATACCCCGCCCACTTCAGGAAAATCTTGGTGCAGTTTAAATACTGCTGTACGGATTTTCCAGACAGACCTTTGGATTCAAGATATGTTGCGAAGTCGCCAAGGTTGCTTGATACAACCTCAAATTTCTCATGACATATGGCGGCTGGACAGCCCAGCGCCGGAGATTCTTTCATGAAATTCTCAAGGTGTCCAAGCACATACCCATATAGTTCCCGCGTAGACTTCGCAAGGCCTTTGACTTCAGGTGATTCAAGGTATTTCTGAATTATGTTCATGGAACTCTCCTTTTCAATTCCTCGATCTGTTTCTGCTGGGCCTGTATGGCGCCGATCGCCATAGTCAATAACTCGTAGATATCCACACGCTTTCCGTCATTGGATAGCACCCACGTTGGCATATCCTCTGCGAGAAAACCCAGCCTCGTGGTACCGTCGCCACCAAATTCTTCTTTGTATTGATACAGGGAAGGAATCATCTTCATGATCATTTCCAACATGACAGGGTTGGCGGATTCATCCAGTTTCTGAATATTCTTTTTGTACTCGCTCGAAGAAGCGTTTACGAAACTGGTTGCGCCTACCTTCCCGTTGACGTGGAGCTTGTAGTCTGGAAAGCTCTCGCCTATACCGACATTGCCTTGGGTGTCAATTCTGAGGTATTCAGTCCCGGGGAGATATCCACCCATGAGGTAAGAAATTGAGAAGTCGTACAGCCCATATGGCTGACCCACAAGCCATGCCTCAGTGCCTTGTTTAATCAGAAGTCGAGCGCCGTTGATATTCGAGATATTGGTGAATGATGCCATAATGCCGTCTATGGAATCCGGCTTTTCGACCTCTAAGTTGTTAACCGGGTTTTCAATGGTGCCCATAGGCCCCTGCGGTCCTTCCGGCCCTTCCTCCCCCTGCTCACCTTGTGGCCCCTCTGGCCCTTGGGGGCCTATCAACGTAGCCGTTGTCTGTGTCGTACCATCTGGGAACTCTATCCCCTGCGGCGTGAGCTTGGTGCTGCCGGCGAAAGCGGTTCCGTGTAACAGTACGATCCATACCACAAAAAATAATTGGAAAAGATGGTTTTTCATGGTCAATCTCCTTTAAACAACTTCAAACAAGTGGAATATAAGGGTTTCATCCCTCATCTGAAAACTTCCGATGTATTCGAGTTTACTCGTAAAGCTTTCGATAATCGGATGGCCCGTTCCAGCTAATCTAAAAGCCCTCTTTTCAGGTGGCTCGATATCATCCACCAGACACCACAATTGAGGGTTCCCGCGCTGTGTTTGCACGGTCAGACTTTTAGCACCCTTCGGAAGTTCAAGATAAAACTTGTCTATAATCGGAAAATCATACTTAAATACCCTAATCATATCCTTCTCCTTTTCATGATTTTTTGTGGTTATATTCCCGGTGATCCTGGCTCTGGCATATGGGGTCCGGGCGGTTCAGGGTTTGGTGGACTTGGACTCGGTGGACTTGGGTCCGGCGCACTCACCACAACCATCAGGAATGTTGCCAGAATAATTAAAAGTTTTTTCATAGTAGTAGCCTCCTTATGGCTGGGGGGTGTTAAATTCTGCGAACCCTCCCGTTTTTGATTCGGACCCTAAAAACAGATGTTTCATAACTAATGTTTCCAGCAGCATCGCTGTATGTTGTGTGATCGAGTTTCATGTCGGTTCTATGCGGCTGAATGAGGGCCGTCCCATCGGCCTGAGTTGATGCTACATATACTCCATCGGGTAGCGTCACCTCTCCTAAAAAATTTTTATGTCCTCGGTATTTCATTTTATCTCCTCCTTTCAGTGGAGAACGTTTTTTCTCCCCACATTTTTCGGTACATGCTGGTCATACAATATCTTCTGCCTTTTCCTCTCGCCCATCCCCGGGAACAGGCATTGCGGATCTATCCCGAAAGCAACGAGCAGGTTTGCCACTTTCAGTTGACACTCCAGACATAGTCGTGTGGAATCCGGATAATCGAACGGTACCTCATTCCCGTCGATATCAGCATCGCAGAAGTAGCAGCCCTTCGGCTGGGCGTTCCGGTACATCCGGTCGATCACTTCGAAGAACGGCGCCTCATCGTACCCGACCTCACCCTCCAGGCCCCGATGAACCTCCCTGACGAAAAGATCCGTGGCGTACTTTGCTATGGCATCCCGCTCTTCCTTCGTCAGCTTGGCCATGGCATTTACAGCAATCGTGACGTATGCCGGGGTGAGTTCAACGACCTTTGATTTTTGTCCCATAGGATGACCTTCCTTTCTCATAATCCTAACATATCTAAAGTGTCTGGATTCGCAATCTTGGGGTTTTTGAAATTGAGCAGGTGGTTAAATTCATGGCCGAGGATGGCTTGATTCACAACAATCTTGCCACCCACCCGTTTTCCAAAAATGTGTATCTCATTGTTGGTGTTGGCATAGCCAGCAATAGGGGAACCGTAAGCTGCGGCCTTCTCCCAGTTAAAGTGCTTTCGGTCTCCAACGATAAAGACCTTAACCTTCTCCAACTCGACAACCTCATATACGTCAGGCGTAGTCTCGATGGAGGCGAACCCCTGCTGCATAAAATCGAACCCAATCCTTCGATAATCGGTTACATGAGAACCACACCCTGACAGAACGATAATGAGGATTGCCAACGGTATCGATGTTGCCATTATCAGGATGGGTTTCAGGATGTTAAGAGTTTTGGCTTTCATATTATCCTCCTACTTTATAAACGATAAAGTTACTAAAATTATGCAAATAATCTTATCACAAATTTCTTTTTTTAACCACCCTTCTTGGCACATCTCCCATAATGGGCTCAAAGAGTTGGTTCATATCAATTTCGTGTTCCGGGAACGTGATTACGGGCTCATCGCTGGCCAGGGCCTCCGCTATCAGCTGGCACTCATTTTCCCTGTTGAAGTGAAAATCGACACGGCCATTCTTGAAGAATACGGCTTTCTCTATTGGACCGGACCATACTTCGATCGTTTGAGGAAGATTCTTTTGATCGTATTGAAGATTCCAAATCGAATTTCCAATCGGTGTCCGCCCCCGCAGTTGTGTCGGAGGAACACGATGAAACATATCCTGGTTATCCAGAATCAGGCAGACGAATTTCTCGAACTGCATAACCCTACTGGCAGAATCGTGTGACAGCCTGACGGTTTTTGGAACATGCTGCCCATTGTATCCTGTAAACGCTTTAGTAACGTCGGGATAGCACTCCCCGCGCAGAACGTTTTTCTTAACATCTATGACGTATCGCTTCTTAAGGTTTCCCCAATTGTAAGGCAAAATCTCTAAGGCACCCTTTCGAATGGTATCATATGCAACCCTTTCGGGATTGTTCGGAAGGATCTTCTCGTTGATACGATCAATGAATTTTACAGCATCAAACTCCTGTTCTGGGAACCACTCCTCATACTTTCCAATCTTTTTGTGTACTGGCACATTCCGGCAGAAACATTCTTGGTAACGCTGGATCAGAAAGCGGGAGAGGTTTGTTTTCACGTCGCCAACAATTCTGTCGATGTCACCATTCACATCAAACGGATTCTCCCAACTTTCACATTCGACATGATCAGCGAACTGGGTTTTCAGGCTGTTTATTGTTGAAGCCATTTGCCTGACTTGCTGGTACATATAGTTGAGTTTTTCGAGGGATAATTTTTCGGTTGACATTGCGCCCCCTATCCTTGTTCAAACGTCCAGATTAAATCACTTTCTCTTTCTGGCAAACATTCCCATAGATGCATTGTGTATGGGTGCCTATTGACGTAGTGCTGAGATGGTGGTAAAGCCAGAACGAAGTGCTTGCCGAGTGGCAAGAATTGCTCTCTGGCATGTTTAATTTCATCCCATGTCGGGATTCTGTCTGCGGTAGAAATACTCATGTGCCGCCTGCCATGATCGACTGACAAAAGGATCTGCATGCCATCATCGTTTACATACCCCCGAAGATTTTCCGACTCCGGTGGCATGAATCGTTTAAGGCCCTCTACGTTTATAGAATGATAACCTGACATTGCTTGTCTCCTCTCAAAACAATTTAAGTTGCCCATGCTTCCCAACTACAGGACCGGGATCAGGCTCGGTGATCGGATCCAAGAGCGAGTCTCCATGACTTACCCCTTCAGCCTTCTTCAGCCAGGGCGCCGGGCGGATCAGCCAGGGCATGTAGAGATACCCGTTCACCTTGCACGCCATAACGCAGGTGCGGTCAATATCCACTCCATACAGGTTGACGGAGTAATTGCTGGCATGCATGAGCATCCGTCCGGTCCCCACGCATGGATCGCATACGGAAAACTCTCTCTGGTCCCGGTCACCATTATCAGCCTTCTCTGTAGGCCCTTCCATGGTCATTCTGACCATCGCTTCCACGATATTATGGGGGGTTGGGAAGAAGCCGGATCTCCGGTTGCTATCCGGGCTTCGTTCCTCCGCGTAAATATCTCCAAAATAATCTTGTGGAAACTTTATCATCAAGCCCAGGTTGAACGTCCTGTACCAGTGCTCGTTGAGGACCTCATTAACTCGGGAGGGCCTTTCCTCCTGGTCCCTATCCCCAAAGCCCCATAGGATCCATTCGAGAAGATCAGCCAGTCGGGCGCTCACCGTGTATGCGCGGTAATGATCAAGACATTTTGAGAGCATCTTCTTGTTATCGCCTGCTGTGTTACACCCTTCTCCTATGAAAGAAATCTGCGGGATAGGCTCATCCAGGAGTTTCCCGGCTTCCAAAGTCCTTGCCCAGTACTCCCAGCGGCCCCAGAACATGGTTTCAATATCGAAGAGGAAGGGGATCAACCATCCCCTGCAGGTCCTTTCCTCGAACGTGTAATCATCCCAGGTTTTTTCGCCCGACTGTACGGCTATGCGCTGGGCCATCCATTCGGGGACGATAGGTTCTTCTTCAGGTTCGGGAATCGGTTTCAGTTTGGCTACCATCTGTTATCCTCCATCAAAAAAGCGTCACCCGGTATGGTTTCCACCCCTGTTTCTCAGCGTATTTCTTTAGGGCTATTTCAGCTTCCGGCTTGCTCGGGTAAAACTTGGGGATGGTCCGCGGTTTCAATCGCTGACCCCTTTGGTTTAGCTTATTCTTCCGATAGAAGGTCCAGTTTCCATATGGGCCTTTGTCCACTACGATTATTCGGTTTTCTTTGTCTTGGTACATTTTCAAAAGAGCCTTTCCTGCCTTAGTTTTCGTGCATCTCCCTTCACTGCTTGCATATATCCAGCAGTTTGACTAACAGGTGTTGCCTTCCAGAACGGCCTCTCCCGGTGATCAGGATCGGCTTCCATACACGCCCTGCACGGCTGCCGTTTCCCGAAGTGCTTACAGTCGATGCAGTAGCGTTTTTGCTCCTTCATGCTGGTTCTCAGCCTTTCGCACTCCGCGGGGTCATGCGTACATTTTCCATGGCATACCGACTCGTACACCATTGTTTCTTTCAGTGGGCATAGGATTAGTTTATCGGTCATGACTTTTCTCCGCCTTGGCGATTGCAGCCTCAAGGATAGCCCTTGTGCAGGTCCCATCACACGCTTCACCACAGTTGCACTCAGCTATATTTAGAGCGTCTTGGCAGGCATCATATAAATCCGGTGCGGCCGCAATAAGACGGGCGTTGGCGGTGTCTTCAGGGGTTGGCTTGCAAGCATCGGCTCCCTCGACCGAACAGATAAGCTCGAATTCATTAGAATCCAGTTTCCTCCCTGAGATATCGTAATGACGGTAATCATCAAGTCCCTCGTACATATTCCATGGCCCCGGTGTAAATTTAGGCATTCTGTTTTTCCTCCCATTCGGCAATCGTAAATGAATGTTGTAGCAATTTGGCCATGACTTTTTCTCTTTCGATTCTATTTCTCAGATCAAAAGCCGCTCTCTTTTTAAGCTCGGGCGGAAGAGAGGCAAAGTCGTATTGCTTGCCGTCCTTAAAGGCTCGGGCTTTTATACAGCACCCATCACCCACAGATACATACACGCCTGCAAGGGTGCATCCGGCCTGGGTGCCATTGAAGTAAAGGGCCGGGCAGGTACGGCCATATTTCTCTATCTTGTGTATTTCTTGACCGGTCGGACAGGTTTCACTTAGGCAGCAAAACCCGCATCGACAGCATGGGTTTGGATATTTCATGGCCACCTCACCTCCTGCACAGGTCATTCCACTTTTCGACCGGGCATGGCATGTTGTTGATAGTGCTGATTGTCAGGTGCATGTCGATTCGATCCCTCAGATCAAAATTTCTTTTCTTGGGATCATACACCGTGCCATTCTCAGGATTCCGTTTGATCGGCAGTGCTTCCACCTTTGATTTCTGCATCATCCTCTCCTTTCTTTCGTCTTACTCTGGTCCTGTAGCTGAAAACGTCTTTCCGACGTTTCCCGATCATGTCCTCTGTGATCGGGAACCATAAGCCCCACCGATGATGAGATTCATCCCCCGCACGCATTACATCAAACAATGATAGGTAAATATATCTTGACTTTGCGCCCATCTACGCCGCCTTTCTGACCACCCTCTTCGTGGTCCCGTCACTCGACAGGCCGGACAGGTTACCGATGCTCGCGGCCATGTCCTTCATGGTATCTGCGAAATCCTGCGCAAAATCCCAGTTGGTTCGAATGTCCGCAGCGTCGGTGCTTTCCAGTTCTGCACGTACTCTCAAGACCTCCGCCCTCACATCGTCCAGGTCAAAGATGTCGGCAATGTTCAGGTAATCGTCAACGATCCTCTTGGGTCTCCCCAAAGATGCAGCGGTAATCTTATCCCCAGCCTTGACCTTGTCTGCGATCTCGTTTACCGCATCAATCATGGCGACCTTGGCTTCCAAAAGAATGCCATCCTTGTATTCCTCGTAGCTCTCCTTCAGCCTTTCCTGAAATTCCCGCTTGGCCCTGACCAGTTCTTCAGGGTCGGCCTCGGATACTTCGGCCCCATGGATTTCGCATACATGGTACTTGACGGAAAACCTGCTCCTGATTTTATCAGTGGAGGGCCATTCAGCGTCAGCCAAAAGCGGGTATTTCTGGATCATTTCTTCCTGGATGGACGGCAGGTTGTCGATCAGGTCATCCACGATAGCATCCTGGTTGTCCTGGATCTTATCGATTCCTTCCTTGGCCAGAAGGAAATGGTTGTTGGGTATCCACCAGGCGCCCCGAATGAAGAACCTCTTTCCCAGGCTTGACATGAGGGAAGTGATCTGGGCGGCCGGCCTCAACAGTTTGAGTCTGATTTCTTCGGGCACGATTTTCTTGCGGCCCAGCTCGATGATGTCTAAGATATCCTCCGGATCTTTGCCCAGGTCCTTTGCGGTCAGTCGATCCTTACCGGACCAACCGCTAACGGACGTGATCCAGACGGTCCCGTTTCCATAGATTTGCGCTTGCGCGTTGTGGTTGTTGTCAGTCATAAGTGCTCCTTTCTTTACCAGCCCAACTGATCCCATTGAGCGTATTCTGAGTCTCTGGCAGGCTTGCATTCCTCCCAGGTTTGTTGTGTGTATTGCGCATACCACGTGGGGGAGTCCACCTGGTGGATGCGCATCAAATTTCTTAGCCAAAGTTCAAACATCATTACCACCTCCTAACAAGGTTTCCGTCTTCATCAAAAGTGTGTCCTTGGTCAAGTTTTGCGATAATTTCTGTAAGTTTTTCATACAAAGGGGAGTAGTAGTTCGTGCAACTTTGCCTGCGATCTCTTAGGAATCCAGCTATAAGCTCACGATCACTCTCTTGTTTTAAATCTATCATCGTCCACCTACGCATCACCAGTCACCCCCTCCGTCCCAGCTTTCCCCGCCGCCAAAGTCATCGTCATTGACGTACAGGACCAGCTTTTTCGCGCCTTCCACGGATGCCGGAGCTTCTTCCCAGTTCCAGCCCTTCGCTTCAGCGTCCATGATGTCTGCCTGCTGCAGATACAACTGCCTGAACACCTCCCCTTGCTCTCCAAGGACTGCATTCAGGCCGCCCTCGTACCAGAAGTCACCAAGGATCTGATATTTTCCGCTGCCGGTTCTGCTTTTCACGACCCCAAGCTCATAGTTACATCCGGGGATCCTGATTGCATACTCGCATTTCCCGTAGTCTTCCGGACTGAACCCCTCTGGTATCGCGGAGTCGCCCATGAACTGGCCATACCAACGAAAGTTCTTTTTGTCTAAGAACGGCCAGCCTTGTCTCTGGCATAATGCCTGAATGACCGGAAGCTCAAACTCTATACCCTCATTGCTTATGTTGCTGATGTGTGACACTATTCGCACCTCCATTTATCAATGGCTTTTTCAACCGCTTCAAGGTCGTTTATCGCCCGAATGAGAAGCCTATGGGCTTCATCGAAGATCTCATCTTTATCTTCGATGTGATCCCAATCGATACCTTCATCGAGTTCAATCCGAACAAATTCAGCCAGACCATCCCCGACCTTTTCTTCTTTATCGGACGGAAAAAAATCTCCTGGCCATCCTTCGGTAATTGCTTCAAAGAAACTTTCTTTCAGTTCCATGACGTTATTCCTCCAACTTTATCCCACATAAAGTTATTGCCTATTCGCTGCATCTCTTAGCTGCCCAATGAAAGATTCAACCTTATCGCTGGGAATTTCCATATAACATTGTTGACTTTCCTTTCCCATAGAAGTGATAGGGCGAATCCTGACCACGTCTACCGCGAAAGGCACATTCTTTTTTGGCCGTGAAAATGTAAAACCTCTGCATTTTATGAAATGCGCCCCTGCCCCCGCTTCTGGGCAGTTGTACCAATCGTCCTTTTGGCCTTGATAACTAAAAGAAGTCATTTCTCACCCCCTTCTTCCAGGAAGGATATTGGAAGCCTGTTTAATATACCGCAAAGCCATTCCGCATCTTCGTGGTTATTACACTTGAATGTCTTGCTCCCATCGCTTACTTCCCACCATTCCCAGAAACCGCCATCGAAGGTAACATTGTTTTCATACTCTATTTGCCACATTGGGTATCTTTTTTTCATAATTTCAGCCCAATCAGTATTTCTCCCGCATCTCTTACATTTGGGCCAAGAAGTAATATAATAGTAATCTATGTTTTCTTGACCACAGTGTGGGCATTTCCAGTGAAATTCGCGTTTTTGCATGTGATTTTAACCCCCCTACCCACACAGCTTGCTCGTATCAACAAGCTCGCCGTTCTCGTAGAATTCCGGCTTGTGCGTAATCTGCTTCACCACACCATGCCGGGCCTCAATCTCCTTGGTCAACTTGAGGCATTCCTGGCCTTCCGCCCCGAACACCTCGACCTTTGATGTCCCGTCTGGGAAATACTCAATCTCGATTCTCTTCATTTTTTCCTCCTGAAAATTACAACGGCATTTCCAAATCGTGGTCTACCAGTCTTCCCGTTTTTGTCCTTAAACCAAATACGCCCTCGAATATAGCGGATTTCCCCCCTCAAGCAGTAGTCATGCCACCATGAGGTTTCTGTTCGTGCAGGGAGGAGGCATACTACCGTCGAACCATTTTGAGAAGATTCCCATGCCTTTACAACCCAGGTTGCAATTTCTTTCCCAAATGGTGGATTCATCCAACAGGCTCCAGACCATTCCTGTTTAAGCCCATCTTGCTCGGGCGTGAAGAACCGGATACATTTTGCATTCCAAGGTTCCGCACACACGTCGAGTTCAAAATGAAACTCTTTATCCAATGGGTCGAATATTTCCATGGGCGTTGACCAGTTATCGCTCATGCCGCCTTCCTCACTTTCCGTGTTGACCATCCGGGCTTCTCGACCTTTTCTTTCTTGTTGGCCCAGATGCAAACACCTTCAGCTTTCTGTCGGATTCTCTCCAGTTCATTTCCATGGGCCTTGCCATAGGGGATGATGTATTGTGAGGCATGTTCAGCATCACACTCCATCATAGCCATGGTTTCAGCCAGGGATGCTATGTCCCGTCCGGTGTACCCTTCAAAGTCAAAATCTTCAGGGATCTCCACTCCTTCTTTCTTGCTCCATATCTGGGCAATCCCCTGGGCCTGTTTCTCATTGGGAATGTCAATGAAAAACTTACCCCCAAACCGGGACATGATAGCACCCCCGGATTCATGAATCAGGGGATCCAGATCGTTGCTCGTGGCCATCCAGTAGATTCCCAAACCATGGGAGTCCTCCATTTCCCTGAGAAGTTCTTTATACAGGGTTATGCCGGTACCGCTGTCTCCCCCGGTGGATATCCCAACTGCAATGGCTTCAATTTCATCCATGAACACCACTGACTTGCCGACCGCCCGAATAATCTTAAAAGCGGTTCTGAGTCTGCTGTGGCCTACGCCTTGGTATTTATCCTTGGCCAGGCGCAGGATGAAGCATGGCAGGCCAAACTCGTTGGCCGTGGCTTTTGCGATATGGCTCTTGGCGGTACCTGGGGCCCCTGTCATGAGGACCCCCCGGGCTTTGGGTTTCCCGATCGTGGCACGGATATAGCTCTTCAACTCTTCCGCACCATAAACCTCGTCAAAAGTTTCCTTGAAGTGACCATACTCAAGGGTTTCACTCGTTTTGATTTGCGCAGCCTTTTCCTTCAGGATCATTTTGACATCGAATTTCCCAGCCTTGGTCAAGACCAGGGCTAGGATATTCTCAGCCTCTTCCCATGTCAGGCCCCGCATGGCGTTCACGACCTTATCGGTATCCTTTGGCATCTTTTCCCCGTTATCCTCCACCATTTTCTCAAGGATTCGGGTCAGTGCTGCATCATCCGGATACGGATAGTCATAAACGGTAATGTCGTTGGCCAGCTCGGGAGGTATCTTATCCTCCGCTGACAGGAAGCAGATGGTCTTTGCTTGAAGTTTCAGGTCTGACTTAATGTTCAGGGCCGCTCGGCAGATTCCGATTTTCTCAAAAAACTTGTGAAAATCTTTCATGAAGATCATAGCGCCGGCTGGCTGATCCGTTCCTTCCTCAATGTTTACCGGCAAGAACTTCACCGCATCGATTGCAAGCTTTGGATCATCGATAGGCCCCTTTGGCCCCTTGAAGTTTGGGATTTCTGGCATGGGCCTCCATACCCATGCGCCCCCGCCGTTGCGGACAAGGGCTTGAAACCCGGCCGCGATGTCCCAGGAATAGAACTGAACATTTTCGTCCTCGAACGCCGCGCGGGTTTCCCGTATTACCCGTTCCTCTTCCGTTGTGGTAGCCCACAGGAAGGGGAAACGAGCATCATGGTGAAAACGCATCGGTTTTACCCCCCTTCTTTTTGGATTTTTGAGGTACAATGATTTGAGCTTGGCCTAATCCAACAACGTAGTGGATTCCATTCTCTTTCATAAACCTCTCTAACTCATCCATCATTTCTCGCATTTTAATTTGAACATGCTTTGGTACAAGCATTTTTGGCATTGGCATCTAACAACCCTCCTTTCTGAAATTGGTGGCGGGAGCAGGATTCGATACCTGCAAATTCTACACGCGCTGGAACCTTACCGTTCGCGACTCAGGCAAGGTGTGTCTACCTTCCACCATCCCGCCTCTTAATCACTCCATCCTGCCCACCTGACAAGCGAGCTGCTGCTTCCCCTTGCCCTTACAAGGAAGGAAACAACTTGCAGATGAGCAGGTGTAGGGATTAAGCACCCTCGAAAAATCCAGATGAATATGCCCATATAGTGGGAACACATCTTAATCGGCCATCTTTATGGATATCCAAGCCGAATATCCCATCCTCATCGCCACGAGCAGCTTTATGGTCTCTTGCTACCCGATCACGCTCGTCATCCGTTGGAAACGGGCCTATTGCGTCTGGTTCCAGGTCATTTTCAACGATAATCAACCATCTCTCCATGATACTCTCCTATGACCAGAACAGATGTGACGCCCCAACCTCACCAGCCCGGGCCATAATTTCATTCACCCGTACCAAGTCGTCCTTGGTTCCCGTATATTCGGCGGCCAGGCGGTCAATGATCAGCTGTTCCAGTTTGGAATCATACCGGGGAGTCACCAGGGACGCCCCGAAGTTGTAGACCATGCCCTTCTCATACTTCCGGACGATGACGTCGGCATCCCCATTGTATGGGTTTATCTGCCATAGCCACGCTTCCCCCTTTTCCCTGAGGACCGCGCGAACAATAGCTCGGCTGATCTTGTTGTGGTTGTGGTTGAACTCGCTTGCCCAGCCATACTCTCTGACATCACTGGTGAGTTCACTGAATTGCAGCTTCCGAAGGTCTTTCAGCGATTTCATGTTTATCCTCCGGTTCGAGTTTGTATGCCAAAGTGCCCCGATAGAGGGGATGATCCTCCTTGATGATGTTGTAAAGGAGTAGATCATACCCCTCCCATACGTCTTTAAATTCAAGATCCTCTGGTTTCAGGGCGGAAACCCGACGCGCTATGGCTTCCCGCGCTCGGGTATCAAGTTCCTTGGATGGTCGATCATCCATGGCTTTCCCAGGGGCATCCAGCCCAGCGGCCCTCACCCTTCGCTTTCATGGTCCCATTCTCAAGCCTACTAAAAATGGATGAATTGTCAGGATAGGCCATCCGGAGGCATTCGAAACCTTCTCTCGATACAACCAGGAAGGCACAACACTTCTCACCTTGGCCAAGACGACAGATATCTTTCGCTTCATCGTTTGTCATTTTGACGATGGTTGACCATTCTCCGATTATCTTTTCCATATTCCTCCCCTATGACACCACAACGGTCAGGCTGGATGATGGTGCATCACCGGACGGCCGGGAGATCGACTGCGGGACATACACGACCCAAGGTTTCTTCATGCCCTTCACCGAGGTCTCGTACCGATCCCCGCCCTCAGACTGGGCTTTTCTTGCGAGTTTGAATTCGTAGGTTTCTGTTGCCATTGTTAATCCTCTCCTTTCATTTTTGACATTAAAGTTGCGTTTTAATTGGCAGTTTAAGCAAGGTTCCACGTGCCACGCACCTGTTGTATGTTCCCTCTAAGCACATTTTATGATCTTTTAAGATTTCTTGTCAAGAACTTTATGTGATTATCAGGCACATAATAAAGCCCATGGGGCGGAGGGTAAAATTCCCCATGGGCTCGATATGAGTCTGATGTTATTCTATCAATCAGACCCTCATGGGCATGATGAGCGCTTCAAAACGCTCGTGGCCCATGCAAACAGGCTTGCTTTCGTCGATGAATCTGACGGTAAGATCTTCAGAGGTGATCGGTTTCATGGCATCCAGCAGGTACCGGCCATTCAGTCCGACCTGGAGTTCCTCCTTGTCGGTGTAGCTCTTGGCCTTCACAGGGATGCTCACCTTCTGGTAGCTGCCCTTGTCGGGGTTATTGAACTCGACATCAACCCCGCCATTGAACCTCACGTGCAGGCCGCCAGTGTACCTTTCATTGGTCATTGTCATGGCTTGCTGTAGGGGTCTTTCCAGGGCCGCCTTTTCCAGCGTGACCGTCTTCTGGTCTTCAGCTTTTGGCAGGACCGCTTTCCAGTCCGGGAACTTTGATTCCATCGGCCGGATATACAGGGTGCCCTTCTCGCCTTTGACCATGATGCACTTATGCTCGTGATCATAATCGATATTCACGACATTGCGCTCGATCTCCTTGGCGTCATCGCCTTCCCCGATCTTTTCCTTGGTCTTGACCACACCCGCGGCCTTGATGGCCTTCAAAGAAGGCGTGGCCAGCTCGAAGGCTTTAACGCCCTCTGCGACTGTGCAGTTATCCAGCTTGGAATAGTGGAGCCGGTGACCATCCGTGGCCACAATGAAAGGATCCTCGTTAAAGTCAAAGTGAATCCCCCTGAGCTTGAAACCAGCCTCTTCAGCAGTGCTGGCTTTGGCCACGTTTTCCAGGTCTTCCATTTCTACCTGGACTTTCGTGCCATATTCCCGTTCGGGCTCTGCCATTCTCGGGAATTCATCGGCGGAAATGGTCCCCAGTCCCTGGAAGTTCTCCCCGATATGCACCCGGGGAGCCTTCATGAACATCGTTGCCGACTCGCCGTCTTCCTGAGCCGGCCGGATCTCCACGACTTCCTCATCCAACGTCTGGAGAATCTTCGTGAGGTCCTTGCAGGACAGGCAGAATGCCTCGTTCCAGTTTTCGGTTTCCGTATCCTTTGCCTGGCACGCGGCCGTCATGGCTTCGCGTATCTCGGCAACCTTGGCGCCCTTAGGGATCTCGATGATACCATAATCCTCGTTCAGGGCACGCATCTGGGGCCCGGTGAGGCCTTCCAGCAAGTCGCCAGGCGTTTTATCGACTGCCATTTCCCGCACATAATCGGTGATCTCCAAAGGATAGAGCAGCCCGATTTCCAGGTTTGTTGCTTCAAGCCTCTGGTTTTCACCATCCAGCAGGACGCAGGACAGGATTGGCATGGACGTTTTGCCACCTTCACATACTTTCCCGGCAGCCCTTAAAGCTTCCAATAGGTTTTTTCGATTTATTTTCATAAATCCCTCCTTGTTCACATTGGATTGAACCCTCCAGCATACGCCGGAATTTCTGGTACTCCGGCGCATAAGCAGGGATCAAAAAGCGATATTCGTAAAGAGGCCTTTTGGCTTTGGAATATCCCTTATTTCCATTGTGTGGATTTTTGGATCTTTCTCTGGGAATCCAAACAATGACGTGTGATAAGCAGCACCGGAGTATGCGTCACTTACACGCCTTATCCGGATCATGCCTCTTTTACCAGAAAGGATGACCTCTTCTGGTGTTGTTTGAATTTGAGTGACAGTAAAGGATTGCATTTATAACCTCCCTATTCAGGCTCAAAAAAGAACTCTTTGAAATCTTCCTCTATTATTTCATGCTCATCGCCCTTCTCGTCTATGATGTAGCGGAGGTCGCCATATTCCCACACATAGTTTATCCCGTCGCTGTCCTTGTAGTTTTTCCCGGCCTCAAAAACTTTTTCACCGGCATGGGTGTAATAGTCTTTTATGCATCTCACCATTACGTTACCCCCTCATCCCGCAGATTCCCAGAATAACCCATCCAAGCAGCGTTATCCCGAATGGCCTGCCGAATATTCTCGCTTTTTCGTCATAGAGCCATACAACATGGCCATTTGGATTCAGGTGCGTTTTCTGGAGCATCTGCTTGAATATTTCCTGCGGGATGGCCCAGTCAAACACAGCGGCCTTGCCGAGTCTCATGTCGGCAATTTCCTGGAATGTCATGGTTACCTCCCGTTCCTTTTCCGGCTCTTGGATGCGGCCTTGTTCCTCTTCTTTCGGGCCTTCCGGTACGCCGGTGTAGCTTTATATTTTTTGATGTATTTTCCCATAATCTTCTCCGGTTTTAAGGTCTATAATGTGGCCCACGCAGACGCAGATAACACGGTTGAAATCTTCCGGCGCTATCATACCATCGTTGGCCTCAGACGCCTGTTCTTGGGCTTTTCTCACGGCCACATTCGTATCTATTGCATGGACATGAGCCAGATAGGTTTCCAGGGTATCAGGATAATGCAGGACCACAGAGTAGGGCAAAAGTTGTACCCATGGATCAAGGAGTATTCCCGTTGCGATCTCAAAGTTGATCCCGCATTCCTCACACTCTGCGTTTCCATACCAGTCTTCTCCGTCAACCGTTGAGTCACCCATCTGGACATACTGGACGAAACAATCATCGTCGATCTGGCAAAAGCACTCGTCTATGTCATATGAGCGGCATTTCACCTTGAAAATTTCTACCCCACACTTCGGACACCTCATACTGTACCTCCCTCACAGCATCTATGCTGCTTCCCGGATTTTCCCAGGCATTGTCAATGCCCGAGGCAGTTCTTTTGGGCGAAAGGCCGGACAGTTGAAGCCGAATAACGCGCGAGCCTTCAATATCCAGCAATCTCCCCGGAACTGGCAGAATTTACATTCTTTGCATTGCATGTCATTCACCCACTTTCCGTAATTTCCCGTTAATATTCACAATATTCGCATACAACCGTTTTCTCAGGTGTATCGTCATGCCTTTGAGCTTGGGGATCGCATAGATCTTCCCGCCCACAGGCTTGCCGTTCATGCCGCGAATCTCGCAGTGTACGAAGATCATGGCGTTACCCTCCCTTTTCTTAGTTTTTCCCAACAAAAAACCCCATGAACTTGCGCTCATGAGGTTTCTTGGTGGCCCCGCCGAAGCGGGGGAGCATCTATCTCTTCATTTATCCACCTCCACTTCCTCCATTTTTCCTGGGTCATCATCCTTGAGATCTGTAGTCTCCATTTTCTCAAAGATAGTTTCTCGGCAGGGATTTCCTGGACCTTGATAAAAGTCCGCTGGCTCGTTGGCATGATATGTCTCTCTGGCCATTTCCACCGAATTGCCACAGTAAAGAACTTCATTATGCCAAAACGACCCGCTTGGCTGAAGCGAGTGGGTTGATTTGACCCTTACCCTATACAACATCCCCATTTGTCACCTCCTTATTTTAATATTTTCCCGACAGTATATATCACAAACCGTCCTTCTACCCTAAATAAAAAAAGGGGAGCCCCGGTTTCCCAGGACTCCCCCTACGGTGGGAGGCAAGATTTCAGGCCGTGATCAGGGTCGGCGGCCTCCAGAATTTCCGATACAGATCCTCATAGAACGGTATTTTCCGGGTGAACACATGGCGGAGATCATCGACCGACCATCCGCGCGTCCGCAGCTCGCAGTATTTACGAAAAAGTTTGTCCAATTTCTCGCGCCCCCCTTCCGGGTTATTCTTACTTAATAACCTCATCCCAAGTCATGTCAGACCCTCCCATTTCTCATAATGATAGCGGCGTTTGCGCTGGTAGCCGCCTCCCCGCTTCAGCTTGGGACCAGGCAGGTTTTCTGAAAGGTTGCCTGCTCCTCTACCACGAAAAGCCCGGCCCGGATTTTCCCGGACCAGGCTATGTGGAGAACAGGCCGGCGTATTATGCGGCCTCTTGCTTGGGTTGATTCATCTCGACTTTCGCATCAAAGGCGTCCAACTGCGCGAGAGTCGTGTCGGATATCTTTTTAAGTTCCTGCATGGTCAGCCGAATTTCCCGGACATCCCGCTTTCTCGCATTGATCACGTTGGGATGGCAGGAAAACCCTGAGTTCACGTATGCGGTCACCGCTTTCTGAAAGGCGATGCTGGCTTTTCTCGCCTTGGACAGGCCACCGTTTTCCGCAGCGTCCTGCTTGGCCAAAGTGAAAAGATCCTGTTGATTGGCCTTGTCGATGTATGCCTGGATGGCCGCGAGTTTTTTCCCGGTGGACCCAGCCCCTTTGACGAAGTTATTGAAAACGCTCATCTGACGGGCAGCGTCCCATTTCTCGCCATTGGTCGTGGCCGATGCCAACTTTCTCGCAACTTCCTTGGCAAGCTGGCCGTTGTCAACGAACTTGTGGAGGTCCGGCGCCAGATCGCACAATTCCAGGTCGGCTTTGACCGTCTGAACCGACACGCAAAGAACCTTGGCGATTCTGCCTACCGACAGACCTTTTTCCAGGCCGTCCTTAATGGCGAAGACACGTTCCATCGGCAGGAGGTCTTCCCGGTGCTCATTTTCTGAAAGCTGAGCCTCGAAAATTTCCTGCTCGCTCATGCCATCGGCAACGTATGCCCACAGGTATTCAACCCCGGCCTTCTCGGATGCCATCGTCCGCCTGTTTCCCCAGATGGTCTGGAATTTCCTGCCATCTGGATCGTCCGGATTGAGATTGGACTGAATCAGGATCGCCCGATAGGGATCAAACCCGTTCGTCTTGATGGATTCGACCAACCCTTCCATATTGGAGTAGGTTTTCCTGGGCTGATTCGGATCGACCTGGACATCCTTTACCAGAATTTTCTGTGATTCCATAATTTTTCTCCCCCCGTATTTGAGATTACGGTGTCAAGGACACCAAAGAACGGGAAATCGCCAGCGTACACGGACACAAAACCCATCTTTAGGCCATTTCTGGCCGGGACCGATCCTTTATTTCCCGCTCATTGCTGCCCTCGACAGCCCTCACAACGGAGAGTTTAACCACAAAAAGCCGACCCAGGACAGATTTTCCCGGAAATCGGCTTAGTTTTCTTCAGGAAAGGTGGGACGCCCCAGGTTTCCCCAGGGCGCACACAGGATGGAAGGAGGTGTCAGGTAAGAGATCAGGAAATTTTCTTTTTCCGCAGGATATAGACTTTCCCATCTTTCGTTACTCTTCTCATAGTACCCTCCAAGTTAGAAAATTTCCCAGTATGGATGTCACTGGGCTTTGATAGCACGATGATTGCCTTGGGTAACGCAAATTTTCCCGTCAGGCATATTCATTGTCTTAATCGTGGTATCTCGACATTTTCCGTAGATCGCCAGATATTCTTCAGGAGTCAGGCAATCAACACAGATGCCTCCGCCAAGCAGAGGAACACCACATCGCTTGCAATACATGATTTTTCTCCCCCGTTGGATTTTCCCGCTTGTCTCAATTCTGCCCATGACCCGTAAAGCATTCCGTCCAAAGATGCCCAGTAAAGGACAGAGCTGTTTCTCGGAAGGACAGGTCACGGACAGTATGAAACACCGACCCCCCATAAAGGCAAGGGTCGGGGAGTTTCGGAGGGATTCTCCCGATCCAGATTTTCTCGCTTGCCATATAAGTGCGGTCTCAAAAGTTGTGCAGATTTTCTCGCAACTCCCAGCAACATCAATGCTCCAGACTTTCTGCGGTTTAAACAGCAACCCCCGCCCGAAGCTGGCAAGGTATCGTTCGCACCCATACTCGACCCTTTGCTCCGTATGCCGTTCGTTTACGAAATCATCAGCACGGTATCTCAACCGCTATGGCTCCCGATCAAACCTCAGACCGAAAGAGCTTAGATTTACGCCCTAAGCCGACGTGCCTTATGCGGCGGACAAACCGCTCTCATGATAGACCCGAAAGCCCGGGACATGGAGATCCCAGCAATTCAACGCCTTGCCAGAGCGCACATACTGCTTTGACCGAAGCAAGCATGGTTGCACGAGCCAGTCTGTGAGTAGGGACATCCAAACTTGACCGCATACCGGCGCAGCGGAAGGCGTCCCCGACCTGGTAAGCCTGGGCAGGTCGCACCCAGCATATTTTTATGTCTCATGCCAAGACACCCTATGACTCCCCGGTATCGGCGTAATACGCTCACTTTAAGACCACCAAGGGTAGACCGTCAGACCGGACACATAGGGCTTCCGGTCCCGAGCCTGCTAAGTGGTGTGCCCGACGTACTGCGCGGATCATGGCCGAATACTAATCAGCTCCCCGCTATCAGGCGCACCTACAACATGGGATCGCAGGCGTTCCCATGAGGTGTCCACAGGTGACCGTCACGACCCGGCTGGATCATGGGCGGATTGCCAGCATGGCCCGGCCAGGTCAGTCACCCGGCAGACGTAAGGGCGTAAGCCCTTAATGGTGCGTCCCGGAAAACCCAGGGCGCACGATAAGGGTTCACAGCACTATGGAAAACAAGCGGCGCCAGAATCCAGGCCGCTTGACTCGCTTTATCGGGCGGCAATATAGGGTCCGCCCGACGTTGCGGAATGCGTAGCAGGTTCGCATCGCATTCGTTTTATGATCGCATCGGAACCATACGGCTCCATGTCGATCAGTAAATGTCGCTTCAGCCATAGGCATTCCCTCCCTTTACAGAATAGCAATCAGGAAGGATACGGCAATTAGACAACATACAAAATAATCCTGGATATCAATTAGGATCATAAGCAAGCCCTCCCTTCCAAAATATGAGAGATAAATAAACTCTCTCTATACCTTAAACGATCTGAGCGCAAAAAATGTGCAAGTGAAGGTCACTTTTTTCCATTTTTTTTCAAAAAAGGTCTTGACACGCACAAATAAAGGTATATAATAAGAGTCAAAGGATATGGGATTGTTTAGTAAGTCGGCGTAAACATTAACAAACGGAGGGTTACAAGATGGAAAAGGAAAAGGTAAAGGTTTATCAGGATTTGATGGAGTTCTCAAGTCGTCAAGAGGAGTCAAAGGTAACCGATCAAGACCTCATTCAATCGGCCATAGTTCGAGCCTTGGAAACAGGGAAAAAGTTTAATGATGATAACCATTTCAAAGCCTATCTAAAATCAGCTATTCGCTCCAAGCGTATCGACACGGAACAACAGAAAGAAAATCTTGTTTCTCTATCTGATACCGACATCGGAAATGAGATTGAGACTTTTGCAGTCTCAATCCCCAAAGATTACTACCTTTATAAGTGGATCATAACGCAAAAGACTTCCAAAGGAAGGTATCTTTTTTCATCCAGAGAACGAAAGGTTTTCGCCAAACGTTACCTTGGAGGCAAAACACAAGAGGAAATATCTGAGGAGATGGGCATTGATAGAACTGTCATTACGAAAAACTGTCAAGCTATCCAAAGGAAGTTGTTATCCCTTCCTATAAAAGATATGGCAGGTGCATGGTATTATGGGAGCGGGGTTTATTCAAGCGGGGACATTTGGGCGGAGATTGAAGTCAAACCATCACGCATCGGATTTTTAAAAAGGTATCGTAGAGCTGGAAAACAGACTGACTTGGAAAAGTTTAGAAAAGACAGCGCTCGCTGTTTCAACCAGCATTCGGCCATAGTCGGCGTATCTGCTACACCTATTTATAATGATACTCCCATACCACAAGGGAAACCGGAGCGTGATCCGGATCATATCCCAGACTATTACCCGGTTAAAGGCAAGTCAAGGGACTTGACTCCCATTGTCAAGGAATCTGAATCCATCAAACGAAACAGTTTAGCCAGTCACTTCAAGCATAATGTGGATAACCATACTGACTGCCAGCCTTGGCTGTCACTGAGCAACTACTCTTAACCACCAACCACCTGCCATACCATAAGGGACTTGAGGCACTACCATCGCCTTGAGTCCCTTGTCTTTTATATCCACCTGCCACTGAGCCACAAGGGAAGGGACTTGACTCGGCTCACCTTCCCTAGCACGCCCAGCAACCACCACCACAACCACCATAAGCACGCCCAGCACACCCACAGCACACCACACCACTGAGCCTATACCATGCCATAGGATATCAACAGGATACATCGTCATGGCCTTGTGACACACCCAGGGTATGGGATAACCGACTGATAAGCTGGACAATAGGACAATGCAAGAGAGAGATATCTATAGAGGGGAGGGGGAGGGGACAGGAATTGATGACGGCCACTATCATGCAATCATAATGGGTATATGACCATACCCACTAATGGGTATATCGACATACCCACTTTGACACGATCAGCGAGCCTACTTTATACCCTATAAAGTCATCGGCTTGGTTTATTTATGTTGTGATATCAATAGCTTGACCCCCCCCTCCGCTTGTTTGGGAAGCCCGGGGGGGCCTTGCCGTCGCCGGGTACTAACCACAATTTTTTATCCTGAAATTCCGATATCTAGGGAGCCGAAATCGAGGAAACCGATAGGCGAAAAAAGTTAAAATAGGGCAGATTTTTTTCTTGACGTTTTATTTCTGCTGTGCCTATAATGCACATAAAAAACCTGTTTTGTGTTTGGTAAGGCCAGAAAGATGTGACGAGATATGGGTATTATCCTGGATTTTTTGATGAGCTGGTGGGGGCTTGTGATTTTGGTTTTAATTTGTGTTTTCGGGGTGATTTACTGTGAGTGGTACAGCTGGAAACATTATGGAGATACCTGGAGGATGTGAATAAATATGGATACTGCGTACACATATGGGAAGAGTGTTGTTGGGTTCTGGAATAGAGATACTGACAGTCAGCTTTGGCTTTCTATTGTATCACTGCGATTAGCCAGGCTGATTTATCGAAAGGGAAAAAATTGGAGGAATCCTGTTGCTTTTTATCAACCGCCCATAAGGGTTGACGGGTATTTATTGATCGGGTTTGCCCCAAGCATAAACCGGCACATTGCGATTAAGGAGGATCGATATGGACACAGGTGAAGGAAGGTTTGAGCGGTTTGAGGCTCTTGATGGTGGAGATTTTGCAGACAGAGTAAATCAATTAAGGCGGCAATACCCGAAGTCAAGGGGTATCTTCCAGGTGGGTGAAGTTGTGATGGTTAAAGGGAGCAGGCTTCAGGTGGAACGGATCAATAATGACCGAATCATTTTTAAGCTGCTTCCGGTAGAGTGATTTATTTTCTCTCGTGACGCCGGAAGGCGGCACAGGGCAGGAGGAAAATATGGCCAAAAAGAAAGCTGCTGTTACAACATGGAAGCCCTGGGATGATTTCAAGGAAGAACCAGAGAGGCTTCCGATAGAAGCGCCCCCATGTCCAGAATGCAGGTACTGGAATCCCGTCAGGATATACATGGGTGCCCAGTATGAAGGGGTCAGGTTGTGCCATTGTCGTTCCCATTCTTTAGAGATGGAAAGTGACTTCTCCTGTTTTAGGGAGAAATGGACCGGGTGATAAGGAGGTGAAGAAGCATGAAGAAGGTTTTTGGGGTAATTATCCTGGCCGTTCTTTTCTGCAGCTCTGTATGTATCGCAGGGGAAGTTGGTTTTTATAATTTCAAAACCAGGAGTTATGAGTTTGTAGACATTGATGTTATCAATGATTTTTCCCCATATATACCCCAATGGGATTCGGCACAGGCTATATACCAGATTTATCTTTACATGGGGAAGAAACCGATGGAGGCAGCACTGAAGACGTTATTGGATGTTGAAGAGGCGTATGAAGTTTGGAGGTACCAAATCTTAGAACCATGAAGAGGGGGTTGTGATGAGATTGATAATTACAGCTTTTTTAGTGTTTCTTTTCTGTTTTACTGGAGCGAGTGCGGTTGCGGATGAACAGGATGAACAGAAGACGCCTATGTATCGGGTGACGATCTCCGTCACGTACAATGCGGTGAGCGGGGACGATGCTGTGAGGATTGCCCGGGAGGCCGTAAAGACTCACGAGGGCGCGTGTGATGTGGATGTCCGGATTAAGAAGGGGCAAGAACCTGGAGGCATCACTTTCAGTGATAGTGATTATGATACTGGTGGGCGCAGCATCTTGTTAGGCCGACCGGCCACCCTTGAAGCTCGGTGATAAAGCCAAATGGGATACGAGCGAGGGCAGAGTGACCGTTTCCCCAGGGCTTAAGGCCACAGGCAAAATGTGCGAAAAATGGTCCTTAGTATATATGTATATAGAAAATGAAATATAGGTAAAGAAATTTTACCTATTTCGACGATTGCCCGGAAATATAGGTAAAAAAACTTTACCTATTGAGAAATATAGGTAAAAAAACTTTACGTAAAGAAATTTTACCTATATTGCGGATCGTGAGTTAAATCAATAAGTTATGTCATGTAAAAATACTTGGTAATACTTGGTCTTAAGCAGTTTTAAAGAGCTAAAGCAAAGTGACTAATGTATGACATTTAACTAGGATGGGTAGAGGGAGTTAGATAAACCCAAAGTAAGGCTTAATTCATTTTTCTACAGGGTAACTTACAGTAAAACCCTCCAGAAAGGCTGAAAATCCATGAAAGACAAAGACGGAAACCAGCTTTCTATAGAAAATCTTCACCAGATGGTCGTTGGGGAAGGCGATCTCGCCATAATGCCTGAGGGATGTATGGGAGGGGGAGATGGCAGGCCGAAAAAGCCGGGAAGGTCGTTTTGTTATGTCTGCTATAAGTCATTGCCGCGTGAGATGCAGAGCGATCTGTACCGTCATGTGGGGGATGGATATGGTGAGGCTTACGATAAGGCCGTTGAATGGCTGGAGGGATAATGGCATGAAAGGATGAGGTCGCGGGATGAAACTTTTTCTTATTATCTCAATTCTGATTTTATACCTAATACTGATAGCGTGTTTATTCCAGCTGTTTTGGTTACTGTTTATTGCGATTGGCATGGCGTTTATTGGAGCCCCGATATGGGCTATTTGGGAATATCGATTTAATCCAGATCAACCTACGCACAGTTGGATGGATTTTTAAGGCAATGACGGTCCTCCTAAAATGAGCGGCGATACTCCCCCCGCACCGCCTGGGGGTAAGGGCCTGCCCCTGTAGCGCAAAATAGGGGGAGTTTTTAATCATCAATGTGGAGATGTGTGTATGGAAACGACACTGGAGGTTCTAACCACTTTATGTTTTGCGAACACGGTTCTTGTGGGGGTCACCATTTGGTCGAGGACATTGCTGAAGGACGGTGTTAGCTCATTTTTACTTTTTGCGTTTGCCCTCAATGCGGCCGCCTTCGCTTCCTTGATGGGATGGTTGAAATGAACGAAATACGAGTTCAAGGAGAGAGATGGAAACTTGCATGAATTGGTTATGGTTTTTTGGTGGCATGGGGATAGCTTTACTTATCATTTTAGTCATACATTTGGCCAGTATGGATGACAATAGCGGATGTTAAAACTTCCCAAACCTGTATGGACATTACTGTGGAGCCTCTTCAGCCTGTGCGTTGTCGTTATTTTCGTTTTATGGTTCATCCCAAAGGTTATTGTATTTCGATTTTACAGGAAAAAGGCACGACGTAAACAGTTTGAAAGATCGATTCGCAAACTGGTATCGCTTAACTGAGGGGAAGATATGATCCGTGAACTCGGATCCATAATCGCAAGCGCGGCCATGTTGGTTGTGGCCATAATGGCCTGGGTGATTATTCGGCTAAGCCAATTTCTTTTTTCAGGAGACTTCCGTGAACCATCAAAGCGCAACTCCATACGAGATATTTCGTAAAAACTTCGTAAGGGCAAAGTAAATAGTCCGCATTATGGAGCAGGCCACTTGCTATATCGGGATCGAGTCTACACAGGAAGAAATTGACCGCGAGATAGCACGGCAATGGGCCAAGGAAAATAAAAAGGGGGTGAATAATCTGTGGCAGAAACAGACTTGAAGACCGCTATTCAAAAAATCTGGAAGGCGATAAACGATCTGGATAAAGCCGACGTTCAAACAACGGCTTTGGCGCATACAATCATCACGCTGTTGATCGAGAAAGGGTTCACTACCCAAAAGCAGATCGTGGAATTCCTTCCTTCCAGTTTTGAAAAGGCAAAAGAAATGAGGAAAGACATTTCCCAAGAGACAGTTTCCGTATTGGACGCCGATTCTGCCTGGGAATTCTTTAAAACGGTGCAATAATGACTGAAATAGATAAGATTCAAACTGCCCTGGACAACCTCGATCGCCAGGACCTGAACAATCTTGCCCTTCTCCACGATATCGCGGCCGTTATGGTTATCACAAAAATGGTGACCCTGGAAGAAATGACCACACAAATTGCGGAGAGCCTTGCTTTTGTTATGGACAAGAGAAAGAAGGTTCATGATGCCATGGGGAATAAACCGGCAGGGGTGGTGCAGTAGTGGAGGACGAAGATCTATCCATCTTGGAACGCTTCAGGCTTGAATCCATGCCGAACCAGGACGAGGTGGATCGGGAGTTCTGCAGAAAACGCTGTTGTGCATGGCTGGGCGCCGAGCATGGATGCAGCACCGTATGGAACCCGGGGTTGAGGAAGGGGAAATGCCTTTGGACTTACGAGGAGTTGAAAGGGAAAGCCTGATGGCGAATAATTCGTTACTCGAAGGCCAAGATCTTGGGAGTATTATAAAGAGAATCCTAAAACATTTCTATGATGAACTCTGTATGTACTCGGTTTCCTATTGGCAAGCTTGGGATCCAGCTGATAGACGATAAACTCGATGGAAATCGCTATTCAAGCGATGGAACCGTGAAACGGATTATCAGGAAGGCAACTGAATGATCGCCTATAGTAGCGACACCACTTATACCGGAACATACAGCAGTGGTCCTTACGATAATGATGTTGCCGTTTTTTATTCCGCTGCCGATGCATTCCACGACTTCGCAGAAGAAATGAAAAAGCTTTTGGCCCTCAGGTATCAGTCATGGTACAGATTTACTTTTTGGTTTGATATTAGACTGGGGAGGGAACCCATTTCCCCGCCCAAGTTCTTTCTGGCTTTTGCGAAACCATTTCTGGTCTATCGCATGATGCGATGCAACCGACATGGTATCGGTTTGAGAACTCGAATCAAATAGGAGATAAAGATTATGCCAAGACAGCAACCACCACCTTTTGATCCATCCCAGGCAACTCCGGCAATTTGCCTCGATTGCAACGGGGAATTCTTTGATAAGGCCTACCGGGTCGCAATAGTGAGCGTTTTAGCCCCCGGCAACGCAACGGGGAAGAACATCGTCCTCGAATATCCCGTTTATCTATGCCATAAATGCGGGAAAGAACTCCAAAAACCATGATAAAACCTGTGGGCATCCAGTGTGGCGATAAAACGCTTTTCGGATACGCAACATATTCAGATTGATTATGGTCTTCTTCACAGCGAAGCCTGGCAAAGCCTTTCGAGGTCTGCCAGAGACTTTTACGTTCAGCTCAAGGCGCGGCGGAACCTGAAGGACTCCCGCGGAAAGATTATCAACCGTGATGATGATTACATTAAATTCAGCCATACAGATTCATACGGAATGTCAAAGCCGACATTCAGGAAGGCCGCGGACGAATTGATTAAGAAAGGGTTTATCGAAATAGTGGAGTGCGGCCATTTCCCAGCGATAAGGCCTAAGTACGCATTGAGTGAAATGTGGAGATGGGATGATGAGGACGATTTCGTGATGGATTGAGAAAGCCCACCAGCTATTTGCCAGTGGGCTTTTGAAAAGGAAAACAGTAAGGTTACAGGATGACTCTAATTTAAACCATTGGTATCGGAATGTCAAGAAGAAAATTACATGAGGGGGTTTTAATATTATGGCTGTTGACCAGTCAAAGGTCGGTCGAGATCTGAAAACGCAAGTCGGGACCGTTATGGGTATGCAGGCGCGGTACATCGCCCATGTCCAGGAATGCAAAGGTGAAAAGTGCCCCCTTTATGATCAGTGTACTTACAAGAAAAAAATGGGGCCCTGCAAGGTTATTCACAACTTCTTATCCTCTCTCTATCGTGATTGGGTGGATCCAGATAACGGCATAGGCGATATCATTGTCCAGTCTCAACTGGACAGACTTGGCCTTCTGGTCATTCCTCTGTATCATATGTATATCCGAATGCTTTTGGAAACTTTTTCAGTTGACAGCACAGACTATGAGGACAGCAAGGGAAGGATTCACACGCGACCGCAATTTATAGAAATGCCCAAACTGATTCGAGAGATCAGGGCCGAGCTTAAGGATATTGGCTTGGACAAGCTCTGGAACCAGAAATTCGGAAGGAAAAAGCCACTGCCTGCAGGAAAAAGCATGGATGATCTCATGCGAGACGGGCAGGGCTATGAGGCGGCCCAGGGCTGGGATGAAAATTCCTAATGCTTTTGTTGTGCGATAGAAGGAGGATGCATTCAGGCGAGTAACTAAGGTGAAAGCCCCTCCGGTTGGACCTCAATGAGAGGTACGCTTCATGGAAATAGCATAGATCCATGCAGGGCAAGGCTACCCAATAATAGCCGCTTGTAGAAGCCGCTTAGGGAGCGGGAGTGGTGTGGGGGAAAACCACGTATCGCACAACAAATCAATTTGAAGGGAATGTATGAATAGCAACGACTACATCTACAAGCATAAGCCGGAATATACAAACGGTGCCGAAGGGTTTATCTTATGGGCTGAAGATAACGCCTATATTGAGGTCGTCCCCTTTGATTCCACGGCAAAGAAGTGGGTGTCACTTAGGGACCTGCCGGACGACCTTCACCCTGAAACAGGCAAGTCGTACAAGCAAATGTGGGAGGCCCAGAAAGAAATTATCCGTGAAGCCCTTAGAATGGAAAAAGGCCAATTTGTTTACCGCCTGTTAGTTTTTTGCTGGCCTCGCGGAGAGGGTAAGTCGCTCCTGGTATGCCTGATAAAGCTTTGGAGGTTTTGCGTTTTTCAGAGGCAGAAGATACTTTGTGGCGCCAACAGTAAAGACCAGGTTACTTTTGTCCACTATGATATCATGAAAGATATCATAAAAAACTCGCCAAAGCTCATAAATCTGATAGGGCTGAAGAATGTGAAGAAACAGGCTATTACCCTAACAGACAGATACGATAGCATCCAGTCGGAAATCAAGCCTATATCATCCCACACCGGACTTCTCTCCAATATCAATGCCTACACCTTCAGCGATCTGTTTAAAATGGTCAAGTCAACGTTTTTTACAGAGCTGGATGGATCGACGCGGTGGATCCCGAATGCCATGGGAGCGATCGATTCAACCGTGTCGCCAAAGAATCATATCCTCCACAACCTATACGAGTCGTATATTAAAGGCGAAGACCCAACTCTTTTCTTTTCGTACCGATTTAGCAAAGAAGGGGACCCGGCAGATTATTGGAACCCAAATGCGACAGTTGCCCAACTCAATGGGTTTAGAGTCAAATTTCCGTTCGGTGATTTTGAGAAGTTCTTTCTTAATCTATGGGAGTCCGCCGAAGAAAAGTTCTTTAAACCCGAGACAATCGAGGCGATGCATTATCTGGGGGTTGACAGGGCCATCAACGTTCACAATACCCTTATTGAGCTAATCAATGAAAAGACGAAACTGGAAGAGACGAAAGCTGAATTCGCAGAGCGGGGTATCGAGGCTAATGTCGAAAACCAGATTCAGGTGATCAAGAAGAAGCTTTGGCATATCGAGGACATTTTTCGGTTGCGAACGGATCAGAACAGGCCAAGGATTCCGGAGCCTACTGACGTTGAAACGTTGAGCAATATTTATGATACCGATTGGGCGATCATGGGCTCCATAGACCGTGCTGATCCAACGGAAGGAAAAAGAACGTCTGCAAGGACTATCGTATCGGCCATTATGAAAGGGCTGATTGGAAGCAGGAGAAATCCGCTGATAGCAGCAGAGGGAGAAATCCCGGCGTACCTGTATATTCTTCTGTATCTTGATGATGTGGAAGATCACAGCTTAGAGGGGATTAAAAATAGATTTCAAGTGATCCATGACACTTTTGGTGGGTTGGATATCCTTGGGGGAGAACGATGGGGCGTTTGGGATCTCGCGCCATGGTGCGAAGAACGAGGAATAAAGCTCCAAATATGGAGCCCAAATTATTCTCAGCAGAAGGCGATGTTTTCGGAGCTTTTCAACGCTGCGAAATTTGGGCAATTCAAGGCCCCACCATTGGCAGTACCAGGTTACAAGAAGGATGATATCCTCATAGAAGAAGCGACGGAATTCATTCATCAGCCCCCAGCGCCTGGAAAGAAGGCGGGATGGTTCGGAAGTCCGGAGAAGAACATAAAGGGTGGCGTACAGGACGATTCCATTTTTACAATAGGCGGCGGAATGTACGCCGGCCGCGAGTTAACGGTGGTCGATTTCCGAGAGAGAAAGGGTAAAATGGATTTCGGAACATTTTTCCCGGCAGAGGGGTTATTGGGGAAATATTGACCTGTATTGTGCATCTCAGGAACAAAATGACATCAAAGTGGCCTTTTAGGTCACTTTTTTATTGACAAACCAATTTTTTTAGCATTTCATGATACATATATGTCTCATTGAGGCACTTTTGTACCGTTGATACAGATGTGTTTCACAAGAGGATGTCCCATGAAATGCCGGAAAATTCAAAGATACAGCTAACGGAAGAGAATTGGGCTGAAGCTCAGTTCGCCCATCCGTGGCAATACGCACCTCCTTCAGCAATTGAGGGGGCTCGGGATACTGACGGCTTTCCGGTAGTTGGATCCACATCAAAAGACGGCTCTGTAATCAGCAGGGAATACCTCCACGCACATATCTGGAACAAATTCCATTCAAATCCTCATGTCAACACCTCCACTCGCGGCCTTGTGGGCCGCCTTACCGGCCAAGGTTTCGCAACCGTATCGGACATCCCGGAAATAGACGCAGTCATTGACGAAACCGAAACGGACTATCGCAACAGGCTGTACGATTATTGGCCAAAATATGTGACCCGGACATTTATCAGCGGCGAGCTACATCTTTGTTTTACCTGCCATAAGGACGGGTTTATTGAGATTGATTTCATAGACCCCGATGTAATCGACGGGGAGAACGAGTATGGGATTCTCTTCCATCCACGCAAAACCAGGATGCCCCTTGTTTATTGCATTAAGGACACGGAGAACGACATTGAGGAACATGTCCCGTCCATTTATATGGCGCGATATCCTGAACTATACCGGGTAGCCAAGACTCTTAACGGTTTCAGTTCCAAAATGCTGGATCCCTGCAGGACCAGGGCGAAGGCCTTTAAGTCCGTAGGGGGATTCAATCGATTCATCGTGTCATGGGATCTGGGTCTTATCACAAAGCGCAGCACGTCACACCTGCAAACCATCCTCCAATGGCTGAACCACTGGGAAAACCTCAAGATGTATGAGATTGATCACAAGAAATCAAGTGGCGCATACGTCTGGGTAATCCGATTTACCGATGTTAAAAGCTGGCTTACCTGGCTGACCCTTACAGACGAGCAGAAACAGAAAACCGGGATAGGCGCAGTGAAAACGCCGGGGTCAACCTTGGTCGTTGGCCCGAATATGGAAGTGAAGGCCGAGTTTCCGAATCTTCCAAGGATCAGCGACGGCGATACGGACATCATGCAGATGATCTCTTCAGGTTTGAATGAGCCCCAGGACATTACGACCGGAAGGGCGTCGGGGCCATTTGCAAGCGTAAAGGCGTCCCGGGGCCCCCTTAGCGATCGGGTATCAGACGAGATTGTTGCCTTTGAAAGATGGCTCAGGTGGGACTTCTGGGGAAACATCTTCTTTCTGAAATCAGAAATTGCGGGGTTTCCGAAGACCTTTACCGTTGAAGAGGCGATTGATTTTGACAAGAACCAGGAACCGATTTTCAAGGAAATTCAAAAAAAGCCGGAGAGATGTATCGAGACAACCTTCCCGGTGTCCCAGATAGAAAACATTGAGAGTATGGCGAAGGCGATGTTGGGCGTTAAGCATGGCAGTTTGAACGATACGGCAGGCATTCCGAACGAAGACATCCTGAAGAGGTTAGGATTCAGAGGATACAAGCGGCTGAGGCTTAAAAAAGCGACGGAAGACAAACGGTTCCCCAAGACGATTTTGGCGGTGGACCAGGAAGCACACCAAGAATCAACCGAAGCCGAACCCCCGAAAAAAGGGAAGAAGGCTTCACAACAGGATCAATAACGCCAGGGTGATCCTCCCAACAACCGGACCCTGTTTCGACGGTAGGCCAGCCTGAAAAAACGGGGAGTGAGCGAAAGGGCAGAATAGTGGGCCGCCCACACCTACTACTCTGCCCTTCGCTTTTCCGGGACAGGGGAATAAGCGATGAGCACAAATTTTGATATTGCGGCCCACGATGAGTTCTTTGGGGTTACACCAGAAGAACGCGAATCTTTCGCTACGAAAGATGATCGCAAAAAGCCGGGCGGATCCAATGCTGGCACTTACAAAAAGGGACCGTTCTGCGGACCAAGCGGCGGGGCCCCAAAAGGCACATACCCGGTGGATACCCGAAAAAGGGCCATTGCCGCCATTGCTTATGCGCGTCACGCACCTAACCCTGCGGGAATTAAAAAGTGTGTTTGCAGACATTGGCCGGACTTGCCGGCCTGCAAGACCAGCAAGAAAAAGGAGAAGCAGTCCATGGAAGTTGAAATGAAGGTCCCGAAGTCAGCCCTTCATTTTATGGATCATGAGGGGTTCGCAAGAGCTGTAAGCCGTGGCGACGAGGAAGGGTTCCAGATGGTTGCGTACAGCGGAGGGATAATCCCAAAGCATTGGTATTGGGGTGATCTCCTGATTGACCTGTCTGGAATGAAGTTTCCGAAATCAACCTATCCCATTCTCGAATCCCACGATACCAACCGTAAAATCGCATTTGCAAAAAAGCCAGACATTTCCATGGGGGCGATTGAGTTCAATTCGGCGCAATTTGTTGACACTCCTGTCAGCGAAGAATTCCGAAAGCTATCGAAATTAGGCTTCCCCTATGAGGCAAGTATATACGCAATGCCAACAGCAGTCGAAAGAATTGAGGCCGGTGAATCCGGAGAGGCTAACGGCCTTACCGTGAAGGGCCCGGCGTCAATATGGCGGAAATCAGTATTCAAGGAAGCCTCTGTTTGTGTCTTTGGGTACGACTCGAATACTCGGTCAACCGCTTTTGCGGATGAAGACGTTGATCTTACCGTCGAATCGGTCGGCGGTTTCCACAAAGAACAGGCCCAGAAGGGGGCCACCAAAAAGGAGGTGAAGGTAATGCCGAACACCATTGAGGAACTCAAAGCCGAAAGCCCGGATTTGTATCAGGAAATCAGGGATGAGGCCGAGCGGGATCTTAAAGCCTCCTTCGAAGCCGTTAAGAAAGGCCTCGAAGACCAGGTTGCGGATCTCAAGGACCAACTTCAGCAAAAGGACGTGGAGAAGGAACAGTTGGAGGAGCGGATTCTGAAGTTGGAAAAGTCGGATTACATCCGCACGGAACAGGAGAAGCGCAACCGGATTGACAGTGCGGCCGACCGTATCTGGACCAGGGCACTTTCTGCGTGTGACATTCCTGAACACATGCACGAGAAGGTTCAGAAGATGGTCAAGGCCGATGCGTTTGTCAAGGACGGAGCACTGGATGAGGAAGTCTTCAGCCAAGCCGTCCAGGCGGAAATTGAGGAATGGGAAGGCAAGGGCATGACCGTATCCGTTCTGGGTACGGGCTTCAGTGGAGACAAGGACGGTCACGAAACTGATCCTGACGCCAAAACTGCCAAGCAAATGGAAGAGGAAGACGACGCCTGGGTCAAGGAGATGCAAGCTCTCGGTGGCCAGGCAGAGGAAGGAGGTGAAGCGTAATGTACGGATCTCAGCCTTATGGAACTGTGTTGACGGGCGCAACTGATCTTCGCGCCCTGTTTAAAAGCCCCCCGGAGCAGGCAAGGATCAAGGACATCTCCATCCCTGCCGGGTATGGTGTGATCCCTGCCGGTACCGCAATGGGGATCATTACGGAGTCCACGAATCGGGCAGGAATGTACGTCCCGTATGTGTGTGCCGATAACGGCCTGTCCGCTGGGTTGACCACCTACCCTGGACTTGCATACCTGACAGCAGACGTTTCTGCAAGCACAACGATCTATATGACCATGGATGACAGCTACAAGTTCGCGGTGGGGGACCATCTGGGTGGTGGTGACAGCACCTATGATGGCGCTTCAGGTATTGACTGCGGGGCCATTTCGTCCATTGATCGAACCACGTATTCGCACATTGCGGCGATTGTGGTTGCGAATACGATTACAGCCTTGACCATGACCCTTGGTGCGTGCGTGTGGATCCAAACCAAAACGGCAGCCCCATTTGTTCAAGCGAAGGGATTCCTTGCTGGCGCGGTTGATACCGGAACGGGCGAGAATGCAAAAGGCGGTCAGGGCAACTTGGTATTTGGAAACGCTGAACTTTATGAGGGAGCCTTGTACGGCTATGACGCTGAGGTTTTAGCTGACCTCAGTGGCGCAGCTGACATGGGCACGACCATCTATCTGCCGTAAACTGGAAGGAGGTGAAGCAGAATGACCATTCGAGCAAGTGATTTTCCTGATCTTCGACTTTCAAGACTTCAGAAACTCATCGAAACGTGGCAAACGCCTCCTTCGCTGTTTCTCTTGAAGTTGTTCGGTCAGGACAACTGGGAGTCTGACAACATCAAATGGGAAACCCAGATCGGAAACCGGGGTTTGACGCCTTTCGTAGCGCCCGGGTCTCCGTCCCCGACCACAGCCCCTATGGGCGTTGGCGCCGGGGCGGCCTTTGCGGCTTTCTGGAAGGAAAAGATTCCGTTCGGTGAGGAGTTTTTGAACAACCTTCGTGAGCCTGGAACGACCGCCAAGTACATGACGGCCAAGAAACGTATTGCCAAGGAAACCCAATCCCTGAAGAACCGTTCGGAGCGGCGCAGGGAATGGATGTTCGCAAAGATGATGTGCGGGGCCTCATTCACCTATTCGGTGATGAACGGCTTGAAATACACCATCGATTACAATGTCCCATCTGACAACGTGGTCACCCTTGCGGCGGCCGATCAATGGGATGACGGTGCGAACGCGAACATCGTTGAGGACATCTTTGATGCCCGAAATGCGATGCGGAAGGCGAACGGCGGGATCATCGATTACGCCATCTTCACGACCGACGTTTTGAAGTACATGATTCTGGACACATCGATCCAGAACCTTCTCACGAAATCGGCCTTTGGAGACGGTGACCTTTTTACAAGGTCCGCACAAACCCTCGGCGCCCTCCTGAACATCAAGAACATGGTCGTTTACGATGAAACGTACCAGATAAGGTCATGGTTGACTGCGGTGGTGACTGCCGATTCGACCACCACGATCAGCGTGGACGATGCGACGGACTTCGAGGCCGGAGATACACTGTCCTTCTATGATGTGTCCGCTCGCACCAAGGAAGCGGAGACCATCTCAAGCGTAGACGTGCAGGCCGGTACCGTCACGGTTTCATCGGCGCCATCGACTTCCTACAAGTCGCAGGAAGATTACGTTTACACGAACAAAAACTACATTCCAACGGACAAATTCGTGATGTTCTGCTCTACCGTTGAGGACAACAAAATCGCTGAATTTGCCAATGCACCGTTCGACCTGGATAGGCATTACGGCCTGAAGGTGGATAGCCATGTGGAATGGGATCCGGACGCTATTGTCGTTCGAGTCCAGAACAAGGGAATCCCGGTACTTTATCAGGAAGACGCCCTCTACATCCTGGATGTGGCTTAACGCCCCTCCGGGGAGAAAGGAGGTGATTTCCGATGGCAAAATCGAGAAAGTACAAGGGACCAAATCCAAATCCAGGGTTTGCAAAGCAGGTAAACGAAGTCGTTGAACCCACGCTGAAAGCTGTTTTCTCCGGTGAGATTACCAATACGATACGCGGTTATCCTCTGGGTGCTGCCAAGTATGCCGGTAATGTGTCGGATGTTTGGATGTCGGCTTTGGCAAGCGGGAAAGATGATTCCAACACGCTGCAGGTGGCCCTTGATGTAAAGATCAATGGCACAACCTGCCTGACAACCCAGCCGGTCATTGCACATGTATCCGGTGAAGCGTCAACAAACAAAACAACCAAAGAAAGTGGTGATACGGGTATCACCCAGGCGGCTCTCAGTTCGTCAAAGAGTTACTCGCCGGGCGATATGTTCACCTGCGATCTGGTGCTAACCAGAACTTCTACGCCAACGACTGAGATGTCGAATGTTGCTGTGGTTGTGGATCTGGAACCCAGCAACTAATCCCACAATCCTCTAAATTGCGAGGAAACGAATCATGGCTATCCGATTGAATGTCTTTTGTAATGGACAGGTTGCGCAGAACCGCAACTATTTGGATAAGTTTGACCGAGTGAAATGGAACCCGGGAGCCGTCAAACGTGACGCTCTCGGGATTCCTATTTCTTATGGTCGGAAAGATATGCCGATGAGGGAGGTGGGAAAGGATGCCGACTTACAGAAATGATTCAACGACAACTACGTACCGTATCCGGGACATAGACGGAAACCCCCAGAATGTCATTCCAGGGCACACCGTTCAGACGTTCGCAAGAACCGTTCCGGACGATTTCACGAAAACAAGCGATTCGCCTTATTGCGAGCGCAAAATATATGCGAGTGGCGAGGATGTGTTCACTGAAGCTGTTTGCCCGAAGGGCCACTTCAACACCAGTGTGAGCGGAGAGTTTACGGGGACCGTCCGACTGGAAAGATCATTCGATGGGTTTGCCACAGCCAAGACAATGGATACGTTCACATATCCGCTTGAGGATGACTACAACGACGAGGACCCAAACGCACAGTACAGACTGGGTGCCAGAGCCAATGAAATCACGGCCGGGTGCGTTACTGTTGTATTGAGCCTCCCAGAAAGATAGGAGGGCAAGAGGATGAAAAGGCTCTTTTCGACCATCATATTTTTCACAATCCTTGCGATTGCCGGGCAGGTTTTCGCAGAACGCCCATCTTTTATCAGAAACAGGGATACCCCGCAAACGTATGCTGGTGAAGCCGGGAAGGTCCCTGTTGTCAAGAGCACTGAGGACGGGCTTGAGTTTACGGGTGGGCCTACTTGGACATCGTTATCTCTCGACCATAACACTGAAACACTTACCGGAGATAAAACCTTTGCGACAACCGATGTCCCAGTGCATTTTCTTGATCCAGGCGGGGCAGATAGAAACATAAACCTCTTTGCTGAAACAGCTGGTAAAGACAGACAGTTCATTATCATTAATACTGCTGACGGCTCTGGAGAAGATCTTACCGTCAAGGACGATACACCATCCACCCTTGGCATTATCGGCCCCAAAATGGGGGCGCTGGTTTCCTGCGATGGAACGTATTGGAAGATGGTGTCATTCGTCACAGGCGATGGCACAACTCTCTATATTGACGGGGTAGCCGGAACAATTACGGTCAACGGTGCAACCATAGCAGGTGGGACCAATACCTTCTCAATCACCAATGGAACCGCCTCCCTGGATGTTGCGGCGGCGGCGGTTGTGGACATCGACAAGTCCCTGACCGTGGACGGTCAGAAGACCACGATTACAGGGGTAACTCAGGCAAACACCCTTACCCTGAACGAATCTTTTGCTGTCGGGGATGGATACAGTGGAACCCTGACGTTCTCGGGGTCTGGCAAGACGTTGACGGTGGAGGATACATCTGCTGTCAATCAAGACCTGACCACAGATGCTTCCCCAACATTCGTTACCATAGACCCCACAGGCGTAACCGACAATAACATCCCCAAGGTAGCGAGTGGCGCAGCGGGGTTTGCCGACTCCCCCCTGAGCACAGACGGAACCACAGTCTCAGCGACCGGACCTATCGCTTCCGGTGCTTCCCCAACCCCTACTACCAACTTCAAAGATAACGACTGCGAAGATGGCGATGTCAATGCCAAGATTTATGGCAATCTGTCAGATCCATCGGCTGGTGCACAATATATGGATATGTTCTGGCAAGCCCAGATCAATGGCATACTTACTACCTTCATGGCTTTTGATGCATCCGGTTCATATTTGTATTCGGTGTACGGTATTGGAATTGGAACAACAACCCCTGACACCCTGTTAGAAGTCAGTGAGGACAGTGCTGATTCGGAAGTAACCATATCGGCGTATCATGACACAGAAGCTACATCACCAACATTGGTTACAAGAAAAGCCGAAGGTACGGAAGCCTCTCATGCCACTCCGGTAGATGATAACGCCGTTTTGGGCACATGGAAAATGCAAGCCTACGATGGAGATTCATGGGCCAATGGCGCATACATTCAGGCTCGTGTGGACGGTACGCCAGCCGATGGTGATATGCCGACTGAGGTTGTGATTGCGACAAGTGCCTCTGGTTCTGAAACCCCAACAGAGCGGCTTACAATCGACCCTGCTGGTTTAGTGAAAGTCACCACTGCAAACATAACTGCCGGATCTGGCTCTGGAGTAACGGTTAACAGCACGGGAAATCTTAATTCGCATCTCTACAAAGTTACGACCACTTATGCTGCCTACTCGGATACGGATACCACCAAGGGGATTGTTATTGCTACCCTTCCGGCCAAGACCAAGATTATCGGATTTTATGCAGACACGACTGCGGCGTACACTGGTGGTACTGTGTCAGCGGCCACGCTGGAAGTCGGAATCACGGCAGAGGGAGCAGCAGAGATATTAGCTGCTCACGATGTCCTTTCCGGCGCTGTCACGAAAGGTTTGGCAGATGCCGACATGGGTACAGGCATGACAAGGGCTGCGGCTATACAGGGCGGTTATCTGCCAAGCTGGACAGGAACCACTGAGATTTATGCAACGATTGACACGACAGACGGGAACACCAACGCTTTAACGGCAGGATCAACGACTTTTTATGTCGAGACTGAAAGATATTAAGCCATGAAAAAATATCTCATAGCAATAGCCGTCCTGCTCTTCTCTGCTACATGGGCATGGGCGGGTATAGAAGCACCTGTAGACCACTGGCCGCTGACTCAAGATTGGATGGAATCGAGTACGGTTGTCTCAGACGTAGGCACAGGTGGCAATCATGGGACGCTGGTGAATGCGCCGGTTGTGGGGGCCACTTATACAACTTTTGATGGTGTAAATCAAAATGTAGTTGCTGCATCAGTTTTTGGGGATGTTGATTTCAAGGCAACGGCATTTTCCATATCGATGTGGCTCAATCAGGATTGTTCTGATGGCGATTATAGCATGTTTGTTAATTTTGGGTGTGCAACTGGTACAAACTTCAGAATAATAGCGGTTATCAATAGTAAAACCTACATTAAGTTTATATTCCATCGGGCAGACAATAATACGCTTGGCCGTATTGCTATTGAGGGATTAAACACTTTTACCTGCGGATCGTTGCATCATGTTGTCATCACACATAACGGTGGGGCACCAAGCACCACAAACACGAAGATTTACATGGATAATGTCGATGTTACAAATACGACAGGCGTTGGGACTTTTGATGCCTATCAGGTAAATGCCATCAAAATATCATACGGCGATGCCAATGGTTTCACCGGCTTCATCTCCGATGGTCGCATCTACCCCCACGCCCTATCCGCTGACGATGTAGCCGCCCTGTACGCTCTTGGGCGAAATTCATTACCGGCAAGCGGGGGGAATACTGTGGAGGGCGTAACCACAAGCCTCGTCCAGTTCGACGACCAGACCGCCTACATTGACGCTGCGGGGGATGGCGGGGAGTTTTTGTGGTTGCCAGACACAGACTTGAGCCAGTACTCTTCCCACACGCCACGGTATAAAGTCGTAGTCTATGATGTGACCAACGACAAGTACCTCATTGGCTATGCCGGTGCTGCTGGGGGCGGGGAGGCTCTGGGTGGAGATTTACTTGCTGGTTGGAATTTAACGGTGGGATGGACTGAATCAGCAGCAATAATAAACGATGCTGATACTTTCACTACCTTGGGTGCAGGTGCAATTTATAAAAATGCAAACGTACTTTCTGCGAAAGAATTATATAAAATTTCCACAGTTGGTGCGAGTACAGCATCGACAGTGAATTGGTATGCCATGTATTATGGAGTTGGAATTTATTTAATATCAAGCGGCGTTACTGGGTCAGATTACCATACCGGATTGGCAAATTACACAAAACTATATATTAAAAACATGTCTGCCGGAGTAACTGATATAACTTCAATGACTCTCAAGCGTGTCACCGACTGCGCCACAACCGGACTCCACATCTATGATGCAGCCACGGGCGGCTCACGGGGTTGGGCGTCTGCCGAGTCGGGTTTTGACTACAATGCAACCAATCTGCGGGTGATGATTTACCCCGCTGGCACGGGAAACGCAGTGAGTTTTTAACCCATCAAAAATAGAAAGGGGAGCTATGAGAGTACAACTTTTAACGTCGATTAAGGCGAGGATATCACAAGGAGAAGGAGAGGAACGCCAACTGCTATCAAAGACGTGGCCGAGAGATAAAATATTTGACGATGCAAATGAATCCATCCCAGAGCCCATTCTTGAGCTGGTAAATTTAAAGGATCCATCCGTAATGGTATTGGGTGATCTTGGCAGTAACTCTCCCAATGCTGAAAATGATCGTTTGAAGGCAGAGCTTGCACAGGCCCTGAAGATCATCGATGATCTTGAGAAAAAACTGGAAGCTGATGTTGAGGCTAAACCCAAAGAGTTTCCATGCCCTGTCAGTGGTTGCGATAAGGTCCTGCGGACACAGCAAGGCCTGAACAGTCACTTGACGCAGATGCACCCTGATTTCAAGTGGGACGGGCCTGAAGGAGATTAGATGACCGAAGCTGAACTCATTGCCAGGGTTACGCGGGAAATCATGGGCCTATCGGACAGCTTTGATTCCGACAACTATGCCGATGCCGTTGATATGGCCGAAGCCGAAACAGGGTTCACGTGCCCTGTTACTTCTTCTTTCCAGATTATGTGGCTGATCCAAAGAACCAAGCGAGCACTGTTCTTTATGTTGACTTCTGGCGCTTCCAAGAAGGTCCGATTCGAAGATGTCCACCGCCAGCAAGAGTTTGAAAACCTGCGCAAGCTTATTAAGGACATGGATGATGATTTTGAAAGGGCCAAGAAGGACAGCGTATATGAGTTTGCTGGGGTTTCGGCCGTCCATATTTTCGGGACCAAGATTGACGCTGGCTTCCAGTATGAGGACAGAACTGGCGCCGAGGCTACTTACCGGGACGATAATAAGGTAATCGTGAGTCCCAGTGATGGGGAGTCATGACCGCCCACAACCGAGATCTTTTGTTGTGGTAACAACCGTTAACGAGCAACTAACCCTTTAGCTTCTTCCATGAGGGAAGGGCTTCATGACAATCGGATCAGAGATCACGAGTATGCTGGCAGGTGTGGGGGCGGCGTACACGATTGTACGCGATGCCGGAAACATATCCGGTGAATACGCGACTTACCGCCATACTTCCCAGGCCACAAAGCCGATCACGCTGGAGCATTTCAAGAGGGCCAGGATAGCATATAACACCTCCGCTGAGGCTGGGGATGTCATCGAGTTTGACGTGAGTACCGAACGGTTTCTCGTCACAAATATGCTCCCAAAGATATTTGAAGGAAACCTGGCGTGGTACGATTCCATCCTCTATAAGTGCAATGTCAACAGCGGCGAACTCATGCGGCCAAGCGGTGAAGTGAGAGACCCCAACACTTACCTGAAGGAGACACAGTGGCAAAGCGTCAAGGATAACTGTGATGCAATGCAGGTGGCGGCCCTATACGGAAACGAGCTGGAGGATGAACAAGAGCTGGCCCTGTTGGGCCTATCCAAAAATGAGGTCTATCTGCCTCATTCATATGGGGCTCAAGTGCTCGACCGGTGGAAACCTGCATCCGGAGAATACTACCAGGTGAGCATAGTGGAAACGCGCCGGTTTCCTAATATAGACGTGTTAACCGTGGAGGAAGATCATAGATAAACACCCATTGGAGGTGAAAGTGAAAAAGAAAGTTCTATTCGTGGGCCTGCATCCACATAGCGGTATAGGGAATGGAAATATGATGTCCGCTATTACATCCCAGGTGGATACCGAAAAGTATGAGTTCTCCTGCTTTTGTGCCGAAAACGTCGATCCAATCGGAATTGCTTTCGACCCTCTCCCCTATACCCTTATAGGCGCTACATCACGAAACGATTACTGGGGCAAGGCACGTCTGATAAGCCTTCTCCAGCGATTGGACCTGGACATTGTGTGTTTTGTTGGGATCGATATCTGGCAGTATTATGAAATTTGGAAGAACATTATCCAATTACGTGATTCCAGAAAATTTAAGATCGTATATATCTTCCCATACGATGTGCAAATGATCAGGTTGGATTGGGTCAAGTGGATAAACGATTGCGATATGCCGTGTGTTTACTCCCAATACGGGTTTGACACACTGAAAGATCATGTTCCGAACCTGCGGTACTTTCGGCCTCCGCTTCTGAACAGCGAGAAATTCATGAGGCTTGAAAACCGGAATGCGGTGAGAAAAACACTTTTTCCAACGGTTCCGAGTGACAACCTGGTCTTTGGATATGTTGGCGTGAACTGCGTAAGGAAGGCCCCGGAGCGATTGCTGAAGGCGTTTACCGAAGCTAAAAAGCAATATCCGAAGATGAATCTTTACATGCATACAAGGATTGACGGGTATCACAACTTGAGGCAACTCGCCAAGGATTTTGGGGCGCGGTCTGGTGATTTGATCGTGAAGGTTCCGGGGACGTACAATATAGACAAAATGGTTGGTCTGTATAATGCCATGGACTGCTTGGTAAACTGCTCGATGCAAGAAGGGCTATCGTGGACCCCACTGGAAGCCATGCTGTGCGAAACGCCTTGCATTCTGACGGATACGACAGCTCAAACGGAGTTGGGACTGGGCGTTGCCGAAATGGTGCCATGCAACGACGATGCCTTTGTCCCCATGGTAACGGAAGGGGGAGAGTCTGAAATCGAGGCGAAGGCACCCCGCGTTGCGGATATCAGGAGGGCCATATTGAGGGTTGCCAGGGATCCTGAGTTGAGAAAGGGCATGGCCGAAAGGGGGCTTGAGAGGGCCAAAGAATGGGTTGCCGGCGTTGACGATATCAACGATGTTTTCAGCGACATTGTGAACCAAAAACCAAAGCCGAAAATACAGAAGGTGTTGTTCGCCCAGCATTCATCGGCCGGAGATGTCCTCATGACAACCCAGTGCCTTAAGGGGATTAAAGAGAGACATCCCAACATGAAGTTGACCTACATGACCCAGTCTATTTACACCGATATCGTTGAGGGAAATCCGTACATAGACGAAATCATTGACTGGGATTACCAGCTGTTGAACAGGTATCAGGTTGTTTACTCCCCTCATGAGGATCACATTCTGCCGGGCGGTTTCAATAATCTGGATGTCAAACTTTACTCCATGTACCCGTATTTCTGCAAGGTGGAGGCGGATGAGATATTTATCAAGCCTGAAATGCCAGACCTGAAGATGTTTGGAGATTTATTCTGGAAAGCCGATCCAGACAGAGATGTTGGAGCATATGGATATAACGATTTCATCGTAGTACACACAACCGGAGGAAGCCGGATGTACCGATCGTATCCTCACATGGATATTGTCCTGAAGGGGATCGGTCTTCCAATCGTCCAGTTAGGCGGTGCCTCAGATATCAGGTGTAAATCAGATCTGGATCTGTGTGGAAAACTGACCTTTAGGGAGAGTGCATGGGTCATGAAGCACGCTAAGGCTGCCGTTGTGATTGACAGCTTTCTGTCCCATTTGGCCGGTGCTGTTGGGACCGATGCCGTATGTCTGTATGGCCCGGCGCCTGCGAGAGTGGTTGGCCCCAGGGCGCAGTACGGAGCCAGGATCATCAATCTTCAACCGGATATGCTGGCCGTGTGCAAAACCATGAGTCACTGTTGGGGAACCAACCCGCAATGCACTTCGCCATGCATCCACTCAATCTCACCGTTGAAAGTGAGAAAAGCTTTGGAGGAACTATTAAATGGTTGATTGGAAAGATTACAATAATATCTGGCTTGGTGACAGCGAAGTAGGCCAGGCAGAAGCCAAGAAAGCACTCTCAGAACTGATTGAGAGGTGTAAGATCGTAAGAATTTCATCCAAAGATGATTTTGCCCCAAACCCAATTGAACCCCACACGAAGTTTACGGGGAAACGTTACGTCTTTTTGGAGGTACTGGAACCATGCTGATTGGAATGAAGGGACTCGATGAGGAAAAAATGGTCAAGCCCGTCATTGGGGACATCCATGACGAGCCATGGGTAAGCCGGATCATTGTGATCGATGGTTGGAGTTCAGACGATACCGTCATTGAATTGAAGGAGTTCCCAAAAGTCGAGGTTTATTCCCACAAGTGGGAGAAATGGTTTCATGCCCAGGAGATCATTCAGTCGAATATCCTGCTCCAGTATATTCCTCTTGGGGAGATCTTTTTCATCCTTGATTTTGACGAACAGTGCTCTCCTGAACTGAAGGTGTTGCTTGCCGATATCGACAAAAACGGTATGCCGGACGATGTGGACTGCGTTCATGTATCCCGGAAATCCTATGAGCTTATGAGGTTCGATGATTCACCGTTTGCTATGCCCGACCCTGATACCGGATTCTGGATCAAGTCTCACCAGATTGGCCAGTACCCCGATTTTCAACTCAGGATTATTCGGCGGAAACTGGGGATGCAATGGGTCAACTCCCCTCATCATGTCATGTGGGGGTTTGAGGAGGGCCTATGGACCAACAGGAACATCGAGGCTGACCTGATACACTACCATGGCAAAGAGGATGCCAGGGACAGATACGGCATTGAGCGTCAATGGCTGAGACATCAAGCCCGAAGGAAGGAATTGGGCCTGGAGGCAGATGTTTTCGAGTGCGATCCAAAACCAGAGATGGCCCGGTACGCTGATCCGGAGTATTGGAGGTAATCCTATGAAATTTGCAACCGGAGGTGTTGTCCCTGAAGTTGATAAGGCCGAAATACTCCAATCCATCATATTGGAACGAGGGACTGTTTTTGTTCCAAGGTCTACCCTGTCTAAATATGGGGAGGTGTTCCTCAAGAAACTCAATGGTGGAGACCCTGAAATTGTTGTGATTGATGAGGAAGGAAACGCTAAATGAAGCCCATTTATGAAATGTATATCTGCAACATCGACATTACGAACTACTGCAATATCGGGTGTATCTATTGTTCGAGGCATATCCGACACGTCCGGAAAGATCAGCGGTATCACATGAGCCTTGGGGATTTCAGGAAGGCCCTCGAATCCCTGGTGGATTGGCCCGGGCAGATCGGAATCAGCGGCGGGGAACCGACCCTGCACCCTGAATTCGATGGAATCTGCGAGATCATACGGCAATTCCCGCGGCCTGCAGGAAAGCAATACCAGCTTTTTACCGCGTGCGGTCCCCGATATGAGAAATTCAAAGAGATGTGCAGGGGCACCTTCTGCTGTATCCACGAAAATCCGCATGATGATATGCAGAAGGAAATATGTCTACATCAGCCCTCCCTCGTATCAGTTGGGGATGTTGTCAAAAGCAAAGTCCTCCAGGAGAAGCTGATCGATGACTGCTGGGTGCAGGCGAATTGGGCACCCATTGTGAACTCGAAAGGCGCTTTCTTCTGCGAAATAGCCGGGGCGTTCGACATCATCCTCGATGGTCCAGGGGGATGGCCAGTTGAGCCCGGATGGTGGAACAAGACGCCGGATGAGTTTAGGGATCAGAGAGACCGGTATTGCCACAAATGCGGTATGCCCGTCCCGCTGAAAAGGCAACTTTTAAATGACGATATGGAGTGGATCTCGGAAGGCCTATTGAGCGAGTTCGAAGACAAAGGATTACCCGGTACAAAGAGGATGAGGCCGTTTGCAAGAACCCTCATGAACAGGGAGATTGAAAAGAACAGGGAGACCTGGGACCCCGGCAACTATCGTCAGGATTTGAGAAAAGACAAGTGGCAAACATGAGAAAGAACTTTTACGAGGTGTTCGGGTACACAAACCCCATGGAATGCATGACGCTACAAAGATTCGGCTTAAACGGATCGTGCCTTGAGATTGGGGCGTTCTACGGGAAGTCCACGGTGGCCATGGCGGAGGTGGCCATGATCGTCTATACAGTGGATACCTTTAAGTCGGATAAGATGGGAGAACGACAACTGGATGTTATAACGACCTACGACCAATTCATCCAGAACATTAAGGGTTACGACAATATCGTTATTGTGGAAGGTATGTCCTATGACGTTGTTCCAAAGATCCAATTGAAGTTTGACCTTGTGTTCTTGGATGGGCTTCACACATATGAAAACACGGCCATGGATATCAGGATATGCTGGCCGAAACTAAAGCGCGGTGGAACAATGGCCCTTCACGACTATGGGTTCTATAAACACCCCGGGTGCAAAGAAGCGTTCAATGAGCTGCTCGGGGAACCAGAGGGAATCCAAGACACGGTAGCGTGGGTTACCAAAAGGAGAACGTCCCTGTGAAAATCTCAGTTATAACGGCATGGGGAAGCGAACCGCAGTTAGCACCCTACTTCTGCAGGCACTATGCCTATGCCGATGAGATTCTTGTCCTAATGGGACCAGGGGAATGTGAGGAAACAATCGAGATCCTATCGAAGTTCCCGAATACGCACTATCGTCTGATCGAATATCCCGATGGTAAATGGGATATGTACCGCAAACAGAAAGAGTTGTCGTGGGCGGCGCATAACGAAGCTCAGGGGGAGTGGGTTATTCTGGTGGATGCCGATGAATTCGTGTTTCCGATGGCCGGAGATAAGATCCCCATAATTGATCCGCGAGTGTTCCTTGGGATGGTCAATGATGGAAACGTTCTGTGCGCGTTCATGTGGCACGTTTACCGGAATGTCGAAGACACGGATTTGGATCCTGAAAGGGCGCCGCTGTTTCAACGGCGGCATGGTGATCCAGAGATAGAGCATCATTACATCAAACCGATTGTGGTTAAGCCAAATGAGAGCCATATCGAATGGCACATCGGAGCCCATAGATATTTTGATAACGAACACCTTAAAGTGTCGAGCAAGCGATTCGCGGGAGTTCACTGGCACTGGGCCGATGCTGACATAGCCATTGCGAGACATAATATGACGGCAGGTAGGATAATCTCTAAGCAGCAATGGTTGACCGATCCAATAGACGAAAACGTTATCCGTGCAAGGTGTGACGCACACAGGAACGATCCGAGGTTGTTCTGACATGAAATTAGATTATAGCGTAAAATGCACAAATGACGAATGTGATTGGGATGGAAATTCGAGCGATTGTAAAGGCCTTGATAATCGTAACTGCCCAAAATGTAATTCCATTGTTAAAGAACAGACAGAGAAAGAGGCTATACCATGGAGAAAGCAAGGCCTATGGATAGAACCAGATACGCTTTTAGAGTCCTCCTGCATCATAATATGGGCGCAAAGAATTGATATTAAAACCGGCTCTTTCATGCCATGGACAGAAATAGCATGCATGCCAATAAGCGAAGAAGCTTTAAAGATAATCAAAAAAAGTGCTGTGGCTGGAACCTATATTACTTGCGAACGCCCCTGGAGAGATCACTGGGGAATTTGCCATCATGAATGGGTGGAGACAAAACAAGATGTGTTCAAATGCACAAAATGCGGAGTGTTTTGTGAGGATGCTATTGTTGTGAAAAAAATAAAAGAGTATTTGGAGTGAAGATTGAATGATCGAACAGCTTTACAAAGAACGTTGCGAAAAAGTAACGGACATTAACCAGCACCTCCCCCTTTTAAGGGAGCTGGCAGAATCCGTCAATCATGTGACGGAGTTTGGCGTCAGGTTCGGCAACTCAACCGTTGCATTAGCCGCGGCCCAGCCAATGATGCTGGTATCCTATGATATCGAACCGATTCCGAAAGACCTTGAGGCTAAGATCGTGGCGGGGATGCCAAGGTTTGGATTCCGGTTTATCCAGGCAAACGTGCTTGAGGTTGAGATTGAGCCAACAGACATGCTGTTTATCGACAGCCACCACACGTACAAACAGCTCAAAGAGGAATTGAGGCTTCATTCTGGAAAGGTGGCCAAGATCATTGCGTTGCACGACACGGAATTTTTCGCAAAGGTCGGACAGGACGGATCAACCCCAGGCCTGTGGCAGGCGGTAGAGGAATTCATGGCTGGAGGTAAATTTACCAACATGGACCATTACAGCAACAACAACGGCTTAACGGTGCTTTGGCGATGAAACTGATTGAAGCGGCACAACAGAGAGAGAAAGGTCAGATCCTCAGATGGACACATTATTTTGAGGCCTATGACTTCCACTTTCAAGGACTGAAGCCCAAGAGACTCCTTGAGATTGGCGTCATGGGTGGAGGGTCCCTATGGATGTGGAAACGGTACTTCCCGGGTGCGGAAATCGTTGGGGTTGATATCGATGAGAAGTGCCGGCAATGGGAGGATGAGGTCAAGGGGGTCAAGGTTTTTGTCGGTGATCAGGGTGACGTCGGTTTCTTGAAGAATCTTAACGAAATTGTTGGCCCGTTCGACATCATTATTGACGATGGAAGTCACAAGATGGACGACCAGCAAACCTCATTGGCTTTACTATTCCCCACTATGCCGGATGGAGGAATTTATGTAATAGAAGATCTCCATACGTCTTATTGGCCTACTTGGGGAGGGTCTGTCATTGGTGGTAACACGACTCTTTCATTCCTAAAAAACATTATTGGATTTATCCATAACTGGGCAAAAAGATCACACGAAGCCCAAACTTCCAATGACTACCTTGTCCCGGATAATTACTGGGAAAAGAACGTATCCTCCATGCACTTTTACGATTCCATCTGTTTCATCTACAAGACTGGCCATGGCCAGAACAAGCTGGGCGAGGGAGGGGAATGGCATGGGTAATCCATTTATAGAGGTCGTTATCCCGTATGAGCCCTGCAAGAACGCTGGGAAAGCGTACAACCGGGCGATGGAACATGCATCTGACTGGGTTCTTATTTTGGATCATGACTTATTTCTGTGCAACCCAAACTGGTACGAAGCGGCCCTTGACGCCGTAATGAAGATTGGACATAGGGCCGGGTGGATCTCTGCGGTTACAAACAGGACCCCTTGTGGAGTTCAAAAATCTTCCGGGTGCCCGGAAGGAAACGACAATCTGATTGACCATATCAGATGGGCCGAAAAAGTGTGGCGGCAGCACGGAAGTTCCACTATTCGCCATGATGGCCTTGGGTACACCGGATTTTGGATTCTGACCCACAAAGAGGCCTGGTCAAAGGTTGGTGGGTTTCCCGAAACCAAAGGTTTTCACGTAGATGGGGATTACTGCAAGGCCCTTTGTAATGCGGGGTACGAGTTTCATGTAATGCCAGGGGTTTACGTCTATCATTTGATGGACCGAAAGAACGAAGTCTGGAAATGGAATCACTGGAAAAACTACGGGGTTGATTGGAGTGTGCTGTAATGCTTGTGGCATGAGGAGGCGATCTTATGTTTTGGATATGTAAAATGTGCGGCCGGTCAGTACGGCAGGAGAAAAAACCGAAATGCTGTTATGCGGATTGCATGGATAGCATTGAGAATATCAGCGATGAGGACGCCGGGAAGATGGGGCTCTTTATCCCTGAGGGTGAGAGGTTCGAGTTTCCGGGTGATGTCCGATGGGATCCGGATACCGGCAAGAGAATCGAGGCCCCGCTGGATTATGCGCAGGGGCAGTTCTACACCCAGCGGGAGTTCCAAGAATCCATAATGGAAAGGGTGAGGGCATGATCTCTGATGTTTTACAAGAACTTTTCGAAATGAAGGCTGGAAACAAAGAGATGGCCTTTTTCTACGATCCAGAGAGTGAAGACTGGGAGTGCCATTTTGGAAATACAAGCGAATTTGTAATGCTTGGTGAGGCATCGGGTGAATTTATAACTTCAGGCAAAAGTTTGCTGGAAGCTGCCGTCAATATGAAGTTTCTTTTGAAAGGATCAGCATGATCTCAATCGCCATAAACCTCGATACTCGCCCCGGTTTCCTTGAGCAAAAGACCGAGCAGGGGACCATGCTCAACGGGACCCGATCTCTCGATTTCTTCACCGATGGGATCTTGAATAAGGTACGGTTCTTTGAGGGTCACGACATTGAGGTGACCGTGTTCATTGATGTCCATGACCCATTGCCAACTGAAACAGAAGAATGGCTTTTGACGCAGCATTTCAGAGGACTGATCAATAACTTGGTATTCAACAAGCACACAGAACAGTATCTTGGAGAATTTTTTCCAAAATTCAATGACCTCAATTTTCTGAATGCCATGATCCTAACAAGAGGTGACTACCTCGTGCATTTCGATGGAGATATGGCGGCCTTCATTAAGGACAGGAATGTCATCAAAGAGTGGCTATCCTGGCTTGACAGTGGCCGATTCGATTTCATCTGCTATCCAAGCCAGTATTCCCCGGCGCCTGCAGTGGATGGCCGGTACAAATCGTACTGGTGGAGCAGCACTCGTTTTTTCATCTGCAAGAGGGAATTCATTGATTACACAGAAATCATTAAATGTTTAAGAAGTTCAGAGTACCTGTATGGAAAGTACGGCACTGAAAATGAACCACGTAACCCATGGCTTGAACACGTGCTCGGGATGATGGCTGGAGGACAGGAAAGAGTCTTCTATCCCCCGATTCAATCAAAAAGGTACCTGATGTTTTCATGGTCGAGATACTTTTCTGGAGTTTTAGCGAAGCTGAATGAATGGCCTTACGAAAAGGTCGTTGAGTATGTTGGCGGGATTAGCTATCCATGCGATGTTTCAGCAAAGGAGATGAGATGAAAATAGCACTCACAGGGAATGTCTTCCCGTTCGGAATCGGCCATGCTTATGGTGGCGAAAGAATCCTCGGGTATCTGGCCAAAGGGTTGGTCCGGTTGGGCCATGAGGTTTATCTATTCGCAAGGGAAGGAACCAATGTTCCAGAAGCGACAGATTACATCCCGGTAGGGCCCCTGACCAATGCGTATGATGTCCACTTTGAGGCGGCCAAGGAGTATTTTGAAAAAGCCGGGTTTGAACCTGATATTTATTTCTGCGGATACTTCGGGGAGGGCTGGTATCCGGAAACGCAAGAGCGATGGCCATACTGTGAACTCACATGGAATGTCTGGTGTCATGCGGCGTGGCAGCTACAACAGGTCCCGTTTAACGTGGTGTCGTACTCCTGCGTTCTGCAGTCAGATTTCAGGGTGCAGGGGATTGAAACCACGATGATCCACTATGGGATACCGCGAGACCTGTATGCTTTTCAGCCAGACAAGGATGACTATGCCTGCTGGATCGGCAAGCTGGAGGGGGGAAAGGCTCCGCGTATCGGGATTGAACTGGCCAAGGCTGCTGGCGTTAAGCTGGCAATCATGGGACCGCCGTATAACACAGGCACATTCTGGAACGAGGTTTGCCCTTTCATCGATAACGAGAACATATTCTGGGTGCGCGGTGTTGATGACGGTATGAAGTACGAAATCATGAGCAAGGCCAAATGTTTGATCTACACGAATGACAACACATGGAAGGAGCATTTTGGGATCATTATGGCCGAGGCCCTGGCCATGGGAACCCCGGTTGTGGCTATGAACCGGATCAATCAGGACTGTTCGGTTGTGGTAGACAAAATCATCGACCACGGAAAGCACGGATTCATCCTCAATTATGGGGACTCCACCAATCTCCAGGAGATCCTCGACACCGGCGTACCCCTGATCAACCGGATTCACGAGATCGACCCTGCGGATTGCCGGGAACAGTTTGAGAAAAGGTTCACGGCCGAGCTGATGTCCAGGCGTTATGAATGGCTGTTTGAACGAATTGCACAGGGCGAACGATTTACCAGCGTGGAGGTGCCGTTTTGAAATTGAATCATTTCATTTGTCCATCGTGTGGACACGATTTTTATGCAGAGGGGAGTTGCTCAAAATGTGATGCGTGCCAACGAGTATTTTATTTGTCCGAATCTGTAGCAAGCCGGAAAATAAACTTATCCATAGAGCGCGGATGTCAAGTTGACCCATGCTTACTGATCGATCCAGACTTCTTTAGGGAAGGGACAACGGGGGGAACACCTTGATCTACGATGCCCAAATAGAAACCCGGCCGGACGGTGACATGAGGGTACTCAAGTACCTTGAGGGTAACGGGTATTACAACTGCATTGACTTTGGAGGCGTCCAGAGGCCTTGGGCGGCCAGGCACGTGACAACCTATGTTGACCTGACAAAGCCAGAGGACTGGGAAAAACGGTTTCCGGATATGTACGATAACTATCCTGAGATATGGAAATCGAAGGTCGTCAATGCAGACATTGACCGTAGCGATACCTGGAGCCAGCTTGGAGAATACGATTTTGCCATCAGCACCCACACACTGGAACATCTTGCGAATCCCAGTGAGTTCCTACGGAGACTGCCGAGGGTGGCCAGCCGGGGATACATCGCCATCCCCAATAAGGTGTTTGAACTTGGCCGTGGACGCGAGATGACGGAGGAAGGCCTTACCCGTTGTGGGCTGATCGGGTTTTACAGGGGGGCCATGCCCCACAGGTGGATCTTTACGATCAAAGAAAATGTCCTATGGATATTCCCGAAGCTCGGATCCCTTGATCTGGTTGAGTTTCCATTCGAGGATGAGCTGCGGCACTACAAGCCGATAAAAGACGGGCAGCTGGGATTTATGTGGGAGAAGGATATCCCGTTCAGGTATGTGACGGACAAAGACATTGTTCCGAATCCCCAACGTGCAATCGAATTCTACAAGGAGCATTTAAATGAGGGTTTATAACATCGTATTGACGTCCCAACCGAATGTTGGCGACAAGATGGCCAGCCCACTTGATTATTTCAAGTTCCCAGTGCCTGCTGAAAAAATCGATACGTCCAGTGGCATGAGCTTCTTGAATGATCAGTTCATCATATACGGAGGCGGGGGCCTCATTCACCTTCCAGCGGCAGATTACAACGGAGGGGTGATGGAATACCTTGAGGACATTTGCACACTATCGCGCTGGATGGTGTCGTGGGGAGTTGGTCATAATATTCACCACATCCGGGAGATAGAGTACCCGAAATCATTTGTAACGAAGTTCGCACTTCATGGCGTGAGGGATATGTATCAGGCCCTGCCCTGGGTTCCCTGTGCCAGTTGCATGAGCCATTTATTTGATTGGGAGTATCCCATAACCAGGAAAATCATGGCTGCAGGCCACCATCTTGATTCCTATGAAAGCCTGGATGGCTTGCCAAAAATGGAGCATACCCAAGTAACGCCAGCCGAGGCCGTGAAGGAACTTGCGTCGGCAGAAACAGTCATAACCAACTCGTATCATGGCGCCTACTGGGCGGCCCTGCTTGGCAGAAAGGTGATTGTTTTCGATCCGATGTCGTCAAAGTTTTTTGCCATGCCATCCAGTATCGTCATTGCGTCACCGACTACGTGGATGACGAAGATTCCCCACGAAAACAAGATTTTGCTTGATCTATGCAGGAGAGTAAACACTGAATATTACAACAAGGTTTTAGGCTTTTTAGAGGAGGTAAAAAATGAAAGATAAACTGATACTTGGATGCGGGATTGGAAGATGCGGGACTAGCTTTTTGTCCTACTTCATGTTTCTGAATCCACGTATTGCCGTATGGGACGGCCCCGGTATGGGGGAATTGTTCGAACGGATAAACAGGTCTCAGGGGAAGCTACTCCTTTCGGACCTTCATTCCGTGTGGGGCGATGAATATCAAGAGTCCACTCATGGCAACACATGGTACGGTGCCAGCCAGTTCGAAGCGTACTACAATAAACGGATCAAGGAGCGACGGGACGGGGATACATATTTCATATCCCACGTCATGGGGGAAAGATGGTATTCGGTTTATAGGGACAGCTTCGACTGCGACCTCTTCGTGATCTATTGCGGCCGGGATATGGTCGAGCATTACCGGTCTTTCAAGAAATGGTACTACGTTGAGGGATGGAATGCGGAGGCCTACCTGGATCGAATCAGGGGATCCCTGATTGAAATGGACAAAATCCTCAGTGCCGGCATCCCCGTAACGGCCATTAATGTGGCCGACTACACGTTGCCGGATCTAAGGAAGAGAATGGGCAACGTCATGAAAAAGGTCGGCCTGTCTCTCAGTGCGGAGCAGACAAACTTCATGAGGTACAGAAGGAAGCTTGGTCCCTCGAAACCTGATGTCAATCACCAGGCCGACGATGAGCTTTTTTCCGAGTTGAAAAAGGTTAAGGACTTTGAGGTATTGAAGGCAAAATACGATGCTCTGAGGACCAAATATGAAGCCTGACATTACATTGATCTTTCCGTCGAGCCCGTTTCTCTTGAATCAGGCGGTGTTCCCTCCGCTGGGAATACTGTACCTGTCGGCCTATCTCAAGGCGCACGGCCTGTCCGTCCAGTGTCTTGATATGGGCCTTGGACATACACCAGACATGGCCGAGTCTGAAACAATAGGAATTTCGCTGACAACCCCGCAGAGATTCGAGGCGTTTAGGTTGGCGAAGCATTTCAAGAGTCAAGGGAAGAGAACTATTGCTGGTGGCCCTCACGCAACCCATATGGCATGGGAGTGTCATGAGAATGGGTTTGATTACGTCATTCCGGGCTACGCTGAAAGGCTGCTGACGGAGTTTCTTTCGGTTGATAGCACACCGATCGATGTTTACCCTGACCGCTATGCGCTGCCCATAGGCGATTACCGCTACGAGATTGACGGTAAACCGGCTACACCGATCATGACGTCACGCGGATGTCCCTACCATTGCAGTTATTGCGGGAAGATTAATAGCGAATTTTACCTTCAGAGCGCCGAAAGAACCGTTGCTGAGATCAACCAGATCTATGACAAATTCGGGTTTGAGGCCTTCATGATTTATGACGACGTGTTCATTGCCAGCAAAAAGCGGTTGGCCAAGATGGTCAACATGATCGGGGATAGAAGATACACGTTCCGGTCGTTTGCCAGGAGCAACCTTCTGGATGACAAGACGTGTTCGATGCTCAAAAAGCTGGGGATGGTAGAGGTCGGCATTGGGATTGAGAGTGGATCCGACGAGGTGCTGCAGCTTAACATGAAGGGAACGACGCGCAAGATGAATACGAGGGCCGTGGAGAGGCTCCACAGGCACGGAATCAGGGCCAAAGCCTTTCTGATTGTGGGTCTCCCAGGGGAAACCACGGAAACGATCACCGAAACCGCGGACTGGATCGAAGAGGCTCAACCCGATGATATTGACATTTCAGTATTTCAGCCGATGCCGGGCTCACGGATATTCGCAGAACCCGAGAAGTGGGGGATCCATTTTACGTACAATGGAAAACCAGGATGGTACAAGGGGACCCCCGGGATGTACGAAGCGAATGTGTATGTAGGCGATCTGACCGGAGAAGAGATTGTCCAGTGGAGGGACCTGCTGGAAAAAGAATTCAAGAAACCGGAGTTATTGAGATGATAAGGTGGTTTTGTAATCATTGTGGTCATGAAAATATCGAAAAGGGTGAAAGCCCTGCCAAAGATGCCGAGTGCAAGAATTGCCATCAACCGATAGGCGACGTAATGCGCGTGTTTTGGTGGTACAGGCCGAACGAACCTGATCCAAGGTTTACGACGGGTAACGTAAGTTATTTTCAGGAACGACAAAATGCTGACCCTTTTTGTTGTTAAAAGTTGCGCTGACGAGAAAGATCCAGGTCCGACAGTGAGTTCATTCGATGGTCTGGTGAATGAAATCTATTTCGTTCCCAACATCCAGGCAATCAATGAACATACCGTGAAGAACGAATGGTACGCCGTGATTCATGACGATGAGCATATTGACGAACCGCTCATGGAAGGCCTCAAGGTCTTTATCAAAGAGAGCCCGGCCGATGCCTTGGTACTGCTGAAGAAGGACGGCGACGGTAAATATTCCAGGTGTCCGAGGTTGTTCAGGCGAAACGTAATAATCAGGAAGGATACCCTGTTGCCGGATCAGGTAGGAGTAACTTTCGATACCGTATTGAATGGGTTTGTCCATGATAACAGTCACGTTTGACCAGAAAGATTTATCCAGGTGGCTGTCTGCTTTGATGAAAGTCGAAGCGTCTGCAAGGACCTTTGGCTTGGATGAAATGCAGAGACGGTGTGCCATAGACTATTACCAACTCGTGGTGAAGAATATTTTTAAGAGGCACTTCCCGAGGCCGGCATATAGCAAGCGCTATCGGAGCTGGAAGTATGAGTATGGCTGGATGGGATACCCGTCCCCCTGGAGATTGAGGGGTGATTTGGTGAACAGCCTGAGGGCATTCAAGAACCCAAGGGGCGGTTGGATTGGCGGTGTACCATTTGGAGCAACTGACTCAGGCGGAAAATCGTGGTTCGGGAAAGGACGCAAGGGCCCGGTAGCAGGTAGCAAGAAAATTGCAATGTACGGATCCGTTGAAGAGGCCAGGCGACCGATCTTTAAGCCTTCCGCCGAAGAATACGCTGGCGCTGGATGGAAAAAGAGAGGGCTGGAAGCGGTTGCCGAAATGAGAAAGGCTTGGAGGTGATATGCAGGTACTTGAAATAGCCCCGAAGGACATCCACGTTACAATTGATCTGTCCGCTACTGAGGTAAGGGCATTGGAGATGGCCATAGGTAATGCCAAGATTGATTATGACGGGAAAGAGCACCCCGAAATGGTGGGGGCTGTTAAGGTCATAAAGGATTTTTTCAGCCTACTGAAAGAGGTGTCGGATGGATTACCTAAGCATCCAACAGCGTAAGGCTGCCCTGGACGATCTTATCTATCGGGAGGTCCGGCGTTTTGAAAAGGATACCGGTGAAGTCGTGTCAGAAGTTCGTGTGACCCATTTAGACAACAGGTGTACCAGCGTTTCTGTCCACACGCAATTATGGTCATTAGGAGAACAATATCGTGACAGATCTTGATGCTACTGCAAAAAAGGCGAACGTTAAGGATAGTTTGAAAAAGTATTTTGTTGATAACCTTGAGACAACAGAAGGCCTGAACCTTACGTTCGATAAGTACCTCTCAACCCCGAAGGTGCAGGGGCATGAGGTTGATAGATGGGTGGGCTTGAGGTTTGGCAGCACAGAAATGAGTGTCATGGGGCATCAAATGCTCGATATTTATAACTGTACCAGGTCGGACGCGGAGGGATTCAAGCTGGCTCAGCAACGTGACAAGATCTTTAAATATTTGACAGACAGTTCTCAGACAGACGGAATGGCCAGGATACCTTTTTACAGAAGCCGGGCGGATGGAAACTGGACGCTTTTGGCTGGAGGATTTGTTGTCCAGAAGCCTGTTATTGAATCTGACGAGATCGACGCGGACGATGGGACCAAATTTCAAATTTTGACAGTAACCCTAAGATTTTCAAGCAAGGTGTAAAAAATGGGAGATGAAGAACAAAACTATTCAGTGATTGTTGTGAATTGCCAAAAGTGTGGACTCCCGCTTATCCAGCGGTTGCCGAACGGCTTGTGGAAATTCAAGTGGGGCATTGCCAAGCAGTTCAATTCGGACACGGGTAAGGTATCCGTAGATCCAGAGGCATGGGCCCCAATTGAGATGCTTATCAAGGGCAGTATCAGGATGAAGTGTTTTAGAAAAAAGTGTGCCCACTGGAACGATCTGTTTTTTATGCCAAACCCGAAAGACGGGATCACCGAGGGCATCGCAAAAGATGCGACTGCGATAAGTGTTTTGTCGGACAAAATTGCTAAGATAGCAAAGCAAATCGTCGATCAATCAGCGTTACGCTGACCCTTTCAATCGGTCTATCCGAAAAATAGCCTTTCAATCGGTCTATCCGAAAAAACTCCGACAATATTTTTTCGAAGAAATCGTGTGTGGATTTTAATCCACAGAAAGGAGGTGCCACATGGCACGTTATGGACCGATTGCAACTGATACCAGCACTGTAGCCCTTGGCCTTGCCCAGGTCCGTGTTGGTAGCTCATCTGATTACATCACTTCTCCCGGGGCGGCCCTCAGCTCTACGGATTCCATTGGTTCCCTTGCGAATACCAAATTCACGGGGAATACCGACTGGTACAAGCTGGAGGGTGGATTCCCTCTGATCGAGGAATTTACGACCCCGATCCGAGAGGGCGCCATGCTTGAGTGCGCGTTCAGGGAAATCACACCTGAAAACCTGTCGATTGCCCACGGAATAGACGTGAGCAGCGGGTCGTATGAGGTGCATTCCGGTGAAGTGGTGCTCGGTGGAAGAACCGCGCCCGAGTATGTTCGGATGGAGGCGGTTTACACGTACCCCAATGGGAGCAACACCATGACCATCATCTTCCCGAGGGCTCAGGTATCCGCGAATGTGGAGATCGACCTGCAGGCTGAAGATGCGGCCGCTGTTCCCATCACCTTTGAATCCAAAAACGCTTCGAGCGATGTGTCTGGCGGAGACGCCGTTTGGGACGATAAACCCCTCGGTCATATCATCTGGGCGTAAAACCAATCTGCGGGGCCTTAACCGGCCCCGCTAGAAAAAAGGAGAATGAAAATGTCGGAGCAAGAAAGATTAAATCCACAGGTTGCGGAAATCGATGTCGGTATCCGCAACCTACGGAAAGTCAAAGTGTACCCGTTGTCCATGGCAGACGAAATGAAAATGACAAAGATGATCAGCGATTCCATAAAGGAACGGTTTGGTGGCGAAGTAGAAGCTGAAAATATCACAATGATTGAGATGGTTGACTTCATTCTCGATATGCTGAAGGAGAACTTGCCGAAAATCCTTACGCTATCAACAGATGAGGATGGCGATGACCTCATGGGCGAATTGTCCAACCTTCAGGCGGCTGAAATAGCAGAGAAAATTTATGAAACGAATTTTGAACAAGTAACAAAAAACTTCAAGAGCCTCTTCGGGAAAATCACGAGTCTATTTCTTTCGGGGAGGCCGTCACCGCCGTCTGTGAGCGATACGCCGGATACCGGCTCGACGACTTCTACAGAAAATCCTGGAGAGAAGGAGGCGCCACCCTCGGACAGCTGATTGCCATGTTTGAGCATTCGGAAAAGCGGCTTGGGGACATGATGAAATTTCAGGCGGCGATCCATGGTGCTGAGATTAACGATGATGAGCTTTTCGACGGGGGCAGGACTACCGAATCCGAAACGGTCAAGCCAAGGAAGGACAAGGGAAGTGGCATATTCAAGTTTGGCGATCCCGCAGATTATGAGCATCTGCCGATGGAGGAGCGCGAAAGGTTAACGCAGCAGATGATGGGCCAGCACAAAAGATGGGAAAAGTATAAAAAGCCCATGGGGAGAGGGGTAGGAAATGGCTGATGACAGTATGTTGACTCTTGGGACGTTGTTTAAGGGTAAAATTGATTCTACCTTTATGACGGCAACTCGCCGGTTGAGCACTCTCATCACTGAGCTTAACAAATCTATGGCTGGCCTTACGAAAACGACGGGCATAACCACGTCTGCCATGAAATCCCTCGGCAGCGAAACAACTTCCTACCAAAAAGTGATGGGCAATGCCGTTGAGGAACAGAGTAAATACCGTCAAGGGCTCGCCAGGATGACCGAGCTTTTCGGAAAACAGGGAACGGCTCTCAAATTAGCGAAGCAAGCCACTGACAAGGCGGAAAAGAGCATCCAATCCCATGCGGCTGCAATTCGCAATAATAATGTCCTTGGCGAACGCGCCAATGTAATCGCCAACCTGTATGCCAAAAACGCGGACAGGGCTGCACTGGCCAACCTTCAAAGATTTGCTGCTGAAAATAAAGTTTCAAAGTCTGTCTCAAGCGTTTCAACTCAAACTGCCAATGCTACCATGGCAACCAAAAAAGCATCGACAGAGTACCAGGGTTTCAATAAGCAACTTTCAAGGATTCACGGTGGACTTGAACGAGTTAAGGCCGCCTTTAAAGTCACTGCAAGTTACGGCATTGCTGCAACAGCAATTTATAGCGTGATAAGTGCTTTTAAGACCGGTGCTCAAGCCATTGTTGATTACGATCAATCACTGAAAAACCTTCAAGCAATTACTGGTGCCACTGACGCTGAAGTTCTTGCCATGGGGACCACCATAAAAAACGTAGCAAGGACAACTAAATTTTCAACATCAGAAGTTGCAGAGGGGATGGTTCTATTGGGCCAGGCAGGGTTTAACGCTGGCGAATCGATGAATGCCATGCAGGCAACCGCCGATCTCGCAACCGGAACCTTGTCTGATATGAAACTTACCACAGACCTTCTCACGACAACCATTAGGGCGTTCAGCCTTAATACGATTGAGTCCGGGCGTGTTGCCGATGTCATGGCCAATGCCATTAATAAATCCAAGCTCACCATTGACAAGTTAAGAATATCTTTTAACTACATAGGCGCTACGGCTGCACAGGCTGGACTGGCACTTGAAGAAACGGCTGCGTCTATGATGGTATTAGCCAATAATGGCTTACGGGCAAGTACGATTGGTACTGGAATGAGGCAGGTGTTGTCACGGCTATTAAGCCCAAATAAGAAACTTCGTGAAGCATATGAATCCCATGGTATTGCATTAGATCAAATAAATCCCAAAACGGTTGGATATCAAACCGCCCTTAAAAACCTTGCCTCTATTCTCTTTAATACGGAGACAAAAAGCGTAAATATGACAAAAGCCTTTGAACTGTTCGGGCTTAGAGGCGCACAGGCCGCCGCCATTTTAGTAAAGGGGTTTATGTCAGGGGAATTCAACTCTGCCCTAAAAAATGTGTTTCAGGTTGGAACCGCCGCAAGCATGGCTGCTACACAGGCTGAAGGGTTAGGAGTTAAATTCAAGAACCTTGCAGATAGAGCCAAATTAGTCGCCGTTGAGTTTGGAGATGCAGGCGTAACTGGCATAATGAATACGTTTCTTGATGTACTCAAAGGTATCACTATTGGCTTGGAGACATTTGCGTCAAGCACGATAGGTGCTGTGATTGTAAAAGTTACATTACTGACGAGTGCTTTTGCTGCCCTTTCTGGAGTGTTTAAAATCTTAAGAAGTGCGATAGTAAGCCTTACGGTTGTTCGCATGGCTGTGTCCAATTTCGAACTTCTTACAACTGGTACGGCAGCGTTTACATCTGTTCTGACGGGGAAATTGATACCGGGAGTTGCTGGCCTTACCGGAGTAATTGGTAAATTGCGGGCGGCCCTTACTGTGCTGTGGGCTATGATAATGTCTCACCCAATTTTGGCATTAGTCGCAGGGGTTGCTACATTGCTTCTGGCCCTCAATGAGTGGATAGGCCAAAACGCAAAAATAGCCAAACAGCTGGAGGTTCAATCTGTAGAACTTGGAAAAGCGTCAGAGAGTATAGGCCTTTATGCAAAGTCCTTGGCTGCGTTAGAAAAAGGTTCAGACGCATATAACGCAACGCTTCAACGATTTATAAACGCTCATCCGGAAGCTACGAAAGAAATAATGCGAATGACGGGAGCTGTTGATCTTTCAACTCTATCCGTTGAGCAACTTACGCGAGCAATGAAGGCTCTCGCAACTTCAAGGGCTTGGGATTCTTTTAAAAAAGCAGGCGAAGCTGTAGAGCAATTCAAAAAGTCGTTGGAGCGCGAAACATTTATGTGGTTTGCAAGGTGGCTTGTTGCGTCTGCCGAAACTGCATCTGAATTTGAAGCAAAACTAAGAGGCCTTAATGATGCCCAAATGCAACAGATCCAATCCCTAAAACAACTTGTAACTCTCGGGGCAATAACCTTAGAGGATGCGCTAAAAAGGATTGATACCCTTGGATTGGAGGTGAATGCAGCAAAACAAGCTAAAGAAGCGTTTAAGCAATATTTTGAGCAGATGAAGCTGTCATCTAAGGACGCTGCAGATGCCGTAAAAATATCATGGGAGGATCTTCCATCAAAGTTTAAGGAGCTTTACGATAAGCTTGATGCAGCAAGAAGATCGGATATGGTTAAGGCTATCGCAGGCATAAACAAGAAGATCGCAGCTCATAGAAAAATGTGTAAGGACATGGGGCTTGGGTATGCAGATACGGAAGCTCAAATAGCTGCAATACGTGAAAAGGGTTACCAGAAATTTGTAGAAGACTTGGACAAGAAAACAAAGGAGGAAAAAAAGGCAGCCAAAGAGCGTGTAAAGAATGAAAAGTGGGTATGGGACCAGATCCATGAATTGGATGAAAAAAAGGAGGAACTCGATAAGTCCAGGCGTCAAAGGTATATGAAGGATGACAAAAAGCTCAAAGACGATATTGTTGAAGCCGAGAAAGAGTTGAACGATGCGCTCGATGCCCTTGATAAGGCTCAGGGAGAAGAACAGACGCGAAGGGCCAGGGAGCGTGTTGAGAGGGCAATCAAGGAATGGGATAAGATCAGGGATGCAGCTCAATCTGCAAATGAAAGTATTAGAAAAGACTCAGCCAAGACCGCAACCGCTATTTCAAGTATGTGGAACGCTTCGTCTGAGAGCGTGCAGGAGTCTGGCAAGGTCACTATGAAAATTACCAGCACCGTTGCAGACGATGCTACCAGAAAGCACAAGAAGGCTGCGAATGCTTATAAAGATGCTTGGGATGAGGCTTATGACAGGGTGAAGAAGAAGTTGGAGGAGTTTGCAAAGAAAATTGGAGAGACAGATGCGGCAGCAACCAAGAAAAAGGATTATAATATTAGCACGGAGAGTGCTCAACAAAGTGTTAAAGCAATAAAGGAACAAGTAGATGGGTTAACCGAAAGGGTGACGAAATCCCACCAGTTAAACCTCAATCCGTGGCCTTTCATCCAAGCGGTTTCTCTTGCGATAGATTATGTTGATAGACTTATTAGACGAATTGCTGCAATACCCAGAAGTATCACTATTAAAGTGAATTACGAGGGTACGGGCTCAACGACAAAGCCTCTCACTGAAAAGATTAAAGAGATTAACGAGGCCATGAAATCGACCCAAGACCTGGCCGGAGAAGGCGCAGAGTTCTTGGTTGACTTTCAGGGTAAGGGGTCAACCCAAAAGCCGTTGACTGAAAAGTTCAAGGACATGGCGGCGGTTATCAAGAAATATGCTAACGATTGGAAGCTCGGTGCCCAAGAGCTTGCCGCTGCATTGACCAATATGTCTGAAGCCTTTGGTGAGAAAACTGAATATATGGTTATTGAATACAGTCACAATCTTCAAAAATATCGCAAGATTTACAAGGCTATTCTTAATGAGTGGACCGGTGACATTGAACGGTGGGCACTTGTAACGGCCCAAAAAGTAGGCGTAATAAGTGATACGCTTAATGCCTATCTAAGGCAGTCGAGGAATGCATTTTTTGGGAACAGGAGCACTGATATTTTTGTCCCTGATTGGGCTAAAGCTCAAACCGGAGGCCAGATCTCCGGCTACGGTGGCGGGGATACCGTACCAGCCATGCTGGAGCGTGGGGAGTACGTCATAAATAAGGACGCTGTCAGAGCGTATGGGACAGGCCTATTCGACTCTCTTAACTCAATGGTCGCAAGGTTTGCAAGCGGTGGTTCGGTGCAAAAGCTGGCAACTGGTGGCATAACAGGCGTTTTGCAAGGAATAAGCACACATGAATGGAAACCTAATGGCTGGGGCATGCGGCCAAAGTCTCAAAGCGATTATGCCAAAGAATGGTGGGAGTCGTTTAAGGAGTCAACAGAGACCGCGCAAGAGAATATTTTGGCATGGCTGATAGGTAACGCTCGCCTGTCTGGCGGACCGAAAAAAGAATACACCCTCAAAAATTATAAGAAAATGCTGGAACGGATGGAGGGGCTTGGCGTTACAGAGAAGCATCTTGAGAGTGTAATGAAGCATTGGGTGACGTATCTGGCAAAGCAAAGTCAGAATAAGTTCTTTTATTCTGGTGGAGGTCGAGTGGGACCTTCAGCCCGTAGATTTCAGTCCGGTGGACCGGTAACAGCAAGTGGCCCCACATACAACATCACGATAGCCCCACAGTTTATGACCGGAGACAAAAACAGCATAAAACAAGCCGCAGCGGCATTGAGAAGCGAGCTTGCGAATATTGACCATCGTTACGGAGCACACTAATGTCGCAAATAAAACTTTATACTCGGAACATTCTGGAAGATGGAACGGTAACGGTAACCGGTGACGCCGATACCGGGTACCCAGAATCAAGGCTGTACGATCGTGATATTTCATTTTTCTGGAAATACACTGCTGTTGGGGCAATCGAGATCCATGTTGACCAAGGGGCTACAACCAATGAATCCGTGGATGCATTGTTTATCCCGAAGCATAATTTTAGTGGAGAGGACATGACATGGCAGTACTCGGATGATGATGCTGGATGGACTCCCGCTGTGGCAGGATGGAACCAGGGAGACAATAACGCCATAGAGAAGCTTTTGTCTTCAGCGGTAACTGCAAGGTACTGGAAAATAACCGTGTCCTCCATGAGCAACCCTCAGTGTTCCGAGATCTTCATGAGCTACGGGTATGCTTTCAACTTTACATTTACGAATACTCCAGTATTCGGCGGCCAACCCAATGTCGTATGGACCGAAACAGTAGGAGGGCTTGAAAGGTCAACCAAGCTGGGGAATGAGCGTCGAACCAGGGCATACACGGTATTTCTGCGAGAAGCAGAGAGTGAGTTGACCAACTGGAGGGCGGCCATGGCTGATCTCGATGAATATTCCCTCCCGTTCTATTTTAAGGATCATGAGGCCAATTATTTCATGGCACGATTACTGGAACGCCCTCCAGAGCCGTACATGACCGAAGGGCATCTTGAGGTATCTATAAGCGTTATCGAGAAGCTGTAAGGAGGGGGAGATAATGTCCACACCATTTAGTTTCGCAACATTGTTGAAAAATTCTTACCACATTGGAATGGCCAAAACCGCTGCATTGGCCGGAAGTAGTACTCAGGCAGACTATTACCCGCAGTGGCAAGGAGAAGATATAACGAACCCGAGTGATCAAGCCTATTTTTTCGCAGTAATTGCTCCGGGACATACAGGCGTAACCTCAGAAATAGAATATTTCTTCAATGTTCTCTGGCAAGATATCGGTAACGTTGCTTCTGAACCGGATAGTTATATATGGGAAATAAAACCTTACGGTGGTGCTTGGGCAACATTCCTTGATGTTCCAAGTCCATCATTTACCATAGCTAATACGTCTTATCATAATGGTATTTACACAACGGCCGCGGCACTTCCTGCGCTACTTAGGCTGTCTGTTACAGCGGCAGCAGGCACAGTTGCTGCACGAATAGGTGGCGATTATATCTGTTCAGTTAACTGTTTTGGAACGATATCATGAAAAACCTGGTAACATCTTTCAATGAAAACGCCATTGACAGATCTCGTGTTTCGCCTATCAATCTATTTAAGGTCGAATTGACGGGCCTGACCCTCTCTCTTTGTGACCGAGGGTGGGGAACTGGTGAGAGTTACTGCCGATATGACGCTCAGTTGTATGAACCCCTTGTCGTGTCCTGGGAAGATAACATGGGGGACATCAACCCGTCAAGCTTGATCACATCCCCTGGGAGCATGACAATTGTTCTCGACAACAATATGACCGTTGGAGGCCAAGATAACATTGCAAAGCTGGCTACGGTCTATGACTTCTATTATGCAACCGTTACACATTCGTTGATATTCGAGGAAGCTCAAACGCCAAGGCTGCTTGCGGAGGATGGTGGATTTATTCTTCTTGAGTCTGGAGAATATCTACTGCTTGAAAGTGGCCAGAAAAAGATTGATCTGTTCAAGGGCAGCATAGAGGAGGTTCAAAACCTTTTATCTTCTCAAGTCACACTGACCTGCTCTGGATATGAACTACAGATTCTCAACAAGTTTTCTCACGAAATAATAGATGAAACCAACTTTCCTTATGCGGACCCGGATGCCATTGGCAAGATGTTACCGCTGACCTGGGGTCGCGTTAGAAAAGTTCCGTTTAGGCCCATAGACGTTGGAGGGCTATCGACGTTATCCGCAGACCTGACTGCTTCAGCCACGTCTGTCCAAATTTCAGACACAACAAAATTCTCCGATTCAGGGACGATCCTCATTGATTCAGAGGAGATCCCATACACCAATAAGAGCGAGGGTACATTATGGGGGCTTACAAGACCGTCTGGAGCAGTAGTCCATAATAAGGGTGCCATGGTTGGAGAAGTCAAGTCAGAGTATGTTTATGCCATAGGCAACGCAATAAACGCTTTTAAAGCTGTTTACGTTGAGAACATAAAGCAAGACGAATCGTTATATACTGTGTACACAGGGCAGTCTGGGGATGAACACGGGACGTACACCGGAAGGGCTGTAATTGCATTCAGTGAATGGCCACAGATTAAACGAGAGGTGAACCTGACCACTGCCGCAGACTATGATATGTTCCGCGAGGCAACGAATGTTCCAATAGGAAGGGTTAAGTCGCTAGACCACAATGGCCTTATCCTGGATTATGATGATTCCACAACGATAACATTTCAGTCTGAACCTTCCGGCAACCACTCAAATATTTACGTAGAATACGAGTTTGAGTTCAGGCATTTTGGAACGGTATCTGAAAACTGGGATTTCTATCTTGACGGCACCCTTATCGCCAGTTGGCAGGACGAAGAGTTCACGCAGTTTGTGACATCTCCATTACGAGTTGCCAAAAGCTCATGGCCTGTTTCAGCCACAAAGACCACAACCTACCGAGGGGCCGGGATGAACGGAACGGCCTTTATGGTCACGTCTGCAAAGGTGTACGCTGATTCGGACGAAGACGATTTGCATATAAGAGGATCTGGAATTACCAAAGATTCCAGCAATGTCCCGCTTGGTGCAATTACATCTGAGACTGCCGTTGGAACAGGAACAAGCTTGACATTCCCCGCGGCACCAGATGGAAACCTGTCTGACGTTGAAATATCAATAAGTTGGGAACTGGAAACCTGGGGGGATTGGATCTTACCGGGTAACCAGGCATTCCATGTATCCATCGATGATATCAATGTGGCTTGTATTAACGAAGACGGAACTATCACGGCCCTCATGCCGTCCACCTTCACGGTTCTCAAAAGTTCATGGCAGACATCCATTACGAAAACAGCGTCAATACTTGATTCCTTTAGGCAGGGATTCGCCCTTACTATAACGTCGGCTACACAGTCCTGCCATACGGACGATTACTCAGAGGTTGTTAATCTATCCGGGAACTCCATGGCTGATTCTATCATTGGAGGAGAGGTTTCCGCAGACCTTTATGGGTATCAGGATGATTCAGACGGTACCTATACGGGCACACCGGATCAGCTTATTGAAAGACCCAACAGAATCCTAAAGCATCTTCTCATGGAACATTGTTCCTCCACGTCTGGAGAGATCCATTCACCTTCGCATGGTGCTGTAGAAGCGTTCTTCGAGCAGCAGGATTATAAGTTGGGGGTAGTCATAACAGAAAGGCCAAATGTCCCAGACGTTATATCGGAGATTGCGTTTGAATCAAAATGTATCCAGTTCTGGGAGGCTGGAGAACATCATCTCGTTCATGTGCCATCGGGTGAAATACCAATAGATAAAACATTGACCAAGCAGCATGTTGACAAGGATAGCCCAAGCATTGAGTTTACCCCGAGGATTGATCTACTGAATACATTTAACGCCAAGTATGATCTTGATTGGGCGAACAATGAGTTCTTAACATCTGTTGTCGATTTAGACGAAATAAGCGTTGGTAAATATGGGACCCTCGAAAAAAATGTTGCAGAGTATCCTTATGTCAGTGGACAGAATATGGCAACGGATATTTTGAGATGGCAGAAAGATTGTTGTTCCGAGGTTAGACTGATTGCTGAATTTCAAGGAGGATATCCCCTTTCCGAGCTTGAGCGCGGTGATGTAATCGCTTTCGATGTTGACAATTATCCAGAGCTTGATACTGCTTTGGGCAAGATCGTCCCATCTACCAAAAAGTTTAGAGTTTTAGGAGTTAAGAATACGAGTACAACGAAAACTATTAAAGCGTTGGAAACGATCTCATAGGAGGTAAAACATGAAAAAGGTATCCTTTCTTTCAATCTTTTGGATGATTGCTTTCGTAGGGTGTGCATATGCAGACTCCACTATCAGCAATCTGGATGAACTGACCGCAGCAGATTCCGCAGACGAAATGATTATCGTTGATGATTCCGCTGGAGCCACAAAAAAGATCACCAAGGCAAACTTGTTTGCATCTCCAGATCCTATAGGGAGCACTACGCCAAGCACTGGAGCTTTTACGACAGTCGGTATCGGGACAACGACCGTCCCTCACGGTGGAGTAGGTGCTGCTAAGCTGGCAATTGATGGAGCCTCTCCTCAAAACATACAGATATCAACCACCACTGATGATTATCCAATATTCCAATTTCGGGCATCTGCTCACGACGGTGCATCAATAGGCTTGGATTGTTATTTTGATGGATCATGGAAATCATCTGATGCTGGATCGAACTTTCTTCTTTTAAAGGCAAGCGATACGTTTACCACTTATTACGATTCCGGTGTAGCGCAAGGTGGGGCGGTCACATGGAACACGGGTATTTCGCTTGATACATCAGGGAAGTTAGGCATTGGAACGTCCACGGTCCCCCACGGCGGGGTAGGTGCTGCTCAAGTTGCTATTGACGGGGCAACACCATTTCTGCAAATAACAACCACAGCGGATAATTACCCGGTCTTAGGTTTTCGTCCGGCAGCCCACGATGCCGTTGGATTATTGTTTGACTGTTATCATGATGGTGCGTGGAAATCGTCTGATGCTGGATCGAACTTTCTATTACTGAAAAGTAGTGATTTGTTAACTTTCTACTATGATGCAGCAGTGGCCCAAGGGGGCGCAATAGGATGGAACACGGGAATTACACTGAATGCATCGGGGATTGTATTTATGCCAGCCGTGGCGGTCCATGATTTAGCGGGTGACGATAACGAAACAGCCCTTTATATCGACCCTGACGATGGGGAGATGGGGTACAATTCCTCTATCGCTGCATCAAAAATCAATATCCAAAATCTCACAGACTCAAGTTGGATTTATGCCCTAACACCCCGTAAATATAATCGACGTGTCAAATTATCAGACGCACACTGGGACGAATCGGGCGAAGTCAGAAAGTTTGTCCCCGCAAAATACTCTAATACGGAGTTCACCCAGGCTACCGAAATGGGTCTGATTGCAGAAGAGGTCTATGGGGTCAAACCGGAATTGACGTTCTCAGTGGACGGGAAATTGATGGGTGTGAACCTTGAAAAACTCATTGTACCCATATTGGTAGAAATGCAAAAGCTGAAGGCTGAAATCGAACAACTAAAAGCACAGAAGTAAAAGAGAGGTAACCACGAGGTCTTTTGTATGGACGGGGTAAAATGGCGGGGAAAAGAGGAGGTCTCTCATGTCTCATATCGATCCCACACTAATTGAAGCTGGATTGGTTCTCGGAAGTTTTATAGGCGGTGCCTTGGGAGGTATTTTGGGGGGGTACAAACTGTCTGCCAGAAAAAATAATGGAAGGGTTCATGCCTCTTCAGAACTCACGCTTGTACGAAATGAGATAGAGGGATTAAGGAAAGCCATTGAGAATATCCCGGTTATTGAAAGGTCGAAAAAAACCTCCGGTGCCTTACACATATCAGAGGAAGGCCTTCAAAAGCATGACGATCTAAGAACCCTCTTGACCGAAAAGTATATAACAATAGACACGCATACCCTGCTTTGCGAAAGAACGGCTGCCAAGTTTGAAAAGGGCATTGCTGACGCCCTGAAAAATAATAATACGGAACTGCTCAAAATTCTAAAGGATAATGGTGTTGTCCCCCAATGAGCACCAAGGAAATCGAACAAAAAGAGGCTGAGAACGGGACGCTTTCCATACAGCACATCCTTCGTAACGGGCTTTATTCGATGCGCAAGACTCTGAATGACGCCAGGAAAGCCATTGATGAAACGGATCAACGGGTCGAGTGCATGATGGAAAGCCTTCAGCTACTGGTAGATGAGGAAAGGAGGCGCCGGGGAATTGGTACCGATCAAGAAGGCCAAGGAACCGAGGTCTGAATCGGTCAAGTGCCAATGTGGTGGTACTTATCGCCAGGTGTATGCTGTATCCGGAACTCTTTATGAGTGTGATCAGTGCGGCGACCGGATCCAGACCCTGGCCGAAGTGCGAAAAGGAAAAACTCCGGATATGATTTGGTTTGGATGACACACGGTAACAACCCAAACTGTGCTCCCGCCAGTGAATGACGCCCACGATGACGGTGGGGGAAGGTGAGAAACGGGGAGCACAACAACGAAAGGAGAAAGAGCAATGGGATTTTCATCAATGTTTAAATATTTCGGGCTTGCGATGGAAGTGGCAGAAGAGGCCGCTGAAGTGCTGGTAAAGGTTAAGGGGGTAACCGCAGATGATTCCCCTGGTGGCGAGGAAATCACGGATGAAGAGATGAAAGCTCTCGTCGAGTCTCTTGACGAAAATTTTTCGAACGTCGTGACGACGATCTGTAGGGAATGCGGGCTTCCTGTTAAATCCGTTTCCGTAAAAGTTGACATGGAATGACATGATTTGACATGGAATGGATCGCCCTAAATTGGTGGTGGATTTCGCCCATTGCAATACCAATCGTATTGGGTGGGCTGAAGTACACCGCCAAGAAAACAAAATGGGTGTGGGATGACAAGGTAATTACCCTACTCGCTGGTGTATGGGATATGTCCAGAGGTTTGCAGCCAAGAAATATCACAGGTAAAAAATGAAGCTTCCCGAAATCAATGAAATCGTTACGACCGACCATGCCCTTGAATTGTGCCGACACTTTGGTCTGGATTACCTAGTGGACCGAATCGAGGCTGATCCAGATCAATTCAAGAGCTGGAAATTTGACGGCTGTTCGTGCCTGCCCGATAAGGTGATGGGCCTGTTTACCGGTTGCGATTGGCGGGATATCACTTATAAGTGCTGCCTACCGCATGACCTGTGCTATGCCTATGGTGATCCGGGAAACGACGCCGAACGCGAACGGGTCGATAAGCAGTTTTGTGCCGATCTGATTGCCAAGGCAAAGATGATCCCTTGCATCGCCAATACGTTTATGATGGCTGTTCGTTATGGCGGGGCTGAAGAATTTGGCCTGTCGTTTTCCTGGGGCTTTGCAAGATAGGGCGCGATCTGGGGGGATCGGTCAGTCACCGAGCCCCCCTATCGCCTATTGTTCGGTTAGCGCTGCGTCCATGTCCTGCAGGACGAGATCGAATTCGTCCGGGGGGACGTCATTGATTTCGGCGTACTTCCCCTTTCGTAAAACCTGGAGAAACTTTGCCTCGCCCAACTGCTCTTTGTATTGCAGCATTGCAGACTGGAACGCCGCTTTCATTCGGTTTTGCTGCTCTTTCTCTTTGAGCTTAGGGTCGTCCTCGTCTTCCCCATCATCCATGCCTTGGAACAGGTTGGATCCTATCTGTCCCTCGTTCTGGGGAGGCGGTTCTTCTTCGGTTTGAGGCGGTTCTGCCTGCCCGGTAGAGTCTTGGGGCGGTGGGGCGCTGGCACGAGGCTTATACCCGGGCTGGCCCTCGGCTCGATAACCCGCTCCCATGACACGGCGCCACTTGTCAAAGAAGAAATCTTTGTCCTCTGGGGATAGGCCATCAATCTCACCACGATGCTTCTCTTCCCATGCTTTCAGACCCGTTTTCTTGAGGCCTCCAATATCATCCTTCAGGGTTTTCTGCTCTTCTTGAGGCGGGGTAGATCCACCCTCCCCCTTTGGCGGATAGTTGGTTGCCTCCCATTCCTTAAACGCCTTCGTGAATGCCTGCGGATCTCCCAGCGCATCATCCATGATCTCGCTTTCCGCCCTGCCATACTCTTCCGTGCATGCAGAAATGAACTTGTCCACATGCTCCTTCGAAAGGTTCTCGGCCTGGATCAACTTGGAAAACTCTTCGCCCATATCCGGTGGCTGTGGGGGTTCGGTAAGGTCTGCAGGACCGCCTCCCAAGGCTCCACTTAGGAACGGGTTGAAGCCGCCCCCTGTCTGCCCCATATCAGTTTCATTGTCGAAGGAAACTGCCTTCATGAACTCGATTGATGCCGGGACCATCTTGGATGAATGCTTGAGCACGGTCTTTAGGTTCATATCCTCCGGCCATACCAGCCACGGAGAGTCCTCGTTTTTATATTTGATTGCGTTTTGGTACGCTTGGGACCGGTCACGTCTCTTGTGAATGTCATCGATGAACATGAATTCGGGGTGCTTGGTACCGTCCTTGAGGACCCACACACAATAAGCCCCGAATATTTCACCGCTGGCACCACTTTTTCTCTTTTCACGGTCGAGGTACCACGGCCTATGAATGATCTCCCGCTCGGTGCCATATTTAATGTCGAATTCATCGTTTTCGTAAACGTTGAACCCATACACGTCAGAAATGGTACCGGTTCGCCTGGCTAAATCGATCAGGCCCTGATAGCCTAACTGGAACTGGCATTCGAGAACCTTTTGCCATCTCCCCCCTATCTGCTTGTTGTTGTTGTACGGAATGAGATATGCCCGTCCCAGTACGGGTTCCGTTCCGAGCTGGGCCGCCTGCATTATCGCCCCAAAGATGCTCTCTCGGGTGCAATCGAGGATGCGCGGGTTTTTTAATGCCGTCGTAAACACGATCCTGAGCAACCGTTCTGCGTCCATCCATTTAGGCATGGCAGCCTCAAATTGTTTCTGTTTGGCGAACAGTTCCTCCCTCAACGAAATTGCCTTTTGCTGTACCACTGTTAGTTGCTGTGTTGCCATAAAATCTCCTTTCTATGCCCTCAACTTACTTTTCGGAACTTCCTTGATATCCAACCCAGGCTGTGGGTTCCTAAGCCCAGCATCCACAGCCTCTTGGATTTTCTTTGGGTCCGGGGAACACAAAACCCTATCAACCTTGTCTGGATTAGTGATCTCTGCAACCCATACCATTTCGATGCTCAAGCTGCTTCCTGATTCCGTGCGCGTTTGGAGTTTCTCTTTTTGTTCAACGGGTACCTGTGGAAGTGTAACCTTTTCGACGCCAGCCGCTTCTGCCTGAGCGTTAAGCTCCGCCTGCCTCTTTTCCGCAAGTCTTCTTTGTTTTTTCTCTTCTTCCCGTTTCTTCAATAATTTATTGTAGGCAAACGCCTCTGTTTTTTTCCGAAAAATGTCAACCGCTTCTTCCGCAGGCTGAGAGAACGCTTTTGCGAAAGAAATCAACTTCGTCCTATAATCGTTGTGCGGCCGGAGTTTTTTGTCCTTCAGGCTCGTAACGGCCTTCGATAGCGCCCTCGCCTGCCCCATCATCGTAACGGCTTCAGCATTGGTAGCATCGTCTACCACCTCAAAAGCTGTGGCAATTTCTTTCATGGCCAAAATCTTTTTGCGATATGGCTCAAACTCCCGCTTGGCCGCATCCACGTCAAACGGCCTGATCCTTACGGGAAGATCCTCCGGTTCCTTACTCTTGGATTGACCTGGTGCATAATTGAACGCCATCATACCTCCCTTCTGTGCCCTGGGTAACCTGCTGCAATACCATCTGTTCCTGGTCTTCCGGAACGTCGTTCATGCTTCGAAATCCAAGGGACCTCAGTTTCGTCTTATAGGACATTGGGTTTTGCCGGTACGCCTCCATCATATCATTGAGAAAGTAAAATCGTCGGTTCCAAGTCATGTCCAGTCATACCTTTCAGGGTTGATTGAAAAAATTATGCGCGATTAACGCCCCATAGAAAGCCGCCCAGTAGGCGATCCGGTTTTCCGTGAACTCATCGAATCTCGCTATTTTGCCCTCAGGGCTCAAGCGTAAGGCCCCTATGCGGTCAACCTTCGGGATCTTATACTTGGGGTCCTCCTTTAACAGGTTCTCGTATCCGGCCATCTGAGCGCCCCAGGGCTTGCGATGAAGGGCGGCCGGCGTCTTCCAGTCTGGAAGAATGATCCCCCCAAGTTTATTGGACCTGATGCAAAGATCGGGATGCCCACAGTAACAGAGATCGTGATCCTCCAGCTCCTGCTCGACCAGAATCACATCGTCAACGAACATCTCGATCCACAGCCTTGCGGACTCAACGTATCCGGCATATTCCGCAGGTGGAGAAGGCGCCCACTTTCCCAGTAGGATGGCCGCGTTATGGGCATGTACGATCCTTCCCCTCTCCGCGGCCTTCTCCAAATTCCATGGGGGGACCTGGTCATACCCAGAATACGGAGATAGGATCTGCGTGACCGACGGATAGTCACTATCCTTGTGGTACTTTCCTGACATTCTCTCCGTAAACCTTCTTGATGCTGCTATGGAAATGGGATCCGATCGAGGGGGCTCCCCGCAAAACCTCATATTCCTCAACCGGTACGTCCGGGTATTCATAATCATTCGACCCTTTATGGAATCGAATCCTTAGGGTGCGAGTTTCTTGGTCGTATCCAATATGGCTGATCATACTGGACTCGACTGACTTCATGTGGATCATGGTTGCCTCCTTTCTTGGTTTTTGAGGCCTTATTATGCACTTTTATTTGTGACTGTCAAGCACTTTTTTGTGTCGGGCACAAAAAAACCAGGAAACCGATGGGTGCCTGGCTCTTTGTGAAAACAGGAGAATTGGTTCGGTTATTTTTTAGGGGATTGGTGGCAACGGCGGGGATTGTTCGATGTTTAGGAGGCGCTTTCCTGTACCATTTTTTTTCGGGGTCCCTTACCTATGCCCAATTTCAATACGGCATACTCAAGGCATCTCTGAAGAAACCCAAGGTCCTTATCGTCCCCATCGTTTGCCACGAGATTTGCGGTTAAGATTACCTGCTCCAGATACGGAAATCGTTGCCGTGCGGCCTCTTCAAGGCCGATGGCATGATACGCCTGCCCCATGCTCGGGCAGCCCAGCAATAGGTCAGGTAAGGTGATTTGCGGGTATGCGTTCATGATACTTTCCAGGTCCTCCAGGGTGATCGGCGTAGTCCCCACTTCCTTTTTTGTATAGCCCGTTCTCTGAAGCCCCATGGCCGCGGCAAAATCGTCTTGGTTGACCTTTAACACTTTTCGAATGCGGTACAGGTTCTTCCTTACGCATTGCGGCAAATTTGCTTTATCTTGCATGGTTACGTCCTCCGTCAAATTATTCAACATTTTTTTACTGGGGCCACATTTTGTGCTTGACAGGCCCATTTTTTTAAATTATGATCCTTTTCCATGAAACTAAGAGCCTCACGACACAAACGAGATCGACCTACCGCGGTGTGGATGCGGGATGCCCGGCGAAGACTGGGGCTTACCCAACAGGAACTCGCGGATAGGGTGGGAAAGAAACGAGATAATATTGCAAAATATGAGACGGGGGCAAGCAACGCACCGGGTGAGGTTGTTATCGCCGTCGAAAAGCTTTTAAAGCTCGATCTCCATATTTAACAAGTCCACGCAATACTATCTTATCTTCGACCCTTTGTCAACAAAATAGTGCGTTATGCGCACAAAGTCAAGACGGAGGTGAATAGAATTCATTATGTTTTACAAATTAAAAGACCACCTTACCTCTTTGTTGGCCGTCCAGAAAGATAACGTTTTCCAGATGGCCCTCGATCATCCCGAAAGTCTTTGTCGGGATCCGCAATTCTTCGCATGCAAATCAAAAATTGAGTTTTTGGTCGATATCCTCGATGAAGCCGAAAGGATTGAGGGGACGGCTTCTCTGTAGGTGTAGCTTGACAATTTCGGACAAGCGTAAATATGATAGTTCCTTTTATCAACCCGTAGGAGGAACTGTCATGAGCGGAATTATTTGGACTTATCAGCGGTGTCCCAGGTGTGGCGGTAGGTACCCAACCTCAAGGGGCGGGTACCCTATTGTTTGCGATAAATGCAAAACGCAACCAACCAAATTTATTATTAAAATTCCGTTCCAAAAAAGAAGGTTGGCAATAAGCCACGATAGGGACGGCCGAACCGTCCATGACTTTAATCGGGCGAACAATCTTCTTGGCCAAATCAGGTCGGAAATCCAGACAGGGATATTCGACCCGGAAATCTATAAACAGCAGTCGGCCACTAAGCTTGATCGGTTCTGGGGGTATTTCGAAAGTAAATATGAAAAAAGCCCTGGAACCTATGCCAAACTTTCTACCATCCGAGAACACCACTTGGGTTGTCTAGGAAAACATCAGATGCGAGACGTCCGAGCATATCATCTGAACGAATGGTGGAGGTGGCTTAGAGAAAAAGAGCTATCACCACATTATTTAAATGATATCCATCAGTGGGTTAAACGATTTTTTAATGAAGCCTACGAGTTAGACATCATTGAGAAGGTCCCTCATTTTCCAAAAAGAATAGTCGATCCAGTCCAGCATATTGAATGGCTTACCGCGGAGGAACAGGAAAGTGTTCTGGATCATTTACCAAAATACGACAGGCCTATATATGAATTTTTATTCATAACAGGGTGTCGTGTTGGAGAAGCTATAGCCCTGCAACAAGGCGATATTGATCTCCAAAAGGGAAAAACCGTTATTTCAAAAACCATTAGAAGAGATGGTACCTTTGGGCCAACTAAGGCCAAAAAGCCAAGGCTTATTCCGCATTGCGATGATCTCTTAGCTTGCTATGTGGCTGCCAGGAAAATCAGCGGGCTCAAGGGATTCGTTTTTACCAATTGTTGGGGGCGCCATTATTCAGACGATTATCTGCGGGATAGACTTGGGAAGGCATGTGATGCTGCCGGCATTCCTCGAATCCCCCTGAAAAACGCCACGCGGCATTCGTGGGGGATGCAACGGAT
>Ga0180438_10000435_pt1 | contig 82504 bp, 55 predicted proteins | sample SS_ome_12_FD_132455 | JGI IMG/M metagenome (GOLD analysis project Ga0180438, IMG submission 132455) | Hypersaline lake sediment archaeal communities from the Salton Sea, California, USA - SS_3_D_2 metaG | ecosystem: Environmental > Aquatic > Non-marine Saline and Alkaline > Hypersaline >... | reverse complement strand
GGACCTTAGCAGGCACCGGGCCACAACCAGGCCCACTAACAGAGTGCGAATGGAAGCAAGACAAAAAAGACTTAAAGGATTCGCAACGGTAAATATTATACTTGAACAGCCTTCTCATGGAAGAGCACGAAGATTCACGAAGATATATGAAATATTCAAATACAATCATAAATAACTAGGTTTTCCATTTTCATTCACTAAGAACCAACAACTAATAACTATAAACTAATTCTTTATCCATTCTACGACCGGCAATCCGAAAAAGCGGGCATTTTCAGGCATATTTTTAAAAAATCTACGTGAAACGACGTTCACTAATCGTGCTGCGTTCAGCGTGCTGTGTTCTATGTACTGTGGATGGCGTTTTTGCCATGTTTTATGTTTTTTAACTTCAAAATTGGACATTCGATATTCGATATTGGATATTCAAAGAGATTGTAATCCTTATATTCTTTTTTCCTTTTTACTTTTTACTTGTTTGCCTGCAGACATTATCTATAATTGAACTTAGCAGATTTAGCAGCTTTGAAACGGCAACGGCGTCTTTTGTGCTATTTTGATTTATAAAGAGAGACTTGGGATGTTAATAAATAAAAGTAAAAGAGCTGGATAAGTCAATATAAATGTAAAAAAAATGTCCGATCCTTTTTTTCCATGTTTACTTTCTTTTTTTTTGAGCAATCGCCTATCGGAGCTTATATTAGACAACAGCAATAGTGGTGGTTTCCTGATTCTCGAGTACAGCGCGCAGGCTCTCCGGCACGCCCAATATCCGAGGCGCGCCAAGAGGATTAAGTCTGAGGCTCTCGGATCGGTTAGTTTCTTGGGTGAACTGTGTCGGAACTTAACAGCGGTGTCCGCGGGATTCTGCAACTACAGCCTGGCCTTGAGTTCAGTTGCTGAATCCGTGGTAGAATGCAGATAGAGTAATAATCGGGTACAGCTTAGTGGAAGTGTCGTTGTGTTAAGCAAGCGTGCTAATTGGTTATCGGCTCCCACATTGGTGGGAGGTCAAACTTAGGAGAACTATTATGCCTGAACATAGAACTGGATACAGAGGGAGGATCCTCACTGTCCGCGCAACTACAAGCACACTGACTTGGAGTATTGCGGGAGAGAAGTCAGAATGGGCCCCGGATGTCCGTGCAGAGGTATACTTTGTCCGTGAGGACGAGCTTGAAGGGTGGGAGTTGGAGCAAAAAGGAACGCTTCCTATTCCTGCAGGTCTGTGGCAGAGACAAAAGACTGGGACCTTTCTCGTCACGGCACCAATACTTGGGCAAGGCGCCCCATTCCGAATCCCACCGGGATACTACTACATTGTCATTGTGTGGCCACAGGGTTCCGCAGCAACCGCAAAAACCGTTGCGATCCCGGGCGGAGGAGACGGGGAACCGCTATCTCCGGAGGAACTCGGTTGCATTGCGAGTCGGCGCCCGAGCGCGGAATTTGAGCGGAAGGATACAAGAGCTCGAGTTCGCTTCCTCGACCTAGTGACTCTTGAACAGGAGAAATGGCGTTGGCTTTACGTTGGCCCACCCAAGAAACCCCCTGTGGGCCCCCCGCCGCCTCCGTACCCAAAGGGAATTAAACGACAGGATAAGGTCGACCCATTTCCAGATCTACAGTCGGCCATACCGACGTTAGTGGCTGACATAAGGAACGCTCGGCACAACATCTGGATCGCTTGGTGGGCATTGGAGGATGACTTCCCGACTACATTCGGGGGAAAGGGGCTTCCAAAGAGTTTTTTACGAGACGAGATAAAAGCAGCACTGAAGGCAAATCCCCAGTTGCACGTCTATATATTGATCTGGAATCTGAATGGGGGGAAATGGAACATGGGCCTGTTTCCACCAGGACCGCCAGGAATACCACCAGTACCGAAAATCGCTCACCCAAAAATAACTTATCCGACACATTCAAAGTGGTGCACTAAAGCAAGCGCCAATAGACTACATTTCGCCTACCAATCGAACTGGATTCGTGGTTCTCACCATCAGAAATTTCTCCTCTGTGATCTGAATTCCTCTGAGGGCGCGGTTTTGTGGTGTCGTGGATGGGACGGGTTGATCACCTACTGGGATTTGCACAAGCACAATGATCCCGATCCGTATCTTGATGTCAACGGAAAGGATCATCAACCTTGGCACGACACGGCTGTCCGCGTCGTGAGTAAAAAGACCAGTCGAGCCTTTGAGATGGAGTTTCGTCGCAGGTGGCCCAGCGCAACGGCTCGGCCGACACGGCCTATCCCACCGTTTCCTCTTCCACCGTTTCCTCCACTGGCGTTCAGGCCAAATCCTGTGGGAACGACTGTAACCGTTCCAAAAATCCACGTTGAGCGCACACGCCCGGGCCCACAGGAAACCTGGTATAACGCAACAATCCCGAAGGTGAACGAGGGATTGTATCTTGAGAATCAGTACTTTTGTGACAGGGGGATTACTAGTGCTGTGATTGGCCGTTACCTACAGGCCGAGCTTGGCATAAAGCCGATTCACGGCGTAATCAACATTTGTCACCCGGACATAATGTCTCCGTTCATCCTCCAGCCGCCCAGCCGCGACAACATAGCACATGTGCGTGCTTTCACGGCGAGAGTTATATCTCTCCGCATTGCAGCCGGCATCAAACAGTTGAAACGGCCACCCGGCGGATGGGCTACCGTAAGTGTGACCCCTCCATGGATTGGTTCGTTGTCTCCATTTTCCCCGTTCTTCCTTTGGTCTGCATTGTCGTCGCTGTTGGGGAAATTCTTCCATGTCAAGGTCACTTGGCCCGGTGGGGGGGCCTCGGGGGATATGGTAAGGGCCATCTCTGGCATTGTCTGCTTGACGATGGTCACCCCCAGTGTAAAGGTCGCCAGAGTGTTCCGTCCCATCTACCTACACTCGAAGTTTGCGGTAATGGATGGACAATATATGCTGGGCTCATCAAACATTGGTGAACAATCGTTCTTTTTTGACTCGGAGGCTGACGTCAACGTGCCGGATGCCAAAGAGACCTCGCGGGCTGTTGACAAGTTTTTCCCCGCGTTGGTCGGTGGCGGCGGGGGTGCCAACCTATCTACGTGGCTCAACAGGATGAGCAATTTGGCCAAAGCTAATTATGATATGGAGAAGGGACTTCGGCCATGGGCGCCCGTTGGGCTGCTAACAGAATTCCCGTATGAGTAACTGAAGGCAGGCCGAATCTGAATCAGGCGACACCTAATCTATTTCTCTTTTATTGGGGAATTGCAGGCGCATTGGATATTTCCTGATGATTAGTGCTTGACAGTGATAGGTTTTGATAGAGGACGTGTATGGAATTGAGTATGTTATCCCTAGATTTATGTTAGACATTGAGAAAAATTATGGAACGATTTAGATGGCCTGTACCTAGTGATGAATATATACGCCAACAGTTGAAAGAAGGCGATAACTCTTCAATACAATATCGAGTAGAAAGGTATAAGTTTCTTTGGGAAGAATTCGGACCACCTTTCGATATATTGCTTGTTGGGGGGATTCCTTCAATGTTTGCACTTAATGAATTGCAACGATCCTATGTAAACGGTAATTTCATGGCCACAGTTCTCATAGCTCAAGCTTTCATTGAACAATCACTTGCCGGATCATATTTAATCGCCAGTGAAGATTATGTTGTGGAAAGGGGATTTGCTGCACTTATTGAAGCTGCTATGAATGATGGCCATATAACAACAGAACTTGCCGATATGTTACATCGATTGAGGAAAATGCGTAACCCATATACACATAATATTGGAGGTATGGGGAAAAGAAGTTATATGAGACGCTTGTTTGAAATGGAATTAACTGATCCTGAAGATCTGGTTGTTGAGGATGCAAAGTTCTCAATTAAAGCTGTAGTTGACTACCTTAGGTTAGGATCGCCAGATTGGAATCCTGAAAATTATCAATGGAGTGAAGAAAACGATGTTTAGCAAACGGTTCATTATGAAATTATCTTTAAATCCGGTGAACAATGATTGCACTAAAGGCAAGAGGAATACATATTTTACTTTCTCGCCGCCTACTTAATAATTCAATTACAGTAAATTATATAGGAGCGTACAAATGAAATTACCGAAGACATGGGGATGGTTCGGTTTTAGCATGGTGATTCTCAGTCTTGTGTTGTTTGCAGTTTGGGGATTGGGGCAGATTTTCGATTGGGTTTTCCCCGGGCATGGCGGAAAAATTCTTTTTGTCACCCTTTGTGTCTTGCTGCCGATTGGAGTTGCTCTATTCGGCAGTTCAGAGGCATGTGAGGCATTCTTTGGCAAAGACGAAGAAGATTAAGAATTCACGAGACCATATAAGCCGCTCCGGCAGAGAGAAACTAAAGGAGGGAATTATGCACACAGCACATTTTGTGGCCCATGGACAAAGTATAGCCGCACATTGATGGTGACAGGACAATTATTAACGTTTACTGTTTCAGTCTTCGCTGATATTATTATCCTAATATATGAAATATTAACTAAAGGTTTACGCTGGTCTTATGGCCGGTGCAGCCGAAATATTAGGAACACTTATGAGCAAGAAAGTCGTGCACGTTGTTATGGTTGCAGCAGCACTGGGCACATTAGTGTTTCTGTACATGACTTTCCGATCAAACACATTCCGCGTTGAAGATATACTTGCCGTCTATCAGCAGAACGCAGATTACGGCGACATTACCTGCCGGTTTGGGGTGTCGTAGCTGAACTTACTGTTACTTGTTGCCGGTCGGTCAAGTGAAGAGTTTCTCCTCGTGCTGCAAGCCTGCCGCTGAAATCACCGACAACAAACAAGGCCTGACCGCCTGTGGGATATGTACTTCGAGAGCGAAAAGCCACCCGGTCGGCGGCGACATAAATAACGCTATTTGCCGGAATGACCGTACCGCCACGGAATGTAAATATCGGAATCTCCGTATCCTGTCCTTTACTTAGTGTCCAGCCGGAAATATCTACTGCGAAACCGTTCGGATTTAGCAGTTCGATGTATTGCTCATCCAGATTGCCGCCGGCGGGAGAAGTTTCAATTGCACCGAAATTGACGACCGTGCCGGCCGGTTGGGCATCGGGTATTTCACGTGTCCCGGAGGCCAGCCTGTTGAATAGTTGACGCCGGCGCTCGGGCAGGTAGAAATACTTCAGCTCTTCGACGGCTTCGGTCAACGACTGGGGGTAATTAGGGGCAGTTGAACCGTTGCCCCAGGCATGTGAGTTCCATTTGGCGGCATCTAATGCAGCGTCTTCATAAAGCAGAGATGCCAGGTAATCAATACGCGGCTCGTAATATAATTCTTCGTCCGGCGTGTTCGGGGGTTTTAGTAATTCGTCCATAAGCGTTCGTAAGCGGCGTAAGTACATCTGTCGCATTTCTGAGGTGTTAAAAATGGAGGCCGGCAGACGGTTGTTGTTGCCGGTAAACAGTCCTGTATTCGGAATAAGTACCTGGTTCCAGTAAGTCTGTGAGGAATTCCACACTCGTCCGAAGCTCAGGTCCACATCCCACGGCCACATCTGCCATTCATTGCTGAGGCCCGTATCGCGATAAAAGTAGTAGTTTTTATGGCAGCAGTCGACGTCTCCCGTGAGAACGCGTGCCGCCAGAAAGTTGACGACCTGCGCGACGTCCACATTGTCATAGAGATATCGACGGCGATTTTCACTCGATTGGCTGATACCATCGTAGAGCGCCGACAAATCCGAATTGTCTTCGTACTTGCGTGTCTTCTTTTCGGCACCGCTATTGGCATGGCTGGCATTGTTGAAACTGTTGTACATCTTGTAGAGGGCCCCCTCGGTATTCAAGCCCATTCGAATCAGCCAGTCTTCATCGCCGTTCTCCATCACATGTGCCGTGCCCCAGAATTCCCCGTTTTGCTGGACCCGTACCGGAAAAACCCAGTGGTAGGGGCAATCCGCGTCCCGATAAGTCTCATAAGCGAGTATATTACGCATTTGCGCCTTGTCCGGATAGGTCGTCATCAGGTTTATGTCGTCGGCCCGCGGCTGTCCCTCGGCCCATTTGAAGTTATGGCCGGGATGAAAATCGATGTTATAGCTCTTCTTCGGAAATCCCCTGCTGGATTGGCCATGAATATAGATCAGGAGATTGTCGTAGAACTGCCCATCGTAATAAAGCGAGCAGCGAGTCCCGGCATCGGTATTGGCGGCGTTCGGGTTCAGGATAAACCAATGCAGCACCGGCAGCGGATTGGTCAGGATCGGGTCTTCCACTACGGTCCCGCAATACTTCGGGGAATTCAGCAGATCAACGTGTGCCGGGAAGCGTGATTCGCGTCCGGCTGTATCTGAGGTCGTAATGTACCAGCGTACCATCTGTCCGGCATCAAACTGGGCGGCGGGAATTCGCGCCCCGTAGATGCTGTCGCCGCTTCTGCCGTCACCACTCATGCCGTCATCCAGCAACGGCACAGTCGTTTCCCAGCCGAACATCACGGTATAGTGCAGCTCGGCGGAAGCAACCGGATCGAAAGAAGGTTCGATCAGGGCTGTGATCTGCAGGTCCTCGTTTGCAGCGGGCATTGCTGGATTGTGGTCCGTATCGGAAATGATCGGCCCTAAAACCTCTACCCCGGCGTTGTTCGGCATTCCGGGCGTCGGCGTGGGGAAATATCGATTGGAAGCGTCGTTTGCTGTATTGACTGTAGCAAGCAATTCGGGAAGCATCAGCAGGTTAGAACTATTCATATCGTAATTCAGCCCCTGCACGGCCAGCACGTTTGTCCCCACCTGGAGAAAGTCGAATTGCGGGATGGAAAAATCAACCGGGTTGTTGGCTAAGCCATCTGACCGGTTGGACGGTGCAGCGGAATTCCATCTCTCTATGCCCGGCTCCGGAGCATTATATCGTGCCACCTCGTGACTATTGATATAGGCGATCATTCCTTCGTCAAAACGCATACGCAGAGTCAAAGACCGGATCGCAGAAGGGTCTTCTACCGTAAAGGGCACGCGGATATACACTGTAGTATTGCTGTTTCGCATCGACGAGACGTCCAAACCAATCAGTCCCGGGTAATTGTAGCCGACGCCGGTAGAGCCGGTCTGCCAGGATGTATCATCCAGGCTTTCCAGTGTCCAGGGCCGTAGTGTCTCATTCTGCCGCGGATTCGGCTCCAGCGAACTGTTGCGGGGTACCAGGGCCTTGGCCGGCGCACTGGGCAGTATTAACGCTGTTTCTGCCGTACTGCCTATAGGGCCGTAAGAAATATCGGCGGCTTGTTTCGGAAAGCTCGGAAAGAACTCCGAGACCACGGTTTTGCCGTCCGGACGGACCAATCCCAGATATTCGCCGCTGCCGCTTAACTTAAAATTCGTATGCAATATCCCCAGTGGATTTCTCCGGTCCTTTCCGGAGGCAAAAACAATCAAATAAGAATCAGGCCCGAGCACCACCTGCGGAAATTCCCATTTCGTCAGGTCATCGTTCTCATCCGTCAAGAACCAGCCCTGCAAATCGACTGTTTCCGTGCTGGCGTTGTAGATTTCGATCCAGTCGGACTCATCCCTGTCCTCGTCATCCAGGCCGATATCATTGACGGCCATGAATTCGTTTATCCGGATTGACTCCTGTGCCGTCGTAGAAGTACTGACCAAAAGATAAAATACGGCAAAAAACGCAAAAAACAACGAATATCTCATATAAGTAGCAACCCTTCTCGAATAGAGCAGTCCCATCAGGGATGGCTAAGTCCACAAACCATAAAGCACCGCTGCCCACAGCCGACGAGCTTTATAACGACACCATAGTATTATAACATATAGTGCGGCATATTACAATAGTCTGCCCCGATTCTTCCGGTATTCCAATAGGATATCGAGGATATAAAAAAGGGCCGACAGTGTCTGAATCTGCCAGCCCTTTGGCTATATCGGGCGGTTTGTTTCTTTCTGAGACAGCCTACTTTGCAAGAGCCGCGATTTCTTCTGTGGTGAGGGCCACATCATAAATACGGACATCGTCCAATGCACCGTTGAAGTATGGATGTTCAGGGTATTGTGACCTGCCGAGCCAGTTGTTGGTGGTTTCGCCGAGATCGCTTAGAACACACGATGGGCAAACGCTGCCCTCAAGTCGGCCGTAGCGGTAGAGCCGCAAGTCATCTGGCTTTAAGACCACGGCCACGTGTTGCCAGCCGCCAAGTGTGGCGGTGCTGGCATCCAAATCGGTCCATAGTTCTGTTCCGGCTGTGATGGACACTCGCGTCGGCCCGTCCCAACTGATGGGGGCCATCACCTCTCCGGCTGGAGGTAACTCTAGCATCACTCCGGTGCTGGGAGTGTTGGGAGTCAGGTATATGCAGTTCGTAGTATCCGTACCGAAGTCGAAGATCCGCTGCCAGAGATCGCCCTGCGCGAACCAGTTAACATGTGCTGTAATGGTGCATTCGTTCAGCGAACTGATCAGCGATCCTATAGGCAGTTCCACATAGTCATCAATTCCATCAAGCACCAACTGGCCGTCTTGCCATTGCGGGTCGCCATAGAGAACACCATGGTAGCCATGGCCGCTTGAGTCGTGGGCGATGTTCCCGGTCACCTCGTCAAACTTCCACCAGGCTACCAGGTTAGGATCGCTGCCTGCGATGGCCAGGCTGAAATCCTCGCCGGCAGCGATAGCCATATAGTTGTTGCCCGCCGGAGGTGTAGCCTGACCATGATCGTTCCTGCCCCAGCCGACAATGGAGCCATCCTGCTTCAAGGCAAGAGAGTGGTCATCGCCGGCTGCGATGGCCACATAGTCGTTGCCCTCCGGAGCAAGATCCTGGTCATAATTCCAGCGGCCCCAGCCTGCAAGAGAGCCATCCTGCTTCAGGGCCACGCCGTGTTGGCCGCCGACTGCGATGGCCACGTACTCGTTGCCCCGCGGCGGTCTGCTGGCCTGACTGTGACTATCCCTGCCCCAGCCGACAATGGAGCCATCCTGCTTCAGAGCAGCAGAGAACCAGCAACCTGCCGCGATGGACACATAGTCATTGCCGGGCGGGGGTGTCGCCTCACCATCACCGTCACTGCCCCAGCCGACAATGGAGCCATCCTGCTTCAAGGCAAGACAGTGCGCCCAGCCTGCGGCGATAGCCACATAGTCGTTACCCGGCGGGACTATAGCCTGACCATAATGCTCTGAGCCCCCCCGGACAACAATAGAGCCATCCTGCTTCAGGGCCAGGACGTGGTCATAACCTGCGTCGACAGCCACATAGTCGTTGCCCGCCGGCGGTGTAACTTCCAGATAGTCATTCCCGTGCCATTTCCAGCCGGCAAGAGAGCCATCCTGCTTCAAAGCGACCCACCCCGTGGCTACAGCCACATAGTCGCTGCCCGCTGCGTGCGTCGACTGAAAATAGTCGTCCCTGCCCCAGCCAACGATAGAGCCATCCTGCTTCAGGGCCAGGCCGTGAACGCTGCCGGCGGCGATGACCGCATAGTCGTTGCCCGCCGGAGTTGAGGTACAACCAAATTCAATCGTGCCCCAAGCCACGATAGAGCCATCCTGCCTTAAGGCAAGAGCGTGCCTCCAGCCAGCAGCGATGGCCACATAGTCGTTACCTGCTGGCGGTGTGGCCTCACCGTCATCGTTCCTGCCCCATGCGACGATAGAACCATCCTGCTTCAGGGCAAGAGAGTGCACCGCGCCTGCGGCGATGGCCACATAGTCATTGCCCGGTGGCGGTGTTGCCCGACCATCACGGTCATTGCCCCAGCCGACAATGGAGCCATCCTGCTTCAGGGCAAGACAGTGCCCCGAGCCGGCGGCGATGGCCACGTAACCGTTGCCCGGCGGAGGCGTTGCTTGACCATCCCCGTCCGAACCCCAGCCGACGATAGAGCCGTCCTGCTTTAAGGCAAGAGAGTGCATCGCGCCCGCGGCGATGGCTACGTAATCATTGCCTGACGGCGGTGCGGCCTGACCAAAATGGGGATACTCACCCAAGTCCTCGGTCCCGGCGCCCCAGCCGACGATAGAGCCGTCCTGCTTTAAGGCAAGGCAGTGGTCACCGCCTGCAGCGATGGCCACATAATCGTTGCCCGGCGGAGGTGTGGCCTGACCGTGATTGTTCCTGCCCCATGCGATAATCGAGCCATCCTGTTTTAAGGCAAGAGAGTGATTCTCGCCCGCGGCGATGTCCACAAAGTCGTTGCCCTCCAATGCGCCGCCATCGAAAGCTATTTCCCCCCAGCCGATTATAGATCCGGCGGCATTATCTGCATGAATGGTATCCGGCTGATTCACGCATGATGGCTCATACTTAATGCGTATATCAGGATTATTCGCAATGATCTGAGGAATATAGATATCACATGCCTCCTGATTTAAGGGATTCATACACAGATTGAGTTCCATAAGATTAGTCAGGTTCGAAAGCGGAGAAATATCGCTGATCTGATTTTCCAATAAGAGCAGCTCACTCAGATTCGTTAGGTTCGAAAACGCAGAGATATCGCTGACCAAATTAAATTCCATCCAGAGCACTTCTAGATTTCTCAGGTTCGAGAGCGGAGAAACATCGCTGATATGATTTTTCCCCAATTCCAAAGTCGGCAGATTCGTCAAGTTCGAGAGCGGAGAAATATCGCTGATCAAATTTGTCCCCAACGAAAGATATTCTAGATTCGTCAAGTTCGAGAGCGCAGAAATATCGCTGATCTGATTTTCCGCCAATAACAGCTCAAACAGATTCGTCAGGTTCCAGAGTGGAGAAACATCGCTGATCAAATTTGCACCCAAGTCGAGCTGTCTTAGATTCGTCAAGTTCGAGAGTGGAGAAATATTGCTGATCTGATTTGCCCCCAAATCCAGCGTCTCCAGATTCGTTAAACTCGAGAGTGGAGAGATATCGCTGATCTGATTATCCCACAAGATGAGCGTCCTCAGATTGGTCCCATACTCCAGGCCTGTTAGATCCCCTATTCCTGAACAGGGAGCGTCAACTATGGTCAATCCCAACATATCCGTTGCAGTGGGATCGGTAATCCCGAGTTCCACCTCGACCGCAGATTTCAAATTCGGATCTGCAAAATATACGGGATCATCCGCCCCAGCCCAGGCTTGATTGACCAGGAGATTAAAGACAATAAGAAATGAAAAAGATACGTAGGTCCTCATTTTTGGTTCTCCTTTCTTTACTTTTTTTCAGTTTGCGTTATCATGAACTAAATCCCGTCACGGGCGCGTAAAACAGGCGCCTTCGTCGGGTCCGGCCGGTGAGTACTTGCTTGACCGCTTGGCCTCACCGGTCACTTTTTTCCCGTTTAACAAATGTCAACAATTACTTGACGACCTTAATTCCTCTTTTCAGACCCTACCTCCTTTTGACTCAATGAACTTCTTTCTGAAACACCCAACAGAGACCGTGCTTCGGCCTGAAGAAGCTGTAAAGTTAGTTTTCGATTCCATCCGGCAGTGCCGGTCATCTCCTGATTTGCCCGCTTGACTGCCAATTCAAAGTACCGCTGCGATTCATCGGCATGGCCCAGTATATGGTGGGCCATAGCCAGGAAGAACCAAGTATAAGCAGGCGATGTTTCGGTGGGCAATTCTGTGCCCTGTTCCCATTCAGTCGCCAAGTCCCTTAATTTCTGAACCGCTTCATCAAGCCGGCCTGACCGGTAGAGAATCGCCCCGAGTGAGGTAAGGTTCTGGACGGTTTTTTCACCTTCTTCTATAGCAAACTCGGCCAACTCTACGAGACGGTTGAAATCCTCGACTGCATTGGCAGTCAACGCACACGTCCAGGCCACCCAATGAGCCGCAACGGCCTCTTGGGTCTGACCAAAGTGGTCGAGCATTTGAGCGCATCTATCCCGATATCCTTCCGTGTCACCCATATCCAGATGGGCCAATGCCCGCCTGTAGTGTAAATAGGCATCGTTTGGATCAAGCTCGATGGCCTTCGTGTAGTCAGCAACAGCTTTGCTCGGCTCGCCAAGTTGCAGGTAGCACACGCCACGCATGTACCAGTAATGCGCTTTTGTCCGAGCCAACTCAATGGCTTTCGTGTAGTCAGCAACAGCTTTGCCCGGCTCGTCAAGTTGAAGGTAGGACCCGCCGCGCCTGTGCCAGTAGTGTGCATTGTACGGGTTGAATTCAATAGCCTTGGTATAATCAGCAGCAGCCTTATCCTCTTTGTTCATACTCGAGTAGACGTCAGCACGTCCATACCAACAGTCCCAATTATTCGGGTCCAGCTCGATAGCCTGAGTACAATCAGCCAGTGCGTTGTCCCATTGTTTCATATTCGAGTAGGTCTCAGCACGTCCAAGCCAACAGCCCGGATTGTTCGGGTCCAGCTTGATTGCCTTTGTACTAGCCGAAACAGCCTTCTGATAAACCTGATCTGCCTCGTCATGACGGCCCTGATCATTGTACATCCCGGCCAATTGGCTCATGGTCGACAGGGTCTGTGAATGTTCCTCACCCAATATGCGCTGCTGTATTTCCAGGGCCTTAACCAACAGCCGCTCCGCCTCATTGTACCGGGCCTGGGCATTATGCAACCGTGCCAGGTCGCACATGGACCGCGCCGTAAGTGGATGTTCCTCACCCAATACGCGCTGCCGGACTTCCAGCACTTTGACGAACAGCGGCTCCGCCTCCCGGTAACGGCCTTGGTCTGAGTACATCGTGGCCAATCCGTTCATGGACCACAGGGTTGCTCCGTCTTCTTCACCGAGTACGCGCCGCCGGATTTCCAACACCTTGACTAACAGCGGCTCGGCCTCCTTAAAGCGGCCCTGTGCGGCGTACGGCCAGCCCAGGTTATGCATGGTCGACAGCGTATCTGGATGTTCCTCACCCAATACGCGCTGCTGGATTTCAAGGGCCTTGACTGTCAGTCGCTCCCCCTGGTCATAACGTCTTTGTAGGCTGTACAACCAGCCCAGCCTGCTCATAGAAACCAGCGTGTCTCGATGTTCCTCACCCAATACGCGCCGCCTGCACTCCAGCACCTTGACAAACAGTGGCTCCGCCTCGTCGCGACGACCCTGCAGCGCGTACAGCATGCCCAACTGGGCTATAGAGCTCAGCGTATCGGGATGCTCTGCGCCAGACTGACTTCGATAGAGCTCAATTGCACGCTCTAAGTGTGGTTCTGCTGAACCAAACTTGCCTATACTCTGGTATGCCGATCCCAGCGAAGTCCGAATCCATGCCTCTACGGGATGCGCGTCCTCGAATTTACCCTCGAGCCTCTCCGCGGCGGTGTCCAGAATGTCCTTGACAGTTACTTCATGATCCCTGCCGCTGTCCGGATTCACTGATGCAAGAAGGTCATCGTTGAGGAATTGGTTCACAGCGAACGAGATCATCGCTTGTCGCTTCGCTTCGGCGTGAGCGGCGGCCTCTCTATCGCGTGCCTGTCTGGCCTGGAAGTACAGCACGGTGCTGGCGACCAAACCGGCTACTAACGCCGTCGCTACCAGTAAGCAGGATATCACAGCGGTACGATGACGCCGCACGAATTTACGCGAGCGATAAATCCTGCTAGGCGGACCTGCTGCTACAGGCTCATCTCCGAGATGCCGCCCAATGTCCTGTGCAAACTCACTGGCGGTGCTGTACCGGCGGATGCGGTTCTTCTCCAACGCCTTCATCACAATCCAGTCCAGATCGCCCTGGACGGCCCTTTGGAGCAGGTCGGCCGTGCAGCCGCGATGCTGCGCGATGCCGGTCAGGGTCTCGCCGAGGGTGCTGAGTTTCGTGGAGGGCTTGGCAGGCTCCTCCTCTCGAATCAAACGCTGCATCTCGACGTAGCCGGCCTTGCGGAGTTCCTCCTCGCTAAACGGTGTGGCGCCGGTGAGAAGCTCGTAGAGCAGGACGCCAAGCGAGTAGATGTCGCTGCGGGTGTCGATGTCCAGGTCGCTCAGCTCGGCCTGCTCGGGGCTCATGTAGGCGGGGGTGCCGATGAGGCGGGCGTAGCGAGTGAAGAGCGTCTTTTCTGTCAACTTCTGGTTGGTGGCTTTGGCGATGCCGAAGTCGATGACCTTCGGGACCGGTACGCCGTCGTGCATTGTGACCATCACGTTCGAGGGTTTGATATCGCGGTGAATGATGCCCTTCTGGTGAGCGTGCTGGACAGCGTTGCAGACTTCGATAAACAAGGCAAGGCGTTCTTTTGTGTTGAGATTGTTTTTATCGCAGTATTCGGTGATCGATACGCCGATGACCAGTTCCATTACGAAATACGGCCGGCCTGTTTCGGTTGCTCCGGCATCGAGGACTTTGGCTATATTGGGATGATCCATCATGGCAAGGGCCTGGCGCTCGGCCTCGAACCGGGCGATGACGGATTTGGTATCCATGCCCAGTTTGATGATTTTCAATGCTACTTTGCGCCGAATCGGCTCGGTCTGCTCGGCCATATAAACCACAGCCATGCCGCCTTCACCGATTTTTTCCAGCAGTTTGTATCTATCGATAATTGTTCCAGGCTGCTCTTCAGGGAAATAGCCCAGCAGCGGTTGGTCTATAAAAGGGGGTGATTCAAGGAAGTTATTTGGAGTTTCTCGAATCTTAAGCAAAGATTCCACACGCTTAAGCAACTCTAAATCATCACCACAGGCGGCCTTAACATAGGCTGACCGGCTGTCCGGAGGCTCTTTAAGAGCAGCATAGTAAATATCTTCTTCACTTTTCGATTTATTGACCATGAGTCGTTCCTTACTTTGCCTCTACTATATATAAGCGTAAATTGGCTGGACAATTCCCTCAACAAAATACCGATTTTTATAAAATTCTCAGTTGGAATGTTTTTCGCGATTCCTGAGGATTTCAAGCCGCAACCACGAGCAGGCGTAATCCCAGTATCGTTCGGCCGTAGCATGAGAAATGTCGAGTGCCTTGGCCGCCTGCTCGCCCGTCAGGCCTGCGAAGTAACGAAGCTTGACAAGATCTGCTTTAATCCTGTCTCTTTTGGACAGCTTTTCCAAAGCTTCGTCAAGGTCAATCAAATCGTCGGATAGTGGAAGGTTATTTTGTGGCAAATTCGCGTCATCAAGCGGGACTTTTTCATGGCCCCCGCCACGTTTAAGGCTCTTTTTCTGCCGGGCGTAATCAATCAGGACACGTTTCATTGCTTCGGCAGCGGCCATGAAGAAATGTCCTTTGCTCCGCCAATTTTGTTTTTCTAATCCCACCAGCCGTATATATGCTTCATGCACTAATGCTGTTGCCTGCAAAGTCTGACCCGGTGCTTCGGATTGCATCTTCTGATTAGCAAGCAGGCGTAGTTCCTCATAGACCAGCGGGAGCAATTCATCTGCGGCTTTGGCGTCGCCTTTTTCAATTGCATTCAAGATGCGCGTGACGTTGGTCATGTTAATTCTCAATAATCACGGCATAGTATTTCTCCACAGGATGCCTTATGGTGCTGATATTCGGCTCCCGTACATCTTTGGCTTATAATGGAACATCTTCCAGTATCGCTGATCTGTTTCGTATGGATCTACGTTCTGTGGCTGAGTATCTTCCGGCAGGATTCCAAAACGCGCCATTTCACGTATGTATTGTTTGTTGACCTGGAAGGTGGGAGAACCGAACGCGTGGGATTTTTGCCATTCGGCCTGCCAGTTTGCCGCTGCGATTGAAATTATTTCATAATCGGGATCGTCTTTTGATTTGAAGACATCGGGGCAAGTTCCCCATCCTCCGGCTTCCTTTGCAAGGGGCGCCAGCAGAACAGCGGATTTTTCGGGCCGGGTCGCGTTTATCAATACATGCCATGAATAGTAACGTGCCGGATCGTCTTTTAAGACGAGGCGTTCGTGCTGACCAGTTGGACGATCTATCTGTTTTCTTCGCTGTTCCCAATCAAAGGCTTCTACCAGACTATTTTGCGGCCCTTTTCCGTTGGGATTGTGGCATGAGTAGCAGCGTTTGTGGAGAACGCTGCCGGCCTGCCTTACGAATACGCCGGCTTTCGTATTCTGCTGTTTCTGATTTCGAAGCCCGCCGTAAGTTCCGCAAAACGGTGCCGCCGCTTCGGTCCATGCCCAGACTTTCAACCAGTCTTCACATGAAGCTTTTTTGCTGTGATGGTTCCCTTCGAGCTTGCGGAGCAGTGGTGAAGCGCTTGAGCCGAGAGATCGGGGAGGCTGGTTGCCGAGGCCGTTACGGCCGTCGCCGATTTGTTCTCTCATGGCAAGCGAGTAGTAGCTGATTGAGTATGTGACTCCCATGTCACCTTCGAGACAGAGTCGTCCTTTTCGGTCTTCGGTGTTATGGCATCCGACGCAATATTTATCGAGAACAGGCTGGACATCTCGCACGAAATCCGGCACATCCGGCACACCTTCGATTGGAGTAATTTTAGATGGAGGGCGTTGTAATGCCTTTACCCGCCGCGCGCTGCCGACGTTTGCGTTCGAATGGTTTCGTGAGTTGTGGCATCCGATACAGGCCGTTGTTTCGCCGGGCCGTAGACAGGTGAAGCTCTGCATTCGCCTGCAAGAGAGGTCATTTTCATCGAGAGCTACATAAAAGACCGGCCGATTCGCGGGCAGCTCAAAATATGCCGAGCCGTCGGATTCGACGGGGACAGTGCCAAGGATTCGTTCGAGATTGAATGAGCCGAGAAAGCTCAGCGTGTCAGGCCCTCCGGAGAAGTTGACGGGTTTTGGAAGCGTTTCGATAATGAGCAGCTTTTTAATCTCGCCGCGTTTGATTCCTTTTAAGTTCTGCGAATTATAGATATCGACCATTATGTGCGTTCCGGCGGGATTAGCCGAATCTGTACGCTTTGCTATGAGCTTTTCGCGGGGGCGTTTTATAATGGGACGCGGCGACTGGGTGAGCCATTTTCTTTTGTCGTTGTCTTTTATTTCGTAGATTGCGTGCGGCGTGTATTTGTCATCATCCTTGTTTTTTGTGACAATAACAAGTCGCGGTGGTTTGTGAAGTTCGGCGGCGAGTATGGTTTCGGCGCTTAACGGCCAGGGATCGGCAAGCATTCCCTTGCCCCATGGAAATATGATATGCTCAAGACCTCGCGGATCATCGGGGCCGTATTTTCTGGAGAAGAACGAAAGCCAGCCGTAGTGGTCGCGGTGTCCGTGGCCGGGCGAGTAAATTCCCAGAACGCGCTCGTCGTTAAGGACCGGCCGGCAGGAAAGAAACACTCCCCATGAGACTTCATTGCCGTAGTATATCTCCTGATTCGTGCCGTCCGGATTCATCGTCCAGAGGTGGTGAAATTCCACCTGTGAGCGGTCGACATATTCCCATCGCATATAGAGAATCTGCCCGTTGGGCAGCACGGACGGCGTGTTGTCGTGTTCGATGTTGCACGAGAGCACTTGAATGTTCCTGCCGTCACCGTCGCAGCGGTGGATTGTGCCGACCTGTGTAATCCAGCAGCCGACCCATCGCCTGGCGCGTGTGGAGACGAAAACGATGCCGCCGTCGGGAAGGTATTCGGGTTCGTAATCGTCGAATGGCCCCGAAGTAATCTGCCTGATATTGGTGCCGTCGATGTTAATCTCGTAGAGATTGTAATTTTTCCGGCCGGCTTTTCGCCAGGCAAAGATTATCTTCTCCCCATCGTAGTGTACTTTCGGATCGCGGATACAGCCTTTTTCCGTTTCCAGCAGTATAGAAATTTGACCGGTTTTCAGGTTTAATTTGCAAAGTTGTGCACCCGTCGTATAGGCGGGATCATTTTCATTGTCACAGAAATATGCAATATTCGCATACCAGTGGGGATCTTCGTATCCGCCGCGCTGGACGAAGATGATTTCTTCGATATTCTCAAACTCGGCAGGAAGATGTTTGAGGTATTCAGTAAAAACACCGCTGTTAAGTGTTTCGAGCGAGGGGATATTAGCGTATGCCGCTGTTGTTATCAGGATCACGGCACAAAGTATAATTTTGCATTTCATCAGATTACTCCTAACAACAGAAGCGGATTCTTAAGAATACCCGGGTATTATACAATAATCCATTGGAAATGTCCAGACTTTCGCACCTGGCATCAACTACGGGGAGGTCCATGAGATGTTGTCCATTACGGCCCTATCACTCCTGCAGGTAAACTCAACTTTCACGTTTCCCTTCTTATTCAAATCCGCAATCTTGAAATAATGATTGTTCCAGCCGCCCTGGCGTACGGGTCTGAATGTTCCCATCGATTTACCGTCAACCGCCACTTCAATTTCGGCATTCTTATGCATAGCAAAATGCAGATCGCCGATGCCGCCGGGAATTGTTGCCGAGAGCGTTGAACCGCGGTGCATAATTATATAGGCATCGGTCATGGTTTCCTCGTCTTTGCTGGAATCGACGTTAGTGTAATTCCATTTAATTCCGTTATCACCCTCGAATGTACCGGTGCCGCCAACCGGATACATTTTGTCGAAGGATTCGATGTTTTTCAGGCCGGCCTTTAAGTGTTTAATATAAGCGTCGAGGCCGTCCGGTTCATTCTTATACCAACCCGAGTAGGGCGTATTTCTTACAGTCTCATAAACTACCTTGTGGATAACCGCTGCATCATGAGAATCGAACTTCAGCCTCCGTCGATTTCTGCCGCCGACAACATCGCCCGGTAATTTGCACACGTCATATCGATAAGCGCCGCAGAATGTGAGGCAGGCCTGAACGTAACGGCCCATTTCACTAAGATGGATGCTGTCACTCATCAAATCATTGGGATCTTTATACTCGTTCAGTTCCCCGGCGGCGATTTTTTCTCTCATTGTCTGAATAGCCGCGCCTACAGGTACGATGTACACCTTGTGATTCAGTTCATTGGCCATCAGGTTGATTATTTTAATCGCACCCAGATGCATGCCCCGCACGTTGTCCCAGCCGTGCAGCTCCGGGTAGAGTGACCTGTCCGGCGGCAAAACAGTCCAGTAATCATGGATGAATATCCGAGCGTCCGGATTGTTTTCCAAAAGTAGTGCGCTGATATAAGTGCAGGCTTCGGCCTCGAATTCGGTGTAGAGCCAGGGACGCGTAGCAGTCATCGCTAACACGTTGGCCGTACCGGTGGGTAGTTCATGGAGCGGGTTAGCTGAGTTCATCGGTCTTTTTTCGGCAAGTGCCCGGATACTGCGCATGTTGCCGTATATCTCGCTGCGACCGGCCTTCATGGTGATACCAGCGGATTCGGCCATAGATTGCATGTACTGATGGTCTATAATGTAGCTGCTGCCTATACAATACAGATCGTACTCAGCCCGGCAGACGCAGGCAATCAACAGCAGAAACATAATTGCAGCTATTTTGTTGTGAATGCCCATGCCAGTGATCGTAATTAACTTCCCGCTAAGTCCAGCATCCGTTTCACAGATGGATTCGGCGATTCAATATCTTTCGCTGAACGGATAGTTACCGTAGGAATAGCACCATGCTCCAAATGCATCTTCATGCGCAACGCGTGATCCTCATTGCGACCGGATAGACCGGAATACCCGAACGTCCGGCACAGTTTTCCGAAAAGAAAATCATTGAGTTTACATCCGCCGGTCCTTTCCAGCCCCTCTATAGAGCTGTGCCAGCTCTTAAAAAGATGGGCCTGGGCAAAGGACAAACCCTGCATTGTGATTTCGTTTAGTCCTTCGCCGCCAACGACAAGTCCCTTCCCCAGAGAGGCTACATGACTGATGATTTTTTTCATGCCTTCGGTGGGTGTCGTTGCTTCGACGAAACAGTTGTGCAGATTGTGGGAGACAAGTGTCACATCGATAAAAACGGTATCGAGGTTTAATTGGCGGGCGGCTTCCAGAATGTTCCGGCCCAGAACGGATCGCCACATACTCAGACCGGGATGCACCTTGACCATGACCTTTTTGTCTCTATTGTTTAATCTGCTGGCATTGGATTCCGGCACGCCAAGACCTCGTCCCCGATACCAGCTCCAGCCGCGTAAATCCTTACGTTCGATTCCACGGTATTGAAAATCTCTCAGAAATGCATAACTCGGGTGTGACGGATCCATATCGACTGCATTAAAGTGCGGCATCATTCGAAAGCCCATGTCCAGCCCTTTTTTGATAAAAGCTTTCGCCTGCTCGCTCGGGATATAGGTGGGGTAATTCTCATCGTAGGGATCTGTGCGCCAGTTCGGATAGTGAATCAGGCAATGTTTGGGATTTACCTTTTTCGAAATCGCATCGAGAATATTGCCTTCACCCGGACACCAGCTAACAGCGAATTTAACGTCCCTCGTCCAGGCCTGACGCTTTTGCTCTACTGCCTGTAGATTATAAGCATCCCACAGCCAGCGGCGGTAAAGTTCCGCCGGAACTTTCCAGTCACCTTCGAACACATTAATACTCCATACGAGCCCGCCGGCACTCAAATTGTCGTCTATCGGGCCGTATGCCTGAGTGTCGAATCCCAAATGATTTTTTTGTGCTCCCGAACCCACATGAAGTGCTTTATATCTATAACGGTTGTCCTGCGTATGAATCCAGAAGCCTCCTTTGTTCGATTGCAGAATCGCCAATCCCGCCTCCCAATAGAGCGGCCAATCCCAGTGAGTATTTGCAATCAGGGCGTCATTAAGTTTGAGTTTGATGCCCTGAAAGAAAGGAGCAACGAGTTGCAGGTCGGGACGAATGCCGGCCATGTTCCATCGACATCCCAGCACTCCGGGACGGGATGAATAAGCCGATGGTTCGATAAGAATAGCACCGGTTTCAGGTTCCACGGATACCAAAATAACGCCGTCGCCATCCCAACTGTGGAAAACAATCTCCGCTTTAAGCGGGGAAATTTGTCGGGTTGCAATATTGCCGAACTTGCTTTCATCGATGGAAATGGTTTCATTGCCCCGATAGATAAGCTGTAGGGCCGCTGCTTTATCAACTGCCACGCCTTCGATGAATTTTTCGCCTGTTTTTTTGCTTACCAGTGAAGTCAGGAATCCCTTCTCGATAATCGCCGATTGGGTAGGTGTTTGAATAATGATTTTATGCCCTTGAACCTGCATCGATTTCTGTTTGCTCTCTGATACGGCTAAGCTTATTGCAGCCGCACTTGAAGGCGATACATATGGGCTTGATACATTTGCCAGAGCGACCATACTGCCGGCAGCCTTTAAAAAATCTCGTCTATGCATAATTGTGCTCCCTTTATTTATACAGTATTGATGCCAGGCAATTATAGCAGGCTTGGTAGCAAGCGAAAAGGTAAAGTTGGTGATATGGGAATCAACTTATAATCTACTTGTTATTTGTTCCGAAAAGCAGGAAATCTTTCCTCGTCCAGATCACAGTATAGCCCGTCGGCATATATTTCCCTTCCTTGTATAATCTCCGTCTTGTACGCGAGACGGCGAGTGCGTTCTTGATATCTCCTTCCTTAGTTCCGGCAACAAACAGCTTCGCTCCATTTTGCAGCGGAACTTTTCTCAAATATCCCAACCTCGGACTGATATCCTCGAGGTTGGGATCCAGAAACCAGCTTCTGCGATAAAATCCTTTTATTCGCGGATTCCGCTTCATTAGTTCGGCGATTCTCATATAAGCCAAATTCATTTCGTGCTCATTGAAGTGACGCAAGGTTCGACCGGCTGTGTGCGTTGTTACATACGGCGAGAATCCATGAGCTTTGAAAATGATAAAATACAAGTAGCTGAAAAACTGCTTCACATTACCGCAGAAGAGAGGACGTAATCCAACATTACGAAATTCGGCTATCCAGGCGCCTCCTATTGGAATATTCCTCAGAGAACATACCATTACGTCAATGCAAAATGAATCGCAACGATGATCGTAGTAATCGTCGGGCTGCTTTGAAAAATCCTCCAATACCCACTCGAACCATTCATGGTAGAAATTAAGGATTTCATCCGTCAGATTTTTATGCTTCAGACGCTCCAGAGAATCACTCATAAAACAGCAAAGAGCCAACTTGAAATAAAGCGACAAAGCATGGGTGCCGTATTGTGATTTTATCTGTTCATATGCTCGTCTGAGCTTTCTCGCTCGATAAAATAGCAATAGTTTCCCTAATCCTCTGTTGGATTTTGTGGTATTCAAATAGTCGCTCAGTGGAAACCGGTTGATTATGTCCTCATCGATCGAAGCCAGCTCTTTCTGGAGTTGAATGCTTTTTTGCTCGACTTGTTCGGCGGTTACCATTGTGGAGCCTTATAATCAAATTTCCTTTAATGAATTACATTTATGATATCGGCAAAATTTGGCGATCTCATTGATTATCTTCGGCGATATTGCCTTAATCCGTACTTGGCGATCATCTGCTGCTGGATTTGTGACGTACCTTCTATTATTTCGAGTACTTTTGCCTCTCTAAAAAGCCTTTCGACAGGAAAAGAGCTCGAACATCCGTTGCCCCCATGTACCTGAACCGCATCCGTGGTGACTTCCATTGCGACTTTCGAGGTGAAATACTTTGCTATTGTAGTTTCGGTAACTGCATTGCTGTCGCCTTTTTTTCTCAATTGTCCCGCCCTGATGCAAAGCGCGCGGGCGGCATGAATCTTTGTAACTGCATCGGCAATAATTCCCTGGATAAGCTGGAACTCGCAGAGCTTCTTGTTGAATTGTTTGCGATTTCTGGAGTAGGTCACCATGTTGTCCAAAGCTTCCTGTGCTACGGCAACGCCCGTCCAGGCAATGGAATACCTTCCATGATCGAGTGCCGTGCCGACAACATACGGAAAACCACCCCCGGGCCGGCCGATGATATTCTCCCTGGGTACGTAAACGTCGTTCAACTCTATCTCAGCAACATGCGAAGCCCTGCGCGCCAGCAGACCTTTCATAGGCGAAGTTTTGAGCCCGTCCATTTCACGCTCTACAACAAATGCCGATTTTTCGCTGCCGCATGATGCAATTACAATAAAAACATCGGCGATATCACCAAAGGAAATCCATTTTTTTCGGCCGTTTAAGATATAGCCCTCTCCCTTTGGTTCGTAACAGGTTTGAACGTCCCTTGCGTTCGAGCCTGTGTTCGGTTCGGATAACGCAAATGCTCCTATTTTTTCTCCCGAAGCTAAAAGCGGCAGCCATTTGTCCTTTAAATATTCCGATCCCCATTTCAGTAACGTCTCGCCGACCAAAGAACACTGCACGGTTATTAATCCTGCCGTCGAGCAGCATGCCTTTGCTATTTCCTCGGTTAGAAATCCGTAATGCACCGGATCAAGTCCCAGACCTCCGTATTCTTCGGGCAAGCTCGCCAGGAGCAGTTTTTTCCCGGCCATTTTGTTAATTATATCTCTCGGTAGCTCTTCGCTGCGGTCGAACTGCCCTGCATGAGGCCGAATTTCTTCATTAGCAAAGCAGCGTATCTCATTTATTATATTTTCCTGTCGGGAGGTATCACTCATTTGATTTCCCTCATACACCTTTTTTCTTGCTGACAAACTCAGCGATTCGGTTGACAGAGGTGAAATTATCTATATCCAGGTCGTTGTCGCCGACCTTTATCTCGAATTCTTCTTCGATAAAACAGACTAACTGGATCGCAAATGGAGAATCAACGAAACCTAATTCGAAAATATTATCATCATCGCCCAACGCAACATCGTCGTCATAAACTGATAAATTCTTTTTCACGAATTCTCTAATTCTCTCACAAGGCTGCACAATTATTCCTCTACGGCGATTAGCGTATGATAACATCAATATATGGGGGGAAGTCCTGCACTATAGACAGATCATTCTCGAGGATCAGATATCCGTCGTCTTTTGATTCGGTCTTTTTAAAGTTTGCGAACATAAACGTAATGTAAGTCATTCTGTTTCTTCCCGTGTCTCTAAAATCCGCTTTCAGCTTTTTGCCGGCTTTTTGTGCTTCTTTCATAATGTACGACAAAAGCACCGAACCGACGCCGTGAGACATGACCCTGCACGACATAAGGAACAGCTTAAGGTGGTAACAGTCCGGCATAATTTCTATCAGGGCAAGACCTATCTTGCCGTAATCACCGTATTTGTCCTTCATTTCACATATAAGCAGGCGATGCTTCGAAGAGGATATGAACATCGACAAATCTTCATAGCTGTATGTTCTTCCGGTTGCATTAAGCTGATTTGTCCTGATTGTCAGCTCTTCGGCCCTTTTTAAATCCTCTTCTCTCGCATGCGAAATAATAAACTGAATATTCAGGGATGCTATAAACTCTTTTTTCGGTCCCTGGTATTCGCTCCGGTCTTTCTTTCTCTCTATGTCCTCAAGATACATTAATCGTCTTCTTTTGGAGTCGGCTGTAATGAATCTTGGATTTAAACATGGGTGAGCCGGGAGGGAATTGTACTGAGATGCGTCAACGCACAGAACTTCAGGATGCTCACTTTGCACTTCATCACGCTCCAGGGGATTGTCATCGACAAGCATAATCGCCTCCGGGTGTATGTTGAGGCTCTTGCTGATGTTTGCGATGGATACGGATTTTGCGTTGAAGTTTATTTCGGGATAAAGAAAATATTCATCGAGGCCGAATTCCTTAAGCTTGCCCATAGCATCGTCGTAGTCGTTTTTGCTGGCTATAGAGTGCAAAATTCCGCGACGATCGAGTGTCTGAATTATTTCCTTTATGCCGGGCTTTAGCTTGACGGCATCCATTTCGAGCAAAATGCCGTCCCATATAGTCTCATCAAGGTCCCATACAACGCATTTTATCTCTTTCTGCTTTTCCATGCTTGCGAGCGTTAGATTCCGTAATCGAAGAAGCCTTTCCCTGACTTTTTACCAAGCAGGCCGTCATTTACCATCTTCCTCAAAAGAGGGCACGGCTCGTATTTCGGATCGTTATAGTTCTCATATAGGACCATCAGCGAGTCCATGATAGTATCGAGCCCTATCAGGTCTGCGGTTGCGAGCGGCCCCATTTTGTGGCCGAAACCGAGCTTGCATATCATATCGACATCTTTAGGCTCAGCAATCCCGTCCTGGATGAGCCTGATAGCTTCGTTTATCGTTACCATCAGTATCCTGTTGGAGACAAAGCCGGCACAATCGTTGACAACTATGCACGTTTTGTTGAGGCTCTTGAAAAGCGCCTTTGTTCTGTCAACCGTCTCGTCTGATGTTTGCTTGCCCTTTATGATTTCGACAAACGGCTTGAGCGGCACCGGATTCATCAGATGCATGCCGATAACGTTTTGGGGCTTCGGCATCAATTCTCCTATTTTGGTTATGGGAATGCAGCTCGTATTGACGCCGAATATAGCATCCTCCCGGCACACGCCTTGAAGCTCCGAATACAGCTTCTTTTTCGCCTCAAAGTTTTCAGTTATATTCTCAATAACGACATCGGCATCGCCAAATTGATCGTAGCCGGTAACAAAAGTGATCTTTGAAATTATCTCTTCAAAAGGCGATGAAAAGAAGTCTTTCTTCATCATTTTGACGAAACTATAGCTTCGTTTAATATTGCTGCGGGCATTTTCCAATATCTCATCCGTAAGATCCTTTAAGATGATTCTGTAATTATGGCTCGCAAAATCAAGCGCAACGTCACTACCCATCACACCGGCACCAACTACGGCAATAACTTCCGCTGTCATAGAATACATTTCTCCGTAACTTCACGTATTTATTTTGCCTTTTATTGCTCTACTAAGATTGTTTTTTCATATTATACCCATTACCCCAACTGGGAACAAACACAATCAATGTCGATTGTGCAATCCGCATGCTCCGGCAAAAAAACTAAGAGACTAAGATCCAAAAATATCCCCTATGGGGCAGGCGACTTCCTTTAATTTTCCTCGAATTCCCTTCTTGGTCCAAAGAGAAAATCCAGAACCAACATCATTGACCGTATTATGCCAATATCCAGATAGTTTAGTCTTAGATGTGAATGGTCTTCCAGGGCTGAATCAAGTAGAAAAGGGCCTATGCCGAACTTATTGACATAGGCCCCGAAATCATTCAAGTGGCACTATTATTTCCGCCACAGTGGTTTTTACTATTCAGCAGCTTCTCTCGGCCGGTAGAGCCGGATGTCGTCGAAGAACATCTTGCCCGAACCGCCGGGGATTGTTGTGTTGCCCCTGGTGCCCAGGCCAATCGCAATTCTGTCAACATCGGCCAGGTTGATGCCCTGATCGACCAAAGTCTGCAGTGAGATAACCCACTCGGTCCAGGTGTCAATCTGTGCCGCGGCCGGATCGTCATGAATAACTATCGCAGAAGCACCGGCGACGTTGGAAACCGCTACATACAGCGGCTCAGCGGTGTTGCTGTTAATACCAATATCCTGGTTAGTCCACTGCCCAGTGACGTTGCCGGTAGTTGTGACATTAGAGAACACGGCCTCACAAGTCAAAGCGGCGTTAGTGCTGACCACTATCAAACCAATATATGCATTTGAACCCATTGTAATATTATCTGGTGTCCCCTGCATCTGCCATGTAGAGCCGTCCGTTGAAGAGTAAGCTGTAAAGTTGCCGGACAAGTCACGCTCTATCTTCACCCAGTACGGTGCGGAGATTCCGCCTGTCGTCTCGTCGGCGCTGGCGCCGCCGGTTGCGTTGCGTCGCTGGAAGGAGACGCCCTGAAGTGGTGTCACTACCATCATTCCATGAGCGGAGTCCGCATCGAGCGTTTCACGAATCATAACGCCGGCCTTGGCCCAGCCGTTCGTGTTCTCGACACTGTCAACCCTTGCAACAATCGAACCGGCACCGGTGAGCGATTTGAATGCAAAGTGGAACTGATCCGACGTACCCCAGATGTCTGCGCCGGATCCGGTCATCGTGTAGGTGCCGACGGGGCCCTCGACAAAGCTGCCGACCGATCCCGGGTAACCTCTGAACCACAGAGATAATTCAGAGACCTCATTCTTGGTCCAGTCTCGAGGAGCTGTCAACGTAAGTTCAACTTCCGCATACTTCGAATAGCCCTGCTTGTTGTTGTCATAAGCAACCGGCATTGACTGGCTACCACCATTGACAATAGACTCTTCGGTGTAAGAGCCAGTGGTTTCATCACCAACAGCAGCGCCCGTGCCGTTACCTGCATAGTAGTAAGCGGTTCCCGGCGCACCATAGCCAAGTCCGTCATGCCAGGAAAACCAGATTTGATTCTCACCGGCATCGTAGCTTTCGAAGTCGTCCACGAGGATAAAGTCGGCCACAGTAAAACTCCAGATTTTGCCTTTACTGATCGAGCTATCGGTATTGTACTCGTCGATTCGCCAGTAGTATGGCCCGCCGCCCCATTCGACACCTTCGGGGGGAGTATAACTCGTGCCGTTCTGACGGCCACGATAGATGTCGGCTGTAGTGGTATCAGCATCTGCAACGGCGTCTCGATCCGTGCCAAAGTAAACATCGTGCTGGGATACATTATCTCCCGGCGAGAAGCTTAGGGGCAGCGTCTCGTCAACATCCGGCGTCGATCCATTGGCTGGATTCGGCCCCCAGGCTATCAACGGATCACCACGCATAACCTGCTTAATATCATCCTCCATCAGCGCCTTGTTGTAAATACGAACATCATCCATCGTACCGTTGAAATAGTTGACGCTATCCCGGATATCAGCCCCGATAGCTACTTGAATCGTACTGTCAAGATTTCTTATTGTGCCGGTCTCTGATGCCTCCAGTCTTCCGTCGACATAAATATAGCCATCCTGCCCCTGTCGTATCGCAACAACATGATGCCAGTTGTCGTCATTTACAGTTTTCGTCGTCACGAACGTATATTGGTAGTCGCTATCGCCATAAAGCATGAAATCCAGTTGGCCGTTTCCATTGACCATAAGCCGATACTCACCGTTGTAACCACCGTTCCTCTGCTGGATAATCACGCCCGCCGAGTCCGCTGACGTCTTAATCCACGCGGCGACAGATAAGTCAGTCTGCCCAGCCAAAGCAGGCCCGGTGCTCAGTCTGACTGTATCGTTAGTGCCATCAAATTCGAGCGCATCGCCATCATAACCAGGCACCCATGTCGGATCATTTACAAGTGTTCCGTGATTGTCGTGTCCGGACCAGTCGAGTGCAATACTACCCATACCCTCGTCAAATTTCCACCAGCCGACAAGATTGGGATCAGAAATTAGTATTTCGGGTTGCGTAGTGAAGCTCCAGACGTCACCTGTATGAGTGACAGTACCGTCGAACTGATCGACACGCCAGTAGTAAGTCTTATCTAATTCGAGGGATTCTGTAGTATAGCTTGCAGTGCTCTGCTGTGTTCCACCTGTGGCATTCGCTACAGTATCGAAATCGTCGCCGAAGTAGATGGTATGTAATTTCGCACCGAAACCCGCCGTCCAGTTCAAGGTTGTTACTTCGGCGGCTAAATATTTGCTACCATCGTCGGGAACAGGATTATACGCCTTCTTCGGCGGAACCGTGAAGCTCCAAACATCGCCTTTCCAGGGGCTGTTCGGATCGGCGTCGTTGACTTCATCTATTCGCCAGTAGTAGGTTGTGCCTGGAATAAGACCTTCCGGATAGGCATATGGGGCAAAGCCGGTGATATAAAATTCTAAACCAAGGTCTTGGTTGCCTTGGAATACGTCTGAATCTCGCGTGCCGTCATTCACATCGTCAAAGTTATCGCCTATATATACATCATGTGAAACCGCAAAATCTCCTGCCTTCCAGGAAAGGCTTACCCACGTATTGGCAACAGATGCTCCATCTTCCGGGTATGGATTCAAGACATATGGATATCCTTTGCCACCTTCCATGGCAGCCAGAATCTCGGGAGCCGTCAGCACATGGTCATAAACGCGCACTTCATCGAGCAAGCCGTCGAAGAATTCAAGCTCCCATGTGGCGCCAAAACCGATGGCGTACAATCCATCCGCCGGATTAGCAGGACTGCTTCCGACTATTGTCTGTTCGAGATTACCGTTTACGTAAATCTTTGCTTCAGTTCCGCCCTCAGTAAAAGTGGCAGCTACGTGAACCCATTCTCCGACTGGAACTCCCAATGAGCTTGTGTAATCCTGTATGCCCAATGTTGTGAATCTTATAACATCACCGCTACTAATAGAAAGCTTCCAGCCATTATTATTATCTCCCGCGGCAGTACCCACTGGGTTCCTGCCGGCGCCAAAAATGACATCATTGGTACCGGTACTGGCACGGTTAATCCATGCGGCAACTGTAAAACCACTATTCAAAGTGGAAAAGTAATCACCGGCACCCAATCCAATATCAACATAATCGTCAACTCCATCGAATTGCAGCGCTTTACCACTTCTTCCAACCACCCATTGCGGATCGCCCTCAAGGGTGCCGTCATGGCCATTGCCGCTCGAATCGGAGGCAATAGTTCCCGATCCCTCATCAAGCATCCAGTACCCTACGATTTCTGCTGAGGCTTGGCTGACCAGCACAAAAGCCAAAACAAATGAAATAAGATAAATTAATGTTCTATACATAATGATCCTCCTTTAAAATGAGAATTAACAAAGTAAAAAAACACCAATGACAATTTTCATCTTTACTACATTTGAATTTCTGTCAGTCCGACACATGACCTGCGACGTGAAATTACCTCCTTCCTTCAAATGTCAATACAGGCTGTTGACTGTTGTGTGAAAATGCTAAATAAACACCAGTAATTACATCCACTACAAGATGGAATGCCCACAAATACTTATTATTTCATTTTTACCATATTGGATATCATTTCGTCAAGGAAAATCGTTGGATTGTACCCCCCAGGAAGCTGCAAAAGTCGCTCGCAGACTCTCTTGCGGGCCTCGCCGAGGTCTTTTGTTGTGGAACTGACGAAAACCTTCACAAAACGGCCTACTTATTAAGTGCCGGCCGAGTGCATATAGTGCCTGACAATTAAGATAGCGACGACAATCATGCCGTGGAAGATGCGAAGTGTTGTCGACCAGCATGTGACCGGCCATGATTCTACCTTGTCTTTGTACTTTGATGCGTCCATTGTAAAGTCTGATTCTTTACCGCTCTTGTTGCGGACAGCATCGTAGAGCTTTCGGTACATTCTCTCCTGTTGGAGGAAATAGCCGTCCAGCATCCAGAACGCAATCGCCGGCAGGAACGCCAGCAGCACGAAATTGGCATTTGTATCGGCCGCGGCCAATGCAAACAGGGCCGAAACCAATACGACGGACCACCCTTTGAGATGGAACGAGTTGCTTGCCATCCGATTGATTACACCCTGAATCAGCTCCAAGTGTTTTTCTCTACTCATATGTAGTCTCCTTTCAAGAAACGCCAGAACCGCACTGCCCGGCGTAAGAAATTAAAAATGCTGCTGTCCATCATAGATGCAAATCTCAACTCCGGGACAATCTATTATGACCGGAACTATAGGCAAAAAACAAGCAAAATCCCGATAAGAATCAAACATCATGGATTTAAGAGGAAACGAAATGCATTTGTGTTTTGGACGCCGTTTCATGGAGACCTTGCCATTTATGATTTGCGATCCATTCGACCTTGATCAGGACAGGTTTACGATTGACAATTGTTTTGTTACCCCCGCGGTAGAATAAAGAACGCCGTGTAATGGAGATTATTGAGGAATTTGACGGACATTTTTCAGAGTTGTTCGTATAGTGTTTAAAAAATGTCTGAATGGCATTCTCAAGGGTGAATATGGCCTTGGAGGCCGGTTTTTGAGAGAGTCTGATGCTCGTAAAGCGGTTGATGAGGCTGTTATGCTGTACAATTACCGTCGTCCGCATCAGTGTTTGGGGTATCGCTATCCGAAGGAGGTTCATTTGGCGGCGTGAACCTTGCCTCCTTCGCTACGCTCAGTCGGCAAGGTTCAAATGAAAGATTAATGAAGAGTATGGAAACAAAAGTGACAACTTTTAATCAGGACTTGAGAAAAAGAGGTAAGGTAAAAGTAGCAGAAAATGATAATAAATTCATAGTTTCTTACGCTCTTATGCCCATATGCCTTATGCTCTTGTGCTTATTTGAAAAAACAAAGCCAATTTGCAAAGGAGGAGAATGAGCGTAAGTGCTTATGTGATAAGTGAATATGAAGAAATTTGTAGTTTTGGACTACGAAAAACAAAGCCAATTCAAAGCCAATTTCCGGCTTGGATCTTAAGATCGGGATAAAAAAGGGCCGCGAGGTCAATGCCCCACAGCCCTGAGAGTTCAAATAAGTTAAGGTTAGTTTTATGCTTTACATTACATTCAAAGGCTGCTGTGCTTTATTAACTTCCCCCTTTCTGCCGGGCGTCGAAACGGCCGGCTTTTCATTGTTGATGGATTTTCCTGAACGAACCGAAAATTATCTTCATCCCTTCCGAAAATTTCTATCTGGTCAAAAAGAGGTGGGAGGCAGAGCCGGGCGTATAGCCAGTCGCCTCTGCCCTCACCCTCATGTAATAGTCAATAAAGTTATGCCGCTTTTTTTCTCCTGCGAAGCAGGCCCAAACACCCAAAACCAAACAGAGCAACCGTTGTCGGTTCCGGAACCTGTGCGATGTAATCCTGGTTTCCGCCGTAGGAAAAGACCCGCAGGTCGGCCATCGGGCCGGTGCCGTCGAGAGAGTACAGGTATTTATTGGCAATGGTCGCACCACCGAAGTCGGTTCGGAAACCGCTGCCGTCCCACGTCGCATCCACCTTGACGTCCCACTTCAGTGGAGAATCCTCGTAAACGATCTCCCACAGTGCTGTAGCAAACGCCGCTGCCTCGCTGTCCTGCTGCCAGTTAAACGGCCCGTCGCCGGCCCAGCTCGGATCGTAGTATCTGCCCCAAAGCTCGCTGATGTAGACGGCCTTTTTGGTACCATACGCGTCGTCCAGCGAGGTCACGCTATACTTAGTGGTAATCTCGGGGGCAGGCTCGCTCAATTCGGAGCAGAAAGCACCGATCAGGCCATCGACCCAGAGCTTTCCCTCGCCGGTGCCATAGGTCTTTTCGAGATTGTAAACGCCAGCGTAAACGCCAGTTCCTGAGCCGTCAACGCCGTCGCCCCAGACACTTATCAGCTCATTCGCACCGAGGCCGGTATTGACGACTTCCACACTGTCAACAGTATAAGCGTTTGCCGCACACGGCAGAACCGTCAGGAGAAACAGCGTAGAGAAAAGTATCGATATCCTTGTTGACTTTATCATCTTCCTTCTCCCCCAAATTTAATCGCAAAAACGTCACTACTACAGCGGACGATTTGTTTTAAGTTAAAATCAAAATTAACCTGGGTGCTCAAAAGGTGATAAAATTGAGAACCCCCCATTCCAATATGTTCGCCCCCAAAACTTCTATGATGTTAAGTTTACTACATTATGCCACAAAAGTCAAGAGTTTTCAGCGGCAGTTGCCGAGTGTGGTAGAGTTTTTTTAGGTATGAGTCACTATCAAGCGAAAAACAAAATGGTTTTAGGACCAAGGTAGGATTTTAATGGTCGCCGGCATGGAATTTTTGTGTACCGATACCGGCTCTATTTTAACAAATGAAAGCTCATTGAAAATCGAATATCGTATAGAAATGTGCGGCAGGCTTGAAGACAGGACATGAGCGCAAAAACTGAGGGCTGACCCTGATGACCAGCCCCCCATTGAAGAAAGGAGTATTATGATGCCAAACTACTTTAGAACAATCCGACGAGAAAATCCGCTGATAAACCGTTCCGAATTTTTTACTCCCCGTCGCTCTGAACCCCCATATGCTTGTTCTATAAATATTATACGTGATATTTTAGCCAATGCCAAATGTAAATTTCCTGTAATGAGTATTTTTATAAGGTTAATACCATTCAACAACAGCATAGATGTAATCAACCGATGTCTTTCTCGGACCGGCAGTGTCATTATTCTGAACCTGAACATGAAAGGAATTGACTTTATCGGCCGTATCCATGGCACTTGTAACGTCCCACGAATCGGTCGCTTCACTGCCCTGTCCCTGCCGGACCGGGGCCTTGATGGACGCCCAAATTTCCGGTTTTGACGGCCAATCCACTCCGACGGACCAGACCAGTTTACCTTTTGTAAAAGATGGATCCTCGAAATGCTCTATATGGACAACAACTGAAACAATAGCTGCTCCTTCCGGAATCGAAGGGTTGGAAAAACGATAACATGTGTATGATTGTGGTCCGGTTTCCAGACGGTCGTTATCACTTCTTTGGATTACAGGAATTTTGTCTTTCGCAGACACCTTTTCTTTACCCTTTTGGTTAAAACAATCCGTAACAGTCAGTGTATTTTTCAAGGGCGAGTCAAGCGACGTGACAGTGATTGTAAATGATTGAGTATCCACTGCCCGAGTTTTATAGTTGTCCGCAACCCTGGCCGTCACATCATGAGTCCCGGCATGAGATCTTGTCGGTTTCCACTCGATCAATCCAGTAGCCTCGTTTATAGTCATGCCTTCCGGCTTTTTGGTGAGGGAATAAATCAGCTTATCTCCCGGGTCGGGGTCTTTGGCAATAACCCCGTATGAATATGGCGCCCAGACTCTGGCCGTTTCGATAGGTTTTGAAGTAATTGAAGGTGCATCGTTGACAGCGTTGATTGTCACGTTCACCTTAGCTGTGTCGGTCCCGTCTTTTCCATCGCTGAGGGTGTAGGTGAAAGTATCGTTACCGGAGAAATTCCTGCTTGGGGCATACGTCAATGTGCTGTTAGCGTTTATAGTCACTGAACCGTGACGACCCTGAGAGACCTTGACAACTACCAGCCGATCATTGTCGGGATCAGTATCGTTTTTCAGCACATCGATCATTACAATCGGCACATCTTCCTGCGCCGATACACTTTCATCGTTTGCCGTCGGCGGATCGTTGTCCGGTGTTACGGCAATAGAGACGGTTGCAGCAGCACTATCAACTTTGCCGTCGTTTACTTCGAACGTAAAGCTGTCTTGCCCATTGAAATTCCGTTCGGGGCGATAGCTCAGGTTTGGCACCGTTCCTGTCAGGCGTCCATGACCGGGCTCTGTGATAACACTATACGTCAGCGGGTCCTCATCACGATCACTACCCGTCAGGGTAATAGATACCGGGGTGTCCTCATTTGTTGTTACACTGACAGGTTCGGCTATCGGCGGCTTATTGGCTTTGCTGACAATGATCACTACGAATGCGATTACTAAAAGAACGGCCAATCCCGCAAAAAGAATGTGTTTCTTATTCATGATACTCCTCCTTAAATAATTCAAACACCTTCCTCTTCGACTTTGCATTATCAAACACAAGCCGGATGCTACTGAAAATCCGCTCCGAGGTGTTAAAAACGACCGCACCCCCGAGGCTTATTATAGTATACTTTAATTGCCCTCGGTCTGCGAACTTTTTTTCAGGAAATTTTGACAGTAATAACAATTCCGTTCGGCCCTACAAATCACGGCTTCATAACGTTCTGTGATAATAGAACTTAGCTCAATCCGACAGAAGATTGATATTGTGTGAATGAGTAATCAAGCGTATATATAGAATCTCAAATCACTTTCTCGTGAATCGGTCGAAGACCGTGATGACGGGCAGGGCGTTACCGTCTTCATCGAACATGCCTCGACGTCGCAGGCCACCGGCAACCGCGGGCTCCCACCAGAAGATGCCTTTGCCCCTGTTGTTAGGCGTATCGAGGACCAGTCGATGTACCTCGTTGAGGAACTGCCGCTGTCCCTCGGGCGTTTCCGGGAAAGGTGCCGGCTTGCCCTTGTATTCAGCAGGCCTCCAGTTGTATGCCACTTCCACGAGAATGATGTCCTTCTTGTACGTGTTGGCCATGAAAATCAAATTCTCTCGAAGCTCAAGCAGCGAGCCGTGCCACCAAGGGTAATATGACTGTCCGATGATATCGTAGTCGGTGCCGTATGAATGCCATTTATCGAAGAAAGCCTTTGTTCGTTGTTTGTCGCCGCCCCGGTCAATATGAACCATAATCCTGGGGCGTTGGGCGTTGCCCCGGCCCGCATCGACGCCGTTAATGCTGGCTTTCATTAGCTCGGCAAAATTGTCCCAGTTGTCCGGCAGCTTGCCGTCCGGCCATAGCATGCCGTGGATGATTTCATTGCCGGGCTGGACCATATCCGGCAGTACGCCGGCTTCACGAAAGGCAACAATGGTATCCCGGGTGTATTCGAATACCGCCTGCACCAGCTCATCGTGCGTCTTGCCCTCCCAGGCCTTCGGGATAAATTGTTTGCCCGGATCGGCCCAGGTGTCTGAGTAGTGATAGTTCAGCAGGAATTTGAAACCGAGCTGCTTTGCTTCCTTGGCAAGAGCTATCGTGTATTCGAGGTCGTTCGGTAACCTTGTGGGCGTATGGAACAATCGCAGGCGGATCCAGTTATAGCCGTGGTCTTTGAATATTTGAAGCCCGGGTTTTGCCTGGCCATCGTCCTTGAATACGGTTCCCCGCTCCTCGGCCTGTTTCAAGAAGGATAGATCGGCGCCGATTGCGTAATCATCAGCGTACATCGTGCCGGCAAACCGGAAGCCGACTGTGAAAAAAAGTACGATAAACAGCAAAATTTTATCTGCTCTAATCCCCGATTTCATTATGAGATATCCCCTTTCTTTGTTTTCACAAACCGCTGAAATAGTCCATTTTGGGCAATTGTACTAAGCATAAATTCTGCTGCAACAGGTTTATCCATGCTTTTATTGAGTAAAAGAATATAATATTATGTTTTCTATTGACTTTTTGATGGAAATACTGTTAATATTTATATGTTGTTTCCATGCGGATTTGTAAAAAAAGGCAGGGTAATGACCATGTATAAACGACAAGGCTTCACATTAATAGAATTATTGGTGGTGATTGCCATTATTGCGTTATTGATGGCGATACTCATGCCGGCACTCCAGAAAGTCAGAGAGCAAGGCAAGAAAATCGTCTGCTCCAACAACCAAAAACAAATGGGCATCAGTTTAAATATGTACGGCTCAGAAAACGACAACAAACTGCCGCTCAACCGGGGAGGATACTGGCTCCAGGACATCGCTTACAGCACAACCGATTATATTATGGATACAGGCGGTGACAGGCGAACGTTTTATTGCCCTGCGAACCCGAAAAAAAAACCGGAAATGGCCATTTTTTGGCAGTACAGCCAGAATCCTGATATAGGAGATGATTCAGATTGGGTAGTGGAACCAGAAACCGGACGTGACGGCCTCTATCGAGTCACCAGCTATTTCTGGATGATGGACACCGTACAGGGAAGACCTGAACCGCCCGAGGGAGAGCCGGAAAAACAATGGGTAAAGACTCTTACATGTAAACAACCGGCTGCAACCGAGCTCATTACAGATACAACTTTCAGCACAGGTCCCGACGTCGAGACGGCCAGTTTCATAGAAGTCACCGGAGGTTTGTGGAGCCGTTGGCAGATCTATGACCAAACCAACCACCTCGGCCGCGGCGGTAAACCTGTCGGCACCAATATCCTCTTTGTAGATGGACATCTCGAATGGCGAAAATTTGATGATATGATCGTGCGTTACGTAGTGCCACCATATCATTGGTGGTAGGTAATGGGAACAAGATACTCATCCCCGATATCTACTTCTCGCGTAATTCAAAGACTCAATCTGACGAATTACTCCTGACAGTATGTACCTTCGGCATCACATATCAAGGTGTATATTCATAGGCCCCAATATCAACAATCTTAGGATACGCTGGCTCATCCGCCACGCCGGTATCCGCTGTATCAGGATCATCCACAAATCGAGCCTGGCCGGCCAGATCCAGAGGTATGCGTTCCAGCAGATTGTCGTCCAGATCGAGATCATCCGTGTCTGCCGAAACTGCAGTATTGTCACCGGCATCAATACAAGTCGATCCCGCTCGGAGAGCAAAGTCATCATCCACCGTTCCCACTACCTCATCGGCACCGGCAGGATCCCGGAATCTCGGATCAGTATCTATATTGCCATCTCCCTTTGTAATTAGAGACCATCCGGCCCTTGTGAATCCTTCTATATCTTCATCGTCCTTGAAAGTACTGTAAGAGATTATCAACTCGGCCATATTATCGTCACCCTGCAGTGCGATCAGCGGCAACTCAGTGTACGACTTATTCCAGAGGATACAATTTGTCAGTTCTGCAGTAGCACCGAATACGGCCAATGCTCCGCCGCCAAGGTCACGACCTTCGGCGACATTAGAGTAGAAGGTACAATTGCTCAGCACGGCGGGACTTCCAATCAAGGCTATGGCACCACCGTCATTGAATGCCAGGTTCCCGCTGAATAGACCATTGGCTATAGCCAGATTCCGGCCTGCTGCAAAGATGGCTCCGCCCGAGCCATATCCAGCATTACCCATGAAGCGACAATTCGTCAGCCGACAGTCAGCACCCTCGCTGATAAATACAGCTCCACCATCAGTCGACGAGTTCCCCTGGAAGGTGCTTTCGGTTACAACACCATCGCTTTGGTCGAAACTGATAGCGCCGCCCTCTAAACCGGCACTGTTGCCCTGGAAGAAACAATCCCGTACCGTAGGACTGCTCCTGAAGCTGTGCAAAGCACCGCCCCAGGCACCGGAAAAGTTCAACCTGAACGTACATGCCAGCAATGCAGGCTCACTATGGAAGCAGGATATCCCGGCCCCCTGGCCCCAGCCATCGAAACCGTCGCCGGACAGTCTTCCGGAACGGTTTTTCTCGATTGTACACTGGGAAATGATAATATCACTGCGGATTAACTGGATACCGGCCCCGTCGTGACTGTTGCCGGCGGTAATAGTGAAGCCGTCGAGCAGCGTGCTATTGTCAATATCATGGGCGGTCACTACATGCAGACTGTTGTCCAGACGCGATATCTCACCATAAAGATCGTACACATCGCGCACCCCATGGTCGTCGGCGTTCAAATCACCGCTGAGGATAGTTTCGTATAGGACAATATCCCGGGTATCCGGATTCGCTTCTCCCAGACCGGCGTAACCACCTAAAACTTCCGCACCGTTGGGGATTGCGAAGCTCAACGAGTAATCACCCGGATCGCGGTTTTGGCCAATGTCCGGGTTGTATAGACCCTGAGCCACCAGTATTTTATTGCCCTTCTGCGCCATATCCAGCGCGTCTTGTAGCGATGTAAAGGCATTTTCCCAGTTCAAGCCGTTGTTGGCTCCGCTGGCGCGACTGTCGACATATATCCGTGTGCGCAGGAAGTTGGCTACGAGACTATAGTGTGCGTCCACAATCACTGTGGTCGTCGCTGAGTTAGGATCAGCGACTTTGTCGGCGTCCACGGCACTGCCGGACCAATACATGAAGTGATATTCATCCTGAGCATCGGCCTCCAAATTCACAATAGAACCCGGGGTGAAATTAAAAACATCTTCTCCAGGCGTAACGACCTGGCCGCCCTCAGTGGAACTAATAGATAGCGTGCGATATCCGGTGGTTTGCTGGCCCAGATCGACCCACGCGGTCTCAACACCGTTGGCGTTCCGTGCCTTGACACGGAAGCTGTATGTAGTATAGGGTGCCAGGTCCACGCTGTCCCAGCTTGTGCTGCTTATCCAGCCTGAGTCTGTGCCGTTTGTTGTGTTCTGGCACCGGTAAAGCGTTCCGAAGGAATTGCCGTTATGTGTCCAATTGACCCGGATGCTATAATCGGTGACATAGGAAAAATCCGCCGGGCTTGGCGGATTGGCCATCGTGTATATTACATTTATCCGGCCGTAGGGAGTTTCGTCACCGTCACCATTGCGAGCCTGCGCCCGGAACATATAAGATGTGTTGGGAAGAAGCCCGCTATCAGTCCAGAAATTATTGTTCTGCTGCCACGTGGACATTTCGCTATTAGTGACGTTCTCAAACCGAAGGCCTGATTGTCCGCTATTTAATCCCGTGGGGGTATTTTCCGACTTAACCTGTATGCTGTTAGCGGTAATATTTCCGAAGACTATACCGGTTGGCGTTTCTATTGCCGAGTATTTGTGGGTCTCAGTTGATGCAGCCGTTATCAAGCCGGCGGCATTCTGTGCTCTGAGATGGAAGGTGTAGCGGACATTCGGCTGCAAAGCCGTATCTTTCCAGGCATTGAGAATAGTCCATCCGGAATTTGTGCCAGCGGTTGTATTATCACATTTGTACAATGTACCGGGAGGATTACCGTTGGGACCCCATTGTACCTGGATGCTGCTGGTCGTGATTTCGGCAAAAACAGCCGGAGTAGGTATGTTGGCATTGGTATAAGCAGCAGCGATCCGGCTATAGGAGCTAAGTTCGCCATCGCCGTTTCGAGCTTGAGCCAGGAAATCATAACGGCGGTTCGGCAGAAGTCCATCACTGTTCCAGAAACTGTTATCCCGACGCCATGACGACATGCGTCCGGCGGTCATGTTTTCGAAACGCAGACCTGATTGGCCCTGGTCCAGACCCGAGGGCGTGTTTTCGGAACGTAACTGGATGCTGTTTGCTGTTATAGTTCCAAAGACAATATCCGTGGGATTTTCAATCGCTGAAAACTTATCAACCGCCTCGGAAAAAACCGTTTCGACGCCGTCGCCGTTCCGAGCCTTAACCCGATAGGTGTACTTGACATTCGGTGACAGTTCCGCATCCAACCAGTGGAGGTTGGTAATCCAACCTGAATTCGCACCGGTTATGGAATTCTGGCACCAATATTCTGTGCCGGCCGGATTTCCATTCGCATTCCAGTGTGCACGGAGACGACTTATAGTTACGTTCGAGAATGTGGTTTTAGCAGGCTCCATCGCTCGGGTATAGATATCGGTAAGAGGACTGAAAGCAGTGTGATCGCCGTCGCCATTACGGGCCTGAGCCCGAAAAGTATAAAGGGTGTTGGGCAGCAAACCATCGCTGGTCCAGAAGGCATTATCCTGCTGCCATGGAGACGTCTGAGCGGCTGTTACATTCTCAAGCTTCAGGCCGGACTGGCCCCGGTCCAGACCTGAAAGTTTATTGCTCGATTTGGCCTGGATACTACTGGTGGTTATCTCACCAAACTCCACACCGGCAGGATCCTCAATGGCCGAATAAGCATAACGAACAGGAGAGTACGCCGTTTCATTGCCCTGGCCATCGTGAGCCTTAACACGGTAGCCATACTGATGGTTGGGATTCAGGCCAACGTCCGTGTAAGAAGGATAGAACTGCCAGGGAGAATCCGAACCTCCAGCCCCGCCTGTGGGACTCGAGACGAAGTCGAAAGCATATTCCTCCGGCCCGGAGATGTCCCGCGCGATATCGGCTGTCATAACGATCGACGTAGTATTGACCTGATCGGGCCTGACCAACCATACCGCAGGATGAGGAATGGGAGGGACTTTCTCGGCAAGGGTAACAAAGCTGCCTGTACGACCCATATCATACTCTTGGGAATTCTCCGCTTCAACGTAGAAGAAGTATAGGGTCTCCGGTATCAGGCCGTCAATTTTCTGGCTTATCACTGCATCACTATACAAATTCGTTATCCACTCTGTATGCCAATAGTGATCATCATATTTGCGATAGATAAACCTGCACCTGCATTCATCGCCCCCATCATCTTCGAGGACCGCGCGCAGTGTAACTGTCGTTTCTGTAGGCTCGGCCGAACCTGTGTCAATATCAGGGTACGTGATATCCGGATTGTCCGGTTCTTCTTCCTCCTCATCCAGCTCGTTCAATACGTATATAGACGTAGCTTGTACCCGTTTATAATATGGTATGGGACTGGCTCCCTGATAATACGTACCTTCAACCTCTATAATGGTTCCGGAAACTAATTCATGATCCTCGTCGTAGCAGACCTCGACCGATGTTACATATTCCAGGACATCCCCCGGATCCTCAAGAACATTCTTGATCGAGACTTCGACCATATACTTGCCGGCACAAATGGGAAACATCTCATGGTGTTGATCTGTGTCAACGTAGGCCTGGAACACAACTTCTCCCGTACCCCATCCTGTGCTCTCACCAGGTACAGCGCCCAGTAAGGCCAGAATAATCGTATAAGCGGAGACTGCGTACATGATTCACCACCTTTCTCACTGAGTCGCGCTGAAATGCACTTAAAGCAGGCACACTTGCCATCCGTAGTATTGCCGCCGATAGAAGTGACCTCCTCCAATTCCATCCAAGGCGACTGTTATAGGACAATTAATATGATAGTTATTTTGCCATAAAAACCGCCCTGTGTCAAGTAAGAATTTGACTAATAATAGCTCTTGAGGGGCTGAAACGCCTTAATTTTATGATTTTAAGCTTGCAGAATTGTCTGTAGGGCTTTATATTTACGGGTTTATCGAATGATTGGGGCCTTATGCTCGATATTTCATGCTGGATTCTCGTAAAAGGTGAGGCTCAAGAATCGGGTATTAAAGAGCAGAAATTGAAATTTTTTAGTGATGTTTGAGTCATTGACGGAAAAATTTAACTCGGTTTTCCGGTCGCTTTCCGGCCGGGGGAGAATTACCGAGGCGAACATCTCCGACGCCATGCGAGAGGTCCGCAAGGCCCTCCTGGAAGCGGACGTCAACTATAATGTTGTCAAAAAATTCTGCAAGGACGTAACGCAGGCCGCCCTCGGCGCCGAAGTGATAAAGAGCCTTCATCCGGGCCAGGTAATGGTCAAAATCGTCAGCGATGAGCTGACCAAGTTGATGGGACCGGTCGACAGCCGGATTTATTACGTCTCGCCCGGGCCTACCGTAATCATGCTGGCCGGTCTTCAGGGTGGTGGCAAAACCACAACCGCCGCAAAACTCGCCAAGTACATCCTCTCAAACGGCAGGAAACCGCTGTTAGTGGCCGATGATCTGCAAAGGCCCGCTGCTATCGAGCAGTTAAAAGTTTTGGGCGAGCAGATAGGTGTCGACGTTTACAGCGAACAGAGCAAGAACGCCGTAAAAGTCGCTAAGAATGGTGTTAAGCACGCGAAGGCCAGCGGCCACGATGTTGTTGTCCTCGATACAGCCGGCCGGCTGCACATCGACCAGGAGATGATGGATGAAGTGGCCAACGTCGCAAAAGCGGTTACTCCACAGCAGATTTATTTAGTCTGCGATGCAATGACCGGCCAGGACGCTGTAAATTCAGCCAAAGAATTCAATGAGCGGCTTGAGTTGGATGGCGTCATTTTAACCAAACTGGATGGCGATGCCCGCGGCGGTGCAGCCCTGAGCGTAAAAGCCGTAACCGGAAAGCCTATCAAGTTTGTCGGTATCGGCGAAAAACTCGATAAGCTCGAAGAATTCCACCCTGACCGCATGGCAAGCCGGATACTGGGAATGGGCGACGTCGTCACTCTCGTCGAGAAGGCCCAGGAGCATTTCGAGGCCGAAGAAGCCGTCAAGATGCAAAAGAAAATGGCCAAAGGCAGCTTCGGCTTCGACGATTTTCTAAAGCAGATGCAGGCCGTCAAGAAAATGGGCGGCATGAAAGATATGCTCAAAATGATGCCGGGAATGGGAGGCCAGCTCAAAGACCTGGATCTCGACGGCGCCGAATTGACGCAAATGGAAGCAATCGTGCATTCGATGACGCTGAAGGAAAGACGCGATCCGGACCTCATCGAATCATCGAGACGAAGGCGGATTGCCGCCGGGGCAGGTGTCGAAGTTCAGGCTGTCTCAAGCCTGGTAAAGACGTTCAAGCGCAGCCGGGATATGCTCAAAACACTCAGCGGCGGCGGCCTTGGCGGACTGGGGAACCTACTCAAGGGCGGCCTGAATATGGGCGCACTGAGCCAGATGATGTCCAGCGGCAGAAAAATCAAACAGCGCTCGAAAAGAAAAAGAGTCATTAAGCGGAGAGGAAAAATAAAGAAAAGAAGATAACTTCCCCTGTCATTCCTGCGCATGCGGGAATCCAGTATTTAATTCCCAAAATTTTCGGGAATAGTAGAATAACGATTATGAACAAAATTTCAATAGAGCAGTATCTCGAAAAGGTCAGCCGGTTTTCAGACAGCGATTACGGTAAAATGATAAGAGAGCAGTTCGAGGATATTCAGGGCGCCAGCGAGCTGGCCATGTTAGTCTCGCCGACTGCAGAAGAACTGGAGCAGTTAAAAAAGGCAGTCGCGATCATGACGCCGACGGAAAAAGAGAACGCTGATATGCTGAACGACGAGCAGACCGAAAAACTTGCCGCCGACGCCCAGGTAGATCCGGCCAATCTGGCGATCTTTCTGAATGGTTACGCTCTACATTGTAAACGTGTTTCGTGACTCTAGTTGTTTCAGTCACGGAAATTGATTATAAATTTAAGAAAGGAAAAAACTATGGCAGTAAAATTAAGAATGACAAGATTGGGCAGGCGGCACAGGCCGTTCTTTAGAATCAACGCAGTCGAATCCCGTAACCCCCGTGACGGCAGAATACTTGAAAAGCTGGGCCATTACGACCCGATTGAAAAGGACCCTGCAAAGCAGGTCGTGTTAAAACGCGAGCGGGTGGAATTTTGGCTGTATAAAGGGGCGATACCAAGCGACGCCGTCTCGCAAATCCTGCTGCGCCATGGGATCAAGCATAAATACGCAGAACAAAAAGAAGCTCGTCAGACAAAAGCCAAGGCCATCGCCAGAGCCAAGGGCAAGCTGTTCAACGAGACCGAGAGAATAGCAGCTAAAAAACAAGCCGAAGCTGTAGAAGAAAAAGCAAAGGCCGAGGTTGATGCTAAGGCTGCCGAGGAAAAGGCAAAGGCCGAAGCTAAAGAAGCAAAGGAAAAAGCCAAGGCTGACGCCGAAGCTAAAGCAGACGCCGAAGCGATAGCAAGAGCGGACGCCGACGCCAAGGCCAAAGCAGAAGCAGAAGCTAAAGCCAAGGCGGATGAAGAAGCAAAAGCTAAAGCAGAGGCTGAGGAAAAAGCTGAGGCTGAAGCAGTAGAAGAGAAAACCGAGGATAAAGGCGAACCGGTGGAAAAAAAGCCTGAAGCTGAGGCAGTAGAAGAGAAAATCGAAGCTGAACCTGAGCCTGAAAAAGCCGAACCCGAAGCCGAAGCCAAGACTGAAATAACCAAAGCAGATGTCGCTGAGGAGAAAACCGAGGCTAAAGACGAACCGGTAGAAGAAAAACCGCAAACCGAAGCAGTAGAAGAAAAACCCAAGGCCGAGCCTGAGCCTGAAAAGCCAGAGCCCCAAGAGGAAAAGAAAGCTGAAGCTGAGCCCGAAGAGAAAGCCGAGGTTGAACCTGAGGCTGATGCTGCCGAAGAGAAGGCCGAGGACAAACCCAAAGAGGAATCGGCTTAATGCCGATAGAGTAGGCAGGAGCGATGAGGATAGACATTCTTACGCTTTTTCCGGATATGTTCGATTCGCCTTTGAGCTGCTCGATAATCAAGAGGGCCCGGGACAACGGCCTAATTGAAATCGCTCTAACCGATATAAGGGATTTTTCAACAGATAGCTATCGGAAGGTCGATGACAAGCCGTATGGCGGCGGGCCGGGGATGGTAATGATGCCCGGCCCCGTTTTCGACTGTTTCGAACACGTCCAAAAGCTCTCAGACGAAAAAGGCAGGGTTTTGCTGCTGACACCACAGGGGCAAAAGTTCGACCAGGCCAAAGCCAAGGAATTGAGTGCAGAAAGGCGCCTGATTTTAATCGCCGGAAAATACGAAGGATTCGACGAGCGAATTCGCACAGGCCTCGGCGCAGAGCAAATTTCTATTGGCGACTACGTCCTTAGCGGCGGAGAACTTGCTGCGATGGTCATAATCGACGCTGTAGTAAGATTGCTGGATGGCGCACTCGGCGATGAAGACTCGGCAAAAGATGATTCGTTCAGCGAAGGCCTTCTGGAATACCCGCACTACACAAGGCCCGAAGTCTTTCGCGGGATGAAAGTCCCTGAAATTCTTTTAAGTGGCGACCATGCCAAAATCGCCGAGTGGCGACGCCGACAGGCCCTCGAACGAACGAAAAAATGGCGGCCGGATCTTTTGAACCAGATCGAAAAAGGGGGAACTGATTAATGAAAGAAAAAGAGCAAACTCTGCCCGACAAGCCGGGGCAGAAGCCCCGGGCAACTTCAGAAGCGGCAAGGTCTCTGGGGCCGGTACCCAACCTCGAAGAGCACGTGCATCCGGAGTGGTGGCGGCAAATATTCAACGCCACGTATTTAAAAACCGACGGCGATGTCGTCGACGATCCGCAATTAACCAGCAAAGAAGTGGACATGTTTTGCGGAATACTTAATATGGCCCCGGAAGACAAGATTCTGGACCTGTGCTGCGGGCAGGGACGGATGACCCTTGAGCTGGCAAGGAGAGGATTCACCAATGTCGAAGGAGTGGATCGTTCGCACTACCTGATTCAAAGGGGGAAAACCCAGGCGAAAAAAGAAGGTCTCAGCATAAAATTCAGAGAAGGCGATGCAAGGAAGCTGCGCTATGCGACCGACACCTTCGACGTGGTAATGATTCTCGGCAACAGTTTCGGCTACTTCGAGACGGTCGAAGACGATATGCGGGTTGTCAAAGAGGTCTTCCGCGTGCTCAAACCCTGGGGAAAACTGCTCATCGATGTCACCGACGGGGAATACCTCAGGAGGAAATTTCAGCCCCGGTCATGGGAATGGATAGATAAGAAATTTTTCGTCTGCAGGGAAAGGTCTTTGTCGCTGGACAAGCAGCGCCTGATTTCGCGGGAAGTCGTCACGCATGTGGAAAAGGGCGTCGTCGCCGACCAGTTTTACGCCGAGCGGCTGTATACGAAAAAGAGCATCTCCGAACTGCTTGAAAAGGCCGGTTTTCATGATGTGGCCGTTCATGGACAGATCGCCAGCGATTCGACGCGTAATCAGGACCTGGGAATGATGGAAAGGCGAATCATCGTCACAAGCGTCGTACGCAAAGACTGGTCGCCGAGAAAACGCAGGAAAGAATACAAAAACGTGACGGTCCTTTTCGGCGATCCTCGCAAACCGGATGCCTTAAAGCCGCTGTGCGTCTTCGATGATGACGATTTCTATACTATCGATCGGCTTAAAGATGCGCTGCGCGCGCTGGACGGCTACCGGTATTCCTACCTGAACAATCACGACACGCTCTGCAACGACCTGGTCAAGCTTGGCACGAAAACGGATTTCGTCATGAACCTGTGTGATGAGGGCTACAATAACGACCCCCGCAAGGAGCTGCACGTCCCGGCATTATTGGAAACACTCAACATTCCCTATACCGGGGGTGGCCCACAGTGCCTTGCCTTCTGCTACGACAAGTCGCTCGTCCGCGGAATAGCAAAGGAGATGGACATTCCCGTGCCGGAAGCGTTCTTTATCAAGCCCGAAGACAGCACGTTTGAGCTGCCGTTCGGATTCCCCGTAATCGTAAAGCCGAACTTCGGCGATTCGAGCTTCGGCATCACCCAGCGAAGCGTAGCCTACTCTGTCGAGCAGCTTGTTAACGCTATTTCCGAAATCAGAGAAAAGTTCGGATATGAAAAACCGGTCCTGGTCGAGGAATTCCTTACCGGCACAGATTTCACTGTCGGCATCATCGGCAACCCGCCCGAATCTTACACGGTGCTGCCCATCATTCAGGAGGATTATTCAGCCCTGCCGCCTGAATTGCCCAGGCTGTGCGGCTACGAGGCCAAGTGGATGCCCGATTCGCCCTACTGGCAAATCAAGTCTGTCCCGGCGAATCTGCCTGATGATGTCGAGAAGGTCGTTATCGAATGCTGTTTGAAACTCTTTGAAAGACTCGAATGCAGGGATTACAGCCGATTCGACTGGCGAATCGACTCCGAAGGCAATCCGAAGATTCTCGAGGTCAATCCGAATCCCGGATGGTGCTGGGACGGGCACCTGGCAAAAATGTCAAAAATTGCCGGATTGTCCTACTCGCAGATGCTGGGAGAAATCCTTCGTGCCGCCGAGGAACGGCTGAGTGCTCCGACGTCAACCGATAAGGACCAGACAAACGGAACTACCGGCAGAGCGATACAAAGTATCCCGGAAAAAAATAAGAAGTCAGAATCGGCACAAAATTCCACTTCGGGCAAACGGTAGTTTAACGCTTTCGACCATATTATGATCTACAAACACTAATGCCGTAACCTCTTCAGAGAAAGAGAGGTGGTTGATATTCTGCGCCGTCGGATTGAATATCGACTTTATTTCTTGATATCTCATTTCTTTACCTTTATATCTATAGTAAATTCAAATGATTTATCTAAGTCGATACTCTACCCGTAAACAACATGGAGGTCAAAATGAAGGATCTGAATCGACGCGATTTTCTCAGACTCTCGGCAGGTGGCTCTATTACAGCGGGACTGTCTTTAGCCGGCTGTGAGAGTGGACTCATTGGGAATTCCACACCTAAGAAGCCGCCGAATATTATTTTTCTGTTGACCGACGACCAGCGATGGGACACGATGGGCTGTGCGAGCAATCCGATTATTCAAACGCCGAATATGGACGCGATGGCAAATGACGGCGTAAGATTCACAAATGCCTTCGTCACGACCTCTATCTGTGCCTCCAGCAGGGCGAGTATCTTCTCAGGCCAATGGACAAGCCGGCATGGTATCACAGACTTTGCGAAGCATTTCACGCCGGATGCCCTGGCCCAGACGTATCCCATGCTGCTTCGCGGGGCCGGGTATCGAATCGGCTTTATCGGCAAGTACGGCGTCGGGGCCAAAAAGACTTTACCTGTCAATCAATACGACTACTGGGAAGGCTTCCCCGGCCAGGGCCGATATGAAAATAAAGACGAGGACGGCAATTATAAGCATCTAACGCAGATCATGGGTGAGCAGGCGATCGAATTTCTGAATGGCTGCTCGCAAAACCAGCCTTTCTGTTTGTCGATAAGTTTCAAGGCGCCACACGTTCAGGACAGCGACCTGCGCCAGTTCATTTATGACCGCGCTTATAAAGATGTATACAAGGATGCTGTTATTCCAGTACCGGAGAAAGCCGATCCGCATTATTTCGAGGCCCTGCCGGAATTTTTGCGAACCTCTGAAGCCCGAAGGCGGTGGGACATCCGTTTTTCCACGCCAGCAAAGTTTCAGGAATCCGTTAAGGGCTACTACCGCCTTATCTACGGCGTCGATGTCGTCATCGGCAAGATTCGAGAGCAATTGAAACAGCTTGATTTTGACGACAACACGATTCTGATACTGACCGGCGACAACGGTTTCTATCTTGGCGAGTACGGCCTGGCGGGCAAATGGTTCCCACACGAAGAATCGATTCGCGTTCCGCTGGTGGTTTTCGATCCGAGGGCGGGTAACAAGCTTCGCGGCCGAGTCCTCGATCAGGTGGCGCTCAATGTCGATATCGCCCCGACGATTCTTGATCTGGCCGGTGTAAAACCGCCCGAACAAATGCAGGGTCGCTGCCTTGTGCCGCTGCTAAAGGGCAAAAAAACCAAATGGCGAACCGAGTTCTTCTACGAGCATCCGTTCGAGCACAAAACAATCGCAAAAACCATAGCTGTCCGAACGCCGAACTACAAGTACGCTCATTACGTAGATTATGGTTATGAAGAGCTGTACGACCTGAAACTCGATCCGGATGAAACCATCAACCTGGCTAAAGACGATAAATACAAAAAGACCCTGGAGTCCCTGCGAAAGCGCTGCGACGAATTGGCACGGGAGGCAAAAGGTACTTAAAAACAACTTTTTATTGGGAGAGGAAAAAATGGAAAATGACAATAATCGCAAGTGTTGTCCGAAATGCGGCAAAGAAAATCCCGATGATGCTCGATTCTGTAACGCCTGTGGTTGCTCACTAACGCAAACACCGGAAGTTCAACAAAGGATCGAAGTCAAAATCAGTACTTTGGCGACTACATCCTTTCTCTTCGCTCTTTGTGGTTTGGTATTGCTGGCGCCGAGTTTAATTGCTATGGGCAATCCTCGAGCATTCAATCTCAGAATGCGATGGATGATTGCCTTAACCTTCTTTGCGAGCACTATTGTTCTTATCATTTCATTTATTCTTGGACTGATAGGCATAATCCAAATTGAACGAAGTGGCGGCAGAATCACAGGCAGAGCATTTGCGGTCGGAGCGGTTTTGATTTCAGTATTCGGTGGGCTTTTACCGGCTTGGTCTGTCGTTATGCGTCTGCCACGAAGCACGGCCTTTCGGATGGTGTGCGGCACGAACTTATCCGGCATTGGCAAAGCCATGCTGATATACGCCAACGATTATGAGGATGAATTGCCGAGAGCGGGGGGCAGGAACAGTGTCTGGGCTGCAAAAATACCCGACTGGAAAGCCATGAATCGCTTTAAAGCCTACGGTGTATCTGCTACAGGCGACGGCGGCACGGCAAACATCTCATCCTGCTTCTACCTGCTGGTCAGGTATATCGAAGTTCAACCAAAAAGCTTTATTTGCACAGGAGATGTCGGAATCAAAGAATTTAAACCCGGCAGGTACAAAGCAGGTGATAGAGATTTAATTGATCTGTGGGATTTCGGCCCCGAACCTCAGAAGCATTACAGTTACTCTTACCATGTGCCCTACGGCGGATATCCGCTGACTACGTCTTGCGATCCGGGCCTGGCCGTGGCAGCCGATCGTAATCCGTGGATAGATTCACCTTTTCAAAAGGCCAGAGATTTTCAGGCGTTTGATCCTGACGGCGGCAAAGAGGCAATCAAAGCTGGGAACACCATCGCTCACAAGTCAGATGCACAGAACGTGCTGTTATTAGACATGCATGTTGGCCAAATGAAACTTTCCTTTTGCGGATTAAATGAAGATAACATCTACACCTATTGGAACCGAGACGATAAACGGCGCGGCACGCCGCCAAAACTCGGCAGCAAACCAGCCGACAGAGCGGATTCGTTGCTCGTTAATGACCCAGCCATACCGAAATAAAGAATTGGAGGCCGGTATTGGCCCCGCTGATCATTTTACAAACAGAAAGGAAACAAACTGTGGATTTCAACCGACGTGAATTTTTGTCGCTGGCTGCTGGCAGTGCGGCAGCGATGATGCCGATAGCCGGATGTGAAAGTGGATTGGATGGGAGTAAAAAAAAGTCTAAGAAACCGAATATCATTTTCATCATGGCAGACGATCTGGGCTATGGCGACTTGGGCTGCTACGGACAGAAAGAAATACAGACGCCGAATATTGATAAGCTTGCCGCTGAGGGCATGCGCTTTACGGATTGCTATGCCGGCTCGACCGTCTGCGCGCCTTCGCGAAGCGTTCTAATGACCGGCCAGCATACGGGCCATACGCGCGTGAGGGGCAACATGGGTAAAGTCGGTGGCGTTCTTGTTACAGATAACGGCTCGCCGCAAAAACGTGTTCCGCTTGAGGCCGGAGATGTCACGGTCGCCGAAGTTCTCAAGCAGGCCGGTTACGCCACCGGAATTACCGGCAAATGGGGTCTGGCTGAGCCGGACACGGACGGTCTGCCAACCCGGCAGGGCTTTGACGAATGGCTCGGATACCTTAACCAGAGACGAGCACACACATACTATCCGCCCTATCTGTGGCGCAATGAAGAAAAGTTTATGCTGGAAGCAAATGCCGACGGCAAAAAGGGGCGATACTCTCATGATATATTCACCGCTTTTGCCCTGGAGTTTGTCCGTCGGCATAAATCGGGGCCATTCTTTCTGTACCTGCCCTACACTATTCCACATGCCAAATACGAGATACCGAGTATAGAGCCATACACAGACAAATCCTGGCCTGCTGAGGCAAAGGTCCACGCAGCAATGATTACACGAATGGATGGCGACATTGGGCGCATCATGAGGCTGCTGAAGGAGTTGGCTATTGACGAGAAAACTCTGGTATTTTTCTGCTCTGACAATGGCGCAGCCAGGCGCTGGGACGGGATTTTCGATAGTTCCGGCGTGTTGCGGGGACATAAGTCCGACCTTTACGATGGCGGCATTCGAACTCCGATGATTGCCCGCTGGCCGGGCAAGGTTCCGGCGGGAAAGACCAGCAATGCACCCTGGTACTTCGCCGACGTAATGCCCACCCTGGCGGATATAGCCGGCGCGACGTCGCCGTCAAATATTGACGGCATGAGCGTACTGCCGACACTTCTGGGCAAACGGCAAAAAACAGACAACCGGTTTTTGTACTGGGAATTCCCCGCCGGCAAGTTCCAGCAGGCGGTACGCTGGCGAAATTTCAAAGCCGTCAGGCCCGCTCCGGGTAAACCACTGGAGCTTTACGATCTAATTAGTGACATTGCGGAAAAGAACGATATCGCAGCGGAGAATCCAGATGTGATTTCTAAGATCGAAGCGTATCTTAGAACTGCTCGTACAGATTCGCCGAACTGGCCTGTCCAGCTATAGCTAAATATCAATCAGGAAAAAATAATGAGCAAGATTAATCATACACGCCGGGAATTTTTTCAAGCAATTGGATTGGGAGCAGCGGCAATAACTGCAACAGGATGTCTGCACGCTTCAAAAGATCCAATCCGTGCTGGAAAACGTAAGCCTAACCTGTTGTTCATCTGGACGGACGAGCAGCGGGCTGATACGATGGCCGCTTATGGTAATACGAGAATCCACGCCCCGAACCTGAACAAGCTTGCGGCCGAAAGCATTGTTTTTGAGAGGGCGTATGTAACCCAGCCAGTGTGTACGCCGAACCGCGCGGCAGTGATGACCGGTCTGTGGCCACATACAACCGGCTGTATTAAGAACAACATTCCACTGCCTGCTGATATTCCGTGTTTGCCGGAGATAATCAACGATCCCGATTACCGTACAGCATATATGGGCAAGTGGCATCTCGGCGATGAAATTTTTGCCCAGCACGGATTCGAGGAATGGGTCTCTATGGAGGATGGATATAGTCCTCATTACAGTGCCGGCCGCGACCGAAATAAACGAAGCGATTATCATCATTTCCTCATCGAGCACGGCTATCAGCCGGACAGAGGCGGCAAGTTCAGCCGGGCTTTTGCAGCACGAAGACCAATTGAACATTGTAAGCCGAAGTTTTTGGAATTAAAAGCCTGCGACTTTCTACGCCGGTATCGCAACGAGCCTTTTATGCTTTACATAAATTTCCTCGAACCGCACATGCCCTTCTTTGGGCCATTGGATAACGAGCACGATCCAGAGCAGGTTGATTTGCCCGCCAACTTCCGCGATCCGCTCGAAGAGAACGAGCCGCTTCGCTACCGCGTTAAGCGAGAAAGCTGCATGGAGGAATACGGCAAAGATGAGAAGTCGATTAGAAGTTTGATTGCTAAATACTGGGGACTTGTTGCACAGGTGGACCGCAGTGTTGGGGCTATTCTCAATACGCTCGAAAATCTCGGACTGGCAGACAACACAATTGTGGTTTATACAAGTGATCACGGCGATATGATGGGCTCGCACAACCTGGTAACAAAAAGCGTGATGTACGAGGAGGCCGTCAGAATCCCCTGGCTGATGCGTATCCCGCAGATGGGCATGAAACAGCGATTGATTCGGCAACCGGTCAGTCAAATCGACATGGTGCCGACCCTGCTGGAACTGCTGGATTGCAGCGGCGATGAGCACCTTGACGGCCGGAGCCTTGTGCCGCTTATAAAAACCGACAGATCTGTCCGGGATCATGTTTTTATCCAGTGGAATCCCAATAGCGGCGCCATCTCGGTCAAAAAAGGCGGCACGAAACTGGCCAGCAAAGAACAGCTCAAACGCGTTGAAAATGAAAGCAGCCGGGCCGTGATATCGCCGGACGGCTGGAAACTTTGCCTTAGTGACGTGGACAAATGCCAGCTTTTCAACCTGAACGAGGATCCGGGCGAGACAACCAATCTTTTCGACTCCGGGCGGCACAAAGACGTTATCGAGAAGCTGACAAAGAAAATCCACCAATGGCAGGAAACAGTAGCAGATAAAACCAAAGTGTAAAGCAGCAGAAGTCGCAAAGCTAAACGGCTAAATCTCTCAAGTCTTCTTTTGTCGCCGAAGATGTCTGAGCAATGTTATGCCGCCCAGGCCTAACAGGATAATTGTATTAGGCTCAGGGACAAAAATTAGTGCCACATCGTCAAACCGTCCCATGAATGTTGTCTGATCTGCTGAAATCCTTACTCTGGTTATAGGTGTGTCACTCCAAAAACCGATGAAGTTGTCATCGGTCGAATGGTCGGGAAAACGTACTCCATCCGTGGGATTGAATACGATACTATCGCCTTTATGGTCATAGAATGAAATGGAAGCTCCGCCGAAATTCCATCCCGAATTACCCAGCACAATACCAAAGCCCTGAAGCGGATAATCTGTCGGCGTCTGAAATTCCAACATCCATTCGCTCGGACCGCTTTGATCCAAATGAGATATCAACTTTGTGCCGGATGTTGAGCCAGCGGATGTTGGATTCGGCGGTGGCTGCTCCCATTCGATAACTTCTATGGAATTGATATTTGTCGTACTGAGAACATGGGCTTCAAATGGTAAGCCGACGATGTCCAGGCCAACACCATGCATGTCGGCAATTTCTGTTCCGACAGGCAGAGAATCCCATCCGATGCCGCCCGCATACCGGCCGGGCCGTTCCAGTTCCTCTCTGAAAGCAACAAGGTCTCGCTATCCCGGATCTATGAAAGCAGCATCGGCCCAGCTATGATCGATCCCGCCAACATTGTAGATGTTCGGAGGCCCCAGCAGGTAATTCGGATTAGCAGCTATAGGCGCCCATTCGATTTCCAGTGAAGGACACGGGCAGGCAAGCAGGAAAATTATAATCAAAACGGGGCAACAGAAGTGAACTATCATTCTCATCACCCTTCTCCTTTGGCCAAAACCAATGCTATCGACTTTAGAATGAAATGCGGCAGAGCTTTCCTGAGCGGCATAAGTATTTCATGGATACTCCATCTGAAGGCTACCGAAAACCAGACCGCTATTAAACAATACTAACCTATCAAAAATCCGGCCGGATTTCAAGAATCTCAGGCTCGTTTTGAAGATTTTGCCTTGAAAGCCAAAAAGAAATGAAAGTCTAGCTCCCAAAAATCGGCCTTTTTAGGCCTTCAGGGCAATTTTATGTCATGTTATCGATATATTGTTATATTATCTTAGAAATTTTAAAAACTTCTCCCTTGACAATAACTTGGATGATATGGTATATATAGGTAAGATTAGCATCATTGTACTGAGATTTCAACTTCATGCATATTACGTATCCACGGTTCCTGGGCAAATGCCTGATGCGTGATCAGGTAAGGAATAGAGTTGGAGAAAGGTAATACGGCATGAGACGGAGGAGCGATGTCAGACGGAATATTCATTTTCCATCTGCATCTCTTGTAGCCAAGCAGTTTATGGCCCACCAAATCTTGCTTTATCGGCAATCTTCACTATTTTTAACACAGAGGATCAGTGGCCAAGATTCTCTGAATTGAAGACAAGTGAAAATTGGAATGTAATGACGACTTAAATTGAACGTAGGAGGAGTATAATGAAAAAGAAGGTATTTCTGATTTTCTGTGTTACTGCCTTCTTACTTGGCGCAGTTGATGTTGCTCAATCTGCTCCCGTTTTTAACCCTGCCAATCATCATTGGTATTTCCTGACCGAGCCGGGTACCTGGCCTGAGGCAGAGGCACAAGCCGTGGCAGCAGGCGGACATCTGGTAACGATCAATGACGCAGCAGAGAATGCATGGGTAACCGCAATGTTCCATCCAGTTAACACTCCCGGCGGTCCGTGGATAGGTTTTTACCAGTTGCCCGGCAGTCCTGAGCCGGACGGGGGTTGGGTTTGGATATCCGGCGAACCGGTCACTTATACCAATTGGGGACTTGGGGAGCCTAATAATTCTGATGGGCTGGAAGAATATGCCCAGTTAGGATCCTTGGAGAGCGCTGGCACGTGGAACGATTGGTCTCATCTTCGATGGGATTGGGCATATTGGGGACCCATTCCCGGTGTTGCTGAAGTTATTCCGGCTCCGGGTGCTATTTTGTTGAGCAGCATCGGTTTAGGCCTTGTAAATTGGCTGAGAAGACGCAGAACACTGTAAAAGAATGAAAATTAAGCAAAACAAGGGCTGCAAGCTTGTAGCCCTTTAGAGCCCCTGCTTTTTTATACACTTTTCCCCCCGAAAAGCGGGGGCTTCTTTTATCAACACAGTACAAACCTTGAAAAACGATTTTACCAAGTCACCCTGTAAAGAAGATTATGAAACAGATTTATTAATACCGCTCAGGAAAGGTCTGCTCTGCTCAGTTTGATAGTCAATAGCAAGTGGTTGCAGCCAGAGGAGAAGGGAGATGAGGATTACGAAGCATATTGTTACCCCGTTCTATTCGCAGTTTTATACTTGCCTGCTCGTGTCCGGCCCTGCAAACAGAATGGTTTTTTTACTTCAACTACCCTTTCATAAATTGCTACTGTAATGCAATAAGCCGAGATTCATTTCACAATTTATGCTGCCGGAACTCCCAAAAAATGAAAAAAACTGCTCATTAAAATCGGCCTTTTTAGGCCCTTAAGGGCGGCTATTATGTCGTGGTGGATATATATTTCTTAATGTCATTAAAATTTTAGATAATTTTCCTTGACACCAATATAGGATATATGGTAAAAATAGATAAGCAGAGAAGGATTTAACTGAGATATAGCATCGTGCGTATTACGTATCCACGGTTCCTGGGCAAATGCCTGATGCGTGGTCAGGTAAGGAATAGAGTTGGAGTGAGGTAATACGGCATGATACGGAGGAACGGTGTAAGGCGGAATATTTATTTTCCATCTGCATCCCTTGCAGCTACGCAGTGCGTGGTCCACCAAATCTTGCCTTATTGGCACTCTTCACTACTTACAACAAAGAGGATCAGTGGCCAAGATTCTCTGTGTTGAAGACAAGTGAAAATTGAAATGTAATGACGATTTGAAATTGACGTAGGAGGAGCATTATGAAAAAGAAGGTATTTATGTTTTTCTGTGTTACTGCCTTCTTACTTGGTGCAGTTGATATTGCTCAATCCGCTCCCGTTTTCAATCCTGCTAATCATCATTGGTATACCCTCGTGCCTTCCGGAGCTGATGGATCGTGGCTCAATGCGGAGCTAAACGCTCAAGCATTGGGTGGCCACTTAGTAACGATCAATGATGCTGCGGAAGAAGCATTCCTCAGGGCAAACTTCGGAACCGATCCGCGCTACTGGATTGGTTTCAATGATGCAGGTGCAGAAGGAATTTGGGTATGGTCGAGCGGCGAGCCTGTAACTTATACAAACTGGGATTCAGGTGAACCGAACAACTCGATGCCTCCGGATCCTGAGGGTGAGGATTATGCCGTGTTGAACTGGAACGCAACAACGGGCGGCTGGAACGATTGGGGTCACTTAAGGCCGGATTACTATTATATTGATGGTATTGCAGAAGTGATTCCGGCTCCGGGTGCCATTTTGTTGAGCAGCATCGGTTTAGGCCTTGTGAACTGGCTGAGAAGACGCAGAACACTGTAAAAGAATTAAAATGAAATCTAAAACAAGGACCGCGAGTTCGAAACTTGTGGTCTTTATGGGCCCCTGCTTTTTATAACTTGTTTCCCTCCGGAAAGCGGGGGCTTTTTTTGCGCCTACAAAGACCAAGTAATAAACCATAAATCTACTCGCTTTCCCACCACAATCTTGGATAATCCTGGCCTTCGAGAATCCACCAGATGTCTTCCGTGCCGTTGGCCGTCTCATTCACAAAGTCCCACCCGGTATTTAAGAATATCCTGTCTGTCTGCATTTCGACAGTTGACTTACCTGTCCCGCCGGCACTTGTTATTTGTCCGCTGGTTTCAATATCCCAGAAAGAACCGCTAACTCCATCTTCTCCACAGTGTCCTATTAGTCCTCCGACATTCTGGTCACCTGAGACAAGTGTAACCGAATAGCAGTTGCGTATCGTACCTGAAAGGATCTCGCCGGTGTCCGGATTAGCCGTGGCGTTGTTTCCTACTAGACCTCCTACATATCTTTGGCCGATGACATCTCCCTTGGCATAGCAATTGACAATTTCGGCATCGTCTGTGTTGTATCCAACCAAGCCACCTATCGCGTTCCGCCCGTGAATGTTGGCAAACGAGTAAGAAGCTGCGACAATACCATCATTAGTTCCGACTAGTCCGCCAACCCGGTTCCTAGCTTCAAGAGTACAGGAACAGGAGTAATAGCAATTAATCACAGAACCCCTGTTTTCACCCACAAGGCCGCCGGTGCTGTACGTTCCGGTAACGTTACATGTCGAATAGCAGCTATTAAGATTGCCAATATTCCATCCCACGAGGCCACCGACAGCATGTTGCCCCTCAACACTGGCATCTGAATAGCAGTCAACGATTGAGCCGACGTTTGTACCCACCAATCCCCCAATGTAGTCCAAGCCTGTGATCTTCCCGGTTGAATAGCAGTCTATCATTGATCCACGATTGTCCCCGACAAAAATACCAGCTCCTACTTCTGCTGTTACGCTATTCATGACGGTATAACAATCGGTTATTGTTCCATCACATATCCCAATGAGGCCACCAACTTGTAGTTTTCCTGTTACGTTCCCACCGATGATATGACAGTTTGTGATTATCCCTAAATCAACTATGCCGGCTAGTGAACCGACACCGTTACTCGTTTCACAATCAACATTAGGATCAATCAGTCCCAGATTGCTGATGTGTGTATTGGGGCCATTGATATAACAGAATATTCCAATTACGTTCTCACCAGTAGATGAATAATTAAAATTAGAGATTGTATGACCGTTACCATCGAACACACCGGAAAAGGGGGTTATGAACCCGATTCCAATGAGATTGAATTCTGTTCCCGTATAATCACCGAGGTCGATATCAGCCATAAGTTTGAAGTGCTTGCCCCAATCCTCCTCGTGCAGACCGATGGTATTCATATGCTCGGCGGTGTAAATCAGGAAGGGATCGTTTGGCTCTCCCGTGCCGCCGCCGTATTTGGCGTGAAGGCCTGAGGGGGATTTGCTTGCTTCTGCTGTACCGCCGTAGGCGCCCATATTTATAAATATACCATTTGGTGACGGCTCGAAGCCAATGGGACTATTCGGATAGCCGGTATCGATACAGGGGCTGGTTATGTCATCGATCACCCAGCTTTGACTATTAGTATCCCATCTGCCAGCCTGCGATTTCAAATGATAATCACCTTCAATCCAGACAGCATTGGGATCATTCGGCTCTACAACAATGTTCGGGTCATCTGCATCAGCCCAATAGCCAGGATTGACGAAACAAGGATCGGCATCGATGTTACCCTTGCCTGGCCAGCCGCCTTGAACATCTGAATAAGAAATAACGGTCGTTGAACTGTTTGGGCGTGGATCGAATATTGTATTGTCGCCATCCCAGAGAATGCAGTTTGTTAATTTAAGGGTACTGTTGTTCTCGTTGTGTATGCCAACACCACATCCTGCTTTGTTATCAGTGAATGTGCAGTTAGCCATTACGAGATTGCTATTGGAATTGCGCATTGCGCCTCCACCCTCACCAGCACTATATGGTTTGTCGGGAACCGAGTTGTGGCTGAAAGTGCAATTTGTCAACTTCGGTTTGCTGCCAACGTTAAACATCGCACCGCCTTCATGCAATGCGTAATTGTTATAAAATATGCAATTGGTTAATGTCGGACTGCTGCTTCTGCCGTTGCATATTCCGCCACCTCCATCAGCGTAATTCCTCGTAAACTTGCAGTTGAGTAGAATTGGATTGCTGTCACCATAGATTAGTAATCCACCACCGGTGTTGGCGGTTATATTATATGTGAATGTGCAATCGATTATAGCCGGGCTTCCCGAAGAAAGTAACATTCCGGCACCACCAATAAGTGATCCTGCGAATCCAGATGTAAACGCCCCAAAATATCCACCGGTGATTGTGAAACCATCAATAACAGCGGTTGCATCAGTATTGCTTCCCGTAACCACAGTATTACTATTGTCATATCTGTCAGGTACATCGAATAAATCACAAGGATCATTTATATCTAAATCGTTTCCGCTTAGGTCACCACTCAGAATACTCTCGTACAGCTTGACATCTCTTTCATTCGGATCTGGTTCGTTTACACCCGCGTAGCCGCCTTTGAGTGTAAAACCATTAATAAGTTGGAATGTTGCCATTTCGCCTAAGTCGGCTGGATATACGGCAGGTATTGGTTGTTTCGTTCGATCACTCACTCCTGCAGGTTTGATAGGAAGAAGACCCTGATTGGGTTTATGAGTACCTTGAGCCACTCGGATTTCCAGAGGCGTTTCTGTTTCCGGCAGTCTTGAAGTAGTCAGCGCATCCTGGAGGTATATGAAAGCATTCTCCCAGCTTGTGCCGTCATTAGCACCAATAGCATCGTCATCGACATAAATGGTTTTACTGGCTACAGCCGGGCAGGCTACTGTCAACAAAAAAAACAACAACCGTATCTGAGATTTAAAAAGCATTGATTTGGCTTTCATTTTCCTATCTCTCATCATAAGGATTCATCGATATAGGATTTACTTGCTTCTGCAGTGCCGCCGTAGGCGCCCATGTTAATAATGCCGCCGTTCGGGAACGGCTCATGGCCGATGGGACTATTCGGATCGCCGGCATCGATACAGGGGCTTGTTACATCATCCTGAACCCAGCTTTGACTGTTCGGTTCCCATCTGCCGGCCTGGGATTTCAAATGGTAGTCGCCTTCAATCCAAATTGCGTTTGGATTATTTGGCTCAGCAACAATATTAGGATCATTTGCATCGGCCCAATAGCCAGGATCGGCAAACAACGGATCAGCATAAATATTACCTATACCCCAAGTAATCTTTTCATACGGGTCATATACATTATTTTGGCCGCCCCTGATATCGCTATAGGCAATAATAATTGTTGAGCCATCCATATTCCATATCTCATTACCATCATCCCAAAGGATGCAGTTGATTAGTTCAACGTTACTTGGGGCGATCACCATGTGGAAGGATTCGCAAGCAAAAGCATTTCCATTCTCTGTATAATTTTGCGCGAAAGTGCAGTTGGTTAGTATAGGATTGTTATTCCAATTAATGTACATACCACCGCCTTTGATTGCAGAGTTTCCAATGAATGCGCAGTTGGTAAGTTTGGAATTGCTATCATTATCGTACAAGCCGCCGCCGTAGTCTTCTGCTATGTTCCCACTGAACGTGCATTCTGTAAGCGTGGGATTGCAATTATTAAAATTGTTTATTCCACCGCCATCCAAAGCCGCATTTTCGACGAATGTGCAGTTGATTAGTGTGGGACTGCTATTATAATTGTATATCCCGCCGCCACTATTTGCCGAATTCCCGCTGAATGTGCAGTCTGTATATGTGGAATTGCTATAACTATTAGACACTCCACCACCTCGTCCCTGCTCTGCCACATTCTCACTAAATGTACAGTTGGTCAGTGTAGGATTGCTGTTCCTTTCATTGTACATCCCGCCGCCACCATTTGCCGAATTACAACTGAATATGCATTCGGTTAGTATAGGATTGCTATTATAATTACACATCCCTCCGCCGCCATATTCTGCCCTGTTACCATTAAATGTGCATTTGGTTAATGTTGGAGTGCTATAATAATAATTGTACATCCCGCCGCCGCGAAGTGCCAGGTTTCCGCTAAAAGTGCAGTCGATAAGCTCGGGGTTGTTATGATGATTGTAAATCCCACCTCCGTCATATTTTGCTTCGTTCTCACTAAAAATGCAGTTGGTCAGTGTAGGATTGCAATTTTCATTGCTCATTCCTCCACCATCATATTCTGCCAAGTTTTCGTTAAATGTGCAGTTGGTAAGAGTGGGATTGCTTTTATCATTGTAAATCCCACCCCCGTCATCTCCTGCCACGTTCCCACTTAACATGCAGTTGGACAGTATTGGATAGCTACTATTATTGTAAATGCCACCCCCATCATCTCGTGTCACGTTCCCAGTAAACATGCAGTTGGTCAATGTGGGATTGCTTTTACAATTGTACATCCCGCCGCCGAAATATACAGTGCTGTTCCGGCTAAATGTGCAGTTAGTAAGTCTGGGGCTGCTATTGTTATAATTATACATTCCACCACCATAGTATGCTGAATTCTCTATGAATGTGCAGTTAGTTAGTGTGGGATTACCATTGATATTATTAGAAATTCCACCGCCATGACCAAATATAGTATATGATGTTCCATTAGCATTACCAGCGGTTATAGTGAATCCATCCAAAACGGCAGTATAATCAGTCTCGCTACCTGTGACGATATGATAGCTGTTTTCTGCTCTGGTTGGTTCATCAAGCAAATTATTTGGATCGTTCACATCAACATCGTTATCATCTAAGTCACCGGAGAGGATAGTTTCGTAAAGTTCGAAATTCCGTTCATTCGGATCAGGTTCTCTTATACCAGCATATCCACCGATAATTGTAATTCCATTGATTAAGCCAAAAGCTGCTAAACGACCTTCATCTCCCGGCATTACGCCGGGCGAATAGTCTTCCATTCCCGGATACCAGATGGGAAATCGTCCGAGATTAGGTTTATAAATACCCTGAGCAACACGAATCTCTACTGGCTTCTCGACAATCCTGGCATCTGCCAGGGCATCCTGTAGAAAAGTGTAAGCATTTTCCCATGATGAGCCGTCATTAGCACCGGCACCATCGTCGTCCACATATATGGTTTTGCCGCAGGCAAATGGGCAGAAAAAGACCACGATGAGCATCAAAAAGATTATCTGCGAAAATCTTGAATTTACTTCCGTTGTCATCTTGAGTTCCTCAATATATTGCTAATCTTCGACACTTTTCCGGCACCCATAAAGACATACGCAGGAAATTCTGAATATTGCAGGAATTTCAATGAAAATCATCTTAATTTGTTGTCCTCAACATCCTGTAAAAGGACAGAGTAACAGACTCACAAATGGCTTTTCCCAAATTATCTCTGTTGCTTAGTATATCAGAATGTGACTGTTTCTGCAATGCACAAAAGACATATATCTGCCCTCCGGCTTGTTTTCTACCCCTTTTGGGGTAAATTGGCTTTGTTTTTTCAACTAAACATAAGTGCATAAGGTGTAAGAGCATAAGAGCATAAGAGCATAAACACTCCAGATTTACTCTTTTTTTAAACTTTTGACTTTTGCCTTATCGCTTTTGCCCTTTCGTATAATTGGCTTTGTTTGGCTTTGTTTTTTTTGCCGCCCAAAACTCAAAATTCCTCATAACCTCCTTATAAACAAGATATTACGTTTATTTTGCCTTTCGAAAATTGGCTTTGTTTTTTCAAATTTATTAACCGAAGACGCCGTCCCGAGTGAAGTCGAGGGATCGACGCAGATGGACGCAGAAAAGAGAAAAAACCATATATAATAATGTATTCTTCATTCACAATTCTCCATTCTACATTCTGTTTTTATACATTCTACGAACGGCAATATAAAAAAGCGGGCATAATCGAAAAAAATGTCCGTGAGACGGCGTTTTCAAATTGCATGTTACGACGAAAATACGCGAAAAATGGCTTGAAACGTGAAATTTCGAAAAAATACTTGCTCTTGAAACAAAAGGTTGCTATTATTTGGGATTTGGTATTTTTGTCGTTAGTGTGTAGATCTATGCTTTGCGAACGCCGAAAGTTGCCGGCAAAGTGAAAAATTCGTTTACTATTCACTAATTACTACCAACTAACGACTATAATTAGGAGATATATCAGTGAAAACTGAAATTTTAGACGCCGTTGAGAGCAAGAGTCTTAAGAGCAAGGTCCCTCATTTCGAGATAGGCGATATCGTAGAGGTACATTGCCGTATCAAAGAGGGCGACAAAGAGCGAACGCAGATATTTTCAGGCACGGTAATAGCACGCAAAGGCCGGGGCATCAACGAAAACTTCACCGTCCGGCGAATGGTCGGTAACGAGGGAGTCGAACGAATCTTCCCGCTGCATTCGCCCAACGTCCTCAATATCAAGCCGATCCGAAGCGGCAAAACCAGGCGGGCCAAGCTCTACTATCTGCGGGGTCGGACCGGCAAGGCCGTAAAGCTCGCCCAGCGGCACAGCGACCACACCATCTCCAGATAACGAGATCGATACGAAACAGTTGCTACGAAAACTGCTGCCGAACAAACGCAGGCTGTTGGCGGACAGGGATCTGCTCGGCCGATGGGGTGAAAAGCGCTGCGAGAAATTCCTCAAACGCAAGGGTCTGAGAACGCTCACTCGCAATTTCTCCTGCAAGACCGGTGAAATCGACCTGGTTATGGTCGATAGCGATGGAACGCTTGTCTTTGTCGAGGTAAAGACAAGAGCAAATGAGGATTTCAGCCCGTCCGAGTCGGCGGTTACAAAAGCCAAAAAAACCAGAATGCTCCGTACGGCACAGTATTTTCTTGCCACCAACAATATCGAGAACAGGCCCTTTCGCTTCGATGTAGTAACAATCGTGCTGGGCGAAAACGACCCCGAACAGATAAGGCATTACGAAAACGCTTTTGTGCCTTAGTAATTCTTCGATTAGCGAAGAATTTCTGAGCTTTCATGGATTTTCATATCTATAATAGTAGTAGCGTGAAAATCATGAATTGTTCTTTGTCCCAAGCTGAAAAATAAAGCAAGGAATATCAACATGAGAATCTCAAAATCTTTTTTCATAATTATTCCAGTCATTTTTGCGATGCGGATTACCATTTGGGGGGCACCAGTTTCCAACCAACATTCGAAGTACGTTATTGTCACTGATGCAAATGCAAAGAGTGGTTGGGATTCCTCCGCACAGGTGGTGAAGGAACTGGCCAAGCTGAGACATCCTTCTGCCATCTTGAATCTTAACACCAATGGTTTGAAGGATTTAGTCAGCGAGCTGCAAACGCTGAAGCCAGACTACGTTGCATTTGTTGTACATCCCGAACGGTTCGAATCGAATTTTGTCGGCGCTGTCTTTGCAGGGCTGACCGCACTCAATGATGACCCTTATCTTGACTGCGCTCATGGATATATCACAGGAGCAACGCCGCAGGACGCCTTGAGACTCGTGCGCAACACGGCAGACGCCCAGGCGGAACCGAATCGTATCCCTAAAAAATTTGTCGCTATCGGCCACACTTTCGCACAAAATGACCTTGCTCCCTTTGCCTTCCAGCAGGCAAATCGCTACAAGGCGTATGGATACGAGACAGCTCAGATCAATCCGATTGACAATTCCGCAGAATGGAATCGCAAGGCAAAGCAAGAGATTCAAAAATTGAACGGTGCATCATTGGTCTTACTGGCGGGTCATGGAATGGGTGATATGTCGTGTGCTATTGGAGGCGATGAGTTTGGCCGTGTGAGGCTGCAATCAGCGATTGTCGTCAACGGGACCTGTCATTCGGCCGTCACTGACATCCGTCATGATTCCAAGGATCGATTCTGGATCGTGCAAACCAAGCGAATTAATCCTGAACAGAGCGTTTGCTTGAATTTCATTAAGGCCGGAGCTGTCGGCCAATTCGCTTCAACAGCAAGCAGTTCCTGGACGAATGTCGCTTTCGCCATAACAAAATTTTTCAATGAAGGCCGATCCCTCGGTGAAGCGCTTCAGGAGAGTCTCAACGAAAAGATTCGACGTGCCGGCATCAAAAACGTCCGCATCATCCCATTTCAAGACGGCGAGAGATCGCCCCAGGCACTCAGCGAGAACGAAAATCCCGGTGGTATTCAAAGTATATCCCGTGTTGTGCTCATCGGGGATCCCGCCTATCGTCCATTCCCCCAAAAGACCGTGATAATTCCTCTGAGCAATCAATCCAAGGATTATGATAACCTACCTCCAAGGGAAAGGGGTGTAAGACAACTAATCGAAGAACTCTCTAATCCTCAGGCGCCTCGTTTCAAGGCTCTAAACGAAATCATCCGAATAGGTAGCGCTGCTGTTCCGGAACTCATTGCCGAAATGAAGATAAATAATGACTGGCAAATTCCGAAAGCCTTAGGTGCGATTGGTGACAAGCGAGCTATTGGGCCGCTGATTGAGAAGCTGGAATTATCGGATTGGTCACCAATGCGCGAAGTTGTGAGTGAAGCATTGCAGAACCTGACTGACAAGAACTTTGGGGGCGACTCAAAAGCCTGGAAAACCTGGTGGGAAAAAGAACAGCAGAGAAAGGAGTAGTTACGAGTAGTGCAACTGATTGATACACATTGTCATTTGACGTTTGAGCAGTTGGTTGGGGATATCGAGGCCGTTGTTGACCGCAGTAAGACTGCGGGTGTTACCGGCTGGATAACCGTCGGAACCGACCCGGAACATAATCAAAAGGCCGTTGAGCTTGCGGACAGATTCGAGAATATGTACGCCACTGTCGGGATTCACCCGCACGATGCCAAAGATGTGACGGCTAAGACTCTGAGTGAACTCAAAGAGCTTGCCGGCAGCGAAAAAGTCGTCGCCGTCGGCGAGACGGGGCTGGATTTTCATTATGACTTTTCACCCCGGCAGGACCAGAGGCGGGCCTTCGAAGCACAACTGGAGATTGCCCGTCAGCTTAATCTGCCCGTGATTATTCATTGCCGGGAAGCGTTCGATGAAATGATTGATATTCTGGAGCGGTTCATCGGCGTCAAAGGCCGGCTAAAGGGCGTGGTTTTTCATTGCTTCAGCGGCACGGCCCAGCAGGCAAGAATCGTCCTCGACCACGGCTTTTATATCTCCTTTACCGGCGTGGTGACTTTTAAGAACGCCCAGAAGGCCCGCGAGGCCGCTAAAATCGTGCCGGTGGACAGATTGATGCTGGAGACGGATTGCCCTTACATGTCGCCGGAGCCGATGCGAAAGCAAAAAATCAACGAGCCTGCCCTGATGGTCCACACCGCCCGCTTTTTAGCCGAGCTAAAAGAAATGGATCCAGCCGATTTCGCCCGGGCCGTCACCACCACCAGCAAAAGCTTCTTCGGCCTGCCCTGATGTTCGCTTTATGAGCATGAAAAACGCCTTGCTTTTATAGCTTCGGGACGATAGACTCAGCATCCTTATGACGCTTGCTATAGAAACCAACGGACTGACCCGCTGCTTCGGCGATTTGCGTGCCGTGGACGGCCTCGATTTGCGTGTGGAAGCCGGCAAGTTCTATGGCTTTCTCGGCCCCAACGGTGCAGGCAAATCCACCACCATAAAAATGCTCACCGGCCTGCTCGCCCCCACAAGCGGCTCGATGCGCATCCTTGGCGAAGACACAAGCAATGCTGAAAAGGCCAGGCAGGTCAAGCAGCGAATCGGAGTCGTGCCGGAGGAGCTTGCCCTGTTCGATAATCTTACCGGGCGCGAATACCTGACCTTCATCGGGCGCATGTATCAGATGCCGATGGCTACGGTGCGGCAGCGCAGCCGGGAGCTGCTGGCCATGATGAGCCTCGACAACGAGGATAAGAAACTAACTCTCGAATATTCGCATGGTATGAAGAAGAAACTCACGTTGGCCGGGGCGTTGATTCCGAATCCTGATTTGCTGTTTCTCGATGAGCCGTTCGAGGGCGTCGATGCCGTTGCCTCGCGCGTGCTGAGGGACACGCTCAAACGTTGCGTTCAGCGCGGCGCGACCGTTTTCCTGACCTCCCACGTTCTGGAGATTGTCGAAAGACTCTGTACGGACGTCGGGATCATCGCCGAGGGCAAACTCGTACATCAGTGCACTATGGATGAAATCCGTGCCGGTGGCTCGCTGGAGGAAATGTTCTTAGAGGCGGTCGGCAGCGATCATATCGAGCGGCAAAAGCTGAGCTGGCTGGAGGAATAGATGAACTGGAGCCAACTTCGCACAATAATCTGGCTGCGATGGCGTCTGAGCCGGAATCAATGGTCTCGCGGCGGGAAGATCAATGCTATACTGACAATAATTGTTGCTTTAATTGGATTGGGCATAGGTTTAACTGGTTGCATTGTCGGTCTGCTTGCAGGGATTTTTGCTTTGACAAAAGCTTCACCACCGGTCATGCTTGTCGTTTGGGACATGATCATCGCAGTGTTTCTGTTTTTCTGGCTTGCCGGAATTGTCTCGGAGATACAGCGTTCTGAAACAATCGATATCAGCCGGCTGCTGCATCTGCCTATCTCGCTGCGAAACGTTTTTCTGATTAATTATATTGCCTCGCATGTGACCCCGAGCATCATTCTGTTTCTGCCGGGGATGCTTGGTCTTTCGGCGGGACTTATCCTGGGCGGCAGAGGACTCATGATTCTGATGTTTCCGCTGGTGCTTGGCATTATCTTTATGGTTACGGCGTGGTCCTATTGCCTCCGCGGATGGCTGGTCACGTTGATGATGAACAAGCGGCGGCGACGTGCAATTATTGCCGGGGTCACCTTCGCTTTCATCCTGTTGAGCCAGATTCCGTATATTGTAACAAATCTTACTGACAGACGCGAACGGCACAAACCCAAAACCAACGAATCGGTGCAATCGGAACAAAAAACACCGGATGAATCCGAGGAACGCGAGAAGATTACTATTCCCCATGGGATCCTGGCAGCACACAAAGTTGTGCCCTTCTTATGGGTGGGAAACGGGGCAATGTCACTGGCCACGGGGAATGCCTGGCCCGCGGTTTTGGGAGCAGCCGGCGGATTCCTTCTGGGCGGACTGGGTTTGAGGAGGGCCTATCGATCTACCATTCGTTTCTACAAGGGACAAACGGCGGGAAAGAGTGCCAAACAAAAACCGAAAGTCGAAAAGGTCTCCAAAGGTCAGAAGAACCTCATCGAGAAACAACTGCCCTGGATTCCGGAAGAAGCTGCGGCCTCAGCGCTGGCCTTCTTTCGCTGCCTGATGCGGGCGCCCGAAGTGAAAATGATGCTGGGCACGAATTTCATTTTGCTGCTGATTTTCGGGACGATGATCTTCGTACGGCGTTCGGCAAACATTGGCGAGAACTTCAGGCCGTTAATAGCAACTGGCGCGGTTGTGTTTATGTCCCTTGGTTTAAGCCAGCTCATGTATAACCTGTTCGGTTTCGACCGGAGCGGCTTTCGACAGCTCGTCCTGCTGCCGACACCGCGTAAACAAATCCTGCTGGGAAAGAACCTTGCGTTTCTGCCGATCGCAGTGGGAATCGGAGCGATTCTTCTGGTATTTGTAAAGGTCGTGATGAGCATCTCGTTCGTTATCCTTATCGCCGCCGGCCTGCAGTTGCTGGCGGCTTTCCTGATGCTCAGCATGGTGGGCAACCTGATATCCATTCTCGTTCCTTACCGCATCGCTCCCGGTTCGCTCAAGCCGACGAAATCTTCCACGAAAACAACCATTCTGATGATAATATCGCGCATGTTCTTTCCGATGATCATGGCCCCGATATTTTTTCCACCGACGATAGGATGGCTCTTCTCCAAGGTCGGCTGGCTTCCGGCCGGACCGGTAAACCTCTTATCATCAGCAGTGTTGTTGGCGCTGATGACCCTCTTTTACCGACTCAGCCTCGGCCCTATGGGTGAGCTGCTGCAGCGGCGTGAAAAGAAAATCCTTGAGATAGTCACAAAAGAGGTAGAGTAAGGAGATACGTTTTGGCTGATTCGAATAAAGATTTGAAAAATGAAATCCGGCGAACAATTGAAGGGATCAATGATGCCTCACGTAAGGGTGACATCGAAACTCTCAAACAATTTTGCCACAAAGACGTAGTAATTGTTCCTCCCGGTTTTGTCCGGCGAGCCGAAGGCAGGGATACGTATCTCAAAAGTGTCGAGGATTTTTGTGCTAAGGGCACCTTTCTCGAATATAAAGAGCAGTCAATGAAAATAGATATTTTCGGCAATGTAGCAATTGTCTATTATAATTATGAAACAAAATGGGAAATAGAAGGCAAGACTTTTAGCGAGACCGGCAACGTCGTGATGGTTCTTAGCAGCAACGATGGAAAGTGGCTGCTGGTCTGGCGCACTCTGATTCCTATCGCCCAGGTCAGTTAAACAGGTTTTTACTTAAGCACATTAGCCCGCAATAAGGGCGACGAAGACATAAAATCCGGTAAACTTTTTTTGATTTACCCCTCCTATGAGTCGGTAGTATCCAAATTAGAACACTATTTATTTGTTGAAGAATAATAATATATGTTAAAATAGGAAGAAAGGTAGGCGTTGTGCTTCCCTATCAGATTCTAACCTTTTTTGAAAGGATAGTACCATGAGCAAGATTATTGCTCGTTATCTGATAGGGTGGCGCGTCTCTGATACATAAAAGCCCAGATACTCCTTAAAAAACCGATAGGCTCAGCTATCGGTGGGACCTGGATAACTTTTATGTTGATGGGAGTTCAAGTTCCGGAGCCTGCTCCCAACTGAGAATAAGAGCAGATACCTCTGGCGCGCCTCCCTATTTTCTTCTAAATTTTTCAAATAATTTCAAATCCCTTGTTTTTGTCAAAAAAATAAATTTTTTTGAGATTAGGACACTACCCTTAAGTCTGAATTAACCAAGTGTCCATTCGTTATGTAATGCCGTTTTTCAGCATTAAAACGTGTTTTTTAGGGACGACTTGACTTTTTAGCAAATTGTGCATATATTAGAGTAGTCCGACAGTATAATGTATGTCGGATTTAGCCACCCCATTAATTCGGGGGGAGGTAATTTACGTTAAACTGTTACCAGTGGTGTTTCGTTAGCAAAAAAGGACAGATCATATACATGGCAGGGATGTTTGATAATAGTATGGTTCTTCAAGTTCAGCAGGCCAATGATATTATTGATGTAATCGGTGAGCACGTGAGCCTGAAGAAAAAGGGGCGTGAAATGGTAGGTTTGTGCCCCTTCCACGATGACCATCGACCAAGTATGAATGTCAATCCTGTCAAACAGATATTCAAATGTTTTGCTTGCGGGGCCGGTGGGGATGTTTTCAAATTTATCCAGATGCGAGAGAACCTTACTTTTCCGCAGGCAATTGAGAGATTAGCCGAGCGTGCCGGCATAAAACTTGAAAGAAGGCGAATGCCAAGACGTACCCGAAACGGAGCCGAAACTGCAGAGAATGGACAAATAGAAGATGTCGATCCCAACCGATTAGCCAAAGCTAATGCCTGGGCTGCTCAATATTTCCAGCAGAACCTCCACGATGTTAAAATGGGCAAGTTTGCCCGTGATTATCTCGCAGAAAGGCAAATTAGCCCGGAAAGCATTAAAAAATGGCAGATTGGTCTGGCAATCGATTCTCCGGATGGGCTGCTCAGAGAGGCAAAGGCCAAAAAAGCATCGTTGAAACTGCTGGAGCAGGCAGGACTTCTGGTCGGTCAAAATCAGGACAAGTTCGTCAACCGGCTGATGTTTACGATAACCGATGTTACCGGTCGGGTAATTGGTTTTGGCGGCAGGACGCTGGACGATAGCGGGGCCAAGTACTTAAATTCGCCGACAACGGTGCTCTTCGACAAGAGCAATTCATTGTACGGCCTGGAGCAGGCCCGGCATGAAATTGTCTCAACAGGGACAGCGGTAGTTGTGGAAGGCTATACCGACTGTATCATGGCTCATCAGTTCGGTTGCGGCAACGTAGTCGCAGCGCTGGGTACCAGCTTCACGGCAGGGCACGGGCGTATCTTGAAGCGGTATGCTAAGAAGGTCATACTAATATTCGACAACGATGTAGCGGGCATCGAGGCGGCCAACAGGGCGCTGGATGTCTGTCTGGCGCAGCGGATCGATATCAAGCTGGCTTCGGTGCCGGAAGGTAAAGATCCGTGCGATTTTCTTTTAGAAGCCGGACAAGAAGGATTCGAGCGGCTTATCGCTGAGGCAGTTGACATTTTCCAGTTCAAATGGGACAGGCTCAGGGAGAAATTCTCCACCGAGGACACGTTGGCTGGAAAAAAGTCGGCGGTCGATGAATACCTGCAGACCATCGCTACGGGCATGCAGGCAGGCAGAATCCCGGATATTGACTTAGGGCTGCGAGTAAACCAGATTTCGAGGATTATCGGTCTTGACAGCAGACAAATCAATACAGAGCTGAATAAGCGCCTCAGACGGGCGCAGAGAGCAGCAAGCTATGAAAATCGGGGCAAAAACACACCCGACATCGATTACGGGCAGGGTCGTTTTGCCGTGGCACAGCGTGAAATCCTGGAAGTGCTGCTGAATGAGCCGAAATTGTACGAGACGGTAAAACAAAACATTACAGCGGACGTATTTGATGTACCGATATTGGGACAGGTCTCGGCAATTCTGTTTGAGACGCTGGATAGTGACATAAATGCTTCACTGAAAGAGATTCTGGCCCGTACTGATTCTGTGGAGCTTGGGAACTGCATCATGGAACTGGCTGCTGCCGGTCAGAGGAAAGGCAATTTCGAATCCAGCCTGGCCGGTGCGTTAGCTGCGTTTGGACGCTATCAGAACCGGCAGCAGGAAGGACGGATAGAGGCAATTGAGGACCGCAGACAGCATCTACGCCGGATGCATGTTAATAAAGAGAGAGAAAATCCGCATAATGTAGGAATGGTGTAGCGAACAACAGCGAGCTGATGGCCGTAAAAACAATGGAAGGATGAGACGTTTGTAATAATGTCGGATTAAAAATCCATCAACACTATTACCGTTTGAAAATTAATAACAGACAAGGAAACGAATTGTGACAAAAAAAAGAAAAAAGACACGCACAAAAAAGGCTGCAAAAAAAGAAACTGATAAAGAAGTCGTAAGCCAGAGCGAATCAACAGGTGTCGCCGTAATCAATGATACTGAACAGCAGATAAAAAGACTCATTGAGAAAGGTGAGAAAAAAGGATTTCTCACTTACGATGAGATGAATGATGATTTGCCGGAAGATGCCGTTAGTGCGGTCCGTCTGGATCGGCTGCTGGCGACCCTGGATGAGAGAGGAATCAGCCTTGTCGATGAAGCTGATGCCGAATCACGACTGGCTGCAAAAGGAGCAGATAATGAGTTTGATGAAGCAGACGAAACACTCGAAGATGAAGAAGATGACAAAGATAAAGACCTCAAAGATGATGAGGATGAACTGCTCGAAAAACAGCTCGTCGGCGAAGAAGGCACTCGGCGAATTGACGATCCCATCCGTATGTATTTGACTCAAATGGGCCAGATACCGCTGCTGACGAGGAATTCTGAAATCTCTTTGGCAAGAAAAATCGAGCTGGCTCGAATGGCCTTTCGAAGAAAAATGCTGCAATGCGACTATTGCGCCAGAAACTCTTTGGAATTACTACAGCAGGTCCACAACGGCACGGTGTCTTTCGATAGAACAATCAAAGTCGGCACGACACAGAACATGACCAAAGTGTAATCAAAAAACGACTCCCCGAGAACATCAAAACAGTGGATGAGCTGCTTAAGATCAACCAGAATTTGTTCAAACAAACTCTTACGAGCACAAAAAAGGACGAAAGTAAAACAGCATTAAAACGATTGCGCAGATCCAAGCGAAAAATTGCAACACTTCTCGAAGAACTTAGTCTGCGAACCAGCAGGATTCAGCCGGTAAAAAATAAGCTTCACGGCATCTGCGATAAAATGCATCAATTAGAGCAGGCAATTGCAGCAGGCCCTAACGGAGATATTACAGCCGAAGACATAGCAGCAATGGAGCAGGAGCTGAACGGTCTGCAGGAACTGGTAATGGAAACGCCGCCGCAGCTCACCAAAAGAATTGCCGTCCTCGATAAAGTGTACTCTCAATACGAGGAAACAAAGCGAACGCTCTCCAGCGCTAACCTTCGCCTCGTTGTTTCCATCGCCAAGAAATATCGCAACCGCGGCCTGAGCTTTCTCGACCTCATCCAGGAAGGCAATACCGGCCTGATGCGCGCCGTTGACAAATACGAGTACCGCCGGGGCTACAAGTTCAGCACTTACGCCACATGGTGGATTCGCCAGGCCATCACTCGCGCCATCGCCGACCACGCAAGAACGATTCGTATCCCCGTCCACATGATCGAAACGATGAGCAGGCTGAGAACCGCCAGCAAGGTCCTGCATCAAAAGTTGGGAAGAGAGGCGACTGTTGAAGAAATCGCCACCGAAGCAGAGATGACCATCGAGGAGACCCGCCGCGTGCTGAAAATTTCCAAGCATCCGATCAGCCTCGACAGGCCTATCGGCGAAAGCGAGGACAGCTACTTCGGCGACTTTATCGAGGATAACGAAATCGACTCGCCCGTCGCTTCCGCCACTCAGGAAATGCTCAAAGACAGGATCGATGTGGTCCTGAAAACCCTTTCCTACCGCGAGCGTGAAATCATCAAGCTCCGCTACGGAATCGGCGACGGCTACACTTATACATTGGAGGAGGTCGGGCGGATTTTCAAAGTCACCCGCGAGCGTGTCCGGCAGGTCGAAGCCAAGGCCATCCGCAAGCTCCAGCACCCCGTCCGTTCCCGAAAGCTCGAAGGTTTCATGGACCACAAGACGGCATAGACAATTGATTATCGATTATTGATAATTGATTATTAATATTTAGCCCCGCAATTCAATGCGGGGTTTTTCTGTTCTTTTGGATTATTTAAGGTGGCTCTTGATAAAGTATTGGAAGATATCCTGGTATCAAGGAATCAGAATTGGACAACTGTCAATAGTACTTCCCGTTGTCAGGAGCCTGTTCGATTGGAGTTGGCTCGAAGACTGGTTCGAATCAATTATGGTAATCAGCGAGGACCGGTTTACGAGCCGTTTTTCTAAGGTGCTCGAGGTGTTTGGCGTAATCAAGTAGCTGGTCGTGTCGGAAATTAGCCAAAAACTCGGGTTTCTCTTCACTTATCTGGCAAATTCGCTTTATGAGTCTTGTTTTATCGGGCATATTCTGCGACCCTCATAGTACAAACTGTGAGCAAAGTCTCCCTTGGAGAACCTACACGTCAATACTTATATAAGGAAATATCGTCAAGAATCTTGGTATATCTTAATTTTTTTTTGCTTTCTGAGTGCTATATATAGTATATTTGTCAACCAGCTTTTTGACGGATTGACACGGCTTCAGCAATCCAGGCACAGCCGCCCAACAAAGGGATTGACGCCAGTGTTGATCTGGTATTTGCGAGGTGGAATACTTAATTGCAAATAATACATCTTAAGCTTTGTGTCGCAGAAGTTAGAGTATATTAGACTACGGAGGTATCATGGCTGAGGACAAGGGAAAAACAAGTGAAGATCAGGAAGGTGTAAGTGTTGAGAGGCCTAAGGGAGCTTTTTTGTGTCATAGTAGTAAGGATTCTGACTTCGTTATTAAAGTGGCAGGATTCCTGCAACGTAACTTCGAGCGAGTTTTTTACTATGAAGAGCACCAGATGCCCAACAAACCATTCTGGGAGACAATCAAAGATGCCGTGAGTCAATGTGAGGTCTTTATTGGTTTTTTCAAGGAGCAGCCAACGGCTTATCAACTGAAAGAATTGAGACTTTCTAACAAGATACGCATACCCAAGAAAAAGCGCAGTTTTATCTTTTGCTTGCTTGAGCGGGAAGACCTTCCAAGTGTGTTGAAAAAACCGGAATTTGGAAAACTTAGTGGTTATCCTCAAATCAAAGCAAAGAATCAGAGCTTGTCGGAGACAAAGAGGGTGGCTGAAGAAATAATGAAGAAACTTCATACGCCATTCATATACGATGGTTTACCGTCTAATCCTCATCTGTTCTCGTATGAAAAGGACATCATAAATCATTTAGTAAGAGTCAGCCGCTTTAAGAAGAGGTCTAAAACGACTAAAGTTGATAGTGTGCAATCAGTGGAGGATAAAAAGAACGCAAAAGAGCTACTAAAGAGACGCTTAGAGGGATGTCCTACGGAGTGGCCGCAGGTCCAGCGCTTAAAAGACAAGAAGCCTAATATGCTTTCTCAGGAGTATGAAAGGATTACGCAGGATCAGGGAACAGAATTGACCAAAGAGAAGATTAAGGAAAAAGTTAATGAGTGGGAATCAAAGGTTGGAAGATTCCGAGAAGAAGATGCGAGGGTAATCGTAGCAAGTTTGACCGACTACCACAAGCCGGCAGGTAAGGGCTCCAAGGTCGGTTGTTGTCTGATGGATCCTAAAATGAACATGTGTTTTCCGGAAGCCGGTCCGCGTGACTTTCTGCATTTTCCAAGAAAAGGCAGGAGACTGAGAGTCGCTGTATTGGTCTCCGGAGGTATAGCTCCCGGGACGAATTCGGTTATTGATGGGATTGTCCAACGTCATCTTCAGTACGCACAAGAATTCGATTACTGGAACGGTTTGAGTATTTTGGGGATCAAGAACGGATTCATAGCCTTTGACAACTGGGGTGACAATAAATCGAGAGTGGACCTCAAGAGTTTACACCTGAACATATCATACAGAGCGAGCGAAGGTGGATCTTTATTGGGGACAAGCCGAGTGGATAAACTTCTGGAGAATAGTGATGAACGTTGGGATAAATTGAATGACATTATCGGCAAGCTTTACGCTTCACAAGTTGACATATTGTATATCATCGGGGGCGACGGCAGCATGAGGGCAGCTCATGCTCTTTGGACTGTTGCCCAGGAATATGCCGAGGTAAAGAAGCTGAAGCCACATAAATTGTCCGTCGTTGCTATTCCGAAGACAATGGACAATGATATTCTGTGGGTGTGGCAAACATTTGGTTTTCTTTCAGCAGTGGAAAAGGCCAGGGAAATAATTGATCACCTCGAAACAGAGGTGGAATCCAACCCACGCCTGTGTGTGGCTCAATTGTTTGGTTCAGATTCGGGATTTGTAGTGAGCCATGCGGTTTTGGCTAGCCGTCCAACCCAGTGTGACGCAGCATTGATTCCAGAAGTTAAATTCAGTATTAAAAAGTTAGCACATCACCTGAAGGCCAAGATGAGTGAACGGGAGGATTCCGAATTTATCAGACGCGGACTTGTCGTAATGGCAGAAACGGCAATTCCTGTCGATGCGATGGATTTCGTGAATGAAAGAAAAGGCGGCCCTCTTGATATCGGTCTTACAGAACGCGAAAAGGAGGAGATTGTGAAACTCATGGGCCAGGGAGACATGAACCAGGGAGGCGAAGTTAAACGTATACCAGGACAAACAAGTGACGATTTAAGAAGTGCCGGTCTGAAGATTGTTAGCAAGGGTTTAAAAAAACTGCTCGATAATGCCGAAGATGTTGCAGAAACGGAACAAGAGTTACGTGTTGTGACGAACGAGCCTCGTCATCTGCTTCGTGCTCTACCGCCGAGTTCTACGGACATCATTATGGGCAATCGCTTGGGTACCCTTGCCGTGGACAATGCGCTTGCTGGTTATACCGATTTTATGGTCAGTCAGTGGTTAACGGAGTATGTGCTGGTGCCATTGGAATTAGTCGTGCTTGGGCGAAAGAGAATTCCTGAAACGGGCATTTTCTGGAAGTCGGTGATCGCGAAAACAGGTCAACCGGCAAACTTGACTTAGGAAGTCACTGTCAGATCAAGCATGAGTCAGCAGATATCGGATCTTTAAGCTCTGACTATTAGCAGTTTGGAGCGATTAGAGCTGCTGATTTTTTCGATTCTTTTTGTGTTGCTTGCTACTTGTATGGCTTTGTTTGCTTCATGATATGACCACCATCATCTGTTTACAAAAAAAGTTGGGAAAAATGGAGATGTTTACCACTATGCGTTTCTATATACTGCGCTGCCCACAATCTTGGCATACTGAATCGGCGACGGCTACACTTATACATTAGAAGAGGTCGGGCGGATTTTCAAGGTCACCCGCGAGCGTGTCCGGCAGGTCGAGGCCAAGGCCATCCGCAAGCTCCAGCACCCCGTCCGATCCCGGAAGCTCGAAGGTTTAATGGACCACAAGACAGCATGAAATCCCCCTCGTCATCCCGAGCGAAGTCGAGGGATCAGATAATTGATTATTAGTATTTAGCCCCGCAATTCAATGCGGGTTTTTTTCTGCGTCGAAAAATCTATATGAAAAGGTCGCGGCAAGATTGACAAAACAAGCCACGACCTTTCATTTTTTTGCCTTCTATGCCTAAGGTGTCTCAATGTTAGGATCGGCCGGGGGGATTTCCTCGAATAAATGTTCGGCAAGGACGATCAGGTCCTCGACATCGACTATGCCGTCACCCCAGGGCATTGGACCAATGTCACATAATGGCTCGTCTGTGAGCCAGTGCTCAATCATAATGCACACATCAGTGGCATCGACTATCCCGTCAACATTAAAATCAATGACCGGTTCAATTGATGCCTGCCAGTTCTCCCATACTCCGCCAGAAGCCGTAGTGAAATACAGCGTCGAACCATCCGGGGAGATGCGCGGCATGATCTCATGCATAGAACTGTTTACGCAAGATCCAAGGTTTGTGGGTTCTTGCCAAGGACTTGAGATGCTCGCGCGCCACGTCATCCAGATGTCAGATTTCCCATATCCACCGGGGCGCGGTGCTACGTTCATAGGTTGACCGGAAAACAAAAGCAACAGCCCGTCCGGTGAAAGAGAGAAATAATTCTCCGCATAGGCACTATTCACTACCGGCCCGAGATTCTCTGCCTCGCCCCAGGTATCGTTTGTTGTCGCACGTCTCGCCACATAGATATCAAAGCCTCCGTATCCGCCCGACCGAATGGATCTAAAGTATAGTTCCAAGCCGTCCGGCGAAATCCAGGGAGCTCCATCCGAGCCTGTACTGTTCACCGTTTGGGTCAGATTCACGGGTGAATTCCAGGGAGCATCTTTGGCCGTACGCGTTGTCACGTAAATGTCTTCTTCGCCATACCCTCCGGATCGCTTAGAACCAAAATAGAGCGTAAGACCGTCGGCTGAAATGGTAGGGTCCTGGTCAGTGGTTGAAGTATTGATGTCAGATCCGAGGTTCTCCGGATCGCCCCAGTCCGAGCTGATCGAGTCACGCTTTAGCACCCACAGGTCCCAGCCGCCCTGCCCCCCGGGCCGGTCTGAGTAGAAGTATATCTCGAGTCCATCACAGGAAAAACAACCGATAGACTCATGTGCAGGATCAATGGCCGGGATGACCGACTTGAGTTCTATCGGCTCGCCGAACATGAAATTCGCGTATGCAGGGGACTCATCCAGACCAGACAAAAGACAGATAGCAAGCAATGACGTGGCTATGCCACGAATTGGCATAATTGGAACTTGAAACGTCTTCATATTACACCTTCCTTTCTGCCCTAAGGCAACATTGAGTAATGGAATCGTATTTACAGGTCTTTCTGCAGAAAAGACAAATTGACAATTGAATGGACCATTTAAGGTCCGCTTGGTTTTCCGGGCCGCTCCAACCTTCAAATCCCAAGATGAAACACCACTGAGCATGGCCGACCAGCATCTCATGTCGGCTCTGGCTTTCTCCCTTTCATGCAAACAATCGTAATAGTGGGCGCGGTTGGAATAGGCATAAGTATCCTGCGGATCAGCCTCAATTCGGCGGCTATAGAACTCGAGCATTTCACGAATATGTTCATCAGGCGTTTGTACGGGGCCGAGGGCCTCGATAGTTGAGACGTTGGGATCGAGATCGGCAGTCCATATCTCGAAGTAAGGCAGGCCAATACTCAAAGCCAGTTTCGTTCCCTTTGAAGACCAGCAGGAATTCCCAATCTGGCCGTTAAGGACGCTCAACAGTTCGCCTTCGTCTATATCATATATCCAAAGTCCGCTCTTTTCTCTCGATGGATTGCTGCCGCCAAGACAGACTTCGTTGTGTGTTGTCGACCAGCCGGTATTGCCCCACGCCATAGAAGGCACGGGGTGCTCAGCGACGATTTTTTTCGAGGTCAGGTCCTTAATTTTAAGTTTTCCATCTTCAAAGTACGACAATCGCTTATTGTCGGGTGAGACCGAGACCAGAGAATCTGAGCACTTGATGATTTTTTTCGGTTCAGCGTTTGGATCAACTACGGAGATCGAAAAAAGTACATTGTCCACGCGTGACTGATAGTAGATATGCTCGGAGTTCGAGCCCCATGAGGGCCAACTGCCCCGGGCTAACAGCCTGGGCTCCGTGCCATCTGATTTCATGAGCCAGACTTCTTCGTCCGCCACCGGACGGTCTTGGCGATTGTTCTCGATTGTAGCCAATTCTTCCATCCGTAAAAGCTGGCAATCTCGAACAAAGGCGATGTAATTGCCATCGGGTGACCATCTTGGATCCTTACCGGGAACGATAAGAAGCTCGGTCTCCTTCGTAGCAGGATCGAATACTGCCACACCGCTGTAGCCATGCACACCTAGGCTGAAGGCGAGCTTTTTCCCATCAGGTGACCAGCGAGCGCTGAATCCATCCGTGATTAGTCGCCGGGCCTTGGAAGAGAGTTCAAGGTAAGTCTCTTCGGCCTCCACCATCGGCAGAAAGGCCGCACCCACAGGCTCGTTTTTCTGCGGATACCACGATTGACCGGCCTCCAAGGTGTCGAATACATATTTCATGCACCATTCACGAAATTGCTGACGAGCCTCATGTCCTCGGCTGATAATCTGCTGGAATAGGTTAGTTGCCTTGTCGTATTCGCCAAGGGCCGTCAGGGCGCAGAAGATGTAGTACTGAAAGACAGACTTGTCGGGCGATAGCTTCAGGCACATCTCAGCATCTGAAATGACACGTTTGTAATCACCAATACGGAGAAATACCTCGCAACGTTGGATCGACAAGTCGATATATTGAGTATCTCCCTTAGATATAAGTTCAATAGCTCTATCATACTGAGCAATTGCCTCTATATATTTGCCTAACTCTCGTAAAGCAGCAGCACGCAGTGAAGAACCAAGAGGATCGCGAGGGCGTGATACTGACATGACTAGCGCATCATCTCTCATTGTCTCGTATTTTCGAGAGGCGTAGTATGTGAATGCCCGTAGTCTGCGTGACTCATAGTGGCCAGGATCGAGCTGCAAAGCCTTGTCGAGCGAGGCAAGCTGTTCTTTGATAGTTACAGCCGTCATAGCCCGAAGGAAATAGGCCTCGGCTTTCTCCAGAAGTAATGTCTCGGCTTTTCGACGGTGCACCTCAATCTGCTTGAGCTTTTCGGCATTGGGCGATTCACTCTCCCAGAGGATTCGAGCAAGGAGTGAATGAGCAGTTCCGGCAATCTCCGGGCGTTCATTAAGCAAATTAGATAGAATAGTTACAGCCTCATCGGGGCGTCGATTGTCAATGAGAATGCCAGCGTTGAGAAGCCGGGCCTCAGGACCAACGTGTTTACTGCTAAGAATAGGTTTGAGGATTTCAAGGGCGGCTTCGCGCTGGGCTTTAGCGTACTGCTCGCGTGCCTGGGAGAGGATGCCCCTGTGCCGAAAGCCTTCCGCTTCGGCTAATTGGAGCCGATCCTGATTCCACATCGAAAGGATTATAACTACGACGACAGCTATTATGAGCACGGCCAGGACAGCTATGGTCTGGGAGCGATGCCTGAGCAGGAACTTTTGAAGGCGATACGTTGTGCCGGGTGCTCCGGCCGTGACCGGCTCATGTTCCAGATGATGACGGATGTCTAAAGTCAGTGAATTGGCAGTCTCGTAGCGACGGCTGCGGTCCTTCTCTAAGGACTTCATTACAATCCAGTCTAGGTCGCCGCGAATTGCCTTTGTAAGCAGATCAGGAGTTGATGCGCGGTATTTTGCTATGTCTGTCACAGTTTCCCCGAGTGTGCTTAGCTTCGTTGATGGTTTTGGTGGCTGCTGCTCGCGGATTACCCGCTGCATTTCGAGATAGCCGGCCTTACGCAGCTCTTCTTCGCTGAAAGGTGTTACACCTGTGAGCAGTTCATATAGCAGCACGCCGAGAGAGTAAATGTCTGATCGGGTATCGACGTCAAAGTCGCTTAGGTCGGCTTGCTCCGGACTCATGTAAGCAGGTGTGCCGATGATATGGGCGTAACGGGTAAATAAAGTCTTTTCTGTCAGTCGCTGAATGGTAGCCTTAGCAATTCCAAAGTCAATTACCTTGGGAACAGGCTTACTATCATGATGAGCTACCATTACGTTTGTAGGTTTGATGTCTCTGTGAATGATGCCCTTCTGGTGGGCGTGCTGGACGGCGTTGCAGACCTGGATGAACAGGGCCAGGCGTTCTTTTGTGCTGAGATTGTTTTTGTCGCAGTATTCAGTGATAGATACGCCGGTTACTAATTCCATTACGAAATACGGCCGGCCTGTTTCAGTCGCACCGGCATCGAGGACTTTGGCGATATTGGGATGATCCATCATGGCAAGGGCCTGGCGCTCGGCCTCGAACCGGGCAATGACGGATTTGGTATCCATGCCCAGTTTGATGATTTTCAATGCGACTTTCCGGCGAATAGGTTCAGTCTGCTCGGCCATATAAACCACTGCCATACCGCCCTCGCCGATTTTTTCAAGGAGTTTGTATTTATCGATGATTGTACCCGGCCTTTCGGCCAAAGGAGAATCATCCAGAGTAACATTAGCCACAAGGGGTAGATTCTCAAGAAGATTGCCCGATTTGTCATGGGCTTTGAGAAGTGATTCGAGTTCTTTTCTCAATCCCGAATCCGATCCACACACTTTGTCAAGATATCGAGAACGTTCCTTAGAGGTCTTCTTTTTGTATACTTCAAAGAAGAGTTCTCTTATTCGCTGTCTGCTATTGTCCGTTGCATTTTCTGACATCTTTAATTCTCCACTCTAAAGTGCGACAACTATGACAAAACAGGGCAGAAATAAATTGGAAAAAATAGAAAAATTTGTAATCAGCCGGGATTATGTTGGATTTTGCCGGCTGTCCTTAGTGATTTCTCTGGTCAGCCAGGAGCGGGCATAAGCCCAATGGTCTATTACCGAACGCCGTGAAATGCCCTGTATTTCTGCTGCTTGGTCGATAGTCAGCCCTGCAAAGTAGCGAAGTTTAACAAGTTCGGCCACAGAAGGTTCTTGCAAAGAAAGTTTATCCAGAGCTTCATTTACTGCAAGCAGATCATCTGATTGTTCCTCTGTGCCGATTTCTGACTCTTTAAGCTCGATTCTCTGGAAATCCCCGCCCCGCTTCAGTCGTTTTTTGCTCCTGGCATTCTCAACAAGAATCCGCCGCATTGCTTCAGCAGCGGCCCTGAAGAAATGACCCCGGCTGTTCCAATCCTGAGCCTTTTCTTCCACCAGCCGGATATACACATCATGGACCAGCGCCGTTGCCTGGATTGTTTGGCCGGGCGGTTCCTTGGCAAGTTTCTGTGCTGCCAGAAGACGCAATTCGTCATAAATTAATGGTAGCAATTCCTCCGTAGCCCGGGGATCACCCTGCTCAATCGCGTTTAAGATTCGTGTAACATCGGTCATAGTAGTTCTTTTGTCCGTATATATTGTATCGAGAATTGAGTGCCGTCTCACGAAGATTTTTTGGGGAAAATGCTTGATTTTTTGACTTGAATTTAGTATAATACCTAACAAAATGATGATTGGTTATTTATATTTAGCCCCGTAGTTCATTGGGGAGTTTTTTCTTCGCTCTCCCTAGGGGACGCCTGTCGGTGGAAAAGGCTCAATCAAGCTATTTATTATGTAAAATTGATATTATTCGGGGATATTCAACCGATAGACCATAAGCAACAAGGCCGAAACAAGACCTGCCGCTAACAGCCAAAAGGCCCACAGCAGACTTTTTTGTTTAGCTCTTAGCTGTGACTGGGATTTCCTGCGGATGTCGTCAGGTGAGCGAAGGTTAACGGCCAGGCGCTGAGGGATGATGGCCTCGATGCTAAAGTACAATGCAATCAGCCAGACAATCAATGGGGTAAAAAACAGACTCTTTT
>Ga0180438_10000433_pt1 | contig 82573 bp, 60 predicted proteins | sample SS_ome_12_FD_132455 | JGI IMG/M metagenome (GOLD analysis project Ga0180438, IMG submission 132455) | Hypersaline lake sediment archaeal communities from the Salton Sea, California, USA - SS_3_D_2 metaG | ecosystem: Environmental > Aquatic > Non-marine Saline and Alkaline > Hypersaline >... | reverse complement strand
GGCGAGCTGGGGGAGGCATTTCTGGTTTGCGAGCCAGATAGCGTTTTCGTACCCCCAGCATCGGGCCCGCATGTTCAAGAGGTTCTCGCCCACGATCGTCGCGGCCGACTGGCCCGCCTCGGCATCCACGTCGATCTTGGCCGCGGCGTTGTTGACTCCCTCCGGCTCCCCGACGCCGGTGCCGTTGAGCAGCTCGCGCACGTGCTTACTGCGGAACTCGTCACGGAATCCGGCTTCCAGAATGGTGATGAAGGCCGGCGTGGAACGGCTGAGCAGCTCTTCGCTGGCGTAGGTCAATCCCATCAATGTCGTAGCTTCGAGCTTGACGTCCTCCATTTCCATCCGCGAGCTGGACGGTTGTTGTGTTTCCCCTTTGCGGTAGACTCGGAGCCCGCCCGAAACGGAGTTGGAGTGGTCCTTATCGGTCCGGGCGGGGATTTTGAGCACGCCGCTCGGCATATCGACGGGGGTGGTGCGTCCGGCGAAGGGGTCCGCGCCGCCGCCGATCCGCAGCATCATGGGGCTGAGGGCTTCGGGGATCAATACACCGCCGTAGGCGTCGTGCATCCCGGCGTGTTCGTCGGAACCGGCCGCGGCCAGGTATCGGATGCGAAGATCCTCGGCCTGTGCCGGCCGAGGGCCTGCCGTGACCAGGGCGGTTAGGAACTCGCGCGAGTCGCGGAAGCCCCGGCGGGGATCGCGCTCGAAACCCTCGGTCACGCCGCCGATTGTGTCGAAGGCGAGACCAGGCGGGCAGTCCTCGGGCAGGTTCGCAGCGTCGAGGGCGGCTTGCTCTCGGGTGAGGAATTCCTTCTCACGCGAGATACGGCTGTTTAAGCCGATCAGCCGCTCGCGCAGGTCGTCGACTTCTTGCTGATCCTGATCGGTGAGTCCACCGCCCCCCCGACTGCCGGCCAGAATGTTACCGATCCGATCTTGGAGGCGCTGCTTGTCCGCGAGGTAGCGCTTGAGCCGTTGACTTGGCATTTTGGGGATCTTCCGTTAGCCCCACATGTGGGTTGTGATTAGACCTCGGCTTGCTCGGCGATTTCGGCGGCGCGCTCTTCCGTCTCCGCCAGGTCGGCGCGGCGGAAGGCGATTCGCCGCTTCCGGTCGGGCGGGTCGGTTTGCGGGCACCCCTTCTCGATCCATCCCTCCACCGCCCGTTCCGGCCACCGCATGTAGCCGCCGACTAGGAGCGGCGGGGGGCAGATTCCCGCGTGCAACCATCGCCAGACGGTCCCCGTGGGGACCGAGCACCGCTCCGCAACCTGTCGCGCCGTAAGCAAGCTTCCCATTCGTCGGGCCTCCGTGGAGTGGACGATCGAATCAGCAGCCGCAAGCGTAGCGGCGGGCTGCGCCTCACTTGAGCCCGCTGTACTAATTGGTTGGTACGAACTCCGCCGCGGTGGGGCTTTTCCTGCCGTCTTCCTGGTGTGGCCGCAGGCCGAGCACTTCCAGTAGCGGATCATCCGGCCCGCGCGCCGCTTGGAGCAGTACGTCACCAGCTCGCGGTCCTCGCAGATCGGGCACACCGGTCGGATCATCGGAATACTTCTCCCGGGGGGCCGCCGGGCCATGACCCCCCCACTGGTATCTTGCCAAGGGATTCGCGCCTCGGGGACGCGGTTCGGGCCGGGCAGCTCTCAGCTCTTCACCCGCCCCCTACCACGTGACCTCCGCCACTCGCCGCAGGCCCGGCCCCGGCCGGCTGCCCATACCAGCGGGTGAAGTACAGGAACAAGTTGCACCGCCGGCAGTCTCGCCGTGTCGATCGGCCGCCGTGGATTTCCGCGTCGCGGACCTCCTGCGAACCGCAACGAGGGCACGGGGGATGGTCCGGCCCGGGCGCCGCCGCCGCCGTATCCGTCGGCGCCGCCGGCGAGCTGACAGCTCTCGCCGCCTTCGGTGCCGGCGCCGATCGTGGCGCGGCCACCGCGCTCGAAAACAGGTCGCGCTGTCTCATGTACGTGTTCCTCTTCTCTGTTCCGGCCGTCCAAGCACGGGTTCAGGAAGGCCGAGTGCAATCCGTTATCTACGTCGCGGTGGTCTCACCCAGGGAACGGCAACGCCAAGCTGCTCGCACAGGTCGATCGTCGCCTCGTACAACGCTTGGCCCGTGTGCTCAGCCCACAGGTCGAGCGCGTTCCCGCCACGTCCGCACTTGAAACACCGGTAGACCCCACGGGCCACGTTCACCGAGAACGTCCTACTCCAAGTCGCCTGACTGCCGTGCAAGGGGCACGGGCCGCGCCATTGCTCTCCACGTTTCGACGTGGGCTTGAACCCGATCAGGTCGAGCACCGCCCGTATGTCGATCGCCGCCCGTACCGCCGCGTAGTCGATGCCCCGCAAGTCGGCCTCCTTGAACCCGTCCCCTGGCGCGCAGGAGGGGCTCGGGTACGTGTTGCCGACGATCGTGGCAGAGCGCCTCTTAGCCCGTATTTCACGCCCGGCCAGGTCCCCGCGCGCGGGGATACTGCTATGCCGACTCCCGCCGGCAACCACGATCGTCCCGGGAGCCAGGTGGCAAACTGAGCCCATGCGGGTACAATCAATGGACCCGCGGCGGGGCTCCCGGTCCCCGCCAAACTCCCGGCCCGACCCCAAGTCGGGCCGTCTCATTCGGTGGCCTGCCGGCCTCCCTGATTTCCTGTAAGTGGCCCAGGCGGATGCGAACCCGCCACGTCGCAGTCGGGCCTAGTCCGCACGTCCGTTGCGGTTGCCTTGCTGCTCCGCGAGCCGCCCGAAGAAGGCCAGCACGTCGGACCCCAAGGCGTACTTCTCTCTCCCAAAAGCAATCAGGCGCAACCCCGCCTTCCGGGCCTGGCGCACGGCGTGCTCTCCCCACCCCAGCCGGCGCTTCAGCTCCGCGAGCCGTAGCAGCTCGTCGCCGCGAATCGACCCGCCGGGTCGGGCCCGGGGACGAGTCTCGGATTGTTTCGCGCGGTTGACCATGCGCACGATTAGAACCGCAAACTCGGAAGATTCGGCGGAGAAAGCGCGGGCGGGAAATTTGTCCGAGGCAACCGCGCAGAGAAAAGGCCCGGTTTCCCGGGCCTTGGGGCCTTGGGCGGCCTCGGACGGAATAATTCCCGCGGGGTCTGCCGGGAAATTTGTCCGAAGCAATCCCCGGAGATTCTCGCCCTATTTCGAGCTCTTCCGGCTCCGCCGTTTCCGTTCCCGCTCTAGGGCGTCGACCACGTCCTTTTCCCTCAGCCCCCTCGCAATCGCCAAGTCCCGCTTCGTACCCCACATGCCGGTGTGCCATGCCTCCCAGAGCCGTCTGTCCGCCTTGGCGTCACTCCGCGGTCCCTTGGGCCCGCGCTTCCCCGCGGGCGGCTTGCGGGCCTTCGGCGGATCGAGAGACTGCCCGACCGACCTGTCCGCTTCTTGCTCCGGGGCCCCGTTCTCCGAAGCCTCTTCTTGCTCCGCCGTATACACAAAGCTGGCGATGGTCGCGTTCAAGGACGAGAGCCGGCCCCGCCTCCTCTTTTCGGCGTAGCCGGGCCAGAGCCTTTCCTGCTCCTCCGGAGGCAAACCCTCAAACCGCTCCCGTTTCTTTGAGGACCCTTTCAGCCCCTCCCGGTCCCATTCCAAGAACAGGTGATCGCGCTCCCACCTTGGACGATCCCGGTTCGGTTCCGCCTTGCCCGCCTTCAATGCCATGTAGCGGAGCCGATGCCGTACCATCTTGTAGCCCCGACTCCCGCCGGGGATCTTCTTGGCGCACCCGGGCGCCAGGGCCTCTTGCTCTTGTTGCGAAAGTCCGATCCACCGCTCAAAGCACTGCCTTTCGGATAGCCCCTCTTCGCCGTGCCAACGCCAGAGAATAACCCCCAGCGGATTGGTCTGCTTCGCCTTGCCCTCAAAGGGCCGCCGCAACCTTGCCAGTCGATCCGCCGCTTCCTCTGCGCCGTGTCGTTTGGCGTTTGCGATTGCAGAGTAAACCTCCGACGTGCTGCGGAACTCCTCGTACACAACAGGGCAGTACCGCTTCCTCGTGCGGATGGTCAGCCGCGCCCAAGCCGGTCCGATCTCTGGATTCGACAACCCTTCGCGCTGCTTTATCAGCGCCCAAAGGCCCCGCCCAAAGCTGGGAGGTTTTCCCTCCTGCTCCCTTTCCCATCGCGCCAACGCGACTTCGCGGGAAATGACGCTCAGAGCGGTCCCTTTGTAGCCCGGCCGATCGGGCAGCGTTCTGCACCCGCTCTTTCCGCCCCACTTCAGTCTCTCAGCCTCCGTCAGCCCATTCCACCAATCGCGAATCGCGCCGAACGACCAACCCGCTTCGTACCGTTCAAGCCACTTGTGCCGGCGCTTCCGGGTGCTTCCGAGGGAGCGCGGGAGTGTTTGGCCCGACACCCGGGCATGGTTCACCCGCGCCCCTTGCAAACGGGTGCGCACCCAACGATCGACGGATGTTTGCCCTCCCCTTCCGTTGCGGGGCCGACAAGGGATGATCTCCGACGTACCGCTCAAACAAGACGCCAGTTCCCGGTAGCACTCTTCGCCGAGAAGAATCCGCTTCGCATCTTCGGGAAGCCCGCGGAGTCTCTCGACAAGCTCGCCGGTGGTGTGGCAGACCGTTCCCCACCAGCTCAGCAGCAGATACGACAACCAATGGTGCTCCAAGTGGGATCGACTATCCGGTGGGGATACCCAACCGCGGGCCCGCTCCGCTTTGGCCTTGGCAAGCTCCTTGTGCAACCGCTTCCGGGTGGAGCTGTTCCAACCTTCATCCGGGGGCAGCTTCCGGGCCATGCGGCCGCGCCCGGCGTAGCGCCGCGTCGCTTCGGACAGCCGACTCCACCACAGGGCAATCTCCGGCTTCCCCATCCCCTCGATAAGACGGTTCAGCCAGAGTTGCCGCCGGTAGAATCCGGGCTTTTCCTCCGCCCCCCCGTGATGGGCGAAGAGCACGTAGATGTCTTCGGGGGAAAGACCGCGGAAGAGACGGACCGAATCCGCGGGCGGCCTGGGCACCGTCGCCCGGGCGGGAGAAGCATCGAAAGCCATGATCCCATCCTTCTTTCCCATCCTTTCGACCGTCCGTGTCAGCCAAACCGGGCCGCTCCCCCGGGGATCGGAAAGGATGGGGAACCGATCCCCGGGGAACCGCGTGGGCCGGCCCGTTGCAATCGGCCCGGCCACCCGGAACACCAGTCAGCCTACTTCCTGCCCCGCCCCCGTCAACCGGCCCCACTCTCCCCGGCCCGCCGGACGCCCCGGCCGCCGCGTCGAAAGGCCCGATGTTGCCACCGATGTTGCCAAAACCCCCCTTCAGCCGACGATCCCCGAAAAGCCCCCATCGACGTAACCCCTTGCAATCTCGGCAGTTCCGGGGTAGTCTCGAAACGGTTTGCGACGTTGAGGGCCATTTTGGTTCCCTCGTTCCTGGTTCGAGTCCAGGCCGGGTAGCCTTGCTGAGTCCTTTCGCGGCTGGCGGTTGCGGCGGACTACTCGCCCCCCGGCGAGGGGCCCCCAAGGCCTTTGGCACTCCCGATGGTACCCAGTTGGCGGCCGCATCCCGCCCAAATCGCCTCCGCGGCCGCGTCTGCGTCTCGGCGCCCGTAGCACCCCGCGACGGCCTGGCTGTCCTCCTGACGCGTCAGCTTGTCGAGCCTTGGGGCATCACCCGACCAACCCACCGGGCTCCGAAAGACCTTCGTGAATCGTGAGCGGAGGCGTGCTTGACCTTGCCGGTCCTGCGGTGCCGGGCCGACGGCGGAGAGAATTGGTGGCGCCGGACGTGGCACGGTCAGGAGACCGTACCACAACTGTGGCTTGCGAAGAACAGAGCATTCACCCGAACGACCCCTCATTCCGGGAGCAGAACCATCCAGGGCTCACTAAACGAGAGAGAGGCCGCGCTGGAGCGAATCCGCAGCCGGGCGGACGTTTCCGTGCTGATCGTCGGCGCCGGGATCAACGGAGCGGGCCTGTTCCGCGATCTGGCCTTGCAGGGCGTCGACGTCGTGCTGGTCGACAAGGGCGACTATTGCTCCGGCGCGAGCGCCGCCCCCTCGCGCATGATCCACGGCGGCCTGCGCTACCTCGAGTTCGGCGAGTTCCGGCTGGTCAAGGAGTCGCTTCGGGACCGCAACCTGCTCCTGCAGAACGCGCCGCACTACGTCCGGCCGCTGCCCACCACGATCCCGATCTACTCGCGGTTCTCCGGCGCCGTAAGCTGCGTGCGCCGGTTCCTGCACCTCGGCGGCAGCCGCCCGGCACGCCGCGGCTCGGTGATGGTCAAGGCGGGGCTGACGTTCTACGACCTCTTCACGGGCAAGAAGCGGCTCATGCCGCGGCACAAGTTCACCTCCCGGGCCGAAGCGCTCGCCCAACGCCCGCTGTTGAACGACAAGCTGATCAAGACGGCCACGTACTACGACGCCTCGATCACCTACCCCGAGCGCCTCTGCGTCGAGCTCTTGATCGACGGCGAGCGGTCGTGCGAACAGGCCGTGGCGGCGAACTACGTCTCGCTGTCGGGCGGCTCGGGCCGGGGCGTCGAGCTCCGCGACGAGTGCTCCGGCGAGACGCTCGAGCTCCGGCCCAAGGTGCTCGTCAACGCCACCGGGGCGTGGATCGACTTCGCCAACCGGGCCATCGGCCGCCAGACCCGCCTGATCAGCGGCACCAAGGGGGCCCACCTCGTCCTGGACAACGACGACCTGATGGACACGCTCCGCGGAGAGATGATCTACTACGAGACCTCCGACGGGCGCGTGGCCGTGGCCCTGCCGTGGCTGGGCAAGGCCCTGGTCGGGTCGACCGACATCCGCGTCGACGACCCGGATACCGTCCGCTGCGAAGACGAGGAGATCGACTACATCCTGGGTGCCCTGCACGAAGTGATGCCGCAGGTGAAGATCGACCGCTCGCAGATCCTCAGCACCTTCTCCGGCGTGCGCCCGCTGCGGCACGCCGGGGGCGGGGCCACGGTGCAGCTCAGCCGCGACCACCACTGCGCTGTCTTCGAGCCGGGCGATGACGTGCGCTTTCCCGTTTACTGCTTGGTCGGCGGCAAGTGGACCACGTTCCGGGCCTTTGCCGAGCAGGTGACCTACCAGCTCATGGAGCACTTCGGCCGCGCCCGGCGCACGGGAACCGAGGACCTGCCCATCGGCGGCGGCGAGGGTTATCCGAAGTCCGACGAGGCGAAGCGGGCGTGGCTGGAACGCCTGGTGCAACAAACCGGCCTGCCCAAGGAACGGCTCACCGTGCTCCTGGACCGCTACGGCACCCGGACCGAGCAGGTGGCGGCCTTCCTTGCCGACGGGCCGGACGGGGCCCTTTCGCATCACCCCGGCTACACGCGGCGCGAGATCGAGTTCCTCGTGCGCCACGAAGGCGTGGTCCACCTCGACGACCTGCTGCTCCGCCGCACCGCCATCGCGCTTCTGGGCGAGCTAACGAGCGAGCTCTTGGCCGAGCTCGCCGAGCTGGTGGGCGGACTGCTCGCCTGGCCGCCCGAGCAGACCGCCAAGGACATCGACCGCACCCTGGCAATCCTCCGCGACAAGCACCGCATCGAAATCGCCCCGCCATGAACGTCCCACTCACGATCGCTCTGCTCGCTGGCCTATCCACCGCGGCCCTCCAGGCCGCCGAGTCCCCCCACCAGCCCGACGACGCGACCGCCCTGCTGCTCCACCTCGACGGCGACTCGCACGACGCCGGCGGCGCGGAAAACCACGCCGAGGTCAAGGGCAACGTCGCCTGGGTGCCGGGCAAGCTCGGCCGGGCCCTCTCGCTCGACGGCACGGGCGGACTGGTGATCCCCGGCTCGGGGACCACCTACGTTGGCGAGAATAGTTGGACCGCCGAGTGCTGGTTCCGGCCCGACAAGGAGCAGCCCGCGCACGCCGTCCTCTTGTCCGGCGGGTGGGGGCACGAGCGGCACTGGTTCGTCCGCCTAAGCGGCAAGACGTTGGCCGCCGGCTTCTCGGCTGGCAGCCGCTCCGGCACAGTCACCTCGCCCGACATGTCCGAAACCCTCTTTGACGGCGACTGGCACCACGTGGCCGCCGTGCTGGACCGGGGGCGCCACGGCCAGGTGCGGCTCTACCTCGACGGCATCCGGCTCGCGCCCGAACGGCTCGCCTTCTGCCCGCCGATCACATTCGACCGGCAGCGCATGGGAATCGCCATAGGGGCGATCACCCCGTGGAACATGGGCAAGGGCGGCTTTCGCGGCGCGATCGACGAGGTCCGGGTCTCCAGCGTCGTTCGGCCGCCGTACGCCTGCGACGAGCCGCTGCCCGAGCCGGCCCTGCAACGGCTCAAGCCCCGCGCGCCGCTGCCGCCCGACCGCACCATGGCCGCCGGCCCGCTCGAGCTGACGCCCGGCGACACCCTGCTGGTGCTGCCCGAGCAGTACGTCGGCCAGGGCAATTTCGACGCGGCCGCCGAGCTGCAGCGCTGGCTGAGGGCCGGCGCCGGCGTCGAGCAGGGGTTCGACGTCGTCCGCGAAGAGGACCTCGAATCGATCCGCGCGAAGAAGATCATCGCCCTGGGACGCACCCAATGGGTTGCCGATGACCTGGTGCGCGGGCTCTCGCCGGCTGGATACGTCCTGCGACGCGACGCCAACCTGGTGATCGTGGCCGGGCGGACCTCGCAGGGGACCTACCACGGGGCCGTCCGGCTGCTCGACGAGGTCTGCGGCGTGCGCTTCTACATGCCGACCGGCCTGTTCACCAGCGACCCCCGCCCGGCCCCGGCCGTGCCCGAACTGCTCGACCGGCGCAGCGACCCGTTCGTCCAATCGGCCATGATGACGGGCATCCTCTCGATCCCGGGCGACGGCGGCTGGAGCAAGCGGAACGGCGTGGGCCGACGATTGGGTGGAACACATCAGCACAGCATGTACGCCATGTTCCCCCCGTCACGTTACGAAAAGACGCACCCCGAGATCTACCCGATCATCGACGGCAAGCGTCACGTCCCCCGGGACGCGAACGACCAGGGCTGGCAGCCGTGCCTTTCGGCGTCCGGGCTGGTCGACGCGGCCGAGGACTCGGCCCTGCGCTACTTCCGCCGGAATCCCCAGGCCGAGTACGTGGCCTTCAGCGTCCAGGACGGCCACGCCGTGTGCCAGTGCGACGCCTGCCGTGCCGAGTACGCCCGGCACAAAACGCCCGGCGCCGAGCCGCGCGAGTACCAGGCGGCCGGGTTCTCGCGACTCTATTGGCGGTTCGTCGGCTCACTGGCCGAGCGGCTCGAAAAGCGCCTGTCGGGCAAGAGGGTCGTGGCCTTGGTCTACGGCCCTGCCCGCTTCCCGCCGGAAGACAGGCTGCCCGAGAACGTGATCCTGTTTACCAACTTCCACGTGGCCGAGCTGGACGCCGACCGCATCCTTGCGCCCGACCCGGCCACCGGCGTCTCGCGCCTCGACTACGTGCTCCGCCGGTGCAGCTTCTACGGCAACCACGACTGGTACCACGGGCGGGGGTTCCTCATGCCGCGGATCTACAGCGGCTACTGGTCGCGCTTCATGCGCCACCTGGCCGACCACGTAGAAGGAGCGTACATGCACGCCGAGGCGTATCCCAACTGGGGACTCGACGGGCCCAAGCTCTACATCGCCGCCCGGCTCTGGTGGGCCTCCCGGCTCGACGCCGGCGCGCTGTTGAACGAGTTCTGCCGCGACATGTTCGGCCCGGCCGCCGAGCCGATGCGCGACTACTTCGCGGGGCTCGAGCAACTCTGGATCACGCTGGACAACCAGAAGGGGCCCGAGCGCAAGCTCTTCCGCTGGGACCGCCAGTTCCTCGCCGACGCCGACGACCTGGCCGCCGTCCGCCGCTGCCGCGACCTGCTCACCCGCGCCGAATCGCTAGCCCAAACCACCCCCCAGCGCCGCCGCATCGCGCTGTTCTCCAAGACCTTCCGCCTGCCCGAAACGCTCTACCGCTTCGCCGCCGCCGAGACCGTCACCCAAGACGACCTCACCGCCTTCTGGCAGCACGTCGACCGCGAAATCCTCCCCGACCCACTGACCCTTCACGGCGCCGGCCAGAACCCCGCCGAGCTGCGCGGGCAGATCGAACGGGCGGTCGGGTGGACCACAGACGGCGGGAAGAAAGCCCACTGAATCGGTTTGCGCCATTCGGGGGGGCGGCACAGGGCCACGCGCTCTGCCGAGGCCTCCGGATCATGCACACCGTCCGACCGAACGTGTCAGGAGTCGAGGAGATGGAACTACTCCTCGGGCGCGGACTTCACGCCGTCGCAAGCAGGAACATGTTGTGCGTCAACGGAGTTCTCAATAAGGTCCCAACGATTCAGGTACTCTGCTATTGACCAGCCGTTCCGGCAAACCCTTGGCGGAAGGGGGATTGCACGTACCGTGTTCTCGGGATCGTGAGGACGGCCGTCCTTGCCTGGCGTCTCGACCCAAAGACGAAAGCACTCGCGCATGTTCACCGCCATGTCCTTTGAGGGGATGATATAGTACTGAAATGGCGCCTCGGACTCGGGGTCGGGAATGCCGCCGAGGACCCAGAAAAAGTTCCCCCCGTAGTCTCGTTCGGATTTCATGCCAACACTGCAAGTACGGATACCCGGGCGAAATGTCTTCACCTGGATGTGGGCGAACTTGGTACCTTCAGGATTACTGCACAGAATGTCCGTGTTTGGACAGTTTCCCATCGTAACCGTTGCGACCAGTCCTCGCCGGCAGAGCTCACCCGCCACGAAGAACTGGCTGGCATCACGTCGAAAACCCTTGTCTCGTCTCATCACTCTGCCTCACAACTTAGTAGTTCCAGGCCGGCTACGCTTTGCCGGAGAGCCGGAGCGGACGACGGTGATCAGGATAGCCCCATTTGGTGGTTTCGTCCATGCTTCGACAGGGAATGTTCGGCGAATCTTCAAGCGTGCCAGCACGCCCCCGCTGGCTTGGCCGGCGCCTACGGCACGGCCAGTTCGCGGACGTGGCTCAGATCGCGTGGGCTGACCGGGCGCAACTGGGACGGCAGGAGGGTGGCGATGGCCATGGTGCGGACGGTGAGCGTCACGAACTCGACCTCGTATCCCGGCGGCCTCGCCGTGGACGTGAACCACGGTGCCCACGTCACCGGCCCGCAAGCCCTCTTCGGGGACGTCCTGCGTCAGGACAGTGCAGTCGTGTTCCTGAATCACCGGTCTTCCGTCCAATAGTCAGGCAGCCGCTTCTTCTTTGGCGTTTTGGATGGTGATGCGTGGATCGGGATTGGGGTCGGGGACGGGGAGTCCTTGCTCACGCAGCAGGGCCACGTGCTCGGCCATGCCGTGCTTGGCCTTGTAGAGACAATCCTCGACCGAGTGGCCAATTCCCGTGAAGCCTTTCAGGTCGGGTGAGTAGAATCCGCAGTAGTCGGGTTCTCGTGTCGCTTCGATCACCAACGAGTACGGAAGCTCGATCATTTCGTTACCTCCCCGGTCGGCGTTTGGCGGGAATCGGCGGGGGACGATGATGGTCAGGATAGGCCCCCCTGGTGGTTTCGTCAACCGTCCGACGCTACGACCCCCGCCGGCTTGCCGGCGGGTGAAGGAGTTTGGGGGCGAGCGGGGAGGCAGCCCGCCTTCTCGCCGCGCAAACTCCCGTTCCTGCCGGGCGAGCCGGCAGGGGACGTGGGGCTTCTTGCGGTCAGTGAAGAACGCCGAGCCTTTCCAAGAGCAATACGAGGAGCACGAGGAACACAAGGCTGCCGAAGAGGATTGCCTTCGTATACCGGCGCACCTTCATGCAGCGAAAGCATAGGAACCGCATTGCCGATTCGTCGTCGGCCAGAACCGCCGCCGTGCGACGCATCGCGCTGATCGGGCCGGCGGCTTCCGGATAGAGTAGCTCGCCTTCGTGCTGCTCGTGCCACTTCCTGCAGCGGATGCAGAGGCTGTGCCGCTGCCGGTCGGGAATGCCTTCTACGGGCATCGCTTCATCTCAATTCGCGCGGCCCAACGGGGACTCGGGCACCCGATCGCCTCACTGAGACGCCGGGTCAAGTGCCTGCTGCTCTCTTGCATAGCTCGTTCTCCTACGCCGACCACCCTTTGCCGAAGACCCGCAGACGACGATCGTGCTCAGGATAGCCCCGTTTGGCGGTTTCGCCAATTGGTCGATAAACCGGCCCGGAACCTGTAAGTCATTCTGCCAAGAGAAACTCTGCCTCTTCCGCAACCACGGTCTTGTCGGGCCGGGTCACTCGCGCTTCGACCGTGTGTGCCCCCGGCGGCAGACCGGTCGTGTCGGTGACCAGGCGAAAGTGGTGGGGCATGGTCAACCCGGCGGTGGCGGGGCTGGGAGCAGGGAAGGCGGGCATGGGGAGCCACGGGCCGCCGTCGATGCGGGCTTGCGCGGTTGCGCCGTTGGGTGCGTCGTAACAATTGAAGAGGAACGTCGATTGCTCGCCGGCCTTCACGGGCTTTTCCAGGCCGTAAAACTCGCCATGGCGGTCGACTCGCGATTCGCAGCTCGACTGGTAACGGTGGCTGATCTCGCGGCCGTCGACCGACACGACGCGGTACCCCCGCGGAGAATTGTCCACGCCCCGCTCGAAGCCCGTGCCGTTCTTCCACCAGGCCCCGGAAATGGAGATGGACGCCACGTACTCCACGCCGGCAACCGTGGTCCGTTCGTTCTCGTGCATGTGGCCCTGGAGGACCAAACGCACGTTGTGTCGGGCAAGTAGCTCGGTCAGCAGCTCGCGGTTGGTCATTTCCCAGTAAGGCGCATCCTTGGGGCTCTGCTCGCGTCGTTCAGGATAGCTGGATACGACCGGGATGTGGACCCCGACCACGATCGGTTTGCCTTTGGGCTGTGCTGCGAGATCGGCCCTAAGCCACAGCAGCTCGCTGCCTTCGACGGCTCCGTGGACGGCCTTCCACCCCGTTTCCTTTGGAATCGGCTTGTTGCCGTCCAAAACGACGACGTGCACCGGCCCCCAATCGAAAGAGTAGTACGTCGGACCGAACAGCCGCTGAAAGTCATCGCGAGGGTTTTCGTGACTGAGCATCATCTCGTGGTTGCCCGGTCCGTTCCGAACGGGCATCTTGGCTCCGGCGAGGCACTCTTGGTAATCGTTGCCGACACCCGACTGAAGGCAAATGTCGCCTTGGGCCAACAGGAAGGCAGGAGCGGGCTCGAGCCGGTTGATTTCCGCGATGCTCGACTTCAATTTGGCGATTCCGACCCCGCCCCGCTCCAGGTGCATGTCGGCCATGAACACGAAGTCGAACCGATCCGGCTGCGAAACCTGGCGCAGCCTGAAGTCGGCCCGGCCCGTCTTGACGGCCGCATCCGCCGGCACGTAGAACTCGTCGCTCCAATACCCTCGCGGCGTGGTGACGAAGACGAACGGGCCGCTACTCGGGCCGATCGGCAAGACATACTCGCCGCGGCCGTCCGTGCGCACGATTTGACAACCATCCGAAACCAGCACTTCGGCCAGCGGCTGCCCGTCCCCGAGAACTCGGCCGCGCACGACGTGCGATTCGTCGATCGCCAAGAGCGTGCCGGGGCACAAGGCGAGCGCGAAGATCGCCGCCAGCCGTGATGCCGCTGCCAGGAACTTGCGTCGTTTCATCGGTGTTCACTCCAAGTCGTCATCTTGGGCATGTGCAACACGGCAAATGCCGTCCCAACGGGAGGTCCGTCTTGGTCTCGTGTTGCGATCCGGGCACGGTGTCCGCGCCGGCCGGGAACAACAGTGAATTATCGCAGGGGGGCGAGTGGATCGCAAACCGTTCCGGCGACCGGGCCCTTGGCGACGTGCCGGTTTGACAGGCGCGCCGGCAGGGACCATACTCCGGGAGTGCGATTGGCGGACGGCGGTGCGCATGATTCGCGGATATTCCGACGGGAGCCGCCGAGATCCCTTGCCGCGTTAGAAGGAGACGCGTTCATGCCCGGTTGTGCAAACCCGCGATGGGCCGTGCGATTTCTGCTGATTGCGGTTCTCTGGACCTCGGCGACCGAGCGCGCGGCGGGCGATTGGCCGACCTACCGCGGCGACAACAACCGCAGCGGCTTGAGCTCCGAGACCATGGAGCTGCCCTTGGCCGAGAGCTGGGTCCACCGGGCGGCCCTTCCGCCGCAGCCGGCGTGGCCGGAGATGCCGGCCCGGCTGGACGTCTACCGCGGCGTCAAGTTGGGGCCGACGGTGGTCTTCGACCGCGCGTTTCACCCGGTTCTCGACGGCGACTCGCTTTATTATGGCTCCTCGGCCGACGATTCGGTCCGGTGCCTCGACGCCTCGACGGGCCGCACACGCTGGTCGTTCACTACCGAAGGGCCCGTGCGTCTGGCTCCGACGGTTGCCGACGGCCGTGCCTACGTCGGGTCGGACGACGGCTGCGTCTGGTGCCTCGACGCCCGTGACGGCCATCTGCTGTGGCGGCACCGGGTCGGCCCGGAGGATCGCCGCTTGCCCGGTAACGGACGGATGATCTCGCTGTGGCCGGTCCGTTGCGGCGTGGTCGTCGACGGCGGCACGGTCTACGTGGGCGCCGGTCTGTTCCCTTCTCAGGGCTCGTACCTGTGCGCACTCGACGCGAAAGACGGGACCGAGGTGTGGAAGCAAGAGGTCGACATTTCGGCGCAGGGATACCTGGTCGCTTCGCCGGAGCGGCTGTACGTTCCCACCGGGCGCACCCCGCCGCACGTCTACGCGCGTGCCGACGGCAGCCAGATCGCGGCGTTCCCGGGCATCGGCCAGCAGCGGTCCGGGGCCCCGGAGGGTGGCGGGTGCTTTGCCGTGCTGGTGGGCGATCAGCTCATGCACGGTGGCGGCGAGAAGGGCGGGATCCAAGTGACCGACGCCCGCAGCCGGGAGAAGGTCGTCTGTAGCTCCGGGCTCCGGGTGATCGCCCGGGGTCCCCTGGCGTACATCGTCGATCACCAGCGCCTGCGCGCCTTGGACAGGGCCCTGTACGTCGAGCTGCTGCGGCTTCGAGCGAAGAAGGAAAAGACTCCCGACGACGTGAAGCGGATCGCCGACCTCGAAAGCGACCGAACGGGATGGCTGAAGTGGGAAGTGCCGTGTTCGGCCCCTTACGAGCTGATCATGGCCGGCGAGACGATCTTCGCCGGCGGCGAAGGCAAGGTCGTGGCCTGCGCCGTCGCCGATGGCAAGGAGCTTTGGACCGGCGAGGTCCGAGGCAGAGCCTACTCGCTGGCCGCCAGCGACGGGCGGCTCTTCGTCGGGACGGACCAGGGGACGATTCACTGTTTCGCACCGGAAGCCGTCGCGGGGCAGGCTACGCGCGCGAAGAGCGCGTCTTCCGACGAGGGCACAGCCGCACCGGCCTCCCCTTACCCGGACGACCAGCTCACGCCCCGCTACCAACGCGCGGCCAAGGTCGCCGCCGACGCGGCGGGCGTTACCAAGGGTTATTGCCTTGTGTTGGGAACACGCCACGGCCGGCTCGCGTACGAGATCGCCGCGCGGTCCGAGTTGCGCGTCATCGGCGTGGAACCCGACGCGGCCAAGGTCGCCGCCGCACGGGAGCGACTCCGCGAAGCGGGGCTTTACGGCAGCCGGATCGTGATCCATCACGGCCCGCTGGACCGGCTCCCCTACCAGAAGCGGCTGGCCAACCTGATCGTCTCGGAAGAAACCTTGGTGAGCGGAACGCCGCCGCCGTCGGCAGCCGAGGTGTATCGCTTGCTGCGTCCTTGCGGCGGAACGGCTGTTTTCATCCAACCGGCCGAGGCCGCGAACGAGCAAGCCTTGGCGAGTTGGGCCGAAGGGAAGCTGCCGGGGTGCAAGGTGGGCGAGGACTCCGAGGGGGGCCGCATCCTGGTGGCGACGCGCGGCTCGCTGGAAGGCGCCGGCGAGTGGACCCATTTCTACGCCGACGCCGGGAACTCGGCGTGTAGCAACGACGCGTTGAAGCCCGGCCCGGTCGACGTGCAATGGTTCGGCCGGCCCGGCCCGCGGAGGATGGTCGACCGGCACGAGAAGAACGTCGGCCCGTTGTACAAGGACGGGCGGCTGTTCATCTCCGGCGACAACTACGTCGTGGCCGTGGACGCCTACAACGGGACCGTGCTCTGGGAGCACGGCCTGCCCGATTCGATCCGCCTGGGGGCCTTCAAGAACTGCGGCAGCATGGTGGCCACCGACGACACCCTTTACGTGGCGGCGGCCGACCGGTGCGTGGGCTTCGACGCGGCCTCGGGCGAGAAGAAGCTCGCGCTCGCCGTCCCGCCCGGCGTGGCGGCCGAGAAGTGCGAGTGGGGCTACGTGGCCGCCGCCGGGGACGTGCTGGTGGGGAGCGTCACCAAGCCCGGGGCGACCTTCCGCATTCAGGACGTACCGACCCAGACCCTCATCTGGCGCGATTACCAGCCCGTGGTGACCAGCGACGCGCTGTTTGCGGTGGACCGTCACTCGGGCGAGCCGCGATGGACCTACACGCCCGCTTCGGGCGTGATCGTCAATCCGACCATCGCCCTGGGCGGCGGCCGGCTCTACTGCGTCGAGAGCACAAACCCGGAAACCCGGAACGCGCCCGACGGGCGGATCAAGCTCGACGTGCTGCTGGGCAAAGGCTCGAACCTGACGACCCTCGACCTTGCGACCGGAACGACGCTATGGTGCGAGCCGGTCGACCTCGGCCAGCTCCAACACGTCATCTTCCTGAGCTATGCCCGGGAGACGCTGCTCATCACGGGCACGAAGAACGTGAAGATCGGCGAGAAAGAGCACGTCCGCTACGACCTTCTGGCCTTCGACGCCGCCACCGGCAAGCGGCTCTGGCAGAGCACCCAGACGCCCGTTCCCGACCACATTCTCGATGGACCGCACGGCGAGCAGGTGCAACATTCGGCCGTCGTGGGCGATACGATCTACAACACCGGCTTCGCGCTGAAGCTGCGGACCGGCGAGCCGGTCGCCGGGTGGAAGTGGCAGAAGAGCGACAAGTGCGGCGTGGTCTCGACGTCGGCCCATTGTGCCTTCAGCCGCTACTCGAACCCGCGGATGTTCGACTTGAGGTCGGGCGACTCCGTGGCCCTGACGGAGGCGACGCGCCCGGGCTGCTGGATCAACATCATCCCGGCCGGGGGCATGGTGCTGATTCCCGAGGCGAGCTCCGGGTGTACGTGTTACTATTCGATCCAGACCTCGGTGGCCTTATCCCCGCGCGACGGCGCGCCCTGAGATACGCTCTAGGGTTGTTCGACCGTCTCGTCGGGCGGAATGCCGAGCCGTTCGTAGCGGGCCCGCCGGCCCTGCTCGTCGTCGTCGTGGATTTGCCGGGCGAGTCTTCCCACTTCCAATGCCCGCTGGCGCGGGACGACGATCACGCCGTCGCCGTCGGCGACGATCACGTCGCCGGGATAGACCAAGACGCCGCCGCAGTTGACCGGGAAGTTGTACGACTCGGTGAGCATCCTGCCGGGGCGCACGCCCCTGGTGGAATAGCCGTCGCGGCAGTAGACCGGCGGGCGTTTGAGCTTGACAATCTCGTCGGTGTCGCGGGCGCCGCCGTTGGTCACCACGCCGACGACGCCCTTCTCGGCCCAGCCGAGGCTGTTGTTCGATCCGATGTTGCCGCCCTCTTCGACCCCGCCCGTGTCCATCACGACCGCGTCGCCGGGCGTGACCGTTTTCAGCCACGGGTCGGGTGCCCGTCCGTACTGCTCGCGTTTGAACTGCTGGAAGCCTTCGAGCGACGGGAAGGAGTTTTGGCCCACGCGCACGTCGGCCGGCACGTAGCGAACCGTCACCGCGAACCCGACGAAGCGGTGGGTGAAGTGCTCCGCGTCGCGCCAGAGTGGGCGGATGGCGTTGTCCATCAGACCGACGTCCTGCAGCCCGACGAGGTCCATCCCGTCGCAGACGTCCGTGACCCGCAGGTCCTTGTAGAGAGCGAGTATCTGGGCGCGGGTCTGCTCGCCGTCGTCGAATGCCTTGTTCTGAAGCAGCCGGACGCCTTGCGGCGCCTGTTCTTCGGCAACGACGCCGGCCGCTTGCAGTGTGCAGCCGGCCAGCACCACGGCAGCCGCAAACGACGCCCTCGGCCGGGTACAAACACGGAACGTGTGCATTTCGTCACCTCCGGTTCTTCGTGGGAGTGCTCGCCCTGGCAAGGCCGGCGGCCCGGCGGCATACGGGCCGGCGCATACACGGTTCCCGGGCCGCGGTGGCGATGCCGCCTTGCCCGGCCCCAATCCTCCCAGCCGGCGGTGCCCGTGTCAACATTACGGGCGATTCGCCGGCCGGCGCGTTGACTGCCGGGCACGACGCAGTAGGATGACGGTCGGATTCGCCGGGCAACGGCGGCCGCCGTCGCGAGGTTCGTGAAGAAGGACCCGGTTCCGCAGTGTCTTGCTGAAGGGGCGGACCAATGAAGACAACCTATCGGCAGTGGACGTGGCGCGTCGCATGTGCCCAGGTGCTCGCCAGTGTCGTTGTCCTGCCGGCCTTGGCCAGCGCGCCGGCCGAGTCCGATTTCGAGCCGTTTCCTGCCGAGCCGTACCCGGGCTTTCCCGGGGCCGCGAGCCGGCCTCGCGCCGAGTCGGAAGGCGAGCCCGAGGGCGCGGCGGAGGAGGGGACCGAGCCGGCGCGTCCGGTTTGGGGGCATCCTGAGCTTGTCCAATACCCCGGCTCGGTTGAGCACTTCCGCACGCAAGGCATCAAGTACAAGCCGGCCTTCAACCTGTTCAACAGCGAGTCCCTGAAGAAGCTCGTCCTTGCCAAGGACCTCTCCGGCGCCGGCGGCGACCGGATCGAGGAGTTCGCCGAGCCGGTCTACTACGTCCCCATGTACGGGCTGTCGCAGATCACGGACCGGAAGCAACCCCCGGTGCCCGTGCTGCGTCTGAAGCCGGGCTCGCAGCCGCTGGTGCTCGACGTCGGCCGCCTGGACCGGTCGCTGTACGTCGTGCGGGTGATCGCGGTGATCGAAACCAAGGACGCGAGCCTGAACCCGAAGCCGCTCGTGATGCAATGCCGCATCAACGACGGCCCGCACGGGTCGATCTCGACGTACGTCCGCCGGTGCCGCGCGGTCGACAACTTCTACTCGGTCGCCGAGTGGTACTTCTATGCGTGGGACGACCGTTCATTCCGGGCGGAAGTCCAGGTGCTCGACGAGAGCGAGGTGGAGCTGCTGGTCCACAGTCTCGACTTGCACGACGTGCTGGCCGGTCTGCCTCGCAAGGCGGCCAAGCGGGCGCCCGTTCTCTACCCGCCAAACCCCCCCGGGCCGTCGGGTGAAAACGCCGCCGCCCCGGGCTGCTCCCGAGAAGAGCGCCTGGCGCGGGACGAGACGCTCTGGTACGCCATTCCGCCGATCAACACGCAGCACAATTTCAGCTACGGGACCATGCACCGGGGCGACGGCGGCTTGCTGAAGCCGGAGCACGGCTCGTGGGAGGCGATGGGGCGCTACTGGAAAAAGGGCTGGGATACCCGGTTCGAGCTGCGCAACGAGGCCTTACGGCTCGTCTACACGCTCGACGACCTGGCGGTTCACCGGCCGCTGCCTGATCCCTATCCGATCAAGGACCGCGGCTGGGGCGTGTACTTCTTCAAGCCCGGCGACGAACACCCGACCTACGCCGTGCCGATCGCCGACGCCGTGCGGCACAAGACGTGGAGCTATCTCTACAACCTGGTGCCGCTCAACGGCCCGGATGAGCCGGGGCGGCTTCCCGTGGCCTACTACGAGACGGGCGACGAAGAGGCGGCCCATGATGCGGCCGTGATGCTGGCCCGCATCGCGTACCACTATCCCACGCTGCACCTTTACCACGGCATTCAGAACGTCGTGGCCGAGCCGTCGCAGTGCTGGGGCCGGGAGCCGCAGCACCGCCGGCGCCGGGTGCTCTGGGACGTCGCCCGCGCCCCGGCCCTGGCACGTGCGTACGACATGCTCTTCCCGTACCTCAAGGACAATGCGCTGCTGGCCGAATCGATCGGACGGTTCGTCCCCTGGGTCAAGACGCCCGAGGACGTGCGCGAGCTGATCGAGACGAACGTCCTTCAGTTCGCCACGAAGAAGGTCCACTACTATTGGCTGGGCAACAGCCACGGCACGCCCGAGATTCTGATGACGCTCGTGCTCGCGCAAGACGACCCGGCGATCACCCGGGAGTCGATGGAATGGCTGTTCAGCCGGTCGTGGGACTATCCGCTGCCGCCGAGCGGCATCCAGGACTACTTGAACACGGCGGTGCAGCGCGACGGCACGACCAGCATCGGCTCCTTCTTCTACACCCAACAGGGCTCGCCGATCAGCGGCGCGGCGGAGATGATCCGGACCCACATCACCCGCGGCGGCGACCCGAAGTACGACCTGACCGACACGCGCCGCTACCCGAAGCTCGCCACCGGCTGCTACTTCCAGATCGAAGGCCGGGTAGCGGGGCTGTACCCGCTGGGGATCGGCGACGTGGGTGGCCCGCAGGTCGACTACGGGCACTGGCTTACCAGCATCGAGAAACCGGTCCGCCGCGGCTGGCGGTGGACGGGCGACCCGAGGTTCGCCTGGCCGCTCTACTTCTGGTTCGGCCGGTCGGGTGAATCGGACGCCGACTGGCAGCAAATCGAGCGGGCGGCCAAGCGAACGGCGAACCCCTGGTTTGCCAACCGCTCGCGCGTGCTGGCCGACTGGGCGGGCATCCTGGAATCGGGCACCCGGCACACCGATTGGCGGCTCCGCAAGGCCGTGGCCATGCGGGTCGGGTACGGCATCGGACACGCCCATCACGACTCGCTCGACCTGGGCATCTGGATGCACGGGGTCAACCACGCCCCGGACGGCGGCCAGCGGGGCGGCTACTCCACGCCCGAGGACCACTGCACCTTCGTCCACAACACGGTCGCCATCGACAGCAACGGCTATCGGGAAGGGGCGTGGCAGGGGCACTCCTGGGTCCGCACGCTGGCCGACGCGCCCGGGGCCCGATTTATGCTTGGCGAGAGCACCCCGCCGGCCAACCACCCGGACGTCAGGTTGTTTCGCCGCCACGTGGCACTGATCGAGGTGGCCGACGGCCGCTCGCCCGTGCCCCAGCCGACCGAACCCGAGACGATGCTCCCGGACCACGTGCTGCCGCAAGGGGTCGAGCCGGGCCGGGCCTACGTGTTCGACGTCTTCCGCGTCTCCGGCGGCCGGCGCCACACGTACTGCTTCCACGGCCCGATGAACGACGACTTTCGGTGGAACGCCCAGAAGACCCGGGAGATCGGCTGGTGGAAGCAGGACCCCGGCGGCGACCGCAGCATCGAGGCCATGCAGATTCGCAAGTGCCGCACCAAGACCCACCGCCACGCCGGCACGGCACCGGAGTGTCTCGAGGCCACGTGGCGGCTCCGGCGGGAGAAGGAAGAGGTTCAGCTCTTCGACTACCGGGAGGAGCCCAACGGCGGCATGAGCGTCGTGGAGGGCCGCCGGGTCGAGCTTCCCAACGCCGAGGCCGCCGAGCTTCGCAAGAACTACGACGAGACCGCACCGCGCAAGTACACGCGGATCCGCCTGCCGGGCAACCGCGGGGCCAGTGCCTACACGGGCGACTACGTCTCGTTCACGGCCAAGAACAACTTCACGCTCCTGTTTGTCGAGAACCGCAGCGACACGCCGGACCTCGAGTCCGTCTTCCCGGCGATCATCGAGCCTTATCAGGGCGAGGCGTTTGTGACGGGTGCCCGGCTCCTGCCGATCGCCGGCAACGAGGACGACGCGCGGCGTGCGGTGGCCGTCGAAGTGAAGACCGCCGACGGGCGCACGGACATCTGCTTCGCCGACGGGCGGCCGGAGACGGTGCGGCGCGTCGGCGGCTTGCGGCTTTCCGGCTGTTTCGCGTTCTCTTCGACCGACGGCGACGGATTCCGGCAGGCGACACTGGTCGGCGGTGGCCTGCTCGAAACGCCCGACGTGCGGCTGGCCCTTCCCGAGCCGGTCTACGAGGCTTCGATCACGAAGGTGGACTATTACCAGCGCCGGATCTGGGTCGATCGGTCCCTGCCGGCGAAGCTCATGGGTCATAGCTTTATGGAGGTGGGCAACCCGCGGCACCGGACGAGCATCGAGATCGTGGGCATCTCGCCCGCCGGCGCCGGTTCGGTGCTGACCTTCCGCAAGGGTATGGAGAAGCTCACCAGCCGCGTCGTGTCGGTCGATCCCGAGGGGCGCACCGTGACCACGCGCCTCGGCCTGCCGTGCAACGTGTCGGGCAACATGCCCGGCGAGGATGAGGCCCTGGTGGCGTCGAACGAGGACCTCTCCGAATTCTGGCGTGCGGATTTCAAGTCGGGCAACAACCAGCTCGGCTACACGTGGCAGCTCTCCGGCGGAGAACTCGGCGCCGAGGACTTTCCGGCCGATTCCACGTTCCGGCTGTTCGAGTTCGGCGTAGGAGACCGGCTGCGTGTGCGGGCCTTCGCCTCGCTGCGACGCACCGAACCGGGCACCTACGAACTGACGGCCAACGCGCCGGTGACCGTGGCGATGCGTGCGAAGCGTCTTGAGATCAGCCCCGATGGCGAAAAGTGGGAGCGCCCGCCAACGAATTCGGAGAACGGCTGGACGGCGGCAGCCCTGCAAGAGGCGGGGCTGCGAGAAGGCAGGCTGTACCTCCGAGTCCGGTAAGATGCGAGGAGGAAGCGTTGTTTCACAGCACCACGCCCGACCAGCCGCAGTAAGCCGAGCGAAGCCGGCCGTGCTTGCGGTCCGCGAAAAGACCCCAAGCGATCCTCCTTCCCATCTTCCCTATCTTGCGCCGAAAAAGGTGATAGGTACCTTTTCTGGCCTTGAGAATACATGCCTTGACCGGCAGGAACAACGAACGTGCTCAACAGCAGCAATTCTGGCGGCACGCGTTCCCCAGCAGGTCATCGTCTGGGGTACAGCGCCAAACGACCCACGCAAACCATCGAGTGCTTCGCTTCACCTGCGTTGCCTTATTCAGTTGCCGCACTCGCCAAAGCCTGGGCAACATGCTCCGCCTCTTTTACACCAGGTCCACACTCACTCAGTGGCGAGTAAGGTTCAGCATCGCTGCCGAATTGCGCGAGGATCTTGCACACAGTCCGAGCGAATCATCGTCTGCCTGTGAAGCAGAGAACACGGCCGTCCTCAAGCGAGACGAGAATCCGGGCATCGCGATCCACGGCCGCGCCTCCCTTGACCACGGCGGCAGGAAGCCTCTCCCTCCAAACCTCCGAACCGTCTTTGATGTTCACGGCCGCCGGGAACGGTCCCACCTCCCCCTCAACAGCAGCTTGCCCGGCGGTCAGAAGCGTGTCCGGCGCCACGATGAAGCCGTTGTACTTCACGCCGGGTTCCCACTCCCAAAGGAACGCCGGTCTGGCTTTCGGACTCCCTCGAGGCCTCGTGATCCGCCAGTCGAAAGGCAATTCTCCCACGCCAGGGGGTGGCGGCCCCACCATCGCCAATGTGGAGTGCAAGGCACCGCTATCCGGCTCTTTGCTTTGCTGACCATCACTTGTTTGAGCGTAACGAGCCCCCATTGGTCCACCACGACAGCGTCGTGTGCCTCGGGTGGAATATCGTAGCACTCGTTGCTGACGCGCTTGGCAAAGTCCATGTCGACGAGCATGCGTTGTCGCATCCAGTGGAATGCCTGATCAGCCGACCGGCCGTTGACGTTCAACCCACTGAGCGGCTTGACCTCCGCCAGCAGTCTGGCCTGCGGGAGCGACTCGGCAGTGACTGGCTCGTCGCTGGTGTAGATCCGATAGCGGACGCGGCGTTTGGCGTCCATCTTGTTGAAGGCATCTCTGACCTCTGTCCAGGATGGGTTGTCGGAGACCAGCGTCTCGATCTCCTTCCAGGTGACGAAGGTCTGGCCGGCGTGATGCACCGCCCCGGCGCCGGTCAACTCGGGCAGGCCGGTGGGCGGGTCGCCTTCGAAGGCAATCTCCACGGCCGTGGTCGCCGGCTGCCAGCCGGGAAACGCCTTGATCCGCAAGGCGAGCTCCGTGCCCCCGGAAGCCACGGCCTTGGCCGTGCTGCTGCAAGCGATTGCCATGCCGGCGTTCATCGGTCGATCCCGCCATGCCTCGTGTGGTCGGTAGGAGCGTCCTGCCCAATGCGGGAGACGAAGAGGAGATCTCAACTTGGCCCCCCAGGCAAGACAACGTCAAGTAACGCTTCACATGCTGGACACTGGCGGAACTCAATGTTACAACAGTCGATATTCTGACATTGGATTATCTTCAGGCTCAACCCGAATAGGAAACACGAAATCATGAAGAAACATTCCGTCCTTTTCACGTTTCTCTTGTGTAGCCTCACGGTTCTTGGTGATGCAAGGGCCGAGACCGTCAAGGCGGCGAGCTGTGCTCAGCAGGACGTGCAGCGGGCCATCGATGCTGCGCGGGACGGCGACGTTGTGGAAGTCCCCGCAGGAACGGCCACCTGGCTCGCGGAAGACGAGAACCATCCTGCCGTGCTGATCTCCGGCAAACGCGTCACGCTCCGCGGGGCAGGTGCGGACCAGACCGTGATTACCGACGGGAACCGTGTTGCGTGGAGAGACCTTCTGATATGGATCGACGGCCAGCAGCCCGCCCGCGTGACTGGGTTCACGTTCAAAGGCTTCATCGACAACAACCGCGGCGCCGCTGCAGTCGCGGTGCACGGAGACTGCAAGGGTTGGCGCATCGACCACTGCAAGTTTGATGGTAGCCCGAGGGGCGTGTGGGCGTATGCCGGCTGCTTCGGGCTGGTGGACAATTGCACGTTTCTGAACGCGGGCCAAGGCGTGGTGATGAAGGGCTACGGGCCGTTGTCCTGGGAGAGACCGCTTGCGCTTGGCATGCCGGACGCCGTGTATATCGAAGACTGCACCTTCGAGGGCGGCGGAGCGGCAACGGACGGCTATCACGGGGCTCGCTTTGTGCTCCGGCACAATTCGCTCAGCGACACGCACGTGGGCCAACACGGATGTGATTCCGGCAACTACCGGTCCACTTTCAGCTTCGAGGTCTACGACAACGTCATCGGGAAGAAAGACCTCAAATCGTGGGAGGTGCCCCGGGCGATGCATTTCCGGGGAGGCACGGGAGTCGTCTTTGACAACACGCTCAGCGGCTTCACCACGGGGATCGATGTTGCCAACTACCGGTCTTCAGAAGCGATGCGTACGCTCTGCGGAAAGTGGGGCATCTGCGACGGCAAGAACCCCGTCGACGGTAACGAAGAGCCCAACGGCTATCCGGCCCGGGACCAGATCGGTCGCTCGACGAATCAGATCCTCCAGCCCTTGCATGAATGGAACAACACGCTCGACGGCGAGGATGCCGACATTCACGTGAGCACGGGAGCACAACATATCCAGCAGAACAGAGATTTCTACAACGACACTCCCAGACCCGGCTACAAACCGTATCCCTACCCGCATCCGCTTCGCGATCAGTGGCCGCCGGAACCACCACAAGACGACGAAGCGCCGACGCCTCCGGGAAACCTGACGGTTCGTGCCGTCTCGCAGCGGCAGGCGACGCTCGCGTGGCGACCTTCCACGGATAACGAAGCGGTAGCAGGCTATTACGTGTGGCTGAACGGGGCGCGGGTCACGGCGATCACGGATCCAGGCCATACACGATATACGCTCGGGCGTTTGACCCCCCCAGCAACGCAGTGTTCATTCGCGGTATCGGCATTTGACAGGGCGGGCAATGAGAGCCAGCCTTGCCCGTCGGTCCGGCCGTAGCCTTCACGTGAACGTTTGGAGCAGAAGCCATGCGAAGAATCACGGCGACAAGCACTCTCTTGCGAAAGTCGAGGATCCTCCGGTTGTGCGGTCTGCTGACGATCGAGTGCGCCGCGACGAGCCACGGAGAAATGGTAGTTCAGTGGTGGGGCACGCAGAAGAAGTGCCGCCACCGGACGCTCACCATCACCCTCAACCCCGACGGCACGCGCACGCTGCACTACGACTTGTCGGCCATCCCCACGGGGACGCGAGTCTATCACGCCTCGCTGCGGATGTCGACCGACAAGCCCAAGCTGCCGGTCCACAGTCGCGCCTACATGGAGCCGGGCTACTACGACCCCTTGCGCATCCACGGCGAATTCTCGGTGAGCAAGCCGATTCTCATCTACCCGTTGCGAGAAGGAGCGGACGGCAAGCCCGCGCCCGACGAAACGGAACTGAAGCTCGAACCGCCGCGTTTTCGCTCGTTCGACGTGACTGAGGTCGTGCAGGATTGGGTCCCTGCATTGGAGCCCGGACCACCGATGAGCACCAAGTTACCTTCGGGCAACTCGTTGTCGTCGACGACGGCAAAATCGTCGGCCCGTCGGCTCATCTTGCGAAGGTACTGTTGCAGCTCCAGTGCCGCGAAGCACTCCGTGCAAACCGTGTCGTCGGTCGTGTCGGCGTCGAGCCAGTTGACCTTCTCCTCGGCCCGGGCGGCTGTCTGGACCGACGCATGTGGCCCCAGGTTGACGACGATCGTCGTTTCGGCCTGAGCCGTCGCGCAAGCGACGGCCAGGACGAACAGCGTAGGGCACAGCACGGCGGCCGTGGTTGGCTCATGTGGACATCGGTGGCGTGGCATTGCCGCTCCTCCCAGTTCAGGCTTGGCCCAGTCTTGATTGTAAGGCTTGCGGCTCGTTCAATCACGCATAGATAGGCCGCACGCAAGGAAATGACCACGGTCGAATTGCCTTGAACCAGACGGAAATGGGAGTTTTCGCTCGTCCGGGTTGCACGAAGCCCGTTTCACTAGCGCGCGTCGGTGTTCACCACCGAGGCAGGAAACGGCAATTCGCCAGGTGCAGTCGGTGGCGCAGACCTCCGCGCCTCAGACCAAGCCCAGACCAGTGGCGAAGTCGCGATTCACCCCCGCCACGGAGGGGGCCATGCCGGGCCGACTATTCCGGCGCGGGGGCCTGATCGGCCCACCCACGGCAGCATCGGGACACTGCCCGTCCAGGCCCGGAGCAGCCCGCCCAGCAGCCGTTTCAACACCAGGTTGGGGGGTATGGACTAGCAATCCTGGCTGTGCCATGGTTCCGCTGTGCCTGGCGCCGACACACTCCATTTGGGAGGAGTCCTGTTGAGGCCGGCGTCGACTTCCACCGGGTGTGAGCACTGCCCGTGACGTCGCCCCAGTCGTAGAACGGACCATCCGGGGCAAGTTCACGGCCTCGTTTGAATTGCTGGTGCTGGTGGGCCGCTGTGGGTCAGGGCCACTCAGGAAATCTCCAACTGGTGCGGCTGGTCGAACCGTGTTTCGACGCAACTCCTTTTGTAGCCCAGGTATACGATCAGGTCGTCAGCCAAGATCCGCTCCGGTCTCGTCATCCATCGTCGCCCTTCTCGGACCACGCGAATGATGTCGGTGAAGGGGGACGACCGGGTGGTGCCCCTCTCGGAGCCCGCCCTAGCCATCGCCCGGGAGATGCTAGCGTGTGGTGGCAGCCGCTGGTTGTTTGCCGCGCCGCCGGCGCCGGGCGTGGTGGACGACCGGCTACGGGCGAGTCGCCTGTGGGCCCACCTGAAGAAGGCCAAGAAGGCGGCGGGGGTGAAACGAGGCACGCTCCACTCGTTCCGCCATTTCTCTGTCAGCACGATGGCCAACGCCGGCGTGTCGGCGTTCAAGCTGATGAAGATCGTCGGCCACAGCAGCCTGGAGATCATCTTGACCTGCTACCACCTCGACGAGGACGAGTTGCTCGACGCGGTCGAGGGGGTGGACTTCGGCGTGACGATCGGCGAGGCCAACATGGCCACCGACACCAACGCCCTCAGCCGGAATCACGAAAGGAGGAACCAGAAGTAGTCAAGTCTTAGTCAACTGCCCCCGTGTCGGGGACGGCCAGTTTTTCCGAACTCGTTACTGCAAGGAGACTTACGATGAGCCGCCATGTGCGCGCAAAAAAAGCCCCCGGAAAGGCAGCGTCCCAGGGGGGCGGAGGACACGACTCGTTTCCGGGAGCGATTGGACGCGATGCGGCCCGTCGGGGGGCCGATGGGGTGGCACCGGTCTTAAGGGCGTTCTTGCCAGGCTCTGCCGGCAATACCCGGCTGACGGGGTCAACCGGGTCACGTACCCGTCCGGCCGGGCCGGACGGGTCGAGGTAGGCGAAGCGAGCCACCCGCTTCCGTGCCGGTGGCCGTGCGCTCCGTGGTCCGCAGGAACCCCGACCAGGCGGCATTCCCGGATGCGGACCCATCCACGCGGATAGGCTTGTCTATTCCCAGGGTTCGCCCGCCCGTTGCCGGGCCGGCGGGTCACTTGCTCTGTGAGGGGGCGAGAATAGGAGATTTGATTTTTCGCGTCAAGGGCGGTTTTCGAAAGGGCAGAATCGTCCGAAAAAGGGAACCGAGGCTTGTTCGGCGCTGTTTTCCCTTTTCCCCCTTTGCCCTTTTTCCCGAACCTGCCGCCCCTTATGCGAACCGACGTTGATGGATCGCTAGACCAGCGCGTCCAGCTCGTCGACGAGCTGCTCGAACTGCCCCAGCGCCGTTTCGACGGCGTGGGGCTGCTCCATGTCGACCCCCGCGTTGCGCAACAGGTCGAGCGGGTCTTTCGAGCAGCCGCCGGAGAGGAAGTCGAGGTAGTGGCCCAGCTCCCGGCGCCCGCCGCTGCTGACCCGCTCGGCCAGTGCGATGGCGGCCGACATGCCGGTGGCGTACTTGTAGACGTAGAACGCCCGGTAGAAGTGCGGGATGCGGAAGCACTCCACGTTCAGGGCTTCGTCCAGGGCGAAGTCGGGGCCGAAGTACTGTTCGAGCAGCGCGCGGTAAACCTCTTTGAACTTCGCCACGGTCAGGGGCTCGCCGGCCTCGGCCGTTTGGTGGGCGATCTTCTCGAACTCGGCGAACATGGTCTGGCGGAAGATCGTGCCCCGCATGGCGTCGATCTGGCGGTTCACCAAGAAAGCCCGGTGCTTGTCGTCCGGGGCCCGCTCCATGAGGTGCTTCCACAGAAGCTGCTCGTTGAAGGTGCTGGCCACCTCGGCCACGAAGATCACGTAGTCGTAGTAGTGATAGGGCTGCTTGCGGGCCGAGAAGTAGCTGTGCATCGAGTGGCCGGCCTCGTGGGCCAGCGTGAAGACGTGCTCGAGCACGTCCGGCTGGTAGTTCATCAGGATGTACGGGTCGCCGTCGTAGGTGCCGCAGCTAAAGGCCCCGCTCTGCTTGCCGCGGTTCTCGTAGCGATCGCACCAGCGGCCGCGGAGCCCCTGCTCGAGAGCATCGCAGTAGTCGCTGCCCAGCGGGCGCAGCGCCTCGATCACCAGGCCGACCGCCCGGTTCCAGGTGTGGCGAGTTTGCAGCTCGGCCAGGATCGGCACGTAGGTGTCGTAGTGGTGAATGTCTTTAAGCCGCATCTTGCGCCGCCGCACGTCGTAGTAGCGGTGCAGCGCCGGCAGGTGCCGGTGTACCGACTCGATCAGGTTGTCGTAGACGGCCGCCGGCATCCGGTCGGGGAAGAGGGCCATGCTCAGTGCATCGGCGTGGTTCCGTGCCCGGGCGTAGTAGACGTCGCGCTGGATCGAGCCGCCCAAGGTCGCGGCCAGCGTGTTTTCGTGGGCCTCGATCACCTCGTAGAACTTCGCAAACGCGGTACGGCGCACGCTCCGCTTCGGCGAGTGCAAGAGCGTGCTCAGCGTGGCGTGGCTGAGCTCGATCCATTCCCCCTTCTCGTTCTTCACGGGCGGGAACTTCAGGTCGGCGTCGTTGAGCTGCCGGAAGATCTGGTTCGTGGCCTGGGCCATCTCGGTCTGCAAGGCCAGGAGCCGCTCCTCCGGCTCGCCCAGCGTGTGCGGCTTGTAGCGCAACAACCGCTCGAGCAGCAGCCGGTACGGGGCCAGCGGCTTCTCGGCCATGAACCGCTTGAGCTTGGCCGCCGGCAGAGAAAGGACCTCGGGGCGGATGTAGCTGGCGGCCTGGGCCGCGCGGCTCGAGGCGCTTAAGCATCGCCCGTACATCCGCTGGTAGGCGGCGTTGGCCGCGTCTTCGGCCGTCTTCAGGAAGGCGTAGGCCCCCAGTCGTTCGCCGGCCCGGTCCATCTCGACGTCGAACCGCAGGCACGCGCCCAAGGTCTTGGCGTCGCGCCCGAGCTTGCCCTGAAACCGGGCGTACCCGGCAATCCGCTTCTCCCACTTCACAAAAGCCGCTTCCCAGGCATCGTCGTCGGGAAACAGGCTGCTGAGGTCCCAAGTGTCGGACGGTTTGATTTGGCTACGAGTGGGGAGCTTCTTGACCTTCTTCATGGGTGGGGGCTTTCGGGGACGAGAAAATGATGAATGATGAATGCTGATTGACGATCACGAAGGACGGTGGGAGCGGGAGAATTCATCATTCATCACTCATCCTTCATCCTTCCGACGTCACCACCTCATCAGCACGGTCCCCCAGGCCAGGCCCGCGCCGAACCCGCTGAAGAGCACGTGGTTGCCACGGCGGATGCGGCCTTCGCGGAATGCCTCGTCCAAGGCCAGCGGGATGCTGCCCGCCGAAGTGTTGCCGTATCGCTCGAGGTTCGTAAACACCCGGTCCCGCTCGACCTTCAGCTCCTTCATCACGGTGTTGAGGATCCGCATGTTCGCCTGGTGGAAGATGATCAGGTCGACGTCTGCCAGCGTCAAGTGGGCATGGTCGAGCACCTCGCGGACGGTCTCCTGCAACATGCGTACGGCCCACTTGAAAATCGGACGGCCTTCCATGTGCAGGAAGTGGCCGACCGGCTCTTCGCCGTCTCGCGAGAAAGGCTCCAGAGAGCCCCCGATGGGCCGGCACAACAGATCAGCGCCCGACCCGTCCGACCCCACGGCGTAAGAGAGCAATCCCTGATCCTCCTCGCCCGGCCCGAGCAGGACCGCCCCGGCCGCGTCGCCGAACAGGGGATACGTGCGCCGGTCGGCCGGGTTGACCACCCGCGAGTTGCAGTCGGCCCCGATCACCAGCGCCAACCGGCTGCACGCGCTGGCCACGTACTGCATGCCCGTGATCATCGCGTAGATGAAGCTGGCGCAAGCCGCCTGGATGTCCATGGCCGGGGCCCGAAGCCCCAGCCGGTCCTGCACCAGGTTGGCCGTGGCCGGCAGCAACAGGTCAGGCGTGTAGGTGCCCACCAGGAGCAGGTCAATCTGCTCCGGATCGACCTCGGCGTGCTCGATACAGCGCCGGGCGGCCTCGACCGCCAGATCGCTCGTGGCCACGCCCGGCTCGGCGTGCCGCCGGGCGAGGATGCCGGTCCGCTGCACGATCCAGTCGGCGTCGTAGCCCAGCGCGGCCAGGTCCTCGTTGCGGATCAAGTTGTCCGGCACGCCGCTGCCGATGCCCAGCACGCGGACGCCCATCAGCCGCCCCAGGCGGGAGCGCCGCGGCTTAAGCTCGATCGCGTGCGATGGGGGCGTCTCGTCGGACATGAGCAACTCTCGGTCCACCACTGTCATTGTATTCCGGCTGGGGCCGGAACAGAAACTCGTAGGCTAAGGTTTTCCCTGTTTCCCCACAAGGCCCATTCCCGCGGACTCCGCCCCCCCGGCCCCGACCGATTACCCCTCGCATGGGCCGCTCAGGTCTCATCCCCGGGGTGTACTTGACGTTTCACGGTGGGATCGTGGCCCGCGCCACCCGGTCTACAGAGTGGTTGGCCCGACCCACCATGGGTGGTAAACCAATGGGCCGACAAGCGGTAAACTAAACGGTTTGGCTGGCCGTACAGCGAGAAGCGATGGGGCACTCGCGAAGCGTCGGACCCGGCGGCCGGCGGCCCGGAGCCTTCCCCAGCCCCCATGGACAAGACCTATGTGCATTATGGCGCTCCTCTATCGCACTGCCAAGAACACCCCGATCCTGGTGGCTGCGAACCGCGAGGAAATGTTCGATCGCCCTTCGCTGCCCCCCAAAATCCAGTCGGGCTCACCCCGGGTGATTTGCGGAGTGGACCGCAAGGCGGGCGGGACCTGGCTGGGGGTGAACCAGTTCGGGCTTTTCGCCGCCGTGGCCAATCGACGTAAGACCCACGTACCCGCCGAGCCCCGCAGCCGAGGGCTGCTCTGTCGCGAGCTGCTCGACTGCCAGACCGCGCGGGAGGCCGCCCAGGTCGCCGCCGAGGAGCTGGCCACCGGGGCCTACGCCGGGGCAAACTACGTCGTGGCCGACCCCGCCTACGCCGCGGTCGTCCACGGCGGAGACCGCATCCAGGTCGTCAGCCTCAAGCCGGGGCTGCACGTGATCACCAACGGCGATCTGAACGACCCGAACGACGAGCGCCACGAGTTCATCCGCCGCATGTTCACCCTGCACACGCTCGACTCCTCGGTCACCTTCCTGGCCGTGGCGAGCAACGTCTTCTCGCGCCGGCCCGACTCCCAAGGGCGCCGGGGCGTGGTCATCACGGGCAACGAGTACGGCACCGTCTCCTCGACGCTCCTGGCCCTGGGCAAGAAGCTGCAACACTCGATCCTCCAATACGCCCCCGGCCTGCCCAGCCAACACGCCTACGAAGACCTCTCCGCGCTGCTGCGCCAGGTCCTCTCGACCAACCGCGCCAAGCGCCCCCCCTCGAAGCCCTCGGGCAAGAACGGCGAAAAGAGCAGCTCCAAGAGCCGCAAGAGGAGCCGCAAAGCGTAGGGAGTGGGAAGTGGGGAGTAGGAAGTAGACGGAGGGCGGAAAGCAGAGGACAGAAGGGGTGGTGGACGGCAGCGGAGAAGCTGCGGATCGTGTTGACGTGTGTGCAGCCTGGGGTCGAGGTATCGGCGGTGTGTCGTCGGGAGGAGATCAATCCGACGATGTACTACGCCTTCAAGAAGAAGCTCCTGGCGTCGAGATCATTCTTCACTCCTCCCCCGGGACCGGCTCGATGGTGGCCCACATCGAGCCCTGGCAGTCTTCGATGAGGTGGTCCTTGCCGTAGGCGTGGATCTGATCCCGCTTCAGCTCGGCGTGTTCCCTGGTCGTCGTGAGCACGATCACCCGGCCGGTGGTGTCGACCTCCTTGGCCATCAGGTAGCCCTTCTCCATCGGGTAGCCGAAAATCTCCATGAGCATGGCGATCACGTATTCGTAGGTGTGATCGTCGTCGTCCCAGAGGATCACGTTGTAGCGGGGCTGGTGGCGCCGGGCGGTCTCGTCGCGCTGCTGCACGCGGCGGCGGGGAACAGTCTCCAGAGGGGGCTCGGCCACGCTTGCGGCGGACTGCTCGGCCATCGGAGTACCAAGTCTCTTGGCGGTATCGCAGGGCGGTCGTGGTTCCCCCGGGGCCGGCCAAGTTCCGGCCGCCCCGTGGTCGGAGGCGATCAAGGTCATTATATTGAGGTTCTCCCTGCCGGACAGGCCCCCCAAAAAGCGTGCAGGAGTGCCCCGTATGTCCCCGATCGACGAGTACCTGGCCGCCGAAACCCCCCGGTTCGAGGAGGAGTTGTGCGAGCTGCTGCGGATTGCCAGCGTCAGCGCCGATCCCTCGCGCCGGGCCGACATGGCCCGGGCCGCCGATTGGGTGGCCGGGCACCTCGGCGGGCTCGGGCTGGCCGCCGAGGTAATTCCGACCTCGGGCCACCCGTTGGTCTACGCCGAGTCGTTGCCGGTAGAAAACGGGGTGACCGCCCTAGTCTACGGCCACTACGACGTGCAGCCGCCCGAACCGCTCGATGCCTGGACCTCGCCCCCCTTCGAGCCCACGCGCCGCGACGGCAACCTCTACGCCCGCGGCGCCACCGACGACAAGGGCCAGATGTTCACGCACATCAAGGGCGCCGAGGCGTGGATCCGCACCGAAGGCCGCCTGCCGGTGAACCTGAAGTTCATCATCGAAGGCGAAGAGGAGGTCGGTAGCCGGGCGCTGGAAGAGTACCTGGCCGAGCACGCCGACCGGCTGGCCTGCGACTGCGTGGTCATAAGCGACTCGGTCCAGTACGGCCCGGGCCGCCCGGCCATCACGTATGGGCTCAAGGGGATCGCCTTCTTCGAGCTGCGCCTGACCGGCCCGAAACGGGACCTGCACAGCGGCTCGTTCGGCGGCTCGGTGACCAACCCGGCCAACGCCCTGGCACGGATGCTCGGGGCACTGATCGACGACCGGGGCCGGGTGCAGGTGCCGGGCTTCTACGACGACGTGCTGCCGCTTACGCCCGAGGAGCGGGAGCAGTTCGCCGCGCTTGACTTCGACGAAGCCGAGTACTTTCGCGAGCTGGGCGTCGAGGGAGCCACGGGCGAGGAGGGCTACACCGCGCTGGAGCGCCGCTGGGCCCGGCCCACCTATGACATCAGCGGGCTGGGAAGCGGCTGTGGCGGCGAGTGGACCAAGACGATCATCCCGGCCACGGCCGTCGCCAAGCTCAGCTTCCGGCTCGTGCCCAACCAGGACCCGAAGAAGATCGCCGCCGCGCTAAAGGGCCGGCTCGAGGAGCTTTGCCCGCCGGGGATCCGCATGGAGCTGTCGGACCTGCACGGGTCGCCGGGAGTGCTGGTGCCGCGGGACAGCCCGTACGTCGCGGCCGCCGCCCGGGCCATCAAGCACGCCTTCGGCTGCCGGCCGGTCCTGACGCGCGAAGGCGGCTCCATCCCCATCGTCACGGCCTTCCACGAGGCGCTCCGGGCTGATACCCTACTACTTGGCTGGGGCCAGAACGACGACAACACCCACAGCCCCAACGAGAAGTTCTCGCTGGCCGATTTTCACCGCGGGATCAAGGCCAGCGCGAAGCTGTGGGGGGAACTGGCTGCGGTGAGGCCCGGCAACCATTGAACGAGAGTTTCCCGCAACTCGATGGTTGGAGTCCGGGCTTTAGCCTGCTTCCTCGATGCAGCCTAAAGGCTGTACTCCAACGGGTGGACGTGCCATGTGCTGCTTTCGATATACTGCGTGCTTGACGGTGCTTGCGGCGCTGATCGCGCCGGCCATGGCGGGCGCAGGGGCCGAGCCGCAGTTTGAACCGGCGCAGGTGACGTTCGACGGCCGGGCGGCCCCGGCGCCGAGTTGCGCCGTGTGTGGGTTCGCGCTGATCGCAGCCGACAACGGCCCGCAACTTGCGGTAATGCAGCCGGCGGGGAGGCTCTTGGCCGCGGTCGAGCCGGGGGAGCGGGTCGAAGTGGCCGTCAGCGTGCGCGGTTTGACGGGGCCGGTCAGCGTCTCGGTGTTGGCGGCCCTCGACGAGGGAAGCGAAGGCGAAGTCACGCTCGCGCTTGGCGAGCGGCAGGCCCGGGCCCTGCTCGGCCAAACGCGCACCGCCCCGCTGGGAGTGTCGGCCCAGGCCGGAGCAGACGGTCTCGTGGTGTGTCTGGTCGCGCGCGGCACGTCGGGCGACGCGGCCGTTCGCTTTAGCGGGTTGGAACTAACCGCGGGCGGCCGGCGCGTGGCGCTGCCCGTCAAAGTCCCCACGCCCGAGCCCGTGGGTTGTCCGCCGCCGGAGCTGCCGGGGATGCGCCCGGCGATCGAGCGGGCGCTCGTCGAGTGGGACTGGCGCATGCAGGACGGGATCGGCACCGAGCGCGTCCCCTCGACCTACGCCGCGGCCGTCCAAGAGACGCTCGAACGCGGCGACCGGCTGATCCGTGACCTCACGGCGGCCGGCGTGCCTCTCGACGACCTCGTGACCCAATGGGAAAAGTGTAGGACGGACTTCCAGTCCGTCGCACGTGGGACGGACCCCCGGTCCGTCTTACACGCCACGGACCAGGGGTCCGTGCTACAGTGGGAAGCCCTCTGGCGTAAGGTCCACCAACTCCGCCGCCGCATCGCGCTGTCGAACCCCCTTGCCCAAACCGGCCCGCTGCTGTTCGTCAAACGCGCCCCGTCGGTCTTCAGCCACCAGTTGACCCAGTATTACGGGTCGTGTGCCCGGCCGGGCGGTGGGGTGTTCGTGCTGGATCGGCCCGGCGAGTCGATGCGATGCCGCGAGCTGGCCGCGGGACAGCTTCCTCAGGGGGCCTTTCAGCACCCCGAGGTCTCGTTCGACGGGCGCCGCGTCCTGTTTGCCTACTGCCAAGCCGAGACCGACCCGAAGAACCGCACCCAGCACCTCGACCGCTTCTATCACCTCTGGGAGATGGCCTCGGACGGCACCGGGCTGCGCCAATTGACCGACGGGCCTTTCGACGACTTCTCGCCGCGATACTTGCCCGACGGGCGGATCCTGTTCGTCTCGACGCGCCGCGGCGGGTTCCACCGCTGCGGGCGCGGCCCCTGCCCGGTCTATACCCTAACCGTTGCCGAGGCTGACGGCTCGCACCCGCACCCGATCTCCTTTCACGAAACCCACGAGTGGGACCCGGCCGTGCTGCACGACGGTAGGGTGATTTACACCCGATGGGACTACGTCGACCGTCACGCGGTACACTACGAGCACCTTTGGAGCGTGCGGCCCGACGGGAGCGACGTGCGGATCTACTACGGTAACAACACGCTGAATCCCGTGGGCACGTGGGAGGCGCGCCCGGTGCCGGGTTCGGCCCGCGTGATGGCCACGGCCGCCGCCCACCATGCCATGACCGCCGGATCGATCGTACTCTTGGACACCACGCGCGGAGTGGACGGGCTGGAGCCGATCACGCGCCTGACGCCCGACGCTCTGTTCCCCGAGAGCGAGACCCGGGTCGAGCCGCACTGGCACGCCCCGGTGGGAGTGAAGACCCCGCCGCCGGTCCCCGACGAGGCCCGGCGCTGGCCGGGGCACTGCTACCGCAGCCCGTACCCCCTCTCGGAGACCTACTTCCTGGCCGCCTACAGCTTCGCGCCCCTGCGGGGCGAGCCGGTCGCGAACCTGACCAACATCTTCGGCATCTACTTGGTAGACCGGTTTGGGAACAAGGAGCTGCTGTACCGTGACCTGAACATCTGCAGCCAATGGCCCACGCCGCTTCGGGCGCGGGTCCGCCCGGCCGCGGTGCCCGGCTCCCCCGCCTCGGCCGAGCCGCAGGAAGGGACCGTGGTCCTGCAAAACGTCTACCGAAGCTGGCCGCCGCTGCCCGAGGGGCCGATTCGGAGCCTGCGAATCCTCCAGGTGCTGCCGAAGACCACGCCGCACATCAACAGCCCGCGGGTCGGGCTGGCCAACGCCTCGCCGGGCAAGCAGGTGTTGGGCACGGTGCCGGTCGAAACCGACGGCTCGGCCTACTTCCGTGCTCCGGCCGGCTTGCCGCTGAGCTTCCAGGCCCTCGACGCCCGCGGCCGGGCGGTGCAAACCATGCGCAGCCTAACCTACCTGCAACCGGGCGAGACGCTCTCCTGCGTGGGCTGCCACGAGCCGCGCTTGGGCGCCCCGCCGCCGGGGGCGGCCGCCTTGGCGCTGGGGCGGGAGCCGTCGGCGATCGAGCCCGGCCCGGACGGATCGAAGCCGCTCTGCTACCCGATCCTGGTCCAGCCCGTGCTGGACAAGCACTGCGTGGCCTGCCACAACCACGAGAAGCCCGAGGGCAAGGTGGTGCTCACCGGTGAACGGCAGGGGGAGTTCAGCGCGTCGTACCAGGCGTTGGCCCCACGAGTGCCGTTTTCCGCCTGGGGCCGCGGCGACAACAGCGAACCGCTGACCATCCCCGACCACTTCGGCGCCCGGGCCAGCCCGTTGGTGAAGCTGCTCGACGACGGGCACTACGACGTGGCCCTAAGGCGCGAGGAGTACGAGCGCCTGTTCACCTGGATGGACGCCAACGCCCTGTTCTACGGCACGTTCGACCCGGCCGACCAGGCCCGGCAGCTCCGCGGCGAGCGGATTGCGGGTCCGAAGCTCGAGTAGGCGGCGGGCGTACGAGGCCATGTGTCAACATGCCGCCCTTCCACAAAACGCCTCGGGCCGATACGCTGTTGGGACCGGGCAATCTCCCCGTTTCGTTACCGCAGCTTGACCCGAGCCGGCAGCCGTCGGGCGCGGAACTGATCGACGTATCGGAAGCCGCGGCTTTGCGTCATGCGATACAAGAGGAACGACTCCAACGGCCAGATCACGGCCAGCAGCACGATCAGCCCCGGCGCGCATGAGAGGAGAAACAGGACCGCCCAGGGCGCGGCGGAAATCGCGAAACACAGGATGAAGGCCAGATAGAGGCCGTCCGGCTGTCGTCTCCGTTTGGCCCTTCGCCGCCCCAAGGCGGCAAAGACGAAGACGATCAGCGGCGGGGCGAGGAGCAGGGCGACCCAACTCCCCGCTCCGGCCAGCGACAGCCACAGCTCCGGGCCGTACTGCTTCGCCACCGTCGCGCCGATCGCTACCGCCACGGTCAGCCACAACAGATGCGAGATACGAAACTGCCATGGTCCCAGGTCGCGCGAACGACGCTTGTCGAGCCATCGGGAGACCGGCGAATCGTCCATGGTCGGAGGGGCTTCGCGTACGAGTTTCGCGGCCACGGCCGGCGACGGCCGAAGCGCACCAGGGCCTGCGGCGGTCCGCCGTCCGCTGGCTATTTCCTATTCACCGCTGCCTCGTGATTTATTCCCCAAAATGCTAGACCGCAAATTCATCCTTGAAAACGCCGATCTGGTCAGAGCAAACTGCGAAAACCGCGGGGTCCGCGTCGACGTCGACCGCTTCGTCGAGCTGGAAACCCGGCGCCGCGAGATGCAGACCCGGCTCGAAGACCTCAACCGTCAGGCCAACCAGGTGGCCGCGTCGATCAAGCGAGCCAAGGACCAGGCCGAACGCCAGCCGTTGATCGACGAGGGCCGGCGACTGCGCCAAGAGACCGCGACGCTGAAGGAGGAGATCGACGGGCTCGCGGCCGAGCTGGACGCAATCCACCGCAGCATCCCCAACCTCTCCCACCCCGACGCCCCCGTGGGCGCCGACGACAAGGCCAACCTCGAGATCGGGCGCGGCAAGACGCCCGTGCCCGAGCTCGACTTCGAGCCGCTCGATCACGTGGCGCTGGCCGAGAAGCTCGATCTGGTGGATTTTGAGGCGGGTGCCCGGGTGGCCGGCCACGGGTTCTACTTCCTGAAGAACGAGGCCGTGCTCCTGGAGCTGGCCCTGCAGCGCTACGCGGTCGATCTGCTGATGCGCGAAGGCTTCACCCCCATGAGCACGCCCGATCTGGCCCGCGACGAAATACTCGAAGGCACCGGCTACATCCCCCGCGGCCCGGAGACGCAGATCTACAGCATCCGCGAGAGCGACTTGAGCCTGGTGGCCACGGCCGAAATCACCTTGGGCGGAATGCTGGCCGGCCAAACGCTCGACGCCGACGAGCTGCCGCTTAAGCTCTGCGGCATCAGCCACTGCTTCCGCACCGAGGCCGGGGCCCACGGGCGCGCGACGCGCGGGCTCTTCCGCGTCCACCAGTTCACCAAGGTCGAGATGTTCGCCTTCACGCTGCCCGAGGCGAGCGAGGCCATGCTCGACCGGCTCCGCGACCTGGAGTGCCGGCTGTTCGACGGGCTGGGGATACCCTACCGCATCGTGGACACGGCCACGGGCGACCTGGGTGGCCCGGCCTATCGCAAGTTCGACCTCGAGGCATGGATGCCCGGTCGCGGCGAGTTCGGCGAGGTGACCAGCACCTCGAACTGCACCGATTACCAGGCCCGGCGCCTGAACATCCGCTACCGTGTGAAGGGCGAAAAGGGCACCCGGTTCCTCCACACGCTTAACGGCACTGCCATCGCCATCAGCCGGGCCGCCATCGCCGTGCTGGAAAACTATCAGCAGGCCGACGGGGCGGTGGTCGTGCCGGACGTGCTCCGGCCGTGGATGGGAACCGACCGGATCGAGCCGAGGAGCGCTGAAGCACCATGAGACTCCGCCTGGTCGTCGCGTTGCTTCTCCTTTTGCCGGGCACTGCTCGGACGTTTGCCGGCGATGCGCCGCCGCAGCGCGAGGCGCAGCCGCTGCGCGTGCTGTTCATCGGCAACAGCTTCACCTACGGCAACGACCTGCCCGGCATGGTCGCGGCCATGGCCGCGGCGCGGGGACACGCGATCCAAGTGGGTGCGAGTCTCCGCGGGGGGTATACGCTGGAAAAGCACGTCAACGAGGGCAAGGCGGTCGAGATGATCCGCGGCCGGAAGTGGGACGTGGTCGTGCTCCAGGAACAGAGCTTCCGGCCCGTGTCCCACCCGGACAAGATGCTGCTGTTCGCCCGGGCCTTGCACGAGGAGATCGAAAAGCAGGGCGCCCGAACCCTGCTCTTCCTCACCTGGGCCTACCGCGATCACCCCAAGATGCAGACGGCGCTCGACAAGGCGTACTCCGACGTGGCCAAGGAGCTGGACGCCAAGGTGGTCCCGGTCGGTCCCGCGTGGCAGCGTGTCCTGGCCGCCGCCCCCCAGCGGTCCTTGCACGCCAAAGACGGCCGCCACCCCAACCCCGCCGGAACCTACCTGGGTGCCTGCGTGTTCTACGCAGTGCTTTTCGACCAAAGCCCCATGGGCCTGCCGGTGGAGTTGCACAAGGGCGAGAAGACGCTGGCCAAGCTCACGCCCGCGGAGGCGGCCGCGCTTCAGAAGATCGCGTGGGAGACGCTCGAGGAGGACGAACGGAACAGACGGTAAGAGCGCCGAAGATCGCGATGCGCGGCGGAGCCGCAAGCGGCTACGCCTTCCGGATCACGGCCGCGGCCTCGTCGCAAAGACGTTGGGCCTCGTCGGCGGTTGCGGCTTCGGCCACAGCGCGGACGATCGGCTCGGTGTTGCTCGCGCGGACCAATAGCCAGCGCCCCGGCCAGTCGAGACGCAGGCCGTCGAGCCGGTCGGATGCCGCGTCGTGGAAATGTCGTTCCACGGCGCCGAGCGCGGCGGGAATCTTCTCGCGATCCAGGACGATCTTGGTCTTGACGATCTCGTAGCGCGGCAGCTCGTCGGCCAGCCGGCTTACGGGCAGCTCGCGAGCGGCCATGGCGTCGAGGATCAAGGCCATGCCGACGAAGCTGTCGCGGACCAGGCCGACCCGGGGATCGATCGGCCCGCCGTTCCCCTCGCCGCCGAAGACCGCGCCGTGCTCGAGCATGGCGTCAACCACGTTGGCCTCACCCACGGCCGAGCGGAAGAAGGGCACGCCGTGCTGCTCGGCTAGGTCCTGGGCCATGCGGCTGGTCGAACAGTTGGTCACAATCGGGCCGGTCCGGCCGCTGCGGAGCACGTGGTCGACGCAAAGGGCCAGCGTGTATTCCTCGCCGACGTATCGGCCGTTCTCATCGATAACCGCTAACCGGTCGGCGTCGGGATCCTGGCAGAAGCCCACGTCGGCCCCGGCGCCGGTCACGGCGGGGAGGACGCCGGCAAGGTTCTCGCCGGTCGGCTCGGCCGGGTGCTCGAACTGCCCGTCCGGCGACTCCCCCAGCACGGTCGCCTTGCAGCCGAACTCTTCCAGCAGGCGCCGGCCCAACAAACCCCCGGCCCCGTGGTTCGAGTCGAGCACCACCCTGAAGGCCCGCCGCCGGATTCGGGCGCAGTCGACGATGGCCAGCACGGCGTGGAGATGGGCCGAGAGGACGTCGACCGCCTCGCGCCGGCTGCCCAACCGGTCGTGAGGGACCGAGTCGGCCCGGCCCGCGCGGTATCGTGCGAGAACCCGCTCTCCCAGCCCGGCGGGGATCACCCGGCCCTCGTGCGAGAAGAGCTTCAGCCCGTTGTACTCGGGCGGGTTGTGACTGGCGGTGATCTGCACGGCCCCGGCCGCGTGGAGATCGCGGACTAGAATCCCAACCGTAGGTGTAGAGAGTATCCCACCGTCGAGGGTAGATCGCCCCACGGCGTGCAGGCCGGCGTGGACCGCGTCGGCGAGCATCCGGCCGGAAGCCCGACCGTCGCGGGAGACGAGCAACGGCCCCTCCGGGCAGCTCGCGGCGAAGGCGGCGGCGTAGCGCACCGCCACTTCGGGCGTAAGGGTCTTGCCCACCACGCCGCGGAGTCCAGAGACGCTGATGATCGGCTCAACCATACTCGCCACCTGTTCCCAGCAACGAAAAAGGGACCTGGTCTATTTTGCCGGAACGGCCCGAAGGGTGCTTCGCACAAAATAAACCAGGTCCCTTTGTCGGTCCAGGATAGGTCGCGGCGAGAATTCGCGGGGGAGGGGCACTCATGGGGGGTGTTACGTGCTCCCTGTTGCCCTACTTGCACGCGAAACGGAAAATGAGGCGGTTTGACGGCAGGACGGATCGACACGGAACCGGCAGCCGCCGGGGGGAGGGATCAATGGTCGACACAGCCAACGGGATGACCGCACTGGAAACCGCCGCCGCCGAAGGGCAGCTCTCACCGGCAGCGGTCGAGAACTTGCGGGCCTGGCTCAGCGAGCCCTACCTGGAGGAATACGCCCCCCAGATTGCCGAACACTTGGCCTCCGGCAAGTGGAAGGAGCTGGACGAGGCATTCTGGACGACGATTCCCTTCGGCACGGGCGGGCGCCGGGGGCGGATGTACCCGATCGGCTGCAACGCCATCAACGACCGCACCATCGGCGAGAGCGCCCAGGGGCTGGCCGACTACGTCAAGGAGCAGCAGCACGACAAGCCGCTTCGCTGCGCCATCGCTTACGACACCCGGCACCACTCCCGACACTTTGCCGAGCTATGCGCCCAGATCATGGCGGCCTCGGGCTTTATGGTCTACTTCCTCGACGGCTTCCGCTCCACGCCCGAGCTGTCCTTTGCCGTGCGGTACAAGGAGTGTGCCTGCGGGATCATGATCACCGCCAGCCACAACCCGCCCAGCGACAACGCCGTGAAGGTCTACGGCTCGACCGGCGGTCAGTTGCTCCCGCCGCACGACGGGCAGTGCATCGAGCGGATGGAGCAGGTCACCTGGATCAAGCGGATCGGGTTCGAGCAGGGACTGGAGTCGGGCAAGATCGCCTACTGCGAGGAGGAGGTCGACGCGGCGTTCTTCGACGCGGTCAAGGCCCAGGGCCATCCGGGGCCGCGGGAACTGAAAATCATCTACTCGCCGCTGCACGGCGTGGGGGCCTCGGCCGTGCCCCCGGTGCTCGAAGCCGCGGGGTTTCAGGACGTCGAGGTCTTCGGGCCACACGCCGCGCCCGACCCCGACTTCCCCAACGTGCCCGGCCACAGCTCGAACCCCGAGAACGCCGCCGTCTTCGACATCATCATCGACCGGGCCCGCGAAACCGGGGCCGAACTGATCCTGGCCACCGACCCCGATTGCGACCGGCTCGGCTGCGCCGCGCCAAAATCCCTGCAAAACCCCGATGAGTGGGCCACGCTCACCGGCAACCAGATCGGCGCGCTGCTGACCGACTACCTGCTCGACGTGACCCGGGCCGCGGGCACGCTTAAGCCCGAGCACTTCGTGGCCAAGACGCTGGTGACCACGGAGCTGATGCGGCGGATTGCCGACGACTACGGAGTGCAGACGGCCGGCAATCTGCTGGTGGGGTTCAAGTGGATCGGCGGCGAGATCGACCGCCTGGGGCCGGAGCGGTTCGTCTTCGGGGCCGAGGAATCGTACGGGTTCCTGGCCGGCACGCACGTGCGCGACAAGGACGCCGCCGTGGCCGCCCTGTTGGTGGCCGAGCTGGCCGCGCGATTGAAGGCCGAGGGACGCACGCTCTGCGAGAAGCTCGACGAGCTGTTCGCACGCCACGGCGTACACCTGGAGAACCAGCTCTCGGTGCAGATGCCCGGCGAGCAGGGTATGGACGACATGAAGGCCCTGATGGCCGGCTTCCGCACCGACCCGCCCGAGTGCATTGCCGGGCTGCGCGTGGTGCGGGTCCGCGACTATCTCGCCAACACCTTCATCGAACCGGGCGGCCGGCCCAAGCCGCTCGATGGCCCCACCGGCGACATGGTAATTCTGGACCTCGAAGCCGAGGGCAACTACGTGGCCGTCCGCCCCTCGGGCACCGAGCCGAAGGTGAAGTTCTACTTCTTCGCCTACCAGCCGCCCGAAGAGGGCGCGGATCTAGGCGCGATCAAAACCGCACTCGCCGGGCGGATCGAGGCGATGCGCGCGGATCTCAGCGCCCGAGTCGGGTAGTTCAGCGCCGCACGATTTCGGGCCGTTCGGCCCGCTGCTGGGCCGACCAGGCCACGGCCAGCCAGCCGTCGTCGATCGTGAGTTGGCCGATCACCAGGTCGGAAAGCTCGGGGCGCTCGCTGATCGCTTCGGGAGTGAGCGGGATCGCGCGGCGCCGGGAAAAGACCTGGGTAAAGACACCTCGTAGTGCGATCTGACCACTGACTCCAAGACGCCGGCCGATCAGACGGACCACGCCGTCGCGCACGAGCTCGGCCGTGGGGCCGTCGACTTGCGGCTTGTAGATCGCGCGGGCCTGGAAGTCGCTCCAGCTCCTCCCGCCCCGCTTCAGCTTGGCCACCGAGAGGGTGACGATCAGCCGATCCCCCCCTAAGGCCACAACCACCGGGTCCTCGTCGGCAAAGGTGATCTCGACGTCGTCCAGGTCGGGCCCGGTCTGCAGCACGCCCCCTTCCCGTCCCAACTGCTCGGCCAGGTGCTTCGAGAGCTCCGGCAGGGTGAATCGGCCCCCGGCCAGCTCCAGGCGCGCCAGGTAGTTATTCAGGGCCGATTGGTGGACCTGGACGCTGGCCAGGCTACCCGGCGGCGTGCGCGGGCGCGGCGTGTGCCCGCCGAGCTGGTCGTCGCCCGCCAAGCGCAGGCGCAGGGCGATCCCGTCCTCGTCGGTGGCGGCGTCGACCAGCGTCGGATCGAGCTCCAGCTCTTCGAGTGGCCCGATCACCCGCTGGCGCCACTCGCGCGACGCCTCTTCGAATCGCGGCTCGGTCTCCGTGTCGACGCGTTCTCGGGCCTGACGGGCCACCTTGCGCCGCACCTCCTGGTCGAACTGGGGTTTGCGCCGTTCGTGTGCCGAGCGGGCCACGCCCCGGGCCAGCCCGCCCAGCACCGGCAGGCCGTCGTATCGCGTCGAAAGCGATCGAAGCTGCGTGCGGTTGTAGACCTGCACCTTCGACTCGCCGGCCCGGATCCCGTCCAAATCGAACAGCAACGGCTTCCGCGCCGTGTACATCGTGTAGCCCTTGTTCAAGAACGTCGCCGGGCCGCTGCTGGAGCGCGTCAACGACGCTACCTCGCCGGTGATGTCCAGCTCGATGCGGACCCGCGACGCGTCGGGCACCAGCGCCACCTCCATTCGCGTCCACACCCGGCTCTGTCCGCGCACCGGCACTCCCAGGATCACTTCCCGCACCGGGGCATCCTCCGGATCCTTCTCGGGAAGCAGCCGCTCGATCAGCTCCCGGTCGACCGTCAAGCGCAGGTTGGCGTTGCGATAGTACCTTCCCATCGTCCGCGCCAAATCCCGCTGCTCCGCGCGCGGCGAGAAGCGCAGCGACGACAGGTCCGCGGCCAACCGGGCCGCGTCGGCCGGGCCGCTGGTCTCCTCGAACCGCTCGACGTCGCGCAGCAGCACGGCGGCGTCGACCGGCGAGGCCACGGCCGCCCACAGCTCCGCGTGCAACGCGCGAACCTCGCCACGCACCACGAAGCGCCGCTGCTCGGGCGTCATCCCTTCGTGCACCAGGTGCCCGAGCACTTCGGCCGCCGTCGGGGGCGGCGGCGGACTCTCGCCCCGCCCCGGTCCGTCGAGCCATGAGCGAATCGCCTCCAACGCGAGATACCTCCGCCAGCTTTCGCCCGCCTCCGAGTCGCCCAGCAGCGAGTCGACCTTGGCCAGGGCCAGCGCCAGCCGCGCCGGATCGCCCCGCGGCTCGGCCGGAGCCGAGGCGGGCAGCACGCCGTCGCTGAGGACCGCTCGCCACAGGTCCAGGCGTCGGGTAAGCGCGTAGGCAGCGCGGCGCAGGTCGCGGGCGAGCGATTCGTCGGCCAGCGATTCACAGAGCGGATCCGCGCTCGCTTCGAACTCCTCCAGCTTGTCGAGGATCGGCCCCGCTCGCTCGGGAGCGGCTTCGGCAGCCGCCCCAAGCCGCTCGATGAGCGCCGCCGTGGTCGACGCCCACGCGCGGGTCGGTTCCCGCTCCGCCAGCTCCTCGAGACGCTCCACCAGGGCCGTGGGCTCTTGCCAATCGATCGGCCCGCGGGTGGGCGGCGGGCCCGTCGTTGACTCCAGCGGGTTCGGCGGAGTGGAACCCCCTAATACAGTGGATCGGGACCCCCTTAAGTTAGCTTCCCGAGCCCTCGGACCTGCTGCTGGCGGAGCGAGGGCCGGTCCGCCAACGCTCGTTTGAGGGGTGCGCGACGGCCGCTTCGCAGAAGAGACCCGCTGATCCCCCGCCGATGGGCGGGAACCGGCGGGAAGCCGGTAGGCCTTCTCCACGGGAACTGTTACCAAAGGCGGCGGACTGATGGCCCGATGGGCCGAAACGCCGAGGTCCGGGGTCTGATCGGCTGTTGCCGGCAGCCGGCGCGGGACGGCGTCCGGCGTGTCGTCGGCGAACGTCGGTCCCCCATTTCGCAGCAACGTGGCACAGGCCGCGAGCAGAGCGAGCGACAAGAGGCGAGAAGAAACGACAGAGTGGCCCTGCGGCCGGTCCATGCATCACCCTCCCTGGTGGTGTTCGACCCGGATCGTCCGGAAGCCTACGTATCCAATAGCATCGGACATTTCCAGGCGGTGAATAAGCACAGTAGCCGTCCCGCTCCGCGAGACGGACACCCCCACGCCGAATGTGAGGGCTGTTACGGCAGCACCGTGTCCTCGTGCTCGTAGGCTGGGGCGCAACAACACAGGAACTTCAGCACGGCCCGGCCGGTGTTGGCGATGCGGTGTGGGGTGCCGGGCGGGATGGCGATCGCGTCGCCGGGGCCGACGTCTCGGGCCTCCTCGCCGAGCTGCATCCGTCCCTGCCCCTCGAGCACGTAGTAGATTTCCTCGGTCCGGGGGTGGTAGTGCGGCGTGGTGCTCGCACCCGCGGGGACCCGGGCCTCGGCCAGCGACTGGTTGCGGATGCACGAGTTGCGATGGGCCAGAAGCTCCCGGATCTCCGAGCCGTCTTTGGTCGTGAAGGCGGGGACCCGGTCGATGTTCTTTACGTCCATGAGTCGCTACTCCTATTCAGGCTTCTCGAACACGGCCACGACCGCCGGGGGATAACGCCGCACGTCCCAGCGGTCCGGCTGCGGCAGCAAAGCAAGATCAAATCGGTCGTCGGACTCGACGGCGAACAGGCTCTCGGCCGGTGCCGCCGCGAGGAGGTCGGCCAGCAGCCCGCAAACATCGGTGGTCCGCCGCACGTAGAAGTCATAGGGCGGCGAGCAGAACACGGCCCAAGGCCCCTCGGGTAGCGCGGGGTGCCGCTTCCACCAGACGAACACGTCGCCGGTGACGATCTCGACCCGGTCCTCGACGTCCAGGGTGGCCACGTTTTGGCGGATGATCGCGGCCGTGGGGAAGTGCTGCTCGATGAGCGTGATGCGGGAAGCCCCGCGGCTGAGCGCCTCGAGCCCCAGCGCGCCGGTCCCGGCGAAGAGGTCCAGGGCGTGCTTGCCTTCCACGGCCGGACCGAGGAGGTTGAAGATGGCCTCGCGCACGCGGTTTTTCATCGGGCGCAGCCGCAGGTCACCGCCGTAGTGGAGTCTCCGGCCGCGGAACCGGCCCCCGATGATCCGCAGGCCCGCCGGCTCCCGGCGCGGCGGCCCGGCCGTTCGGCTCGATGGATTGCGTTTTCGGGCGGCCACGGCGTCGCTCTCCTCGGCCCCCGGCTTGGAGGTCTTTGAGCGATATGGTACCGTGGCATACCGGGCGCGCTAAGCCTCAAACGAAAAAGGGGCCAGGTTCGTTTTGCCAGAACGGCCCGAAGGGTGCTTCGCACAAAATGAACCTGGTCCCTTTTTCGTAGCACGATCCAAGCGACGGAGGAAACACGGCCATGCGCATTCGACTCGATGTGATGTTCTGGCTGCTATTGGTGGTTCTGTGTCCGATGACCGCGTCGGCGCAAGGCGATGCGGCCGAAGCCGCGCCGGCCGAGGCCGCCGAACCGGCACCCGCCGAGCAGGCGCCGCCTGCCGGCGACGCCGCACCGGGCCAAGGGCCCACGGCCGAGTTCAAGAAGGTCCTCAGCGAGTTGCAGTCGGTCCTGGCCGAGCTGCGTATCCTCCAGCACAAGTACCGCGAGGCCGACGAAGCCACGCAGGCGGATCTCAAGAAGGAGTGGAAGGAGCTGATCGAGAAGGGCCGGACCTTGGAGCCGCAACTGCTCGCCGCCGCCGAAAAGGCGTTCGTGGCCGACCCCGCCTCGAACCGCGAGGCCGGCGATCTGCTGATGACGCTGGCCAGTTCGCACCTCATCGTCCGGGCGGAGCACACCGATGACGCCCCGGTCCAGGAGCTGACCGACAACTTCGACGAGGCATGGCGATTGTGCCAACTGTTGTTCAAGGGTGGTTACGCAAACGACAGCTTGTATGACATTGCCGGCGTTGCCGCTTACGCGCTGTGCAAGTTCGACGAGGCCGAAAAGTACCTCAACCTCGCTTTGAAGAAGCAGAACATTTCCAAGCTGGGCCGGCAGTACCTCGCGGGCATCGACCGGCGCAAGAAGGACTGGGCCAAGGAGCAGGAGATCCGCCGGGCCGAGGCCGAGGCCGACGACCTGCCCCGCGTCAAGCTCACCACGAGCAAGGGCGAGATCGTCGTCGAGCTGTTCGAGAACGAAGCCCCCAACACCGTGGCCAACTTCATCTCGCTGGTCGACAAGGGCTTCTACGACGGCTTGACGTTCCACCGCGTGCTGCCCGGTTTCATGGCCCAGGGCGGATGCCCCCGAGGGGACGGCACGGGCGGGCCGGGCTACCATATCCCCTGCGAATGCTACAAGCCCGGCTACCGCAAGCACTTCCGCGGCAGCCTGAGCATGGCCAAGGGCGCTGAGCGCGACACCGGCGGCTCGCAGTTCTTCCTGACCTTCGTCCCCACGCCGTTCCTCGACGGCCAGCACACGGTCTTCGGCCGCGTGATCGAGGGGATGGAAGTCCTCAACAAGCTCCAGCGCCGCGACCCGGAGAAGGCCAACCAACCCGAACCCGACAACATCCTCAAGGCCGAAGTCCTCCGCCGCCGCGACCACGAGTACGTGCCGAAGAAGGCGGGGGAGGAGTTTGATCGGTAGGGCGGGCGAGAGCGGGCAGGCGAGAAGTCTGAGGAGGTCGCCGCCGAGCTGCGGTGCTCGCGGGGCTTGATGGGGCGGGCCGCGTTTCGTATCATGGCGCGCTGGGTAATATCGTCAGGGGACGGCGCCATGACCGGGCTTCTCGAATTCGCGGGTCGCGAGCAATCCAGGTACGTGGGCGCAACCACGGCCGCCTACCGAAAGCAGCGGGGCCAGGTGTTTACGCCGCCCGAGATCGCCCGTTTCATGGCGGGATTGTTTTCGCGGATCCCAACGAGGTTCCGCTTGCTCGACCCCGGCGCCGGAGCGGGGTCTCTGGCGATTGCGGTGTGCGAGAGAATCCTGTCGCTGCGCTCTCCCCGAGAGGTTGTCGTCGACGTTTTCGAGACGGAACCGAGACTGGCCGAAGTATTGCACCGAAACCTCGATCACTCCCGGCGAGAATTGTCTAAGGCGGGGCACCGTCTCACGTTCACGATTCACCGGGGGGACTTCATCGCGGCGGCTTCCCCTTACGTTGACGGACAGGCCAGCCTCTTTGGCGGTCCCGCCGTGCCGGATGACTACGACGCGGTGATCGTGAACCCTCCCTACTTCAAGGTCCGCAAGGATTCCGAGCACGCCAAACTGATGCAGCGCGTCGTCCACGGGCAGCCGAACGCGTACGCGTTCTTCCTGGCGCTGGCCGCCCGGCTATTGAAGCCCGACGGGGAGCTTGTGGCCATCACGCCGCGGAGCTTCTGCAACGGCCTCTACTTCCGCGGCTTCCGGCACTGGTTCTTTCAGCGAATGGGGTTGGACCATATCCATCTGTTCGAGTCGCGCACCGAAGCGTTCAAGGAATCGGATGTCTTGCAGGAAAGCGTCATCACGAAATCGTACAGGCTCGGCCGGCCGGCCAAGCGGGTTACCATCACCGGCAGCTACGGCAGAAACGTGTCCCGCCGCTCGGAGGCCCAGACGCTTTCCCACGCGGAGGTCGTCGACGATTCCTGCGGGGAGCACATGGTCAAGATCCCGGTCACGGCCGACGACTGCCGGATCATGCGCCTCATCGAGGCCCTGCCGCTCCGCTTCGAGCAGACCGGACTGCGCATCTCGACGGGGCCGGTCGTCACGTTTCGGGCGACCGATGTGATCCTCGACCGGCAAAACGGAGAGTCGGTAGTTCCCCTGCTCATGCCGCACAACATCAAGCCCTACCGAACTCAGTGGCCGGTTCAGCGCAAGCACCATCCTGTTTACATCATTGACTGCGAGGCGTCTCGCAAGCGCAAGCTGCTGATCCCGGTCAAGAACTACGTGGTGCTCAAGCGATTCAGCGCCAAAGAGGAAAAACGGAGGCTTACGGCAGGGTGCTTGCTGCGCGCGGAGCAGGAGACCGAGCGGATCGGGCTGGAAAACCACCTCAACTACGTCTATCACGCGGACAGGGAACTCGGCGAGGACGAGACCTTCGGCGTTGCCGCGCTGTTCAATTCGGTGCTGCTCGATCGGTACTTCCGCATCCTAAGCGGCAATACCCAGGTCAACGCGACGGAAATTCGCAACTTGCACTTTCCGCCGCTCGCTACGCTGGCCGCCATCGGGCGGGATGTGCGGTCGTTGGCTGACAGAAACGGCGCCGTTGTGGAGCGAATCGTAGCGACCGCTCTCGACGTGCCCGGTTCTCTTGCAGACTGCTTCATCGAGGAACTCGCATGAGCAAGGTGACGCAAGCTCTCGCAATCATCGAGGCACTGGGCCTCCCGCGCGGCCAGCGTAATGAACGGTCGGCCCTGACACTGCTCGCCTTGGCAGACATCCGTCCCGGGGGCCGATGGAGGGCCGCAAAGCAGCGACAACTCCGCATCTGGGATATCAGGGACTTTATGCGAGAGAAGTACGGAAAGAACTACGCCGCCAACACGCGTGAGACGATCCGGCGACAAACCATTCACCAGTTCGAACAGGCACGGATCGTCGACCGCAACCCGGATGATCCGTCGCGTCCGACGAATAGCGGCAAGACCGTCTACGCCCTGACCGATGACGTTCTGCCCGTGCTCAGGGCTTACGGGACTGATCGTTTCGACGATGAAGTGGCGCGATTCATCGAGAAGTTCGGCGAGCTCCGGACAACGTACGCAAAGCGCCGCAGACTCCAAGAAGTGAAGCTGGTCCTCCCCGGCGGCACGGAAGTCTCCTTATCGCCCGGCAAGCATAACGAGCTCCAGGTGGCCGTCATCGAGCAGTTCGGTCCACGCTTCGCGCCCGGCAGCCGCGTGCTTTACGTCGGCGATACGGCCAAGAAACACGCGGCGTGCGATACAAAGGCGTTGGCCGACCTCAATATCGGCATTACTGAGCATGACAAGCTGCCAGACATTGTTTTATTCGACGGGGAGAGAAACTGGCTGTTTCTGATCGAGGCGGTGACGTCCCACGGGCCGGTAAACCCCAAGCGACACGCTGAGATCGAGAAGATGCTCCGTGCTTGCCCGGCCAAACGAGTCTATGTGACCGCCTTTGCTGACAGAGCGGCCTTCCGGAAGTATGCCGCCGACATCGCCTGGGAGACCGAAGTCTGGATCGCCGAGGACCCAGACCACATGATCCACTTCAACGGGCCGAAGTTCCTCGGCCCCTACAAGCCGCGTGATGAGTGAACCGTCGTTCCGCGCGGTGTCGCACCCCGATGCGTCGGAAACCGGAGCCGCGGGCGGCCCGTTCACGGGACCGGCCCCCGTTCGGTCCCCGCCGCGCGGACCAGCGCCGCCCAGTCGCGGGCCCGGTCTTGGGGTGGAGAGCCCAGCGAGCGGCTGCCCGGGCCGGTCAACGAGATGACGCTGCCGTCGCGCAGCGGGCCGCCGTGGCGGGGGTCGTACCACTTCACGGTGAAACGGCCCTCGGGCAGGCGCAGCTCGGCCGGGCCGACCTCGGGGAGGTAGACCGCGTAGACCTCCCCCTCCAGGGCGAACACGTAGTCGTCCTCGCGCGGCGTCAAGCGATCGGCCGACTTCATGCGCGGGAACGGCAGGTATTGCTGGAAGAACTCCAGGGCGTAGCGGGTCTGGTCCCACATCGCGTCGCGGCTGCGCCAGTCCTCGCAGTTCAGGTCGTTGTGCGCGTGGCGATAGCCGAAGTACCACTCGGCCCCAGCCCCGCCGGCCATCAGGTTGCCCCACAGGGCGTAGCGGCGCACCGCGTCGTGGTCGGGATCCTCGGCGTCGGGCATCACGCCTGTGTTGGCCGGGCCGATTTCGTCGAGACACACCACCCACTTGCGCCCGCTCTCGGCCGAGCGCCGGACCCACTCGAGCGTTTCCTGGTGCGTTCGCTTCATGTCGCCCATCTGGAGCGACGGGCCGTGGAAGTCCGGGTTCCCCAACAGCGGCCCGTACACCTCGTCGTACTTGCCCGGGAAGGTGTGGACCACGATCGGGTGATCGTAGGGATCGAGCCGCCCGATGTAGCGACAGAACGCCTCGCGCTGGTCGCTCGTGTTCGTGTTCTCCTCGCCTAAGTTCCAGACCACGGCCAGGTGGTGGGCGAACCGGGCCACCAGCTCGCGGTAGTAGAGCCGCCGCTCGGGCCCGAGCGCCCCGCCGTCCAGGAGCTGGTCGTTCTCCGTTTCCTGGGTGATCACGTGCAGCAGGATGCCCCGGCGGTCCATGTGCGAGAAGACGATCTCCCACTGGTCGAGCTTGCTACAGTCGAAGCGGTCGCGCACAGTCGAGTCGGTCCAGGGCCAGACGTCCTTGCCGTCGCCGCCGACGTTCATGGTGAGGAAGTAGACGCTGTTCATCCCCTTCGAGGCGAGGTAGTTCAGGGCCCCGATGATCCCTTTGCCCTTGCCGTCGCGCCAAGTGGGGTCGCCCGGACGCCAGTCGGGCACGTGGGGGGCGTAGCGGTGCGGCGCCCCGGAGCGGGCCTCGCCCGGGCGGGGCGTGCGGCGCGGCTCGTGCCGCCGGCCCGTGCCGTCGAAGTCGGCGAAGGCGAGGAAGTTCTCCGGGCTGTCGGCGCCCCCCTTCAAGAAGAACTCGCCGGTGCCGGCGAACTGGAGGTAATGCCCCCCCACGTAGCGGAGCGTGCCCTTGGCCCGATGGTCGCGACCGCTCTTGTCGCTCGGCTCGACGGTGAAGCTGCCCGAGGCCCCGTGCGGCGGGAGCGGCTCGCCCGCGTCGGTCCGGTCGGCCAGGGCGCAGTCCTCGCCCGCGCGGAACGAGACGCGGTACTGCCACGTGCCGGGCCGGTCGGGCGTGAAGTGGACCCGCCAGCGGTTGCCCGACTCGGCCCCGGTCTCGGCCGCGTTGCCGTCGGCGGCGAAGAAGCCGGGCACCACAAAGCGGCGGTCGTCCCGGGTGAACTCGACGTCGAGCCGGTAGTCGCGGAAGGGGTTCGGCCGGGCCGTCTCGGACGTCTCCGGGCCCTGGAAAGTGATCGTCACGCGGTGCCACTGTTTGAGCTCACCCGAGATCACGCCGGCACCCGGCGGACTCGGCTGGCCCAGCACGGCGACCACGAAAAGGAGGGATAGCGGCTGCGTCATATTATCGAGAATAGCCCGACGACGACGTGATCGCAACGCCGCAGAGCACCTACGGGGCGTTGGGGTCGTCGGTGCCGGCCGGGGACGCCTCACCCGGGGTCTTGCCGGTGGTCGTCGTTTGGCCGCTGACGGCCTTCAGCAGGGACGAGGAGAGGGCGTCGTAGACCTTCTGGCCGTCGATGTTGTCCGGCTCCGGTTCCGGCTCCGCTTTCTGGCATGCGGCCAGCGAGATGACCAGACACAGCAGCAGGGCGAAACAGGCGCGAAAGCTCATGGGTAATCCTCCGTGGAGAGGGGGTTGACGAAAGGACCTACTCCGGCAGCTCGGGCCTCCGCAACAAGCACGACCAGCCCAGATAGCCGTTCTGGCGGCGAGGGCTCTCGAAGCGGAACGGACGCAGGTGAACGAAATCAAACAGCCGGCCCAGCTCGTCGCGGATCTGGCGCTTCGAGACCCGCGGCGGTCCGCCGGCGGCCCGCTCCCGGCTGCTACCGACCAGGGCCAGGTAATAGGACCCGGGGTGGGTCGCGCGCCACAGCAGGTCCAGCAACCGATCGAGCTCCACGCGGCGCATATAATGGTAGAAGCCCGCGTCGTAAACCAGGTCGAACTGCCCCGCCGTCCGGGCGAACTCGAACACGTCGTCGAGCACGAAGTGGACCAAAACGTCCTCGCGGCGGCCACGGACCCGGGCCCGCTCCAGGGCCGTCGCCGACGAATCAACCGCCGTGACCTCGAACCCGCGTCGGGCCAGACAGATCGCATCGGCCCCGGTGCCACACCCCAGCTCCAGGGCAGTTCCGGGCGGGATAACCCCCTCGTCGAGCACCCGAATTAGCTCTCCAGATGGTACTCCGCTCTCCCAAGGAGGGGTCCCCAGCCGGTACATCGTGTCCCAATCGGGTATCTGAAACGGTTTCGGCTCGGTCGTTCTGGTCATGACAGCCTCCCAACCATCTACGCGAACTTTCAGTGTCGGGTTTTGGCGGGCCGCTTGCAAGGGTTCTTTTGGGGGGTGAAGATCACCCCGCTGACCCGTTCCCTCTCGTTCCCAAGCTCCAGCTTGGAGCGAAATGGCCGTTGCTCACGTTCCTCGCTCCTTGATCCGGTCAGCGAGCCCACCTAGCATGGGGACGTTTTGGCTACGCAAACTCCGTCGGGGAACCGCCCGTGAAACTCCTCGCGGTCACCGATCTGCACGACCATCGGGATGCGCCGGGCCGAATCCTGGCTGCGGCCCCGCCGGTCGACATAGTGCTCCTGGGGGGTGACATCACCAACTTCGGCTCGCCCGCCGATGCCGAGCGATTGGTCCGCCGAGTACAGGCGGCGGGCGCCCCGCTACTGGCCGTGGCGGGCAACTGCGACTCGGCCGAGATCGAGGAGTGCCTGGTCGGGCTGGGCGTCTCGCTCTTCCGCCGCGGAGAGGTCCGGAGAGGGGTGGGGTTTCACGGGCTCTCGGCCATGCCCCCGTGGCTGCGACACATGTACCAGTTCCCCGAGGACGAGCTGGCCGCCCACCTGGCCGAGGGGTATGCCGCCATCGAGGGAGCCCAACGCCACGTGGTACTCTCCCACACGCCGCCGCACGGCTGCAAGGTGGACCGCACATTTCTGTTCCGGCACGTGGGCAGCAAGGCCCTGCGGACCTTCGTTGACGAGCATCAGCCCGATCTGGTCGTCTGCGGCCACATCCACGAGGCTCGGGGCGTCGAACGGATCGGCCGCACGCTGGTCGTCAACTGCGGCTCGGGGGCGGCGGGCTACTACGCGGTGCTCGAGCTGGGCCAGCAGATCACGGTCGACATCCGCCGGGCGTAGCTGGGGGGGCCGGTCCTTCGGTTCTTTTGCGGGGTTTCCATCCCCTCCGCTAGGCCGTGAAACTGGTCTCGACGCGGGGGGTCGGCTTTCGCTACCTTACCCGTCCCCATTCGGCCGCCGGTCTGCGCGTGCGGGAAGGGTCCATCGGGCCCTGGGCGACGCGGCGGCACGTGCGGGCCCCAACTCCTTTTCCCCAAACCCTTGTCCGAGTTTGTCGGCGGCCGCGGCGCTCGACGCGGCAGGCCACCCGGCCGCGCCTCCGGCCGATCGTCCCCGTGCCCGATTGCCCTGCTCCCAGGACTTGACCGCCAGGAAGGGAAACCGGCGATGTGCTCAGCGGCTTCAATTCGGCGCCATCCAACGGCCCACCGGCGAGTCCCGACCGGCGTGACGGGGCTCCTCTGGTCGGCCGCGTGCGCCGGGGTGATGTGTGGATGCGTCGGCCCGGGCTACACGCCGAGCACGCTCCCGCCCGAGCTGCGGGCCCAACCGATCCACAACCCTCACACCGTCGACCTCTCGAAGTTCGCCGGACCGCCGGTGAGCAACGACATGATCGGCCCGGGCGACGTGCTCGAGGTTTCGCTGGCCGCGGGGCTCGATCCCCAGGCGGTCAGCCGGTTCCTGGTGCGCGTGGGCGACGACGGGATGGCCCTGCTGCCCGAAATCGGGACCTTGCCGCTGGCCGGGCTGCACATGATGCAGGCGGAGCAGCAGATCATCAACGCCTGCATCCACCAGGGCCTCTACCGGCGGCCCCACGTCACCGTGTCGATGCAGCGCCAGGGCACAAACCGGATCACGGTGGTGGGGGCGGTCGAGCAGCCGGGGATCCACGAGTTGGCGCGGGGCTCGAGCTACTTGCTCTCGGCCATCGTCGCGGCGGGCGGACTGGCCGACGACGCGGGGACGAAGGTCGAAATCCGCCACCCGGGCGGCCGCGGCCGCTGGGCGGCGCCGCCGGGCGGCGTCGGCGCTTCGGCGGTGCAGCCGGCCGGCTACGCCACGCCGGCCGAGCCGAGCTACGTCTGCCTCGACATGGCCCAGGCCGTGCAGCGGGGCAGCCAAGGGCACTATCTGGACGACGGGAGCGTGGTCACGATCGAGCGCCGCCAGCCCCCGCCCGTGCAGGTGATGGGTTTGGTAAGCAAACCCCAAGAGATCGAGTACCCGGTAAACCACGACCTGCGGCTTCTGGGCGCGTTGGCCCAGTCGGGCGGCGTGTCGAACAAGATGGGCGACAAGATCCGGGTCGTGCGCCAGCGCCCGGACGGGAAGGGGGCGGTGCAGATCCGGGCGAGCCTGCGCCGGGCGAAAAACGTGCCTGCGGAGAACCTGCGTCTGGCCCCGGGCGACGTGGTGATCGTCGAGCAGACGCTGCCCACCGTGGCCATGGATCTGGTGACCAACGTGGTGCGATTGGGAGTGGGGGCGAACGTACCGTTGTTCTAGATGAGCTTTCACGATTCTAAGGGACCCCTGTGGGCTTGTCCCGCAGGTGAAAGAGGTCGACGGCGAGAACCGCTCTCGCCACCCAAACTAATTCCCCTGCCGGACAAGCCGGCAGGGGCTTCCCGAAATCACCCAGGGTCCTTTGGGAACGATACCTCGATCGAGTCCCGCTGAGGCAAAACACTCCATGTCCGATCCGACGTCCCCTCTCTCCGCCGCCGGCGATTTGTCGGCCGAGATCCACCCTTTGCAGGCGGCGCTGAGGTTTCTCCGCGCGGTCCGCTACCGCAAGGGCGTGGTGATCTTCACCGTGGCGATAAGCACGTTTTTAGCGGCGCTTTATTACGCCACCACGCCACGGATCTACGAGTCGGCCGCTTCGCTGTTGGTGCTGCAATTGGGGGTGGACAACTGGTCGACCGGCATGGACCAGGACCGGCGGTTCTCGAACATGATGGCCACGCACCAGAAGATGCTCTCCAGCGACGCGGTGCTCGAGGAAGCCGTCGAGCTGCTGCCCGAAGAGCACCGCGACGACCTGGCCCAGGCCGACCGCGCCCAGTGGGCCGAGTTGATCCACAATAACCTCAAGGTCTCGACGGTTCGGGACACGAACATCCTGGAGGTGGCCTATCGCTCACACGACCCCGAGGCCGCGGCGGCCGTCGTCAGCGCCGTGCTCTCGGCCTACCTGACGTTCACCGACAAGCTGCACAAGAGCACCGCCCAGGAGTTGTTGGAGATCCTCACCCAGGAGAAGGCGAAGCTGGAGACCGAGCTGCGTGCCAAGGAGGAGGAGCTGATCGCGCTGAGGCGCACGGCCGGCGACGGCGTGATCCGCGACGGCGACCAGGGAATCAACGTGGTGGTCAAACGCGCCATCGCCCTGAACGAGGCACTGATCGCGGCGCACGAGAAGCGCCTGGAAGCCCAGTCGCAGCAGGCCACCATCGAAACGGCCATCCGCCACGGCGAGGACCTCCAGCAGCACGCCCTGGCCATTCTCGACGACGTGGGGCGCGAGCTGTTGATGCAGCGTCTGGGCATCAGCCGGGCCGACGTGCTCACGGTCTCCCGCATCAGCCAGCAGCTTCTCGAAGACCGCTCCCGGCTCCAAGTCGAGCTTCAGCAGTACGGCCCGGCCCATCGCCGGGTCCGCGAGGTCCAAGAGCGGATCGCGATGGCCGAGCAGTTCCTCAACCAGCGGGGCCAGGCGGCCCAGTCCCGGGTGCGCGCGATCGGCAACGCCGAGCTGGCCCCGCTCTTGAGAGAAGTCGTCGGCCAGTGCCTCCAACAGGCCGTGACGCACGAAAACGCGATTTACGAAAGCTACCAACAGGAGAAAGCGGTGGCCATCGGCCTGGACCACACCATGGCCAAGCTCGAGATGCTCCAGCTCGACCTTGACCGCCTGCGCGGCTTCTACGGCGTGGTCGAGCAGCGCGTGAAGAACATCGACCTGAGCCAGGAGAACGGGATGCTAAAGACCTCGGTGCTCGACCGCCCCGAGGTGCCCACCCGGCCCGTCTGGCCCCGCAAGACTACCGTGGCCCTGATCGCGCTGGCGTTGGGGCTGGCCGTGGGACTGGCGATCGTTTACCTCCAGGACCTGTTGGACGACCACTTTCGCTCGCCCGAGGAGCTGCGCCTGCACTTGGGCCTGCCGGTGCTGGCCATGGTCCGCCGGATGCCCTTGGGTCCCGAGGAGGGCCCCGAGGCGATCTACGCCCATTCGAATCCCAACGCGGCCGAGGCCGAGGCGTTCCGCACGCTGCGCACGGCCCTGGCGCTGGCCGAGGGCGGGGCGGGGCGGATCGTCGTCTCCAGCAGCGAGCCGGGCGACGGAAAGACCACCGTGGTCTCGAACCTCGCCGCGGCCTACGCCCAGTCGGGCAAGCGGACCCTGCTCATCGACGCCGATCTGCGCCGACCGGGCCTTACACCCCTATTGGGTTTAAAGGGGGAGCGCGGGCTGTCGACCGTGCTGCGCGACGGGCGGCCCGTGGGCGCCTCGGCCGAGGCGAACGTGGTCCACTCGTTGATCGGGAACCTCGACGTGTTCCCCTCCGGCCCCCGGCCCGGCCATCCCACGGAGCTGCTGGCCGCCGACCGCTTCGCCGAGCTGTTGGCCTGGGCCGAAGCCCGATACGACCAGGTGGTCATCGACAGCCCGCCCGCCCTGGTGAGCGATACGGCCATTATCGGGCGATTGGTCGACGGCGTGCTGCTTACGGTGATGCCGGAGAAGAACCGGCGGCGCGTGGTCATCCGCGCGGCCGAGAGCTTTTCGGCCCTGGGGATTCACGTGCTGGGCATCGTCGTGAACTGTCTCGCCGAGGAGAAGGCCGAGAACTACTACGGCTACAGCTACGGATACGGTTACAGCTATAGCTACGAAGCGGAACCGGAGGACGAGCCCGACGAGCCGGCGGCGCTCGTGCGCCCGTCGCCCATGCCGCCGCGCGAATGGGCGGCGTAAGCCCAAACTAGCCGTCTCGCTCCGCGAGACGAAACCTTGCCTCGCCCGAGCGCGACGGCTGCACTCGAGTTTACTGCCATGGCAACCCTCGCCCACCCCCAACGCGACCGCCTCGGCATGCAGGCACGACTGGATCGGGTGCTCGAGCGGTGCGTCGACGCGGGCTTTGCCGCGGTGGTCTTCGCCGTGCCGCTGGTGCTGGGCGGGCGCATGGCGCTGGGGCAGTTGGTCCTGGTCGCCGCCGTGCTCTGGATCGCCCTATGCTGGTGTTTTCGGCAATCGCTGGGCGCCCGGGCCGCTTGGACCCGCTCGGCCGCCGAGCCGATCCTGGTCGCCGCGCTGGTTTGGGTCGGGTTGCAGCTTCTGCCGCTGCCCGCGGGTTTCGGGTGCGCGGTCTTCGGGAAAGCCCACGAGCTGCTGCCGCTTTGGGCACCGACGGCCAGCCAGGGCGCCACGCTGGGGCAGTGGAACACGCTCTCGCTCTGCCCCGCTTCGACCCAGGCCGGACTGGTCGTGCTGGCCGCCTTCGTGCTGCTGTTCCTCTTCACGGTGCAGCGCGTGGGCCGGGTCGAGGACGTCGAACGCCTGATTCGCTGGATCGCCTGGGCCGCGGTGGGTGTGGCCGCGCTCGGGCTGGTGCAATACTTCCTGGGCAACGGCCGGTACTTCGGGTTCTACCGCCACCCCCGGTCGTCGATCGAGAGCCAACTGGTCGGCAGCTTCACGAACCGCAACCACTTCGCCCATTTCATGGCCTTGGGCGTGGGGCCGCTCTTGTGGTGGGTCTTTAGCGGGCTGAAGCGTGACGGGGACCCGGCCGGCGCAGCGCCGCGCTTCCACACCCGAAACGCCCCGCGCGAAGTCAACGTCGCGCTAAGGGCGATCGCCCTGGGACTGGTGGTCTTTGCCGGCCTGGTGTCGCTTTCGCGCGGCGGGGCCGTGGCCATGGCCGTGGCGCTGGCCGCGGGGACCGGCGTGCTCTACGCGGGTTCGGTCATTAGCAAGAAGACCCTCATCGCGCTGGCCGCTAGCGGTGCCGCCGTGGGGGCCGGCCTGGCGGTCTACGGCTACGAGTCGTTCGCCGGGCAACTGAGCAGCTTCCAGTCGATCGAGAGCCTCGACCGGCTCCACCTGCGCCGCGACCTCTGGGCCGCCGACCTAGAGGCCGTGGCCGACTTCCCGCTGACGGGCACGGGCCTGGCCACCCACGTCCAGGTCTTCCCCATCTACCTGCCCAACACGTGGTGCTCGCAGAAGGTCGACTTCACCCACGCCGAGAGCGGCTACGTCCAGGTGGCCATGGAGACGGGCATTCCGGGGCTGCTCTTGGCGCTGGCCTCGGCGGGGCTCTGCGCCTATTGGTGCACAGGCGCGATTCGGCGCGCGGCTGCGGGGGCGTCTGCGTCGCCCCGGACGCTCCTCTGCCTCGTGGCCATCGTGCCGGCGATCTTGGCCAGCATGGTACACGCGCTGGTCGACTTCGTGTGGTACGTTCCGGGTTTGATGGTCGTGGTGGTGATCCTCAGCGCGTGTGCCTGCCGGCTTTGGCAGGGGCTCGTTCACGGGGACCGTCCCGGAAAAGGGGACAGGCACACTCTTCCGGCCGAAACGGCCCGAAAAACGAGCCGGTCCCCTATCTGTGGGTTGCCCCGCCCGGCGTGGCTGACCGCGGCGGCGATGCTGCTGGTGGTCGGCTTCTTCATGGCGCGGAACCGCTTTGCGGCCACGTGTGCCGAGCCCTCGTGGAACCGCTACTTGCTGCTGAGCGAGACCCTTCCCGACCTGGAATCGCAACAGCGCCCGGCCGTCCTGCGCGAGATCGCCGAGGCCCTTTCGGCCGTGGTTCGCTGGGAGCCGGACCACGCCGCGGCGCACCTGGAACTGGCCGAGGCACACCGGGAGCTGTTCAGCGCGTCGGCCGACCCGGAGGTCTGCCCGCTGGACGTGCGCCAGGTCCGCGAGGCGGCGCTGGCCTCACGGTTTGCATCGTCGCAAGCGATGTACGCCTGGCTGGGTCGGGCGTTCGGGCCGAGGTGCCGTCACCTTCAGGCGATATGGCACCACGCCCGCGAGGCCGTCAGCTTGTGTCCGCTCTTGGGCCGGGGGTATCTGTGTCTGGCCGACGCTTCGTTTCTGGAGGGGCCCGCGGCGCCGAGCAAGGCGGCCTACGTGGAGCAAGCGGTTCGCGTGCGGCCGCTGGACGGCGACGTGCTGTTTGCCGCCGGCCAGGAAGCGATGCTCGCCGGCGATCACGAGCTTGCGCTGGACTATTGGAAGGCGTCGTTCCGCTGCGGCAAGCGGCACCAGGAGCGGTTGCTCAGCGCGCTGGGCGACCGGGTCCCCACGGACGCCATGCTGCGGACCTTCGAGCCGGACTGGGCGGCGATGCAGGTCGTGCGCGACCATTATCTGGCCCGCGGGCAAAGCGAAAAGACGTGGGTGATGTGGCAGTTTTACGCCAAGGCGGCCGAGCGCCGCGCCGAATCGCGTTCGGGCTCCTCGGCCGCCGCGACCTGGCTGGCGGCCGCCCGGGCCCACGAGAAGACGGGCGAGCGCCAGCAGCGAATCGAGTGCCTTCGCCGGGCCGTGCGTTGCGACCCGTCGAACTACGAAGCCCACCGGGCATTGGGGCTCGACCTGCTGGCGGCCGAGTCGTTCGAGGCGGCCCGGCGCCACCTCACCTGGTGCCTGCACTGCAAGCCGGACGACGAGCACGTGCGCGCGAAGGTCGAAGCACTAGCCGACCTTCGGCAGCGGCTTTCGCGGCGGCCGGCCGCAGCTCTCCCATCAGCGAGCGGACCCGCGGTCGAACGCTAGTACATGCTTCCGATTTCATCCGGAACGCGAGAATGCTTCCCGGTGACAGAAACTCGATAGGTCGGCTCGGCCGGGCGCCGTACGGTCGCGGTTTTCGCGGCCGAGTGGTTCCCTTGGCGGCGTTCGGCTACTTCGGCCTGGTCGCGACGGTGGCGTTCTTCGGCCGGGACCACCTGCTGCCGGAGGTGGGCTTGGCGATCTACGCGGTATTGACGCTGGCCGTGTACCTCCTGGCGTTCTTCACGATCGCTCCGCTGTTCGGCCCCTACGTGTATCTGGCCCCGGTAATTCCTTACTACGCGTGGATCCTGGCCATGGGACCGTCGCTAGACGCGAAGGAGCTAATGCGGCTGCTCGCCTATTACCCGCTCGCCCTGCTGGCGTTCGTGCTGGCTTTCCAGTGGACGGTGCGCCGGCTGCGCGGCCGGCTGGACTCGGCCGGCTTCTTCGAGATGCTCTGCGCCCACCACACGCGCCCGCTCCCGGCCCTGGTGCCGATCGCCGGCGTCGCTCTGCTCCTATTGCGGTACTACTGCGAATCGCATCCCGAGGTCCGCCTGATGCTCGGCTTGGGCTTCGTGGCCGGCGACGTCGGCAAGATCTTGCTCCTGGCGGGGCTCTTCGATCATGCGCTTCGGAGGCGCTCGTTCGGCGGGTTCGCCGTTTTATGCGGCGCCGTGATCGGGTTGATGGGATTTGCCTCGCTGCAGCGAATCGATTTCGCGTTCTTCTCATTGACCGCGTCCATCAGCCTGGTGATCCTCGCCGTTCTGCTGCGTTACCGGCTGTATCGTATCCGGCCGAGCTGGTTGATCCTGGCAGCCGTCATGATCTATTTCGTGCCCTCGGTCGTCGATTTCCAGGAACTCTCAGTCCGGCGCGGCGGCGATCTGCTCCTGCTGGAGAACGGTGTCCGTGCGATGGCGTTCGCCCAAGGCACAGGCGGCTACGAGCCGGGGATGTTCGTCTACAACCTCGGGTTCTACCTGGTCCCGGAAGGACTATGGCCCTTCCCCAAACCCCATCTGTACAACCACAGCGCCTGGTTTCTGGAGAACGTGATGGGCTACGATCCCGCCCTTTACCCCTACGGCGTCGGATTGGGCGGCGTGGCCGGCGCGGTCGTTTGCGGCGGATTTCTCATGGTAGTGTTGATTTTCGGCTTCTGCGGCCTCTATTTGGGGCAGGTCTTCCGCTGGACGCTCACCCGAGCCCCGGCCCTGATCGGCTTCCAGTTCTACCTGTGTCTCAATCTGCCGCTGGGGATGTTCCGCATGGACCCCTCGTTCTTTCTGGAGCGTCCGCTCGTGGTCTGGCCCACGGTGCTCCTCTTCGTCAGGTACTGCCACAGGCGGTGCCGCGCGTCGAACCGCCGCAACGCATCGGCCTTCGAACGCGGCAGCGGCGGCGCGATCCCCCGACTTGCCCGCGGCTCGGCCGGTGCACCCGGGTTATTTGCCGCGCCGTCCCGGGAAACCGTCCTTCGCCCCGCAACGCCGGAGATCCACCGGGCATGAAGATCGCTCTGGTCACCAATGCCGTGGCACCGTACCGGATACCGGTCTTCGAGCGGATCGGCACGCGTGAGGACGTCGAGTTGAGCGTCTTGGTCTGCGCCCGACGGGAAGCGGACCGCCAGTGGCAGCAGGTGCCGGCCACGCGCAGTTTCGAAGTCCGGCGGCTGCGCGGCTGGACGTTCAACCTGAGGAAGCGTTCCGGCGAAATCGCGAGGATCATTCACTTTCGGCCCGAGGTCTTCAGCCGGCTCCGGCGGCACCGTCCGGACGTGGCCATTCTCGGCGATGCCTCGTGGACCTCCTATCTGGCCGCGTGGACCTGCCGGCGCCTTGGCATTCCTTACGTATGGTGGAGCGAGGTGCTGCCGAGCACCGGCCTCTCCGGCGGCCTCGTGCAGCGCATTCGCCGCCGCTCAATCCTCGGCGCCGAGGGCTGGCTGGCCTCCGGCCGTCTGGCCACGCAGTTCCTCGTCGAACAGGGCGTTCCGGCGCGAAGGGTCCGCTGTGCGTTGAACAGCGTGGACACCGAGTTGTACGCGCGTTTGCACGAAGAGTGGCGCGGGCGGCGCGAGGAACTCCGCCGGCGCTACGGCATCTCGGAAGACGGCTTCGCGCTGTTGTACGTCGGCAAGCTGATCTCGCGGAAGCGGGTGATCGAGCTCTTAAGGGCCGCCGCCGCGGTCGACGCCGGGGGGCGTCCGATCCATCTGCTGATGGCCGGCTCCGGCCCGCTGCGTCGTGTACTCCAATCCGAGGCCGCGCGCCTGGGGTATTCGCGTCTGAACTTCCTCGGGTTCCTCGAGCCGGAGGAGCTGGCCCCCTACCACACGGCCGCCGACGGCCTGGCCCTGCCGAGCGACGACGAGCCTTGGGGCATGGTGGTCAACGAGGCTTTGCTGTTCGGCAAGCCCGTGCTGGCCAGCAACCGCGTCGGGGCGGCGGCGGACCTGATCGACGAGCGAACCGGCGTCGTGATCGACGACGTGTCCACTGAGGGGATCCGCCGGGGGCTGATTGACTTTGCCACGCGGGCGTTTTCTGAGGACGATTGTCTGCAGCAGGCCGCAAAGGCCACGCCGGAAAAGATGGCGGCGGAGTTTATGGCCGCGGCCGTCGATGGCGTTTCGAACCTCCGAGGCACGCTCGCCGCCTGATTTTCACGAGGTGTCCCTGGTATGTCCGTCTTCTCTCGCTGGCGCCGACTGCGGCAGGTGTTGAAGCAAGTCCTGCGGATCGTCGACGTAGCCATCCTGCCCGTGGTCGCCTTTTCCGCGGTCGCGTTGAAATTCGTTCGCCGGGTCAAGGTCCAGCACCTGCCCATCTGCCGGGATACGCTGAAGCGGCTCGGGGTATTTCCGATCGTCGACCACTACTACGAACCGCTGTTCAACCACAAACACCTCGAACGTTCACTCCTAGATGACCGAACGATTGTCGGGTTGGACTTGAACCTCGACGGTCAGATCACGTTCCTCCGCGAACTGGACTACGCGGACGAAATCCGGGCGATGCCGTGCAGCCGCGACGGCTCCCTGCGTTTTTTCATGCACAACGGCTCGTTTCACACCGGCGACGCCGAGATCTACTACAGCATCATCCGGCGCTACCGCCCCGCCCGAATCGTCGAGGTGGGCAGCGGCGCCTCGACGCTGGCGGCCGTCGAGGCCGTGGAGAAGAACCGCGAGGAGGACCCCCGGTACCGTTGCCAAATTACCTGCGTCGAACCGTTCGAACAACCCTGGCTGGAACGTCTGGGCGTCCGTGTGGTGCGCGAGCGCGTGGAACGGATCGATCCCGCCTTCGTCACCGAACTGGAGGCGAACGATATTCTGTTCGTCGACTCCTCGCATATCATCCGACCGCAGGGGGACGTGTGCTTCGAGATCCTGGAGCTGATCGGCCGTGTCCGCGAGGGGGTCTTCGTTCACTTCCACGATATTTTTACCCCCAAGGACTACCCCCGACGCTGGATCGTGGACGACGTCCTGTTTTGGAACGAGCAATATCTCCTGGAAGCATTCCTGGCGTTCAACAGCGACTTTCGGGTGGTTTGCGCGGCGCATTATCTCTCGTACGTCGCCCGCGGGGAGCTGAGCACCGTCTGTCCCCGCATGGCGGAGGACTCCGACCGGCACCCGGGCTCCTTTTGGATACGTCGCGTAGCCGCGCCGACCGCGGCCTAACTGCCGCAGGCTGCAACATGAGCACGCCCACGACGAGAAGAACGACTGACCGCCCGCCGGGGCCGATCCTTTTCTGCAACTTCTCGGACACCTACGGCGGGCAGGAACGCTGGCTCGAGGGCCTGGTCGTCGAGCTCACGTCGCGCTATGGGGTGACCGCCGATTTCCTGGGCGGCCCACAGCGCTTGGCCCGTTCGCCGGTCTTCCGGAATGCCGTGCCGATGTCGCCCGTGCTCCGGCCTCGCTGGCGGGATCCCGCACTCGAAATCCTCGCGCCGGACTGTGCTCTCGTGCTCCTAAGCGGCAACCGGGCTCTTTACCGGAACGCGCTTCGCTCAATCCTTCCCGGCCGGCCGCGCGTGTACGTCCAGCACAGCATGTTCTACGACGGCCAGGCCCCGGCGTGGCGCCGCCTCGTGCGCCGCTGGATGTTGCCGCGACTGCTCGACGGCGTGGACGCGATCGTGCGCGTCAGCCATGGGGCCCTTCCGCTTGAGCTTCGCGGGAAACGGGTCCACACGATCCACAACGGCGTGGACGCCGAGCGGTTTCGTCCTTCTCCGCGGCATTTCGGCGGCCCGCCGCGCACGCTGCTGATGGTGGGAAGCCTGACGAAGAACAAGAACCAGGAGCTGGCGATCCGGGCCTTGGCCAAGCTGCCGGAGATGCGCCTGGTGCTGGCCGGCAGGGGGCCCGACGAGGCGCGGCAGCGTGAACTCGCCCGGCGATTGGGCGTGGCCGATCGCGTACAGTTCTGCGGCTTCGTGGCCGATCCGGCCGAGTGCTACGCCCGGGCCGACGTGTTCCTAATGCTTTCCCGCCATGAGGGGCTTCCCCTGGCACTGCTCGAGGCGATGGCCTCGGGGCTGCCGGTGGTCGCCACCCGTATGGGCGGCGTCGCGGAGGTCGTGCGTGACCGGGAGGACGGCCTGCTGCTCCCCGCGCTTGCCACGCCTGAGGACGTGGCCGACCGACTCTCCCGTCTTTCACGGCAACCGGAGCTGGTCCGAGAACTTGGAGAAGGTGCGAGGAGGCGCGTCGGGGATCGATTCACGTTGGACCGCATGGCGCGGGAGTACCGGGAGCTGTTTTCGTCGCTCGCGTCGGCGACCACGAAGCCACCCGCGCGGGACGCGGCCAACGCGCGCCTGCCGGAGAACGGGGCGCCCGCAGATCCATTCTATTCGGGCGGGCCGCTGCCAAGCCGGCAACCCGCCGGCGAACCGATCCGCGAGAAGCTGTTGTATCGCGAGGGGCGCTTCCTGGGCATTCAGACGGAGCGGGGCAGCATCGAGGTGGGGATCGAGTTCGGCACCGTTTCGACGTTCTTCTCCTCGCTGCACCCGGAGCACTGTCGAATCGAATCCTTCGAGGAATGCCACCAGGAGCGAAGCTTGGATCGGATGGCGCGGACCCTCCGCGTGGGCATGCCAGGCGTCCGTTGTGAAATTGCGGAGGATGTCCGCCTGGAAGCGAACTCGCTGCGGCGCCATCTGGAGTTCCGCATGATCGAGGACTCGTGGCTTACGGATCTGGTCAGCCGATACGCGGCCCGGGACGGCGGCCGGCGCGCAGCCCGAATCGGTCACGAAGATGTACGTCACGAGAACCGCAACCGATACGTCCACCGCGACGTGCCACAGGCGACGATTCCCTTCGGGCTGTCCGGCACGCTGAGCGTCGAGCGCGAGCAGGGCCTGGCCACACCCGAGCGCTTCCACCGCTGGCTCTACGTGCGCGACGAGCCCTCGGCAAACGGCTCGAACCGCTGGGTCCTGCACCACCGCGTGCTGGTGGCCGAGCCCGAAGAGCTCGTGCTGCGCGGCTGTAGCCGCTGGTTCAATCGGCCGCTGCCGCCGGTGCTCAACTGTCTCGTGCCGCGGGCCGTGCGTCGGTCGCTGTACATGGTGCGGGAAACCCGCTGGCCCAAGGCGCCCCTGATGACCGTGGGGGCGGCGAGGCTTGCAGCCGGGAGCGTAGTCGTGTTTCGGGACAAGGCGACATGGTAGCCCTCAATCGACATCGACGAATCGTCGCGTACGGCCGCATGGCCGACTCGCTCCTCGACTACCTCCGTGGTATCCGGGACGACGAGGGGCGTTTTCCCGAGCGGCCCACGTACGGTTACGCCATGACGGCCTGGTTCGGCCAGTTGGCGCCCGGGCCCGACGACGAGCTTTCCCGCCGCGCCTTGGCTGCTCACGCCACGGTCGATCCTAAGTGGCGCGATTATCCCTGGGAGTTCGTCACGTTCGCCCTGAGTTCGCTGGACCGCTTGCGCCCGGGTTTCGTCCCCCGCGAGCTGCTCGAGGGGCATCGCACGCGAGGAACCCGGGTGACCAATTGGCGACTGCTCCGCGTGATGAACGGGGCGATGCGGCGCGGACCGTCGCTGCCCGTGTGGCTGGCCGCGCACGCGATCCGGCGGGTCTTCACGAGCCGGGAAGGGCTCATCCGCGACGCGCTCGGCACGCGGTCGCTCCAGTACCACGCCTTCAGCTCGCTCTTGGTGGCGCGGCTGCACGCCCTGTGCGGCTGGCCCTTCCTCTTGGATTGGCTCGAGCGGGCCGCCCTGCTCAGCCGCCGGCAGACCATGGCCGACGGCACGGCCCTCTACCTGGGCCGCGGCCAGGAGCAAATCTTCGGCTACGGCTCGCTCTTGTACGTGTACGAATACGTCGACCGCCTTTGCCCGGAGTTGGGACTGGGCGAGGTGACCGATCGCGTGCTGGGGCGCCTGGCGAGCTTCCAGCGCCCCGACGGCAGCTTCCCGCTGGTGCTGCGGCGCCGCGAGCCAGAGCGGCCGAACGCCACTGCGGATGAGTGCCCGGCTGGCTGGTACGGTTACAACACGCTCTACGACTACTTGCCGCTGCTGGGCGTGTGTCTGAGTCTGCTCGCACGGGAGGGCTGGCAATGAGCGCGACCGTCGCCCCTCCCTTCGCCATGGGCCGATACAACGTGTTCTGGGCCGTGCCGACCTCGGGGTTCGGCGAGCCCTGCGACGAGCAGCCGCTGCCGCTGATCGTAGGCCCGGACGGGGCCGAGACGCCGCGCTACGGCGGCCAAGCCGGCTGGGACGGAACCGGGTGGGAGACCCTCCCCCTGCCCTCCGGTCGGCTGGCGCAGCCCTGGCCCTTCTCGCAACGGCTCTTCAATCTGCCGCGGCGGCGGGTGAACCTCTATTGGCGGCATGCATTCCAGTCGCGCACTCCAGCGGACGGACAGTTTCTCTTTGCCACGCAGCTCAGCTACCGGGCCACGCCGAGCGGCTTCGTGGGGCGGTGCCCGCTGGTGCGGTTCGAGCGGCAGTTCCGCCTGGAAGACGAAGCGATTCGCGTGGTCGATCGCATTCGTTTCCGCAGGCGACTCCGGTTCGCGACGTTCACACCGGTGGTGATCGCGTTGTTTCCGGAAACGAAGAAGGGACCTGGTTTATTTTGTGCGAAGCACCCTTCGGGCCGTTCCGGCAAAATAGACCAGGTCCCTTTTTCGGTCTGCCTGGAGGTCGACGGCTTCCGGCTTACGCAGATCGGGTGCCTTCGTTCCTCGACCGGCGACGCCGTCCTCTGGGGCGAGCGACTCGAAGATGTCTGTTTTCAGGCCGGTCACGAGCTACGGCGGGTCTACCGGTACCATCTCCCCCTGCGCCGCGCCTGCCTCACAACGCACCGAACGGCACACAATGTTCGGCACGGCCGATTACGTATGAACCCCAAGTCCGATTCGCTGATCAGCCAATCCTAACGAACCTCTCCAGGAGACGAGGTATGGAAGCTCCGCACGCCGCTGTCCAAGATCGACGTTCTCTTGTCCGTGGCCGCAGGGGCCTCTCGGCTTGTTCAACATTCAGATTCCCTCCGTCCGAAGACCTCCGGAAGAACTACCAGAAGGTGAACCGCTACAAGGACGAATTGATGTCGGCCGGAGGGTTCACCGAGCTTCCGGTGCTGGCAAAGTCGTCGATGACCCTGGCTGCCGAGATCATTCAGGCAGAGGGGCTGAACCGGGTCTTGGACATCGGGGCGAACGACCGTCGGTTCAGAGACCTGATTCCCGAGGGATGTGCCTATTACTCTCTGGATCAGGACGAGACCTTCCGCCACGATTTCCGCTCCCTTGCCGACGTGGAGCGGGATTCACACTTCGACCTGATGGCCATGTTTGCCGTCGTCGAACATGTCCCTCAACAAGTGTTCTTCGACGAGTTCATACCCTTTTTCGTGCGGCACCTGACGCCACACGGATACGTCGTCGTGTCGTCGAACAACGTGTTTCACAACCTGGGCATCCGAACGGATTACTCGCACGTCCAAACCTATTCCCCCCGAGACCTGCACGCGATCATGCGAAACTTCGGGTTTTACACCAGAGGAGTCTATCGCATCTGCCTCATGAAACGGTGGTACCGATGGGCGTTTGACCTGCTCAGCCGGACGGTGTTCAAGCCTTACTGCCTGGACTACTGTCCGGAAATCTGCTGGGTGTTCCAAAGGGCTTCAACGAATGACCGATGATCACGAGGAAAACGCTTTGAGCCCGTTGCGAGGACGATTCTCGTCGTCACTGCGATTCGGTGGCGCCGAGCAGCTTGCGGTGCGTTTGTTCGACATGGCCGTGCTGCTGGTGCTGCTCCGCAGCCTGAGCATGAGCGAGATCGCGCTGTTCGGCGTGGTCACGGGCATGTTTGTGCTATTCCAGCTCTTCGGACTGGTGCCCGAGACGATCATCCTGCGTTGCTTCCCCGACTGGGAGCGGACCGGGCGCTCGCGCCGGGCCCTCGAGGCGCTGCAGTGGTTCGCCCTGGGGCGTCTGCTGCTGTTGGCCGGCGGGGCCAGCCTGGCGGCGATGCTCTTGGGCACCTCCGGCCGGGCCCTGGGCTACGCGGCCGCCTACGCCCTGGCCATCCAGCTCAACCAGCTCGCGGAGCTGGGGCGACTCGTCTTCCGCGTGAAGCTCAAGCAGCGGACCATCGTCATCGTCGATACCGTGCTCCGCACGCTCCTCTTGGCGAGCATGGGCGTGCTGCTGGTCTCGCCGCACCTGGCCACGTACCTGGCGATCTACGCCTCCTGGGCCGCGGCGTCGGCAGCGGTCTGGAGCGGGCTGCTAATGCGCGAAACCGGTGCTCGCTTCCGCCCGAAGGGCGAGCACCTCGGATTCCTCGCCGATTCGCTCAAGACGTTTTCCGTCTGGCAGCACCTAGGCGGCGTGGCCACCTTCACGCTCTACAGCATCGATCCCTGGATCATGTCCCTCTTGGGGGTCGGGCAGACGACCGTCGGGCGCTACACGGTGGCGCTGAAGATCTGCGGCTTCTTTTTCCTGCTGCCGATGTTCGTGCAGTCGATGACCACGGTGCTGCTGGTCAACGTGCCCGACCGCGGGGTCTGGCCGCGACTGCTCTCGCGGGTGCTGGGCACCAACGCCCTGCTGGCCCTGGGCCAATGGCTGGCGTTTTTCGTCGTGGGAAGACCGCTGGTGTGGCTCTTCGGTGGTGGCGAGGCCGTCGATGAGATCTTCCAGTACGCGCTGGTGATCAACACGGGCGTGCTCGTGCTCAACCTCACGCGCCCGATCATCGGATATCTTACCGCCGGTGCCGACATGCGCGAGGTGTTCCTCAAGACCTATCTGCCCGTGTGCCTGGCGGCCCTGGTGCTCTACCCGGCCATGATTTCGCTCTGGGGGGCGTGGGGCGCGGCCCTGGCCAGCCTGGCGAGCTACTCGTTGCTGGCCGTGGCGCTGGCGGCTCTTGTCCGGTCGCACGGCCTGCGCCTGCCGGCGCCCCGGCCGGACTTCCGCTTCCTCAATGAACTCGTCCGATCCTGGTGAGCTTCGCCATGGAAACACCGAATCCCGAATACCGCATACCGATGGCCGCGACAAGGCCGTCGCTGCGCGTGGCGTTCGTCGCCTACCATTTCCCTCCGCTGGGCGGCGGGCTGAGCCACCGGTCGTTGAAGTACGTAAAGTATCTGCCCCAGCACGGCGTCGAGGTCGAGGTCCTGAGCGGCAAGTTCGGCCCGGACGCGCCCTGGTTCGACGACCAGCTTCTCGGCGAGATCTCCCCGCAGGTGCCCATCCACCGCGTGAGCGACTACTACAGCTCGCCGGTTGCGCGCCTGCTGCGGGGCAGGCTGGTCGAACGCTTGCTGCGCCTGTCGGTCCGCGCGGTCTCGCACCCCGACCTGTTCGCCGGCTGGGCTCGGCGCGTGTTCCGACGGCTTAGGCGCCGCCACGCTGAGGCGCCCTTCGACGCCGTGTTCACCACGTCGTTCCCCTGGTCGGCGCATCGGGTGGGGCTGAAGGCCCGGGCCGCGCTGGGGCTCCCCTGGGTCAGCGACTTCCGTGACCCCTGGACGCTGAACTACGAACAACGCTTCGCCCACCCCTGGCTCCGCACGATCCACCGGCGCATGGAGAAGCGCGTCTACGACCAAAGCGACCACGTCGTGCTCAACACGCCGGGGAATCTCAAGGACGTGCTCGGGGCGTTCGACGTCGACCCCGACAAGCTGAGCGTGATCCCCAATGGGTTCGATCCGGACGATCTCCGGCTGACGGCCCCCTCGTCGCCGGCGGACGACGGCCGGTTCCACTTGCTCTACCTGGGCGGGCTGCGGGGCGACTGGTTCGAGGCCCCGTTCTACCGCTCGCTTCGGGCCCTGCGCGAAATCGACCCCTGGGCCTATCGGAAGCTGGCCGTCGATTTCGTGGGGGCCGACCGACCCCAAGGCGGCCTCTGCCGGCAGTTGCGCCTCGGCGACGTCTGCCGCTTTCACGGCTTCCACCGGCTCGGCGAGCTAGCCGGGTGGCTGCAGGGCTGCGACGCCTGCGCACTGCTGCTTCCCGCCAGAACCGACGGGGACCTGGGCTGGGTACCCCAAAAGACCTACACCTACCTGGCCAGCGGCAAGCCGATCCTCTTTTGGGGCCCCCGCGGCTCGGCCCGCGACATCCTGCGCGAAACCAAGGCCGGGGTCCACGTCGAGCCCAAGGCCGTGTACCACGCCGCGGCGGTGCTCGCCGGCTGGGTCCGCGACCACGCGGCCGGGCGCCCGCCGCGGGGCGCGTCGCAAGATGCCGTGGCCGCGTACGACAAGCGCCGCCTCACCGGGGAGTTAGCCGAGATATTCCGCCGTGTCTGCGGAGAGGAGCACGCGGCGCCCGTCGAGCCGCTGCGCAAAGCGGCATAGACAAGAGAGCCCATGGCCCCTTCGACACCCATGCCGACACGAAAACCGATCATCGCCCTGGACGCCCGGCAGTGCGTGGGCAATTACCGCGGCATGGGTCGCTTCGCGCGCAACCTGATGGCCGCCCTGGACCGGCCGTTCCTGGCCCTGCTCGCCCGCGGTCAGTCGGCCGAGGGGCTTTGCGCTCGGGCCGTTTGCCGCGGCACGCGCCTGTTCCCCGCCTGGGAGCAGTTCGTGCTGCCGAGGCTCTGCCGCGAACTGGGCGTTGACGTGCTGGTCTGCCCCTACAACACCGCGCCGCTTAGGCTGCCGGACCGCGTCAAGCTGGTGCTGGTGGTCCACGACCTGATCTTCATGGAGCCGTTCGGGCGCCTGGCGCCCGCGCGGTCGGTGTACCAGAACGTGGGGCGCGTGTACCGCCGCCTGGTCGTCCCGCGCGTGGTGCACCGCGCCGACGTGCTGGTGACTTGCTCGCAGTACACCAAGCAGCTTCTGCTCGCGCGTTTCGGGCTCCGCGGCGACTCGATCGTGGTCATGCCCTCGGCGTCGACCGACGTGTTGGGGGACTGCCCCAATTTTCGCGCAGCGGGGGACTGTCCCAATTTTCGCGCAGCGGGGGAATGTCCCAATTTTCGCGCAGCGAAAATGGGACTGTCCCCTTCCAGCCATTCCCACGACCCGCCCCACCCCACCCCCTACGTCCTCTTCCCCGGCGGCGACGCTCCCAGCAAGAACGCCCGCCGCGCTGTGCTGGCCTTTGCCGAATTGTGCCGGCGGGAGCCCGGCCTGCCGCACAAGCTCGTGGTGCTCGGCATCCCGGCACGGTCGCACGCACGGTTTGCGCGCCTTGCGGGCAGGGCCGGCGTTGGCGAGCGGGTCGAGCTGATGCCCTTCGTGCCCGCCGCACGCCTGGCCTCACTGTTCCGCCGTGCCGACGCCGTCTTCTTCCCCTCGCTCTACGAGGGGTTTGGCATCCCCGCGCTCGAGGCCATGGTGGCCGGCACGCCGCTGGTTTGCAGCGCACGCACGTCGCTGCCGGAGATTGCAGGCCGGGCGGCGCTTTACGTCGATCCCCTCTCGGTCGAGCAGATGGCCGACGGGCTGGCGCGCGTGCTGGGCGACGCCTCGTTGCGGGCCCGCCTGGTGCGCGAGGGCCGCGAGCAGTGCCGCCGTTTCCGCCCCGAGGTGCTCCGCGAGCGGGCGGAGTGCGTTTGGCGGCGGGTTCTAACCCAGGAAGAAGGGGACGGGGCTAATTTGTGCGAAGCCGGGCACCAACCGAAGATTGGTCGCGGGCCGTCCCGGCAGATTAGCCCCGTCCCCTTTTCCCGCGCGAGAAAGGTCGCCTGATGGACGCAAAACGTATTCTCGTGCTCACCCCACGGTTTCCCTACCCGGTGATCGGCGGCGACCGGCTGCGCATCTACCGCATCTGCCGCGAGCTTTCGCAGCGCTACCGGCTCACGCTCTTGTCCCTGTGCACGAGCCGCGAGGAGATGCTCACTCCAGCCGACGACGGGACGTTCACCGAGGTCCATCGGGTGCATCTACCCCCATCCCGGTCGTGCGCGCAGACGCTGGTCGCCCTACCCACGCCGCGACCCATGCAACTGGCCTATTTCTACTCGCCCCGCTTCCAGCGGGCCGTGGAGCGGCTCTACAAGCAGCACGACCTGGTGCTGGCCCACCTGATCCGAGCGGGCCAATACGTCGAGCACCTCGAGGGGCCGCCCAAGGTGCTGGAGATGACCGACGCCATCTCGATGAACTATGCACGGTTTCGCGAGAAGGGCCGCCGCACGTCGCCGCGCCATCGGCTGTACGCGCTCGAGGCCGAGCGCCTCCGGCGGTACGAGCAGCAGACACTCGGGGCGTTCGACCTGGTTAGCCTGGTCTCCGACGTCGATCGGCAATTTCTCGTAAACGGCAGTTCGGCGAGACTCGGGCACGTGCGGGTTTTCGGCAACGGGGTGGAGGTGGCCCGGCTGGGGCCCGAGGGGGCCGGCGAGCCGGTCGTCGTCTTCATCGGCAATATGCACACGGCGCAGAACGTCGACGCCTGCGATTACTTCTGCGACGAGGTCCTGCCGCGCCTCGCCCGGCGGATTCCCGAGATCCGTTTTCGCATCGTGGGGATCGGGCCGCGGCGCGTGCTGCGGCGGTTTTCCGGACGCCGGGGGGTGGAAACGACGGGGCGGGTCGACTGCGTCGCCAAGGCGGCCCGCGGTGCGTTCTGCGGCGTTTGCCCCATGCGCTTCGGCGCCGGTGTGCAGAACAAGGTCCTCGAGTACCTGGCGATGGGATTGCCCGCCGTGGTTACGCCCATGGGCCTCGAGGGCATTGGCGCCCGGCCCGAACGTGATATTCTGGTGGCCGACGACCCCGAGGAAATCGCCGGCCAAGTCCTCAGGCTCCACCGCGAGCCGGCCCTGCGCCGGCGACTCCGGCAAAACGGCCAAGCCTACGTGCTGCGGGAGCACGACTGGTCGCGCCTGCTGGCCGGCCTGGGCCACCAGATCGATCGGCTCGTGGGCGTCGAGCCGCGGCGCACGCTCCGCCGGGCGGCGTAGCGCGGAGGCTGGAGTGATGGAGTAATGGAGTGTCGGAGTGTTGGAATAGTCGAACACCGCGAAGGAGGGACTCCCCTTACTCCATCACTCCAATACTCCATTCCTCCACCCCCGTACCTGCAAATCGCACCGCTTCCCCTGCTGGAAAGTTCTTACCATGCCCCATCGCTACCTGGTTACCGGATGTGCCGGTTTCATCGGCTCGAAGGTTGCCGAGATGCTGCTCGACCGGCGGCACCTCGTCGTGGGCGTCGATAACCTCAACGACGCCTACGACCCGCGCCTGAAGCACTGGAGACTCGCACAACTTACAGCCCGGGAGGGCTTCCGCTTCCATGAGCTCGACATCACCGACCGTGATGGCCTGGAGAAGCTCTTTGCCGACGATGCCGAGCGCCCGGAGCAGGACGAGCCCGAGGCCCGGCCCTACTCGGCCGTGGTCAACCTGGCGGCCAGGGCCGGTGTGCGGCCCTCGGTCGAAAACCCCTGGGTCTACGTCGACACGAACACCACCGGCACGCTGAACCTCTTGGACCTCTGCCGGCGCTTCGAGGTGCGCAAGTTCCTGCTAGCCTCCACGTCGAGCCTCTACGGCGCGCACAACCCGGTCCCCTTCCGAGAGGACACCGACACGGACCGGCCGCTGTCGCCCTACGCCGCCTCGAAGAAGGGGGCCGAAGCACTGGCCCATACTTATCACCACCTGCACGGAATCGATGTGAGCATCCCGCGCTACTTCACGGTCTACGGTCCCGCAGGCCGGCCCGACATGAGCGTGTTCCGCTTCGTGCGCCGCATCGCCGAGGACGAGCCGATTGTGGTCTTCGGCGACGGGCACCAGAGCCGCGACTTCACCTACGTCGACGACATCGCGCGGGGAACGCTGGCCGCGCTGGAGCCGCTGGGCTACGAGATCGTCAACCTCGGCGGCGACCACGCGGTCGAACTGAACTACATCATCGACCAGATCGGCAAGATCCTCGGCAAGCGCCCCAAGATCGAGCACGGGCCGTTCCATCCGGCCGACGTTCGGGCCACGTCCGCCGAGATCAGCAAGGCCCGGCGCCTGCTGGCTTTTGAACCCCAGGTGCCTATCGAGGAAGGGCTCCGCCGCTCGGTCGACTGGTACTTGAAGAACCGCGAGACGGCCCTGCCGCTCGAGCTGGGCGACCGCGCCGGCTGAACGGCGAAGAGGTTGTCCGGAGAGTTCGTAGTGACCGCATTCATGCGGTCATCGGAGAGCCAAACGTCGCCTTTCTGCAGCAAGACCCGATGAATCGGGTCACTACAAACACTTCTCGCACAGCCTCTCATTCCTTCGGCGGCTCGATGCCGAAGTCGCGGATGCTCAGCAGGCTGGCGAAGGGATAGCCGCGCTTGGTGAACTCCTGGGCCCCGCCTTCCATGCGGTCGATGATGGCCAGCACGCGCGTCACTCTTAGCCCGAACTCCTCGGCCCGCTCGATGGCTTTAAGCGACGAGCCGCCGGTGGTGACCACGTCCTCGACGATGACCACCTGCTCGCCCGCCTTGACCGGCCCCTCGACGTAGCGCCCGGTGCCGTGCCCCTTGGCCTCCTTGCGGACCATGAAGCCGCGCACGGGCGTGCCGCGCAGATCGGACATGGTCACCACGGCCGCGGTGATCGGATCGGCGCCGATCGCCATGCCGCCGACCGCCGCGGGCAGGCCCTCGGCGCCCAGCAGATCGAGCATCCCCTCGGCCACCAGCCGGGCCCCGGCCGGGTCGAGCGTGATCTGCCGGCAATCGAGGTAGTACGATGCCTTCTTGCCCGAGGCCAGCGTGAACTCGCCGAACTCGAGGGCCTTCTGACGCACCAGCGAGATCAGTGCGTTCTTATCGTACATGCCCGGGCACCCCCCTTGCGGCAATGGGAACTACCGCCCCACGTATAGCATCCGCGGCCGGACGGCGAAAGGGAGAGGCGGCTACTCAGCGCCGAATCACCACCTCCGAGCCCACCGACAACATGCCGTAGAGGTCGTCGATGTCGCGATCGGCCAGCCGGACGGTGCCTCGGCCCACGGTGCGGTGCAGCTCGCCGGGGTCGTTGGTGCCGTGGAGCCCCACGTAGTGGCCCAGATCGATGTAGAGCTCGCCCAAGGGGTTGTTCGGGTCGTCGGCGGGGATCATGCCGTCGGGCCCGTTGTACGGTGGGTTGGGGACCTTGCCTTGCACCGTGTACGTCCCCTCCAGACGCATCTGGTCTTCGCCCACGCCGATGGGGAACCGCCCCGCGTAGCGGCGCCCGAGCATCAGCGTCAGCTCGTATTTATCCAGGTCGACGACGGCCGAAAACGGCCCGCGAATCACCTTGAGCTGCCCTCCCGGCTGGAGGTCCTCGGGGCCGCGGACCCCGTTGATCCGCGCGAGCACCTGCCAGGGCACGTCGTACTTCGCCGCGATGGTCTCCATGGTGTCGCCCGGCTGCACCGTGTAGGGATCCTCCAGGTAGTGCTCCCGCGAGTAGATCACGGTGCCGGCGAGCTGATCCAACAGGTCGATCACCTGGTGCGACATCTCGACCGGCAGCTTGGGATTGCCGTAGAGGCTGCTCAGGGCCAGGTGGGCCTCGGCCAGCTCGCCTGCGGCCAGTTTCTGCTCGACCGCCTTCATCAACTCCTCGAACCGGGCCCGGACATCGTTGCCCGGCGTCCCCTCGGCTGACGTTCCGGGAACGGCTCCGGGAACGCCGTCGGCGGCCGGGGCTTGCGAGGACGCCCCGGGATAGCCGGGCGCCTCCGACATGCCCAACGCCTGGCCCGGGTAGGGTGGAGTCGCACCGCCGGGCGGATCGGCCGGGAACTGGCCGGGGTAGCTGCCTGTGGGCGCCGTGGGATCGGGGGGAGCGGCCGCGTCGGGCTGGCTCCCCGCCGGGTCTGCCGGCCAACGACCGCCGGGAATCGGCGGCACGCCCGCAGGACCGCCGGCGCCGCTGCCGGGGTCGGCCGACGGGTAGCCGGCCGCTCCGGGGGCTCCGATGGGCGGGATCCCGGTTGCCTGGCCGGCGCCGGGCGGGGTCATGCCTCCGGGCCCTGCCGAGCCGCCCTGCTCCAACCCTCCCGGCTGGCCGAACTGCGGCGTGACCGACCCCATGTCGGGGATCTGTTGCTCGGGTCCGGCGGGCCATCCGCCCGGGGGTGGCGGTGCAGGCGGCGGCGTGTGGTGGATCGTGACGTACACCCCATAGGCCACCGCTGCTAGCACGGCGACTACGGCCAGGGTCTTCAGCGAGTTCATGGTCGTCCTCCTTGACGAGCTGTGCGAATTAGGATTTGCTCCGGTTAAGCGACTTTGGGAAGCATCTTGGCCGTCTGACGTACGACGGCCTTCCAAGGCCGTCGCCGTCGCGTTTGAGCCCTCGACGGCCTTGGAAGGCCGTCGTACAAAGCGTTTCGAGTGTGGCGGTTTGGCAAGAGCGATCCGGGGGACAAGCGATGTCCGGCGATCTTCCGTGGGAGTTCGAGAAACCGGGGGACGAGCTGCGTGACGACGAGTATCCCGACGCGGACTCCGACGACCCCGACTCGGACGACGAACCGAGCGAAACCGTCTCCTGTGCCCAATGCGGTGCGGAAATCTACGAGGACGCCTTCCAGTGCCCGGTTTGCGGGGCCTACGTCGCCGGGGACTCCGCGGAGAGCCCCGTCTGGTCCGGCCGGCCCGGCTGGTGGATCGTCCTGGGACTGCTGGGCATCCTCGCGTTGATCGCGATGCTGGTCCTCACGTCGAACTGACCCGACGCCCCCGCCCATGCCGGGCGGAGTATCGAGCGGGCGAATCATAGGGAAACCGGCCGAACGACGCTACATCAATGTTGGCCCTGGGGCCCTGCCGGGCCTTTGCCAGGGCCCCGCGCGGTTCCCCTCGAAACCGAATACCCGCACATACCCGACCCGCCTCCCTCTCATCTGTCCAGCTTCCGGCGCTCCCCGGCGCGATTTTCGCGAGTTTGCTGGGGCATCTCGAAATGTTGGACCGAACCCCGGCAATACCGCCTTGGGCCTCCGAGCCCAATCCGGAGGTCCTTACGGCGCAAGGACTTACGTCGGCAAATCCCCCCCCGACTGGCGGCAAGAAAGACTCTGTCCAGAGGGTGCTCTTGGTGCCTTCGTGGTCGGGGAGGCCCAGAGGACGGCGCCGGAGGAGTCTTCGATGGCGGGGATCTGGTCCACCGCCTGCTGCCATCCTCGTATTCGATGACATGGGAGGGCGGACTCGGCGGGGCAAGCGTGCGAAGGATCGCCACGCCAAGCATTTCTCGCATCCCGGGCTCGTATCCGGCCGCCACCATGTCGTCGTAGTCGTGCCAGACGCTTCGCAGTTCGGTGACCCGCTTCACGCGGCTGCCCGCCCATCGCTGGTATTCGCGTGCCGCCTGAGCCAGCCCCTCGGCCGCCTCTTCGCTCAGACCCGTGGCCGCCAACGATGCCGGCGCCAACACCCCGCTCGAACTCATAGCCTCCAATCAGCCCGCCTTGCTGGTTGCCTCCGCCGGTCTCTCCCGTCGCATAGCAGTCGCTGATTTCGCTGGCGGTGCCCACGAAAGAGCCGACCAGTCCCCCGTCTTGCGAGGTCCCACTCACATCCCCATCGCGTAGCAGCCTTGAGTGATGCCGCCGTAGTCGACGTAACCTACCAGGCCGCCGTGACGGTACGATGTCGTACCAGCGTCCTCCGCATTATGGACCTCCGCCACCGCGAAGCAATTCTCAGTCGTGCCGTCACCCTGCGCATCGGCCACGCCCGTGGTGAAGCAGTTGGTCACGGTGGCGGTGCCGCCGTTTTACGGGGTGTTACGTCCCATGAGCCCGCCCGCACAGGCGGAACAGGAGGCATTCCCCGTGGCAGAATTGGCATAAGTGTTCTGGCGCCCCACGAGGCCACCCGCGAGCACGTCGCCGGGCGCCGCCGCGCCCACGTTGCCGGAGGCCCAAGAGCGCAAAGAAAAGGCCCCGTCCCGGGGGAGGCGGGACGGGGGTTGGGCGGTGAGTCCTGGCGTGGCCGAGCGGCGGGTGCCGGCCGACCGGATCGAAGGCGGGAAAGGGGACGATCGGACTCGCCGCGGCCGATCGGCGTGTGAGATGGGGACGTGATTGCGGGCAAGACGAAGCAAGCGGCGTGCCAGCCTTGGGCTGCGGGCCGGCAGGAGGCGGCGGCGCGCGGCGCAAGGGCTTGTGGCAAAAGGGGTTGCGTCGCACCGGGCCGTCCTCTTCGTTCGCGCGGGCCGGTGTCCGGCATGTGGCGTTCACGCCACGGGGAGCGGCCCGGCGTTGCCCGATCGCAACCGGCCCGGGCGGCGGCAGCCGTCCTGGCGCGGTGAACCAGGGGTCTTCCCAGCGCGGCCTGCGGCCGCAACCTAGCTGTGTGCAACCTTCTTAACCGCGGCAGCCCTGGTGTGGCCGCCGCGAGGGCGCGGCGGCTAAGCACGCGCGCGCCAATCACTCGTGCACCGCCCGAAGACACTACTCCCCATCCCCCACTTCCCACTTGCCACTTCCCACTTGCCACTTCCCACTTCCCACTTCCCACTCCCCACTACTCAATATACTTCCCCCGCGCCGTATAGTGCGTGTGGAGCAAGCGGTGGGCCGTCTTGCCGCAGGGGCCGTCGGTGAGGAACTGTTCGTAGAGCTTCACCAGGGCCGGGTTCTCGTGCGACTTGCGCACGGTGTAGGCGCGGTCTTCGTCGTAGATGGCCTTGGCCCGGGCCGCGCGGATGGCGGGGCTGGTGGGCGCGGGCTGCCCGCCGCCGCCGAGGCACCCGCCCGGGCAGGCCATGAACTCGATGAAGTGGCATTGGCTGAACCGCCCGCCCGACTTGATGTCCTCCATGACCCGCTTGGCGTTGGCCGTGCCGTGACACACGCCCACCTTGAGCGTCGCCCCTTTGAGCCACTCCCAGTCGCCGAAGAGGTGGGCCACCAGCTCGGGCACGGGGCCGACCTCGGTGATGGGCAGCTCGGCGTAGCGGATGCCCTCGAACCCGCGCACCGGGACCACCTCGGCGTGGTCGAAGAAGTCCTCGACCTTGTGCCCGGTGACCAGCTCGAGCACGGTGCGGATGGCCGCTTCCATCACGCCGCCGGTCGAGCCGAAGACCACGCCTGAGCCGGTTGCCGTGCCGAAGGGGTCGTCGAAGTCGGACTTGGGCATCTTCAACAGATCGATGCCCGCCTCGCGGATCATCTTGGCCAGCTCGCGCGTGGTCAGGCCGTAGTCGATGTCCTTGTACCCGCTGGCGCACATCTCGGGCCGGTTGCACTCGAACTTCTTGGCCGAGCAGGGCATCAGGGCCACGGTGACGATGTCTTTCGGGTCGAGCCCGTTCAGCTCGGCGTAGTAGGTCTTAATCAAGGCCCCGAACATTTGCTGCGGGCTCTTGGCCGAGGAGAGGTAGTCGAGGCGGTCGGGGTTGAAATGCTCGACGAACTTAACCCAGCCGGGCGAGCAGCTCGTGAACTGCGGCAGCTTCACCGAGGGATCGCCGTCGGCCAGGGCCCGCTTCAGGCGCAGCAACAGCTCGGTCCCCTCTTCGATAATCGTCAGGTCGGCGGCGAAGTTGGTGTCGAAGACGCGGTCGAACCCGCAGCGCCGCAGTGCGGAGTTCATCTCGAACGTCATGGCGTGGCCCGGCTCGAGCCCGAAGCACTCGCCGATGGCCGCCCGGGGACTGGGGGCGGTCTGGATGATCACGTGCTTCTCGGGGTCGTCGATGGCGGTCCAGACTTCGTCCGTGGGGTCATTCGCCCTCAGGGCCCCGGTGGGGCAGCGGTTGATGCACTGGCCGCAGTTGATGCAGATCACGTCGGCCAGCGGCCTATCCAGGAACGTGGCCACCTTGGTGGCGGCGCCGCGATTGATCACCTCGAGCACGCCCACCTCCTGCAGGTCGATGCACGTGCGCACGCAGCGCCGGCAGAGCACGCACTTGTTCATGTCGCGGATCACCGCGTGGCTCGAGGCGTCGATCTCGTAGCGCGGCTCCTCCATGCGCCCGAAGCGGAAGAAGTCCACGCCGTACTCGGCGGCCAGACTCTGCAAGCCGCAGTAGTTGTTC